>Ga0247824_10001405_pt1 | contig 13124 bp, 17 predicted proteins | sample 13C_PalmiticAcid_FD_194412 | JGI IMG/M metagenome (GOLD analysis project Ga0247824, IMG submission 194412) | Soil microbial communities from agricultural site in Penn Yan, New York, United States - 13C_PalmiticAcid_Day48 | ecosystem: Environmental > Terrestrial > Soil > Agricultural land...
AATAGAATGTGAGGTTACGACGACAAGTCAGGCAACATGGTGCGTGCGATGTTCAAACAATCGAATACACACACACTCGCGCACAATCACAATCACTCACATAGGGGAGAGGGGGAAATGAGAAGGTCTGCGACGGACTGACGAAACGGAGACAGGGGGGACACGGAGATAGCCCGTAGTGCAGTGGCAGTAGACCGATCGTATCGAGACCGATTCGAGACAGGCAGGAACCTTCACCACCACGGCGAGCGCGTGTCTGTTTATCGACCAGAAAAAAAAAGGGATCCAGATCGACTGGACACTCACTCGTCTCCCACACGCACGCACACACCCCTTGCACATGCAACATACACCACCGTACACACTGATAACGAGGCTGGCAACAACAACAACAACCTCAGATCAACCTGATGAGGAATGGATCCATCCACGTCGGTCGGATGAGGATCTCTCCTCTCCTCTGCTCAGGCTGCGACTCTTGTCCGCGGGGGCAGTGTGCGCTGATTGGTTCTTTCTTTACGTGGCTGTCCAATGCAGCTTCTTCGATAACAAGTGTCAAGATGCTCCAGGAAGCCCCGCCTCCCCTTCTCCATACACACTCTATGGTTCTCGTAGTGCCGGCCTGGACAGGGACGATCAGGGTCTTGTGCAGGTCGCCATGTTAGATCCGAGGTGTCCAGGACGAATGGGGCTCCGACATCTGGAGAGTTGGCGAACCAATTCACCCACATCTGGCACAGCATGGTGCATTGCAGTGCATGCACTCCATTGCCTGCAGCAATCATCCATGTCAAACTGATGCAGGGAGGTGGCAGATTGTCGACAAATTGAAAAAACATTGACCATGATCATGTCCCACGGGCATCTCGCTTGCACGCAATTAGGAGCCAATTTCCATCGCCCTCAAATGCGCCATATCTCCAGCTCGACCTCAGGCGCTTGTGCTCATTGGTACATACACACTGGTCATATCGGATAGGAGGAGCACATCTCCGATGTGGGCGTTGGTCGTCAATTGTGGTTCGGAATGGGGCAGGCTCGCCAAAAAAAACCCCCATCTACAAGAGTGGCAGTGGAGCCGTCCAGCCTCTTCACACGGACGGTGATGGAGAGACCCTGAAAGAGCTTGCCTAATCACTCATCCTGCAGATGTGGGTGGCCACTAAAGTCCGAGTGCCTTGCAACGAACACTTTGAACAGCTTTCATGATATTTTTTGCTACCTGTTCTATCTTTACGCTTGATATCTTCCCGGTCAGCAAACTGGATCCATCGATGGTCGGTCAGAGTTGATGATCCCTCGGCGACTTTTTCTCCCAACCATTGTCAACTGCATCACTGCACCCCCCGAGGCACCACTAGAAATCAGACATCAGCTCTGCTGCCTGTTCCCTCAGCACGATATCAGTACACACTTTTGTTCGCCCCAGGAAAGAACGTTCTCCCTGCATTTTTCAACGATACCACTGCGCTTAACACTCTTCAAACCAAAAAAAAATCCGGTGCCCCATCTTTTAACGCGCTTTTTGTTCCGTGTCCATCTCTCTTCATTCACCACTGCCCCTTCCGATGGATGCCAGCCAGGATCCAACCGACTCTCAGCAGCCCCATGGGGGGTGCATCATTCACCTCCCTCCTACTACATTCCACCACTCTGTTCCTCATTCATTTTCAGCAATCCCTCCTTTCACGCCAGGCAACGTGGCCAACCTCCCGCATATTGACCCCACACAGGTAACACAGAAGAGCGCACAGAGGTCAATCTCATCCGATCCCGTCGATCGAAGTGAGCCCATGTTCTTACATCAACTACAGGCTCAACACTTGAGTCCTTGTCTTCATGCGCTATCGCAGCACAATCCTGTGGATCTTTCAAGATCTCCAGAGTCTTCTCTTTTTTCTCTTCCATCTTCTTTGCCCTTGCCTCTGCCAGACAGTGTGGTTGAGGCTCCTTCTGACCACCAAATGGATCTTGTGTTGGATGGAATGAACCTTGTGACCTCAAGCCAAGGGCTGAACACAGCAACCTCTCAGGTCCTTCACGCCCTTTCCAATCTATGTCCCCAAACATCTCACCCCCCGCGAAAGTTCCCACGCCTACCAAGACCGTCTCAACGTCGCATCAGGCTACCACCCAGCATCTCACCACCATTGCCGCCACCAAGACCAACACACCGAGCAGAACTTGTATCTCCAACGGTCTCAACCCTTTCACCACAGCCGCCACAGCCGCCACAGCCATCATCACAGGTGGCGCCATCCAGCAATCGCCGTCGGCGCTTGACGATGGATGAGACCGAATACCTGCTGGCGCAATTTTGCAAGAATGAGAAGCCAAACACAAAGGAACGCCAGGTCTTTGCTGAGCACTTGAACCTTCATCCGAGGACAATCCAGGTGTGGTTCCAGAACCGCCGTGCCAAGCTGAAGAGAGATGATTCGCTCGCAAAGGCATTCTATCCACAATTAGCCGAGATGGATGACGAAGAAGATGAGGACGAAGGGTTTGTGAAAAGTGGTCTGGAACGGGGAGGATACAATGGGTTACTGGCAGGTCCCAGGGGCAAGTATGTGGGTGGGAAAACAGAGACGGATGGCAGGACCTATCACAACGTGAAGCAAAACGGAGGAACCCTTGACCGCGGAATCGACCAACATGGAGCCAAGGTGCATACTACCAACGTTGGAAAAGGCGACACTGGCGTTCAGGACATGCTTCCGGCGAGGATGTCTCTGGCCACGAGAGTGAAAGAAAAGCTCAAAAGTCACGACGATGCTTCACACCGTGGGACCGGGACGGAGACATTCATTGGGTGCGAACGTTCAGATGGAGAGTTGGAGTGGTTGCTCGAGTGCGAACCTGAGCAAATACCATCATCCTGGGAAAGGCTTGACCTTACCACTCGTTCTCCTTCGGGTACTTTGGGAAACGATGATGGAACCAGTGTCGGCAGCGCTAGGAGTGCTGGCAGTAGGGGAAAGGGAGGCGGGGATGACGAGAAGGGTAGTGTCGAGTACTGTGACATTTCAGCGTTGGATCTCGGGTTGGATTTGATGTACGAGCTTGTGTTTGGACTCCCTCCAGACCCTCTCGCCCGCGAAGAGCCGTGTCGATCACCCACATTGAGCAGCGGTGATGGGTCGTCTGTCGCAAGCATGACGTCCATTGAGATCAGCAACTGTGATAGGGACAAGGACGCTGACAAAGCACAAGACGTGAAAGCCCGAGAGTTGGCCATGAGGACTTTCAACTGCACCCCCGAGCCAAAGACGACGATCGGTGAGCGTCCATATCCGATCCAGCCAAATCGCCAGACAAACAGATTGCTGTCCCCAAAGACAGGGCGGGCGAAGCATTCCTCGCTGTTACTCCATCACAATCCAATTCCCCGGCATCAGATGGCATTGACGCTGGTATCGGCCGCTGATCATTCGTTGGCCAGTCTCGATTCGCCGCGGTAGAGTGTTCCTTTCAGAGTGTCATAGTTTGTCCCATGTAGTGTGATACAGTCACAATCCTCGGTCTGTCCTGTAGCCAGGGCTCCCATCAAAGATTACTGAGGCCGATCGTGCTTTCAGTCAAGTTCCCAGTCACGATGGTTTAAGTATCAATTGAGCATGCCAACATGCCTTTCCCCTCATGTCATACGCTCGCACAGAGTCACTACTTAACCTCTTCTTCCATAGCAAGGCAGTGCTAGTGTTTAGCAAGACAGCAGCAACAGTGGCCTGATCAAGTCCTCATTGAGGGCCAGGTCCTGGCGGGGGCACACCTGTATCGTCCTGGCTTACGCCACGCCCGGGATCGAGTGTCTACAAAGTCTCTGCGGAAATTCCACTTTTCAATCTTGTATTCCATGTCTACGAGGGCTGCCCGATTTCACATGTAAACCACTCGCCAGTCCCCTCTATTTCTTTGGCACGCACACGGTCCAAGCTCATCATGCGGATCTGCGCAAGGGCCTGCTCTTCGATTTGGATCTGGTGAATGCTTGTCTTGGCATGCCTTGCCTGGAGTAGCATGTTACGATCGTGCAATTGCTGGTTCTGGATGATTGCAAACGATGACAGCGATGACAGCAATCCATTGGCTGGTATCCCAGAAGTGACTGGAGGCACTGAAGTTGGTACAGACGGACTTGTGCCATCATCGTCCAGCGGCCCATTCGATGAGCTGTTCGCTAGCGGATACATCTGGTTCTGATGTCTTGTAATAGCTCGTAGTGGCTCTGGAATGGCATCCAGTCTCCACGGTGCTTCAGTGAACGCCTTCTCACTTCCGCTGGTGCGCCTGTAAATATAGAGTGGAGGTGTGTTAGATTCGGGCTCATAAAAAAAAGAATCACAGTCGAATAATGCGAATCGGACACGAGTCTTACATTGTCTCCTTGAGAGGTTTCGAAGTGGCAATGGCGACTCGAGGAACGTCCTTCTGCACCCTGAGGTGCGCCAGCTCACTCTGTTGGATGTCGAGAAATGACGGTGTCCCGGCTGTATTTCCTGTTGAACTTTGTCGTGTCAAAACTCCTGGGCCTTCGGGACTCACTGGATTCAGATCGCTGGTCGATGGTATCTTTGCCCATGCCTGAGGGGCAGAGATGGGTTGCACAAGCTGTGCCTGATCCGTCAATGATGATGACGGTTCTTGTTGCTGCTGTTGTTGTTTTCGACGCTCCTTCTGTGATAACTTGCTAGCCTTTTGACTGCTGCTGACTGGGAGAGCTCTACCTGAACTCGACTGTTCTTGGCGTTCCTCTTGCTCCAATATCTCACGTAGCGAGGGCTTGGGCATGCCATTCTTTGCACCGAGTTCTTGACCATCGCCTGTGGGCGTTGGGTTCTCAGCCATTGGAATATGACCCCAGCTTGTTTTCTTCTTTGAAAGTGGTGGGGTTTCTCTCGGGTCGACTGTTGGAGCATCAGAGAGTGTAGGCCATTCAGAGGCCGTGTTTACATTCGTTGGAGTGCCCAGTTTCTCCTTTAACGAAGCACGATCTTGGGCTGTAGCCGTCAGGGACTCTGCAGGCGAGGGCCAGAGAGATGGAATGTGTACAGGCTTTGATGGCAATGACGCAGAGGTTGAGGGTACTAGTGGCTCCGAGGCAGTAACGACGGGCACAGGACGTGAGGACAATGGTTTTTCAGACTGTCGTTCAAGGCTAGGCTGTGAGTTCCTCGAGACATCCGCGTTGTATGTGCCTTGTGGTTGGTAATATTGGGGTCCGACAATCTTGATGATCTCGTGCATCCTTTCCACCGCAGCTGGATCCGGTAGATGGCCTCCAGATCGAACATATGGCATGTACTTATCTTGTTTGCTCTTCAGAGCATTCTCTATCAACGTCAAAATATCTTCCTCTACCCCTTCCAACCACCTATCATGGAGTGTTAGAGATGTATTAGTAGCAATTGGACTTTTGCCTGGCAGGGTAGTGGTAGTGGTAGCACAGTTCATACCTTTGATCGAGGGCCATCTCAACGTTGTGACATATGTAATCAATACAGGTCGCTTTCAAGGATTCTGCTGCGTATTTCAGCGAGATCTCCAGAAAGGCCACCACAGTCTTTGCGCGCACTAAGACAGTTCGACGATTGCGTTAATGGTTTGTTCTTTGTAGTTAGCAGTTTGCAAAGATAGCAGACATAAGATCGTCGCACCTTGTTCTCCGAGAACCTTCTCGCAGATTTCCTTGAGCCGGTCCATAAGTAGTTCGTCAGCAATCTGTAGTACGTTTATCACCACTTGAATCAAGTCGTCCATATCATCCTTTTCTGTAGAAAATGAATGAATAAAGTTCACTGTAAGAATCGCTGATCGGTTGAAAAGACCAAAGTCAATCCGATCCGCTGGAAGCATTGGCGCAACACTTACCAGTTTCGTCAAACATCTCCACGCCGCAATCCGTGTACATATACTTCATGGTCAGGGTCATGGACTCTATATCCAAGTGTCTCATGTCCACCTTGAGGATGCCATCGTCAATCTGTTCGCTGCTGTCCGGTAAGCGTCTTTGGCCTTGCCTGGCACGGATCCACTCATTCGTCCTGACAAACATGGCATAAAAGAATGGCGATCGATGCCCCAATATCATCTGGTGCGCGTCCATTGAAGCTCCATCTTTCAGAAGCAGTTGGACATCCGCCAACCCCCGAAATCTTGATGGAATCAAAAGGACTTGTTCCATGTTTGTTGACAGACTAGCGGTGCAGACATGCGTGAACGAGAACTCCAAGGCAGCCTTCAAGGTCGGTAATGAGAGTTCCAATGAAAGGTGATAAAGTTCCTGGCGCACTTTAAAGGCGTATTGCTTGTTGGCTTTTGGTAGATCAAGTGCGTCCCAAAATGGATCAAAGCGATCGCTGTACAAGAACTGCAGAAGCAGGACCGCCGTTGTGAACTCGACTTTTAAGACAATCGTATACAAGGGTTTCCCTGGAAGTTCATCCACTCTAGGCTCTATCGTCACAAGAGAACCAACTTTTGTAGTAGTGCGGGGTGTTTCGACAAAGGCGCGCTGGAAGACCGGGCTCCGGGTAGCCAGGACTATCCTGTGACCCCCAAGTACTCTCTTATTAACCTGGAATTCGACATCGAACAGGTGGTTTCCAGAGGTGGAGTAACCATTAAAGTCGGTGATGTCCATCGCCTTATCCAATAACGAGATTATGTTGCTGTCCCAATGCCTCTCAATATCCTGCCAGCCCTGAGTGTCCATCCTCCATGGATCCTGTATTACTCTGTCAATTTCTCCATCATTGTCGTCGTCGTCGTCGTCGTTGGTTGACATGACATCAATATCCCTATTTTCATTGTTTTGATACAGGCGAAACTGCGAAAGCGATCGCTCTAGGTCGGTCCGGAGACTGCCTGGCTGAATATTCACTGGAGTCAAGACCGACTCTGATCGTAGCGCAGCCCATGCACCGCTTGGATTGGCATAAACCTGCACAATGCGATCAAGGTGCGGCACTCTGCGTTACCAAAGGAACAACATTAGAGTCAATGACATTTGCACGGTAAATCTGCTTTCCATTGCATCTTCAAATAAAAATCCACATCCTCACCTCTGCCATTTAACATTTCGTCCGGCGGGGTTGCCCTTGTTCGTTCCGATATATACATGCCCTCCTCTGGTCAATACGATGAAAGAGCCATTTTGACCCAACGCAAAATCGATAGCATGCATCCTGTCACCACCATATGTCCAGACTCGTTTGGGCTTATCTGGAAGCGTGATGGACGCATACGGTATCGAGTGGTTTGAAGGCAGAGTCCCCAACGTAATATCGGCATCGGCTTCTGGGTAGCTCCAGACATGAATGTCACCCCAGGAGGTCATCATCCCAAACCTGTTTTCAGAGCAGAAGATCTTTCGTGGACGGTTCCCGCTCAAGACATTGGGTAGGCCGAGAGTCGAGAACCACTCTGGATACGGAAAGAGCGAGAAGGATACCTTGTGGTATGCATACTTGTAAAAGACAACGACATCGTTCGAAGAGATTAGACAGGCCGTTGCAACGTCTGAAGCCTGCACCTGTAGAATTTTACCAGCGGGAATGGAAGCAACCTTCCGTGGTCCAAACTGTATGTCGCCCTTTCGTTCGTAGCCAAGTTGACCATAGTTGAATCCAAAAGTGAAAAGTTCCTTTTCAGTGTGAACAACTGTGTGCCACTTGGATGCTGCAGCACCAACGATGGCAAGCTTCGCAATAGTGAGAGCGACTCGTTTTGGAGAATACTGGATTGGATCCTGGCCATTCTTTGGAACTTCTGATGTATATCCAAGCTGTCCATACTTGTTGTTTCCAAGCGTATAGACTTCTCCTTTGGCTGTGATGAGGACAGTGTGATCTCGCCCCAGGGTGGTGAAAACAACGTTTCCAGGGATTCCTGATACTGGAGCCGGTCTGAGCTGCATTTTCAGATCGGAGCCTAGCCTTCCATTTGTGCCGAATCCCCATAGTTTGGCGGTGAACCCTGATTCCGATGTGGCTATTGCAGTGTGGAACTTGCCCATGGAGAGCTGATAAAGGATCGGCTTGGCGGTCTTGGCCCTTGGGAAGGTGATGGTGTTGGTCTGATATGGGAACTTTACCAGTTCTGGTATCTTTCTATCGTCGCCGTCGCTGTGCCCAAGGGTGAAATTCGAGTTGGATCCCCAGGTGTAGAGGGCATTGGCTGAACCACTTTCTAGAGATTCTGGCAAGGTTGCCTGACAAAGATCCGTGGCGGTATTCCTGTCCTTGTCCTGTAATGCCGGATATATGATCAGAGGAACCATAAGTCACCACGTTTATATGACATGCAAGGCAGATCCATGATCTTTGTTTGTAAACCACATTACCTCGACAGTCATGTTGATATCCTTGTGCTGCACAAGGAGAACGGCGATGTGCAAGTGTCCAAGATAGAGAGCCCTACAATCCAGATACAGTTAATGAAAAAGTCGTCTCTTGGAACTACAACCAAAGTGATGACTTTTGTGGCTCACCTGTGAAGAGCGGTCCAGCCAGACTCGAGGTCCTTCTCGTTGACATCGATTTTTGGATGCGCCAGCAAGGTCTTGACCCTATCAACATTATTGGTGGCAACGGCCTTATGCAGCAGGGTCCTTCCGTCGTCGTCCTTGCGGTTGATATCCTCCGTCATGGTGGTTGTATTCAAAGCGGCATGAGAGTGGGCCTTGTTGGCATGAGAGTGGTTGTTCAGGGAAGACTGTCCTTGAGCATGGTGTGTCGACATTGATGGGCTGCGGATCAAGTGAAAGAGATCTTGTCTGTCCACACACTGACCCGCAGTGCGGCAAAACTCCAATGAAGTCCAATGGGAGAGTGGCGCAACGGTCTCCTTGCTGCGGGGGAAATTTGTTCACCTTCTGATAGCGCTCGTCTTTTTTACCTCTTGACTTCTTGACCTCTTGTGCTCTTTCATTCCTGCTGCACTCCACTCATCACCCCTCCTTCGAATCAACCCTAGCCCGAAGCATCCCACCATGGCAGATCTCGTCGGTTTCCACTTGGCCAACCTTTTACGAGCGACCCACCCGGCCAAGGGTCTTTTGAACCGTCCAACACATGGAAGCAATGAAGAGGCAAGCGATTCTCAAGCTGCAGAGAATGGCGCCAGTCATTCTGACATCACCCCTGACAAGGCAGATAGCGATGACGAGGAGAACAGCGAGGAAGACGAGGAAGACGAAGGGGCTGCTGTACTCCGCGCGTTGGACAAAGTTCGAGCTGAATGGAATCAAAACATTCTCACGTTCAAAGCCATGGTTGCCAGCAAACGCGAACGGCAGCAAGGACAGCTTCTGTCTGACTCGGACTTCCCACCACTGGAAGAACAGATCGAATATGGCATGGAGGATGCCGGCTACACATACAAAACACCGATCTGGCCCATGATCGATGACAGTGATGACACAGATACCATCTCGGATACAGACTCGTTATTGAATCATCACCGCGACGCTGATCTTGGACAGCCTGGCGATGAGCTGCCTGAATATGGAGCTATTGCACCTCCTGTGCTTCCACCGCGAATAGACATTCAAAAGCCTCATGGATCGGAGAGCCAGTCATCTTCACTATCAAGCATCATCTACGATCGCGCATGGCTGGTCAATCAATGCACTGCACATCTGACAACCTTTGGTGATCCCAGCACAGAGCTCACACCAAAGAGGCTCTCGATCGATGTCTTCACAATTCTGCGCTCAGACAAGTCGGGTAATAGGCTGATCTCTGGCAGAGTCGAACTGTTTTTATTGAGAGAATATCGACTAACAATGATGGGGTCTATTGTAGATGACGATATCCAGATGAATCTGGTGGATCTCATTGGCTTCGAGAACTTTGAATTCATCACAGTCCTCCTGACAAACCGGCAAACTATTGTGGATAATGTTATGGCGCAGGTACGACATGATAGCTTTCGCAAGGAAGGACCATATTTTCACAATAGGGTAGATGACGCGCGCGTAGGACTCATAATTTCCATCTGTTTTTACGGTACGTAGACCTCATACAATGCTGATGCCGATCTACCCAAGGCTCAGAAGCATGAGCGTCATGACAACCACAGAGCAATGCTCGGGACCAACTTTACTGTCCAAACACAAGACGAAAAGTTGGCTGCAAAACTGGCAAGAAAGGAGCGCAGGAAACATGGCCATGATGAAGAGGATGAATCAGCAGTTTCATCAGCGATCCTCGGATTTGATCAAGAGGACCTTCGCAAGGCACGCGAGGAGCAGCTACGTTCCAATGCCTCTATGCCTCTTGCTAGTTCACAGCAGGTAAGAGTCCTCTAAAGACTGCCGGATCTACCATGGTTCATCTCAGATCCATATCTAACATCATCTCTCAAACAGAAATCGAATTTTGGTGGTCCAGACTACCCTCATGTCTATCAGGCAAGCAAAAGTGGTAACATGCTGTCTGTCATTGGCAAGAGTTTTGCTCTACCTGCAGGTGCTACTCGTGTGGATGAGAAGAATTATGAGGAAATCACCATCCCCGTAACAAAGCAGGCTCCTCGTCGCATTTCGGAAAAGACTATCATGATCGACCAAATGGACACACTCTGTAGCACTACCTTCAAGGCCTACACCTCTCTCAATCGTATCCAGTCCATCGTATATCCCGTGGCGTATGAAACGAACGAGAACATTCTTATGTGTGCCCCCACTGGTGCTGTAAGTAGATACTACTGAGCGATGCAAAGCACAGTCGTAGGACTCCTTCTAACCTTTCAATTCGCATCTCTAGGGTAAAACGGATGTTTCATTGCTCACTATCCTCAGGACACTGTATCAACACTGCACCCCAACGCCTCGTCCTGGCATGGATCCCAAGCAATATGTTGTGGCGAAAAACGACTTCAAGATTGTGTTCGTGGCTCCCATGAAAGCCCTTGCGGCTGAAATTGTACGCAAGTTCAGTTCTCGCCTGAGCTGGCTTGGTATTGAGGTCCGAGAATTGACAGGAGATATGCAATTGACCAAGGCGGAGATTTCGAGCACCCAGATCATCGTTACAACGCCTGAAAAGTGGGATGTAGTTACCCGCAAGAGTACGGGCGATGTTGAGCTGGCTCAAAAGGTTCGCCTGTTGATCATTGATGAGGTTCACTTGCTCCATGATGATCGCGGTGCTGTCCTAGAGAGCATCGTTGCTCGAACGCTGCGACAAGTTGAGACGTCACAGTCAATGATTCGGATTGTTGGTTTATCTGCTACTCTTCCCAACTATGTGGATGTCGCAGCATTTTTGCGCGTCAATCCATACCAGGGATTGTTCTACTTTGATGGAGGCTTTCGACCAGTACCACTGGAGCAACACTTTTGCGGAGTCCGCGGCAAATATGGTTCCCCATCGTATACTCGAGGCCTTGATCAGACATGTTACGATAAGGTATTGCTCCGTGAAGGAATGTGTGCTCAATGTCAATATACATGACCGTATTCTTATTAATACTGGCTACATTGACAGGTTGTCGATCTTGTCAAAGAAGGTCACCAAGTCATGGTCTTTGTACATGCTCGTAAGGACACTGTCAAGACAGCCCAGATGCTGAAGCAGAAGGCTGGCGACGAAGATGAGCTCATTTTCTTTGATGCCTCGAGCGACCCTCAACATGAATTGAGAAAGAGGGACATGGCAAAGTCAAAGAATCGAGAGATGAAGGAACTGTATCAGTATGGTTTCGGTATCCACCATGCTGGAATGTTGAGGTCAGACCGCACTTTAACGGAAAAGCTGTTCGCAGAAGGCCTGATCAAGGTGAGTGGAGGTGCATACGACACTCTCGAGCATTCAAGAACCACTAATATTCGCGGCTAATCGACGCTACACACTCAATCATAGGTTCTTTGTTGTACCGCCACCCTTGCGTGGGGAGTCAACTTGCCAGCGTATGCTGTTGTTATCAAGGGCACCCAGGTCTACAACACTCAGAAGGGAGCCTTTGTGGATCTTTCAATCTTGGACGTGATGCAGATTTTTGGTCGTGCTGGTCGTCCACAATATGAGTCGCAAGGTGTTGGTTATATCTTGACCTCTCAAGACAAGCTGAATCACTATGTCGCGCTGATCACTCAACAGCTTCCCATCGAGTCAAGATTTATCGAAAGCATGGTTGACAATCTGAACGCCGAGCTTTCATTGGGCACCATCACCAACGTGGACGAAGCTGTTACCTGGCTCAGTTACACATATTTATATGTGCGCATGCGTAAGAACCCGCTTGTGTATGGAATGGATCACACGGAGCCAATGGAGGATCCACTGTTAGGCAAGAAACGCCGAGATATCATCGTTGCGGCGGCCAAGAATCTACACAAGGCACAGATGATCATTTATGACGAGAAGACTGGATACTTGACGCCAAAGGATCTCGGACGCATCGCTTCCAACTACTATATCTCGTACAACAGTGTCAACACCTACAACAGCCTGATGAAGCCGCGTATGACAGAAGCCGATGTTCTTTCCATGGTCAGCCAAAGTACCGAATTTGTGAATGTCAAGTCGAGAGACAATGAGCAATCTGAACTGGCCAAGCTCTTGGAACAGGCCTGTCCTTGCAGCGTCAAGGTAAAGAGTTGTTTTTACTAAAACACTCGTCATATGCGTTGTATGGGCAACACCTAAAAACGATCAACTCATATTGTACGTGTTTTGCTCTCCTTCGATAATAGGGTGGTCTGGATGCGTCACCTTCCAAGGTCAACGTCCTACTGCAGGCGGCTATTACACAAGCGCCACTTGAAGACTTTGCGCTTGTCTCGGACAGTGCTTATATTGTTCAGAATGCTTCACGTATCATCCGCGCCATGTTTGAGATTGCTTTGAACAGGAGCTGGGGGCCTGTTGCAAATGTCCTTTTATCTTTGGGCAAGTCTGTCGACAAGAAGATGTGGTCTTTTGAACATCCTCTCGCTCAGTTTGGTCTTCCTCAAGATATCATCGCCAAGATTCAGGCTCGTACATATGCACCATCTATTGAGGATTTGCGTGAAATGAGCGTCAAAGAGATTGGAGAACTAGTTCGCTTCCAGAAGATGGGCGAGACGATCTCCAAGTGTGTAGATCAGTTAGGGGTCTTGCTGATGGATGCTCAAG
>Ga0247824_10001406_pt1 | contig 13105 bp, 15 predicted proteins | sample 13C_PalmiticAcid_FD_194412 | JGI IMG/M metagenome (GOLD analysis project Ga0247824, IMG submission 194412) | Soil microbial communities from agricultural site in Penn Yan, New York, United States - 13C_PalmiticAcid_Day48 | ecosystem: Environmental > Terrestrial > Soil > Agricultural land...
CCTCATCGTCCCCTTCTACATCCTCATCATCATCCTTGGTGAAATAGAAGGAAGATCCCAACGAAACTTCTTCTGGGATATGGACAACCAGCGACTCTGGCGCCCGACACTCTGTGACTGGGGCCTTGATCGTTCCAAACCATACTGACAAATCCCGCGAAAACCCTTGCCCTTTCAAGGTCATCACTCGTGTGCCGCTGGATGCGCCAAACAGACTCTCATTGCCATGGTTGTTATGGCTCACCGTCGAATGGCGTGAATGGTACATCCTTTCATGATGGCCATGGCTGTTGATATGCGTTTCCATCATACGAAGTGACTTGCTGTGCCCATGTCCGTGCCCATGGCTCTTGCTTTGAGAGCCGTGGCTGGTGCAAGTGTTGGTCGTGTTGGTGACAGCCGGGCTATTGATAAATATGGGTCCCGAGGACGCCTTGTTCCCAGTGGCCTGACCATCTAGGAACACCTCCGCAACCTTGGGTACCGACACTGCCGAACGAGGTAACGACATGGACTCGCTCCCACCAGGTGTGCAAAAGTTGTACTGGGCACAATCGGTTCCAACAATCGTCCAGACTGCAGCATCCGTGACATCTTCCGTCCAGATGGATGAATGACGTCGCTGTTGGTGCATCGCAAGAACCTTTGCGTTCTCCTTGATCGGCTTCTCCTTCAACTCTGATCCACCTGAGGCTGCCGCTGAAACGGGGAAAGCTTGAATAGGGTGGTTGCCTTGATACTGGTTGTTTGCAGCCAAAACACTTGCTCGAATACGTTGGGCCTCCGTCTGTGTCACACTCAGGCTCTGGACGCGCCTTCTCGACTTGGTCGCAGCTTTGGTCGTGCAGCCTGCAGACTTGATCACCACAGAGGACGAAACCCGTCGCTTACGTTCGACCCGTTGTCCATCTGTCGTTGTAACAATGGTCTTTTCGCCAGCAAATGGTCCAGATCCGACTGCATTGGTATCGCCTGCAGCCCATGCAGACATCAGCACCTCGGGAACAGTGTTGTTCTCTGGGATCTCGGGAACAATATCCATGGAGAACGGATTGTTTCCTGATGCCTTGGCGTTCTCCCCAATGCTTTCATCGTCTTCTTCAGTCGGAGATGGAGGTGCCTTTGGATCGGGAAGGTATCTCTTTCCTTCGTTCGCACGTTGCATGCCAACCATATCGCCCAAGCACGCCAGATAAGTACCCTGCTGAAGCTTGCTCTGCGAGAATGCCCCTGCAGGAGTGGCCTGACCGGTAATCTGGAAGGCTACCTTGTGCAGCTGAGACACTGGGTCGCCAATCGCTTCTTGTTCATACTCTGCAGACGTGTTCCCTGTAGACCCTCCACCGAGCACCATGCTTCCCTTGTCAACCTTGCGAATCACCATGACTGGGCTCACCAAGCCTGTTGAAAGACACTGCAAGACAATCGGCTGATTGTAGTGGATTGGCGTCTGTGCTCCACCCTCGGGAGGCGAATTGATCGCGATCGCTGGTGGAGGTGGAAATCCTGGATGGCGTTGAGCATGTTCCTGCAACGATTCAGTCCTGGTTTGCCCGGGGGAAACGATCCAAACAACGAACGGATCCCAACTGCTTGTCCTGGCAACAAAGCAAGTGTCACCATCTCCTGTCACTGTGTTTGCAGAATCCGATGATGGTTCCAAGCTAGGCCAGTCCCTTAGATTGCTGGCCCCATAGTTCCAGGGTGCGTGTGCAGATGCTTGGGAAGTAGTCGAGACGCCCAAGTACTTTGTTGAAACCGTCTGCGACCGAATCCGGTTGAACAGCGAAATGGTCGTACCATGATGAATGCAAACTATCCATGAACAAGGTTGAAAATATAACAAAGGAAGGATCTGCGTTAATGCATGTTCGCATAGTATGCAGTCGGGTTCTCTGATGAACTTGCTCGTGTAAAACTTACGCTCCATATTCTTGATGCTTTGGCGCTTCTTGCTGGGCTTACTGATGACCTTGATAGGCTTGCTAGCAAAGGTTCCCAGCTCCACATCTCCTGCCATCATGAATTTAACCAGTACCTCAACCTTCTTGCGCTTTTCGTCCGCATCATTGATATACAGCTGCTTGGAAACACATTTGCCAGTAATGATGGGCGCTGCGGTGTCATCCTTCGTTGTCCACTCAATTGTGCCTTGCTGACCTCCTGCCTCGCCACAAATCGAGACAATCATTTTGGGTAGATTAGAACCGGAACCTTCATCAGACGACTGGCCCGCTAGAGGTCCTGACCACCAATTGCTACCAAGAAGCATTGTTGTTGGTGGTGGGCACAGGAATCGCTTCTCGGTTCCATAAGACTTTTGTGCAACTTTGGAGGTGAGGATCAAGACGGATTTTTCGCCTCCCTGTGCGGGTGTCTTGGCTGCCAGGAACTGCTTGATGATTGTCCTACAAAAAAAAAGTTGGTAACCAAAGGTTAGATGGATCCAACTAGGAATGAATAGTGTAGCCTATAATGTATGCAAAAAAAAAAAAAAAGTGACTCCTCCGCTCACCTCATAGTCTTGACCGAAGGCGGTTTTAGATCCCGAGCCAGCATGATGGGCTTCAAAGACGCCGCTTGACCGTAGTGGTTCGCCAAGTGAGAGTCCGCAGAGTCTTCCTTTTCATCGATCAGAGAGGATGTCGTTGAGATGGTGCGACTTCGAGCCTGTCTTGGAGGACTGCTGCTGCAGGATGGAGATGAAGCAGCAGGTGAGCAGGAAACACCTTCATTGGAACGACGCTTCCGGGCCGTCTTTAGTGGAGGCCCACGGCCGCTGTTACTGCTGTTGCTACTGCTGCTGCTGCTAGCACTCTCTGTAGGTGTCATCGGGGTTTCCGGTGCTGATCCATCCTTGAGAATACTGTGGTCTTGTTCAATCTCAGGCGTAGACATCACTTCCATCTTGATGTGTTTGATGTCATCCTGGTAAACCGTAGAAAAGTAGCTAGGTCTGACCTCCAGACTATGGGGGTCAACATGGTCAGGCGAATGACAAAACGAGGCCCGGTGCCGAAGTCCAGCCGAGTTAGGCATCGATGCAATATCCTGTTTATCCAAGTATCCAAGCTCGTCTGACAGATCCCCAAAGTTGTTGGCAATATCCATGGGGGCAATGTTTTCCAAGGGTGTGGGCATTGAATCCGTAGAGGTTCTAAACATTCGGTGACTATCGGTAAGCGAGCTCAAGGAAGAAGGAGATGACGCGCTGGAAGCATGCATGTCCATAAAGGATCCCATGGATGTGTCGGTCTGGATGGAGGCCCTGCTCCGGTCCTGTGAGGTCAGCACAAACGGGCTGTTCTGGTACAATATCGCTCCTGGGCTGCCTAATGCTTCGGCAAAGGCTGGGGTGAAGAAAGCGGGCGTTAAAGGTGCAGAGGTGTTATCGTTCGCATCACGGCCATCGCTGCTAAAGCGGAAATCACCATTCCTCACATCCCCATTGAGTCGGAAGGAGCTGGATCGCCTCGAGATATCCACATGGAGGTCGCTTGGCCTCTTGTTTAATGTGCGTGCAGAGGTGGTACTCGCTTTGCTGTTGATGCCTGGAGCTGTGGAAAAGGGGTGAACGCTGGACGAATGGATGGATTGTTGCTGTTGCTGCTGCTGTTGCTGCTGCTGTTGCTGCTGCTGTTGTTGCTGCTGTTGTTGCTGCTGTTGAGCAAGTTGAAGCGACTCTTGCTGATGATGAAGCTGCATTTGATGGCGCTGAAGCCGCAGAGAATCTTCTTGCTTGATGACTTCTGAATAATTGGGTGATGACGCGTGCCTGAAATGACTTTTCATATCAGAGTTCAATTGATTCTGCGGCTGCGGCTGTTGTTGTTGAGGAAACAACATACCCTCAAAATGTTGCTGCTGATGCATCATCTCTCCCATGGACAACGGACGTGTGTGCCCAAAGGCAAGCTGTTGGGACATTGTGTCCTCATCCAACTGAGATCGCTGCAGAGGTTGTTGAAGGAATGATTGTTGATGCTGAAATGCGAATGGATGGTGTGGTGGTGCTTGCTGTGATGCTTGGAACGACTGTTCTGGACCAGGTTGTTGCGGTTGGAATAGTAATGATGCCTGCGGTGGTTGTTGCTGGGCTGCGAACAACTGTCCTGACTCGGATGAACGGAGATCTAGTTGCACAGGATTGAATCCTTGGTCGTGAAGCGGAAGTTGTGAGATGGATGGTTGTTGGTGGTGATGACGATCTGGTACGAGTGAAAGTGAAGGACCAGATGCATCTATACTTGCGGTAGTAGCAGACGCGGCAGCGGCAGCAGACGCCTTGAGACTCTTGATGTAATGGGGCTTTAGAGCATGGCTGAGATTCACACCGGCGCTTTGCTCAAGCAGTATGTTATCAACAGAACCATGACTACCATTCCGAGCCCTGGTATTGGTATGGGTCGTATGTCCTAGCGCAAGGCCAACGTCATCGTCTCCATGATTGCTGCTACTGTTCCCATTGAATCCACCACTCTCTATTAGAGCGGCAGGGGTGTTGTTTTCCAGGGAGGTGCCTGAGACCAATGGGTTATTCGAAGCCAGTGAATTGGGCGTGGCCGGGTCAAAGATTGAGGAAATTGGGCCGGTCATCCCAGAAGAAAATCCAAACTCGCTTGAGGTAAACTCTGTTTGATCAATCGGAAAGGGATCCGCTTGCGCATTGAACTGGAACATGCTATCGAAGCCTAGCGACGTCAGGTTGTTAAAGTCCGATGCGGGTTGGACCCAGTCTTGAACCAGGCTAGAGCTCATATCCATGGTGCTCGAAAAGATCCCTTCCTGATCCGATACTGCAGAGGTTGATGATCGCTGTAACTGGTTCAATTGGTGGGGCTGGGGTAATTGAGCGGATGGGCTGGGTGATAGTAATTGCTGCTCCATTGGTTGCGTTTGGATGTGTAATGAACGGAAATGTCGATCCTGTAGTATCAGAGCTGTGCTGTAATACCCTTGAGTCTCAAGACCAGAGGAAGAAGAATGTCGACAGGTCGAATATGGGCCAAAGAAACGTTTGACTAGGATGAGGAAGGAATCAGATATGACTGTTAATGTCCAGTCTGGCATGGTTATCGGCTAAAAGGTCGAGATAACCTGCAGCCGAGAGAGAGAGAGAGCAATTGGCCAATGATTTCGCGATTGTAACCGGTCCGAAAACAATCCCTACGCGCAACGCGCCTGATGTCACACATACAGCGATTGGCTCGGGGAAAAGAAAGAAAGAGAAAGCCAAGATAGAGAAAGAAGAGAGAGGGAGGGAGGGATATCAAGTTGGCAAACGGATAGCAATATGAGGAGAGACGAAGGATGACGATGAAGATGAGGACGAGAAGAGAAGAGAAACAAGCAGAAAGAAGGGTGGGGTGGATAAATGGAAATACGCAGGAAGGTAAGAAGGTGAAAGAGACGGAAAGGTAAAGAGCAAGAGGCAGAAGGCAGCAACGAGAAAGTGCGCGCAGGGGCCAGGATGACACGGATGATGGAGGGGGGACAAGATGCTCAGATATAGAGAACGAGGTGAGTGAGACAGAAAAGTATTGGAGGTGGGCGGACGGGTATGATCGAAGGAGGGGGGAGGGTACCCTGTTCCTCATTCGCATATGAAAGAAAGACGCCCAAGCGTAGATTGTTCACTGCAGCTGCGACTGGCTGGAGCAATGGGATGATGGCAGATGGATTGGATCATATCGTGTTTGCACGAACCACGATGCGATACGAATAGGAAAAAAAAGGAGGTTCCCGAGTACAACGAAAACTGACTGACACACGGGCAGTGGGCACTGGAGATACCATCGACAACAGCAAACAACAACAACAACAACAACAACAGGAGCTTCAGGCACTATGACCTTTTTGCTGTACTTGTGCTGCACAGTACACTGTACGTACAGCTGCCGAGAAGGGAGAGAAGGGAACAATGATCCACCCACACAAACATCCATGCGGCTCCAAGAGAAACACGAACACAAGAGTACGAGAGAAAGGGACGCGAACGACGCGACTGACGCGTGCACATGGTCCCCCCCCCCCTTTGTCGCGTCCAATGGTTTGTTTTGTGGTGATGTCGATGGGTATATCAAACAGAAGGAATAGGGTTTGACATCCCAGGGCAGTGGACCCTTGGGGACATCTCAAGGGATAAGTGGGTGATGCGGGAGAGAGGGTACTGTAGCGCTGCGATAACAACAAGGACGGGATGACATTCGGAGAGAACATAACAGGCCACCTCGAAACAGCCTTGAGTTTGCGCCCAAGATGGGTCTCCTCGCACACTTCCTCCCCCCTTCTCTCTCAATCACTCGATGCTGTGCAACCATTCATCCTGCTTGGATGTAAACGTTCATTCGTTCATTTGACCATTCTGACTGTGGCAGCCTGCTTTTTTGTTGTGCTCTCATCATCGACACTTTCCCCCTTGTCCTCTGTCCCTTTCAACTCTTGTACAATACGAAATAGTGTTGCTATAGTGTCGGCGGCATGTTGGTTCGAAATAGACATACATTCCACCCCAGATAGACAGAAGCGAGATCAACATGAACAAACATAGGAGAATAAAAAAAATAAAAAAAAAGGTAGGGGTTGTGGTTGTGGTTGAAGAGCAGGTTTAGAGAGGGGGTGGAGCAGAGGGTAACTCGAGGGGAGCGATACCCAAGGAGAACACAATACGAAGAGGAGGAGGAGGAGGAGGAGGAGGAAAGGACGCGGTTTCCAGAATCTCGGGGAGGATAAAATGTAAGGGCGCAAGGACCAGTCTCATCGTTGCACTGAGCGCCTCTTGGAGACACTCTGCTACTCACAAAGAGTAGCTGACATGGACCTACCTCGATCCTGGGAGGGGTGCCGAGTGGAAAGCAACTCTAGGGGGAGGAATAGGGATGGGAAGACGCGGAGAGGGAGGATTAGGCCGTTGTTACTTTGTCGATATGACATTGCTCAGCAAAGAGGCTAAGGCGGACCAGGCGCGTCAAGGGGGGAGGGGATACGGAAGAGCAATGAGGTGCATGGACAAGCTCAACGCCTCTTGCCCAGCGAACGCGTGGAGTCTAGCGGGTGCTCAATTAACTCTCCCTGTGCCTCCGCGCCACCTCTGAGAGACGCGAAGCAGCTGGGAGCGTTGAGAAGGCCAGGAGGTAAAGGCTGGGCTGCAAAGCGAGTCGGCCAAGCGATCCAGGGTATTTGGTGGCGCGAGGACCCCGAGAGTGGCAAGATGGATAGACAGATGGAGAACGAGGTACGGTACGGAGCAGATCATGCCTCGTGGGGAGAAGGAGATGATGGGCATTGATGCAATGTCAAACAAGAGAGGACATGGGCATGAAGGGCACTCTTTGGTTACCTCGTGTGCGTACTCTACGACGGCAGAACGACGGACGACGAGGAGGAGGAGGAGGAGGAGAGGAGAAGAGAAGAGCCTCAGAGACAGCCAAGGGGAGGACGGGAAGGAGGAGAAGAGTGGAGGAGAAGAGTGGAGGAGAGGAGAGGAGAGGGGAGAGGGGAGGGGAGAAGGGTATTGAGCTTGCGGTGATGGGCAACAGGATCAGGTTCACGGGCGCATGAGAGCAATCGGTGGCGGCGATGGGATCAAGCTTTTGAATCCGACTGGAAGGGAGGGATCGAGGCAGGAGGAGGAGGTGGTGGTCGGGGCAGAGGCTGAGCAGGACCGTAAAGAGAGAAGAAGGAGAAGAAGAAGAGAAGAAAGAGAGAAAAGAAAGGGAAAAGAGAAAAAAAAGGTGCATTACAGTGCAGAGACAGAGAAAGGGAAGGACGAGGACGGTGAAACAGAGTCGTCGTCGTCGTCGTCGTCGTTGGTGGCTGATGGACCGACCGACCGACTGAGTCTCCAGGCAACGCACACACATATTGTATTGGAGAAGCAATGTGTGCAATGTGCAATGTGGCAACACACACAGATGCAAAAAAGTCAGAATGGTGCCACGGAACAACCCAATTGAACCCTTCCGCAGACTGTTGGGAGCCGGGGCGGGCCTCACTTTCTCGCTTTCCTCGTCTTCTAGGCTCTTTTCTCTTTGTACTCTCTCTCTCCTCCTCCTTCCTCGTTCTCCTCCTCTTGTCTTGTCTCTTTCTCTCTCTCTCTCTCGGGCCATGGCCACTCTTCCACATGGGAGCGATCTAGACTACGACGACTACACAGCGCGCTTTGCCTCCTGTCCAATGGATTTACCCATCTTCCCGGTGCAGCCGTTGTGAGCTCATCGCCGCAAGGTACCCCACACTCTGGAATATACCAAATCAGCTTTCGTGCTTTTTTGTCCGTTCTGCAATCCATGTGGGCGGAGATCTCTTGCCCCTCCCCCTCCGAGTCATCATCACGCATGCAGATTGTCTGACCATGGTCTCGCCTTTCTTCCTCCTCAGGACCCTCCTCACAGTAGCTGTTGCAAGTAAAAAGAGAGTCGACAGAGACACTACTGAACAAACAAAAGCCAAAAAAGCAACAAAGCAACGCACACTGATAATCTACCACTCACCCAGTATCACAACAACGGCTAAGAGAGCCTTGTCTCCTTGTTCCTTTTGCAAAGCAATTGGGTGACAACATTCTGCAGAGACCGAGAAAGGGGAAGGGGCGAGATTGACCATCCGTGCCAATCCGATCTCAGTTGTCACCCATTGAGACTCTTGCTTTTGTAGGGGAACCAGCGATTGCGACATCTGTGCTGTGTCCTGCACGCTCTTCATCCTCACTTTCACATTCCTTCTCTCCCTCCACCCTTCGTTTCGCCTTCACTTCCTCTTCAGGGATCGATCCGTCCACGACCCAACAGAGTCTAACGGCCGACGGGCGGCACTCAGAAATAGCTTTATGAAAGTTGGTTATTGCATCACATTGTGCATTCATTGCTCTCCATTCAGAAGCCAACACCGTGGGCGCGCTTCAGCACAACAACAAACAACAAAGGCAGATCCCAACCTTATGGCCACAGAAAGTTGTGGGGTGAACCCTGCCAAGTGTGGGGAGGAAAGCCTCTCGACTCATTGACCCCTTTCTACACAGTTGGATCTGTTAGCTTCTCTCCTCTTTCTCCGAGCCCTTTTCATTTCTTCCTCCCTTCCCTCTGCCCATGTCCTACCATTCGGAGACCACAGCGACCATGGAGTATTGTCGCTGCCATATTTGCGCACAGGTCCCCCCAATTGAGGGACGAGCCTCTTCCGCTTGCTGCAGGTGTTCGCTGCGCTCTCTTCATATTGTTGGCCACAAAACAAACAAAGACGCAAACATCAAGCAAGCAGAGAAAAAGGGCCAAAGTGCAACACTCTGTGCCCTTTTGCTTGTGTGGGATGTACCCTTTGATCCACGCTGAATACCGATGAACAAGCCCCGAGAGGACGAGCTGCATGCGGCATGCTCATGACAAACAAAGACTGGCTGTACGTATTGTTTGTCAAACAGAATCAACCCGGCGCCCTTCTCGATCTGGCCTCGTGCTGGATTAGGCACTCTCCCACAGTCCCAAGATCCCAGCCACAAGAACTTGATGTCCAAATCGTCATCTCGTGTTGTTGTTGTTGCGACGATCATCCCCTCCTTCTCTCTCGCCCCTCTCGCTCCTCTTCATGCTCCTCCCCTGGCTTCATGGGAAAGGTCGCGGGACATCCCTTGTACCCTCACCCGAGAAAGCAGATCAGTCATCAACAAGGAGAGTACCCCCCTCCCCCAACCACTGTCCTCTCCTCGATCTTCCCCGTTAACCACATTTCTGCCAACTTGTTGAGCCATGGAAGAGTATCTCCCCTCCATTCATCATATACCATTCATCTCCTCGCCATGTTGTCATCCATCGGGTCAAGAAATGAAATGTGGTGCTATGTTTATCCTGTTGCTCCAAACAACATGTAAAACCCTCACTCCCTCCTTTCAAAGATCTTCGTCAGATGTGAACAAAACAACAACCCCTAAGTCATCCCGGAAATCCACTCACACGAAAGAAAAAAGTCAGGGGGTGTCATCTTGATCTTGGCCAGCCACACACACAGGAACCATGAAAGGTCAAAGCAAATGGTCTTTTTTTTTTTTTATCCTTTTTTTTCTCCCTTCTTCCCTTCAGTCCCACTCCCCCCTTCGTCCATTGCTCCCACAAACACGTTTACCACGTTTGTCACCTTTGTATTGATCACAGTCAAGACCATAACCATCCCCAAAGATCCACCCTAACGACTCTTCTCCCTTTCATCCTTCCTCTCCTTTCCTCTTCACCAGCAGAAGAGAACCGTTAGGTTCATCACACACTCCCTTGACAATCGGACACTTTGTCAACCTTCCTCCTCCACAGAACTCCTTTGTGCATTCAATTACCGACAGTCCCAGAGTTTCCCAGGAAAGTCACCGTGGTCTAAACTCAAGAAAAAATCATTTCGGGAAAAAGTATGTCTAACAACTTCCCATTGTTAACAACTGTTGGAAACATGTGCTGTTCAAGCTGTTTGTGCTGTTTTGTTCTGTTTGTCAACCGTACCACAACTGACCCAATGTACCACCATCACTGACAACCGATATAGCAAAGCCGATTTGATCCAGTCCTTTTCTCTTTATCTCTATCTCTATCTCTCTCTTTCTTTCTCTCCTTTTGCTCCCTGTTGCTTTGTCACTCCTTCCCTCCTCCCTCCGTCTCTTCCTCGTTCGCCTCTCCCTTTCTGGCGTCCTCCCTTTTCCTTACGTCATGTCCTCCAACGCTTCAATTGCACCATCAATAGCTCCATCCAGTGCGTCGGAAGCAGAGAAAGCAATGTCCACGGTACCACCAGCCGTTCTGCAATATCTGACCAGTTTTGCCAGGCATATTGCATCCCAAGGCTTGGTAGGAGGGATCGGAAGTGATATCGCCATCAAGGCTTTCAACAAAACCTATCGTCTTCACCGATTGATTTTAACCCAATCCACTCTCTTTGAGAGTATGCTACAAGGACCTTGGAGAGAGAGGAGTCAAGATGTAGTCGAGATGAAGTTTGATGATACCAACATCACACAGGAAGGCTTTGAAATCGCGATTGCGAGACTTTACGGTGTTTGGACAGAAGAAGATGAACATGGCAGGAAACGAAGTCGATTGGTCCCGGGCGGTAGCAGCACCAGCAACGGCAGCGGTAATGGCGAAGACAATGGATTGGAGAGTCAAAACAGTACCAGCCCATTGGGATACACCGTTACGTTCATGTCCACACGCAACGTCCTCTCTGTTCTCGCGACGGGCGCTTACCTGGGCATGGATTCGCTCTGTGAACAATGCACCGCGTTCATCTGCAGGACTCTCTCTACGCATCACATCTCCAAGTATATTCAATTTATTCACAACAACAGTTATCACCCTTGGTCAGATACCATCAGCGAAGCATGCTACACCTACCTCTGTCGAAACGGATTCGACGATCCCAGGATGAAATGTCGACAAGTCATGGAACGTCTACCAGCATCCTGGCTCCTCAATGTCATTGGATCGGATGCATTCTGGGTCCCTGACGAGTGGGAACGGTATTGTTTGGCCCGACAAGTGGTGCATCATCGCAGAAGGGTCGACACAATGGATTCAGAAGACGAAGCGGCCTACGAGACCCTGTTTGCTACCCGGATCAATTACATGCATATGACATTTGAACAACTGCAATTGATTTTGTGTGACATGGATCCTGTTGCTGGACACAACTTTACCCCACAGGAAGTCATTCATGAAGCGCTTTGGCATCAATTTGAACTACGATCCATGATTGAACAGAGTGCCAAAGAACACTCTACCCTCGACGTGGTGGTAGGGGAACTCCCAGAGGCATGGAGGACACAGGGCAAACTTTATGACCTGGTCCCAGCACAGGACAAGATCATCATGGGCGACACCCATTTCCCAAAAGATTCAGCGTTAGCCGTCCCGTCCACACAACGACAATCGTTGCATCCACCTTTCCGGTTTAGTGTCGAGTTTGCGGACGCTTATGCTCTCCAAGAAGGCGCGAGGATGGAATCGGATACAGTTTTCTATGCAGGATCCTTTTGGAACGTGCGCATTGAAAGAAAGCTTCCACCAGAAGGGTCCAAACCCTCATCGGACGGTTTGAAGATTGGCGTGTACTTGCATCGACACTCCACCCCGCAACTCACCCATCCTTCCAAGCGACCAAGGCGACCTTTGCGATCGCCTGCCTCAACCGTTCGGCTAAACATGGGCACTGTCACCGGGCCACTTGCTTCAGATCAGGTGGCGCAAGCGGGACCCTCCACCAACACCACCTTGCCTAATGGAATATTGACATCCACGGGAAATCCGGCATCGGATCCTGTGGTGCTTCCAAGCTTAGATATCTCCACCGTGGTACCGATCAAGGAATCGTCGAGTGGCTATGTGGATGGACGCGAAAATTCCAGGACTTGGTTCAAGATATTTGTGACCTCCATTGGACCCACTCATACCATCAAACAATACCAATGTGCTCCACATGACTTTCCTGTGAAGCGTACTTGGGTAAGTTCTAAGGGTGGGGAAGGGAGGATTCCTCTTGCCATGGTGATATCATCCAAGAAGAATGTGTGCTTACTCCGAGACTTTTTCTTACTATGACCGCACACCAGGGATGGGGCGAATCGATCCAGTGTCCTGGTCCTTACATACCAGAGTACACTGAACCAAAGGATGACTTGGAGGCTCACCTTCAGTCTGCCTGTACCTTGCAAGCGTATGCAGAAGTCGACATGGAGCTCACGGTAGAAGATCTTACTATCATCTCTCAGTCCTTGTCGTCGCGAAACAAGGTCATGCGAAGTGCTACCGCGTCCCAAGATGGAGGGGAAGAGGAGGGGGAGGAGCAGGAGGAGGAGGAGGAGGAAGAGGAAGGAGGGGAAGAAGATGAAGAGTGGGTGGACGATGACGAGGAACCAGGTGAGAGGGATGAAGAAGAAGAGGAAGAAGAAAAAGAAGAGGAAGGGGAAGGCGTGGAAGACATGTCCATGGACTCTGCAAAAGATGAAGCCGTAGTAGAGGCCGACTGTACCTGCGAAGCTCAAACACAGTTTGGACGTCGTCATCACCATCATGATCAGCGGTCGCCGGTACTCAAGTGCAGTATTATCGTAGGCGTTGTTTGATCCGCACAA
>Ga0247824_10001407_pt1 | contig 13102 bp, 7 predicted proteins | sample 13C_PalmiticAcid_FD_194412 | JGI IMG/M metagenome (GOLD analysis project Ga0247824, IMG submission 194412) | Soil microbial communities from agricultural site in Penn Yan, New York, United States - 13C_PalmiticAcid_Day48 | ecosystem: Environmental > Terrestrial > Soil > Agricultural land...
CCAGGTGGCTGTCGATCTCTTCGAGCATGGTTGAAACTCGGGTTGTGACTTGAGTTGAAGATTGTGACTCGGCAGGCTTCTGGTCCTCTGAAGAATCACCAGGGAGCGAGACTGGAGGCCGGCTGGCTGTTGCCTTTCCTTTGCCGGGTTCATCTACCACTACATCCAGCACCACATTAGGGCGGTATATGATCCGCAATGGTTCACGTCTAACAGGGTTGACATGTAAGGAAGCACAGTCGTATCAAATAGGGTCCACTAACACCGACAAAAAATAGTCCACTCGTTTGGATTGACGATGTACCTTGAAAACTTTTCGTCAAGTTCAAACGGCACCAGCTCCTTGCCCTTCCTAACGCATATTGCGTGTCGGAAGAGGGCCCGAATATCTTCGAACATGACAATGTGCTGGCCTGAGGTCTTATCCAACAGCGTAGGAATGAAAACAGGGGTTTGTGGGCGAGCTGAGCTGGCGGGCTGGTATAACCGAAACGCCTGCTTGAACTCCACGTCAGGGGCGGGTGCCGACATGGTGTTTCAATGTGGGAATGGGCAGGTCGGAAGTGACAAGGTGATGAGGGTTGGCGACGTGAGAGGAGTGGAGGAGAAAAATTTCCCTCACCCAGGAAAAGACTGCCAAACCTCAGGGCACAGGGGGAGTCGGTCATGCTCTCTGAGGACATTGTGCAACGACAGCAGCGGGAGCAAAATCCTTCTTCGCCATGCATGATGGTCTGTTTGTTTGGTGCTTGGGGAACTCGCTGCGGCCCACTTGCCGCATTACCACATCGTTCTGAACGACGTTGTGGAACGCCATCCGTGATACGCCTGTGCAGCACGAGGATTTTATTGAACCCGCCTTGCACCATCCACCCTGGCAGACGGTGCCTTTCGGTCAAGCTTAGCGTAGAGATCCCGTAATGCATTGATATCATGACATTTGGCTAACTTTGAGTCCTCCACATTCAGGATCTTCAATGGAGCAGGAGTTGTGCCGTCCGGCATACCCTCGATCAAGAGTTCTAGCTGCTTCAGAGCAAAATTCGTTCTAGGGACACTGAATGTCTCCAAGGTGCTCAAGTCAATCGCCTTGATGATCATCTCCCAGTCGTCCTGTTCAAACTGGGCACCTTCAAGACTGATGATTCGTATACTCCGCATCTCAGCCTCTCTATTCAGAACAACGTTGTGTGTTCTGGTTTCTGGATCTGGAGAACTGACCCCTGCAGAGCTCGATATCGTAGCTGCACACCACTGAGCAAAGACACGCGGAACCATAGTCTCTCCTGAACATATCAAGCGAATGGTATCCATGTGTGGAAGTTGGTACCTGATAGGAAGCTTGTCAGCAAGCTGTAACACCCTCAGATCTGCCGAAAGGTCGTTCATCGTTAGCTCATTTACTCTCCTGCCATAATGTCCTAGTGCATCCAGTAAGCGTTCATGAGATTTGCTCAACGGTCTGGCCGTGTCCATCTCCTCATAACTCCAATGGTATCGCCGCAGATTCATGGAGCGACTCATGACACTATCCATGCATGCCAACCCTGAAGCTGAAAGTCCAGCAGGGTTTAAGATCAGACATATGAGCTTGGAGCCTTCCTCTTTGGTACTACTGTCCAGCAACGATGCAAGTTCATCATTGAAAGCCTCGCTGGCATCCAATGTTTCGATGGACCAGCCGTAATCACGAAAGATTCCAGTTACAAACTCGGTTCTTCTGTTCAGAGCACGGATGTGCATTCCAATGTCGGAAGTCAAGTCGAATAGTGTTGCATTATCAGAGTAGTCGAGTCTCATGTCGTAGGTGTCCTGGTTCCTGGGATTCTGTCGAGGATACATCATGTCCCGCAAGAGTAGCTTACGGAGTGCGCATTTTCCATCCTTTTTCAATATACTGTTTCTTGTCGACGTGATCAGCTCTATTGCAGCCAGGAACATCTCATAGGGACAGCCGATCTGGACTTCAGAGAGCTTTGGGTTCCATCGGATAACATCTGCCAGCTGCGTCGCTGCCAACTCGCTGTCACCAAGCATAGTCTTAAGCCGCGTCAAGTGTCCCATACGAAGGAACTCCTGGTGTTCAGAAATGTCTTGACTTGCGAATTCCGCGTCGATGATCTCGACCTGGCCATTGGAGAGACCGACTGCAATAGAAGCATTCAAGCCCAGGATGGTTATCGATTTGAGATTCGGTAATACTCCCTTGCTGGTAAAATCCTCAAATGCAGCGCCAATGTTGCGACTTCTGATCGTCAGCTCGGTCAGGAAGGGCGATTTTTCGAGTATCTTCGTTAGGAGCGCCTTGGGTGCCTTGTCCTTCAATGGAAGTACTGTGTCGATAGAGAGTACCCGAAGTCGAGGGGCCATTGCTGGCGAGGCTTTGCTGACGCGTATAAAAAAATCGCTAAAGTTCTTGAGTTCGAGAGATTGTATCCGTCCGTTGCTCATGAGCTGTACTATTGGGTCATAACGTCGACCACGATTCATAAGATCGCGGACTGGCCCTTTGAAATGCGATCCATCGAGGGCCAAGTCGACAACGTTGGCCTGTGTTACTGCGTCGCTTAATTTCCGAAGGTCATCCATGGTCGCATCCCATTTTAGAGTAATCGCCAGCTCTTGAATCCCTAGGGCTTTTGCCAGTGCATCATAGAATTCCTTGGCCAAAGTTTTGGATCCAACTGCAATCTCGATGCTGCCTTTTTCTTCAACATAGGTCCCGCTGTTGGACTCGACAACATTCCTTAGCTGTATCATCGCGGACTGCCGGGAGGTCTCACGGAAGTAGTCAAAGCACGTCCACTTGACATGCCCTTCGAATGTGACGACGCGGTAGAGGTCCCCATATACACTTCCGTTGTTCTTCACCTTCAAGAAAGACTGGAGATGTCGAAGATCTCCCATCAGGTCGTCTGCGTCAAATCCCAGCTGTTGTCCCGTGGTATCCATGGTATCAACATCGCTCTTCATGATGCTCGGTTGATTCGAGATAAAAGTAATGGCTTCATCCACAAGAGCGCCTACCTCTCCAGCTGTAAAGTCGAATATCCTCTGGGATTCGTCTACAAGCTTGGACTGGGTCAGTGGCGGAATGGACATACCGGCAGATGTGGTTCCATACTTTATCATCTGCAACACGGTCAGGATGTACGTCCCAAACTGCTCAAAGAATTCGACAGGCCGTTCCAGATCGTATCCTTCATGCTTTGCGAGGTGGACTTCATGCGGTATCGTACTGTCCTTGGCCATGGTGTGTGAACCACACTCACACAAATAGTACAATCTGAACTGCTCTGGTAAAAGTCTCGTTCCCGCATCACGCCGCCGTGCCGCCTTTGGTAAGACAATAAAAAGTCGTGGTACTGGGTATTCGTGCAGTTCGTATGTCTGGTTGCTCACTGCCTGAATGCGATTATGAATGATTGCGAGTCGATCAAGAGTCTCCAATTGTGCCTGGTGCATCTTCTCTTGTATTTCCAACTGCTTGTACTGAAGAGCCTTGCTCCGTTCCAGCTCCGCCAGAATGCTCCTGAAGTGTTTGTTTAGCGTATCCTTGAGGGATTCCAGTTGTACTGCCTGACCTGAAAGTATGTCCTGGAGACATTTGTTGTAGAGTTGTTTGTACTGAGCTGACTGTAATGCTTCTGATTTCAGGGTTGAGGGTTGGTATATTAAACTCTTTTCGTTGTCGTTTTCATCCACGATAGAAAGTTTGTGCAGTTCTTTATAAGGCACTGCCGTGTTGATGAATAGGTCGCTCTTCTCTGTTTTTGACTGATCCGCAGCATCCGCTGGCAAATCCTGCACTGGTTCAGAGGTTGAGACGATTGGGGTTGACGGGGGGATTGACGGGGGGGTATTGGAATCCGAAACAGTCCTTGGTCCAGCATCCTCTATGACCGCATCAAGCTCAACTCCTGGGTGATACGCAATTTGAAGTGGTTCAATTCTACAACCAACATGGACATGAGCTATTAGGAGCTATTAGGACATGGTCTTTTCTACTTCACAGCAATGACGTATACTATGCTTACCGGTTCAAGTTTTCATCTCTTAAGAATGGTACCAGCTGGTCACCCCTCATGATGCACTTGACTCCATTGAAGACAAGCTCGATATCACTGAAGAAGACTACATGGTCGCCTGCTTTGTTGACATGAGTAGGGATGGTGGTAGGCTGCGGGGTGGAGGAGGGCGAGCCTTGAGGATAGCGGGGTCGGAAGGACTGGAAGTGGTGGTCATTACTGGTACTCATGGGCGATGTGTGGGAGGTGTGAGGGGAGGGTCGACGGAATGGAAGGAGTGAAGAGACGATTCAAAAGGGGGGACGAGTGTCACTTGCACAGTCATTCAATTGCTCTACCACACAACACAGTGCAACACAGTCCTCTTGTTCAAAAGTTCCGCCGCAGTGTGGACAGTCGGCCATGCCACACTCACTCGCCCAAGCCTTGATGCGAAGGTTCAGAGGCCTAAGAATAGGTCTGTGGATGCTTCCATCCCATGAACACTCCCACCTCCCTCTCCGGTAGCCAACCCGGTGCAAGCGTTCACAGGTGTCTGTACTCTGCCAACGGCTCTTTGCTCTTGCTGTGTTGCTATTCTGAAAGGTGAATAGTGAATGTCCAAACTTTAAATGTCCGGATGGCATTTGATCTCCATGCACTCCACGCAGATGACGAATAAATTCTCGCTGCGGACCCGTCCACCCTGTTCATCTTCCTTCCCTTTCACGATCACATTGTTGCTTTCTGCAAATCGATAGCGTGGGCAAGACATTTGCCTTTGTCCAATTCTGGAACCATCCATCCACCAAGAGTACGTTTATGCCTCGCCAAGCATTGTCTGTGCTGAGAACAAAAAAGAGCCTACATATGCTCCATATGCTCACCTTCTCCGTCCAGATAACATCGCAATGGAACAACACTTTTAGAGATTAACGAGCGAGTGACACTTCCGGTGCCCACACATACACAGCGTCAAGTGGTCACGCACGGACAATGACAACAGGACTTCAGGGGCTGAAAAGGGCTGTTCGTGGCTCTGTTGGTCAAAGCTGAGCAGGAGCCATGTAACGAACGTGTGTTACGAGTCCATGCTGCTTCAGGTCTTCTGGTAACTTTGACCAAGTTTCGTTCCTCCGGGCTATACAACATCGCCAAGCTGTGTGGGACACATTAAAAACGTCTCGCCCCTTCTTTCCTTTACAACTCAACACTGCGCCTTCCCACAACACAACCAACTCCTCCACTGAGATCTCTGCTCCATCCCCTCCTCCTCCTTTATGCTACCAACCTCAGCCCTCCCTTCTGCTCATTCACCACATAGAACAACCTCCCAACCGATGGAGGGATACGGCCAGGATGGACGGTATTTGCAGGGGCTGTATCTTCACCCACCCGGGAACTCCTTATCAATCCCAAAGACACTGGCCATCCCAGCTCGTTGGGACGCTGAAGTTGGACATCACATCGTACTACTAGACGATGTTCAGCTAGCTTTCAAAGATGCTCGTCGCTTCTTGGATAACGGGGAAACCGTACCATTCATCAAGGATAAAAATTCGCAGGAGTAAGTCGCAAGTCGCACCGATCACAGCAAAGCACGATGAATAGTCCAACCATGCGAAAGAAAGTAGAGCAAAGTACTCACTTATTCCCGATACAACTTGGACATTGTGTGATAGACTCATCCCATTGAGAATCGAGTACCGTCATGGAGTCATTCTCGAAGTGTTTGAAGCAAATACTGGAGAGGGTCCAGGAACAAATACTGGCTTGTCGGTAACGTCACCTGCTGCTGAAGAAGAATCGCACTCTAACGGCGCCAGGTCCCTGTCAGCATTCCAACAGAGAGCTGGAGAACTGGCTACAACAAACAGTGCTGTCGTCAAAAGTCCTGTTGATCTTGGCACAGTTTCGGACTATACGGATTCGCCTCTTCACGCTCACATCAAGGACCATGGGTTTTACATCAAAGTCATGATGTCCAGCCAGGCGACACGACTGCTGCAGGCTCAGAGCATCATGAAACATCTAGCGGAAAGCATGGCCCGGGAGATATCCGAGGACAAATACCAATTGATTCGGATGAGCGAACTTGTTCATGAATTTGTACCATGTGGGCAGGAAGGCATAGAATTGCAACCAGCCATCCGGGAAAAGGGTCAACGAATCCTGGAGAGACAGCACCGGATCTTCCATGCACAGCAACAAAGCATCGATCGCTTGACGGCAATACAAAAATGTGTTCAGGACACTGCAACTCTGGCTTTCGCGGCGATCGTGCACCCAGTTCCACGATTATTCATTGTGCTACCGGTTACAGCTACATTTTCCTCACTCCCCGATGGGTCTTACCGACGCCCTGTCCTAAATTTTCGACTCTTCTTCTTGTGCGAACATGATCTCCATTCAACAGCAGATTACCCGGCACCCCCTCTAAACGTTCATTTGGCAAGACATGAGGGGTACGAGCTTCAGGACGCCGATAAATTCTTTCAAATCTATACACCCTACATATTGTCCATGATCTATATTCTAAAGAACGGGATCAGTTCACCAAGGATCAGCATCCCCAACCTGAGCCATACAATGCTAACAAACGGTCTTGATGAGGTTCAGGACATTCTCAACCTTTCAAGAAACACCATTCAATCACTGATGAATGAGACGATGTCATACATTCGCAGCCGAGGATATGACAGCTCAATAAACAGGATGAGTAGATCCCCGCTCGGCGTGATTGATTCAGCAGATCTACGGTCGGTTGTAAAGTACTTGAGAGGCTACAAAAGGAAGGTAGGTAGAGCTAAGGGATGGATTAGTACCACGGATGTTTCTTTTGATGTCTATCGTCCTGCCTGGCTACTCACAGCAATTGACTGATTCAGGAACATACCTTAGGCAATCTGCGGCAGATCGTCACGCCGGACAATGATGCCAGGTGGGTTTGCGTCGACCACTATCATGAAAAATATCATGACGTCATAGGGGAGCGCTCAGATGAAGACACAGATGAGGCTGACGAGGATACTATGGAGAAAGTCGTGCACTCACTGGATGTTCAAAACCAAGATGGTCTTGCAGAGGCAGCCGTGCACCCTGGCCTACAGGATATGAAGTGGACTGTCAGGGAGGTTACAGTCTTTGCATTGTGCAGGCGAGCTGAACAGGATGAGGCTGTACTTCAGGCACTGATTAGAAAGGTAGCTGATCAACACTGGAGCGTGAGAGAGGCAGCCGTCCGCGTGTTACGCGGTCCATCGAGGACATCTCGTTCTGCACTTGAGGCTGTAATCAATGCCGTGAAGGATAGTAAATGGAATGTGCGGGAAGCAGCTGTGCAGGGATTGTGTGATCAACCAAAGCTATCCAAGGAAGTGACCACCACATTGGTTGCAGCCGCCAGATCCGATCATCTGTATGTCAAAAGAACAGCGATAGACGCGTTGATCAAGCATGCCGGCTCCGAGTCTGTACTCCAATACTTGGTCGATATCCTTCGAAATGATAACCCCATGGACAAAGTAGCAGTAACGGAGGTGTTGGCAACGCATACCGAGTTACCGAAAACTGTTGTTGAAGCATTGATCAACACATTGGGAGACGATAGCCAGGATGTAAGGAACTCGGCTGTGAAAGCTCTTCAGTCCCAGAGCGAGATTTCTGCATCAGGAATTCAGATATTGTTAGAGAAGGTGCAGGATGGTACCCCAGATGTCAGGGAAGCGGCAATCCGTGTACTAGCCAACCATATTCCTGTATCCGAGTCCGTCATCCGAGCCTTGATTATAAGTCTACAGGATGAGAGTAGCGATGTCCAAAAGGCAGCTGTCCAGGCACTAGGCGACAAATCTGACCTTTCTCAGTCTATGATTCAGGAGCTGACCAGCACTCTATTACACGAACGTGCGAGTGTCAGAGAGGCATCAGCCAAAGTTCTAGGAAAACAAGGCACTCTATCTGATTCAACAGTCCAGGCTTTGACTAAAACTCTCAAGGATGAGAGCCCAAATGTAAGGGAGGCTGCTGTGCAAGCGCTTGGTCGTCAAGTTCAGCATTCGCAGTCGGTGATCAACATTCTGGTTGGCATTCTAAAGGATGACGATCCGGGGGTCCGAGGGGCCGCTGTGTACTCACTAGGGTGCCAAAAAGAACTGCCTGAACCCGCTGTTCAGGCTTTAATCAAGATACTTGCCGATGAGAACGTGTTTGTCCAGGAGAAGGCGATCCATGTGTTAGGAGACCAAGCGGCAACATCCACTGCAGTAATCGACGCATTGTTGGGATTCTTGGAGAGCAATTCCTCCTTTATTAGGGATAGCGTAATCCGTGTGTTATCCGGCGACGCTCAGCTGTCAGATGTCACGATCCGGAAGCTGACCACCAATCTATTGCATGAACGCCAGTTTGTCAGGAAGGCTTCAGCTAAGATATTGAGCAAGCATTTCAAATGGCCTGAGGCCGTGGTCGATGCTATAGCACTACCTGTGATGGATAGAGAGCCAGGCGCCGCGAGGATCCAGGTCGATCTGCCTGATGTTGCTGTTCATACTTTGATTGAAGCTCTTAAGGATGATGACTGGGTAATCAGACTCGCGGCAGTCCAGCTGTTACGCGACAATTCATCAGGAATAGCCACCGAAGCGTTGGCCAGCTCCCTCCGTGACCCCAACATAGTTGTCATGAGAAGTGCCGAGAATGCACTGAACAATCTAGCATGGATCTCTGACACTGTAGTCCAGGCTATGGAAACAGACCTCCGCAATGACAATTGGCTTATCAGGATGTCGGCATTGAATATCTTGAGCAAGCATATCCAAACATCTGAAACTGCAGCTCTGGTATCACTCCACGCCTTGAGAGAAACGAACCAGCATGTCAGGGACATAGCACTGAAAGCATTGCATGAGAATGGACTTCCTGAATCTGTTGTTTCGCTACAACTTGAAACGCTGAAGCATGGCGACAGACCGGCTAGAGATGCGGCGACCAATGTCTTGAGTGAATTACCGAACATGCCAGGAAACGCAGTTCAGACACTGATAGAATACCTGAAGGACGATGACAGGGAAATCAGAAAGGCTGCGGCGCGTGCGCTGAAAGGACAAGTCAAGCACTCGAATGATGTAGTCCAGGCTCTCACTGTTGCCTTGGAAGATGTCGATTCAGGTGTCCGATATGCTTCAGTGACGACGCTGGAAGCGTTGCGCGACAGCACCGAACCATTCGAATCCACCATCCTGGAGCTGGTGAGAGCGCTGAAGGATAACGACTCCAAAGTCAGAAACACTGCGGGTAGTGTATTAAGTGGATTGCATATCATGTCCAGGAACACCATTGAGGACCTGATCACAACCCTTGGGGACAATGACAAGGAGGTCAGAAGAACAGCAGCTCATGTGTTGGGTAATCAGGTCAATGGGTCTGATGTTACTGCACTGGCGCTAGTTGGTGCTTTAAAAGATGCAGACATAGGTACCCGACAGGCGGCTGTGAAGGGACTTGGCGACCTGACTGAGTTTTCGGATGCCACAATCCGGGAACTAATCGACACGCTTCAAAACGACGATCCAATGGTTAGGCAGGCGGCCATGGTGTTACTGATACGCCACACTGTGTTACCTCAGTTCTCCGTCATGGTACTGGTTGGTGCTCTAAGTGACCAAAGACAACATGTGCGCACAGGGGCACATACCGTGTTATGCAATCAGGCCAAGTTACCTGAAAGTGCTATACAGGTATTGATTGAAGACTTGAGGAACGCTGAGGTGGGGATCAAAAAGGCTGCTGCTCATGTGTTAGGTCGACAGGTCAATTGGTCCGAAGCAGCTGTGCAAGCGCTTGTCAGTGCTTTGAAAGATGAAGACAAAGGCGTTCGTCATGCAGCAGTGATGGCGCTTGGCGAGTTGGAGAGGTTTACGGACACCACGATCCAAGGCTTGATCGAAACGCTACAGGACGAGGAACTCGCCGTCAGGCAACCGGCTATGGAGCTACTGAAACGCCAGCGCTCGTTACCTGAGGTCGCCATTTTCCAACTGATCAACACAATGAGAAACAACCATCAGTATGTGAGAACTATAGCATTTACGGTGCTAAACAGCCAGACCAAGATATCTGAAAGTGCGATCCAGGAACTGGCAGGGATTCTGAAGGATGATGACAAGGAGATCAGGAGAGATGCAGTTAACTTGCTGGGTGGGCAGGTCGAGCTGTCCAAGACGGCCGTGCAGGCACTCACGCATACTTTGAGAGACGATGATAAGGGTATCCGACATTCGGCGGTGAAGGCACTTGGCGAATTGGAGGGGTTTACGGATGCCACGAGCCAGGGCCTGATCGACGCAATGCAGGACGAAGACCTCTTAGTGAGACAAGCCGCTACAGAGTCACTGCTGCAACACACCATGTTATCCGAGTTTGCCATCATGGAACTGGTCAGGGCTCTTCGTGACCAACGACAGCATATGAGCACGGAAATCCTAAGCAACCAGACCAGGTTGCCTGATAATGCCATCCAAGTACTGACTGAACACCTGAAGGACGACGACCAGAACATCAAGAACGCTGCAGCACGAGTGCTGAACAACCACAAAATACCAACGGGAATTGTAACCACCAGCACATTGTCTGAACTCTTGTCAGTGTTCAGTAAACCAGATCGACCACCGGACACTGCCTTGGGGCACTTCTATCGATACCACCTCTAAATGCCGGGAGCGATCGCCTGCCATGTCACTGAACATTAAGGATACCCACCCTTGATTTCACGGGCAACAAGAAGAATGGTAAAGGGGATTCCACAACATGAAAGGACATTCGATGGTAGTTGTCTACTCTATCTCAAGACTATTACAACCCGTTGTTTCTAAGAGCACCCACACAATGCTGAAAGAAGATAGTGAGTTTCCCATCTGTACTTTACAGTACAGGACTCCTTCATCAGTCTAACTTCTCAATCCTGGGACCTCACTCGCAACGCGCTTCACTCATTATTGTCGACGTTCTCCCTCCTGTCAACGCTTTCTACACGAGGATCTTATGATTCTACTTCGTTTCAGTCATCCAGTTGTTGAGTCTATTCAATGACCCTACCATCATGAGACGTTCCCGCTCTTATCCAGAAAGATGACTGTTTTATGTGGAGTTGGGCCCACTTCATATTTCACTTTGTGATGGAGGCTCCTCGGACATAGAGGTTTCATCTGATCCCGACTCTGTGAGATGTCAACAATGATCCAGTGAGGGCGATGAATAAGTCTGTCGACTGTGTCCCTTAGCTGCTCTAAGAAGGGCTCTAAGTGTGTTAGAAAGACACCTTGGCAAGTTCTGGAGATTGCGATTGGCAGGTGGTTCGACAGTTGATGAGAAGAATCACGCAGGGCACTGACCATGTCGTCCTTGACCACCTTCTCCCTTCACATAATACCTGTATATCGCTCGGAGGCATTTTCCAAGCGTTGACTCGTCGCACTAAGTACATGCAATGATATTGATTGTCATTGTCGTTACGTCGGTCCAGTCCTACCCTCCATTGATGCGTCGGTATAATGCATCTTCGCCAAAACTGTTTACTCACTTCTGCCTTTTCTTCGTCACCTCTCCCACCAAACCTTCGCCCTCCCACCTGCCCATCGCACAAGACATAATCAACACCCATGGAGAGATACGACCATGGACGGTACTTGCACTTCCACTCAGCACCCATGGAGGTGGATGACTTGCTCTCTCACACAGCATCTATGGAGGTAGACGGCCAGGACGAACGGTACTTGCAGGAGGTCTATCTTTCCTCACCCGGAAATTCGCTATCGGTTCCAGAGACAGTGGCCATCCCCACTCGTTGGGATGCTGATGCTGGATATCTCATTCTGTTGAGCGATGTGCAACTGGTCTTCAAAAATGCTCGTCGCTTCTTGGATAACGGGGAAATCGTCCCATTCTTAAAGGATAACGGTTTGCAGGAGTAAGTCGCAAAATGCTGATCATCGAAAGCACGACGAAGAGTCTCAACGATACTTGTATTAGTCAGAGGAACTGAGGACAAGGACACTCACTCTCCGATGCATTCTGGACATTGTGTAATAGACTAACCCCGCTGAGGATCAAATACCGCCACGGGGCTATCCTTCAAGTGTCTGCAGCAGATACTGGAGAGTACTTAGCAACAAATACTGGCTTGACTGCAACATCAACTGCGGCAGATGCTACATCCCTTACTGTGGAAAACTCAAAGGATGATCCACACTCTCATCGGGTCCCTTCATCGGGTTATCTAACACAGCCAGAGATGACAGTCCCAAGCAATGTCCAAGTGGAAACCCAGGATTCAGGAAATGGTTCCAGTTTTGCGGTTTCTCCCAATGCTTTTCTCTGGACCGCAAGAACCGCCACGGACAGACCATCTCGGAGACCACTCAGCGAGATCGATAAGCTTGTAATCAAATGTCTCCGTGGGGACGCGAGCAACCCATCTCTGTCGTATGCTGGCATCCGTAGGATGACGGGTTTTCCAAAGGTGACGATCAGCCGTGTCCTTAATGAACTGAAGGACCAACAGTTACCGCCGATGGAGCTATCGGTTGTATCGCAAGACACACGCACCTTTGTCTTGATAATTCATTCTAACGACACAGGATTCTTAGTGACACTTCCACAGATCACTGAAGAACTGGCAGCTCCAGCTACTGACAGTGCTGTCGACGGAAGCTCAGTTGATCGTGGTACAGGTTCAGATTACATGGATTCACCTCTTCCTGCTCGCACCCGCCATTATGAATCCCACATCAACGACGTGTCCAGCCAGGAGAGAGAAATGCTAAGAGTTCAGAGTGGCATAAAACGCCTGTTGGAAAGCGGGGACAACATGATCCACCATGGTGCAGGTTCAGATTACATGGATTCACCTCTTCCCGCTCGCACCCACTATGAAACCCACATCAAAGACATGTCCAGCCAGGAGAGAGGAATTCTAAGAGTTCAGAGCGTCATGAAACGCATAGTGGAAAGCATGGACAGCATGGCCCAGGTGATATCTAAGAACCGGAACCAGTTGCTCGAGATGAAGGAACTTGTATACGAGTCAGCTCCAAGCG
>Ga0247824_10001408_pt1 | contig 13097 bp, 20 predicted proteins | sample 13C_PalmiticAcid_FD_194412 | JGI IMG/M metagenome (GOLD analysis project Ga0247824, IMG submission 194412) | Soil microbial communities from agricultural site in Penn Yan, New York, United States - 13C_PalmiticAcid_Day48 | ecosystem: Environmental > Terrestrial > Soil > Agricultural land...
GTGCGGCAAGAAGCTGTGGCCGAACCGGAAGACGGCGGCAGCCGTGGCCGCCCAGGACCGGCGCCGGACGGGGGACGACATCCGCGCTTACCGCTGCCCGAGCGGGAACTCGGGGTTCCATGTGGGGCACGAGCACTACGCCGCCCACAAGGCCCGGTTCGGCGTCACTTGAGACCCGGCGCGACACCGCCCCCCGGTTGGAGCCGGGGGGCGGTGGGCACAGTCCTCCAAGGGGACGGAGGTCAGGACCCCGTGACGTAGCCGCACACGGCGTCGGGGGGAGCGACGTCGAAGAAGTCGTAGTGCGGCGAGTCGGTGGGCACCGTGACGCCCGGGAAGTCGTTGTACGGGTCGCCGAAGGCCGGGTTGGCGAAGACCGTGCCCTCGAAGGTGAAGTTCGAGACCTCACCGTTGAAGGTGCGGGCCGCCTCGTGGAGCGTGGCCCGGGGGAGGACGTGGCGCTCCCAGTTCGGGGTGTCCGGGTCGGCGGCGCAGGGACCGGAGGCCCCGTCCGCGGTGACCTGGGTCCAGAACTCCAGGCCGACGCCGGGCTTCACCGGGGTGCGGAGGCCCGGAGCGGCGTGGCCGATCGAGTCGCCGGCCCACGGCGAGGAGACGTCGCCGACGATGAGGGTGCCGTCGGTGAGCAGCTCGCGGGCCTCATGGCCGATCACGATGAGGTTGATGGTCGCCGAGTACCGCTTGACCCGGGCCGGGTTCTCGGTGACGAAGACGACGTTGCCGCAGGCGTCCTCCGGCTCCAGGAACGTCGCCTCCTTCATCTCGGGCGTGAGGGCGATGTCGGCGATGGCAGCGAGGATGATGCCATCGGTGGGGCCGGTGAGCGGGGCGCAGTCGGCGTCGAGGCGGGTGCCACGAAGGACGCAGGGGCGGGACTCGCCGAAGCAGATGACCTCGGTCATGGGACTCTCCTGGGGTCAGGCCCCGACGGGGCGTTCACGGACCGGATGGTAGGGAGGCGCGACGTGGAAGTCACGCTGTGGCGTCAGGAACCCGAAGCCGCCGGCTTGGAGACGGCCTCCAGCTCCCAGACGTGGTCGGGCGACCAGACGTCAGGGGGTGTGCGGGCGTTCGAGGGGTTGAACGCCGCGGTGGCGACCATGATCGACTGGATGGCGGGGCCGGCCTGGCGGACCCGCTCGATGTCGCGGTCGATCTGGACGGTCTGGCCCTGCCGGGCGAGCGACGTGGAGCCGGGGGGCAGCTTGCAGCGGGCGTCGCCGACGATCTCCTGCTCGAACTGGACGCCCAGCTCCAGGGCGCCAGCGACGACGATGCCAGGAGTGGGCGGCCCGAAGGCCCAGGTGATCTCGAACGTGCCCGGCTCAGACGCGTCGAGCGACAGGTCGTTGGAGGCCGGCCACCGGTTGCCGTCGGTGCGGCGCAGCTTCCAGCCGTCGACCAGGACCCAGTCGGTGAACAGCTCGCCGTCGATGCGGACCTCGATGTCGCGGGGGCTGTACCAGAGCGGGATGTCGTCGTCAGGCCGGCCGCCGCTGGCGAGGAGATCGAAGGGGCCGCGCAGCGGCCAGCAGGGGCCACGGCGGACCGGCCGGCGAGTGGTGGTGCAGGAGCCGGGGAACTGGCGGCCGGTGAGGACGTACATGACCTCGCTGGCCCGTTCAGCGATGGAGTCCAGCACCCCGCTCCAGCCTTCAGGCTCCGGGTTCGGCGCGCAGTAGCCGGGGGCCTCGGCCAGCTCGGTGCCCGAGAAGTAGGGGGTGCAGGGGCCGATCACGAGCCGATGGTGTTGAGCTGGAGCGCCGTGACGGTGTTCGGGTCGAAGGCGAACACGACGTCGGCGAGCTGGCGGCCGTGGACGATGTTGCGGGACCGGTCGAGGATCTCGACGGCGGTCTCGTTGTACCGCGTCCGCTTGCGCATCTTCACGCCCACCGGGCCGGAGGTGAAGATCCAGGGCCTCCCGTCGAAGGACTCACCCTCGGGAACCATCCCGAAGTAGCCGGCGTCGGAGACGATGACGTGACCGGTGGGCGTCCGCCAGAGGCCGTCGACCAGCTCGGCGTTCTCCACCAGGAAGTTGAAGGTGGAGGGGTCCGTGTGGATCATGCCCTCGGCGCCGTGGAGCGTGGAGGCCAGCAGGTAGTCGAGGATGCTCGTCACGCTCTCGAAGTCGGCGGCGCCGTAGGGGTACTGCACCGCCGAACTGGCGAGGGTCGGGGAGTCCGAGGTCGTGTGGCCCCCGACCGCCAGTTCTGCGGCGATCTCGGCGGAGACGAAGGCGGCCCAGCGGTCCGAGATGCGGTCGTCGAGCCACACCTCGTCGACATCGAGCGCCGAGCAGGACTCGGTGGCCCGCAGCGTCCACGCCTCGAACTCGGGGTGCTCGCCGCCCGAGGCGTCGCTCTCGGCGGGGGTGTCGTCGCAGAACTCGCCGTCGAGGCGCTGGATCCCCGTCGTGTCCGGTGACGCGAGGTACGGCGTGAAGGTGACGCCGGCCGCGATCCTCGACTCGTCCATCTCGATCTCGTAGGTGGCATCGAGGAGGAGGCCCCAGCGCCGAGGGCGGAGCGGGGGTGCCGCGATGGGGACGTTCATGCCGGTCTTCATGGGCGGGTACCTCGCTCGGTGGGGCTGGGGGAGATGGTACTCCTGACGCGCCGAGGGAGGGCGCCGAGGATGCTCGGCGGCATCTCCGGCACCCTCCCTCGGGTCAGGTCAGCTCCGGCTCAGGAGCCGGCGCACTCCAGGGCGTCGACGTCGGCGGTCTGCGTGCCGCGGAGGCACACGCCGCTGATCTCGACCTCGTAGTTGGTCGCACCGAGGTCCATGAGGCCCTCGAAGGACTCCTGGAAGATGGTGAACTGGTTCTTGGTGTTCGACGCGTTGTCGCGGTAGATGTTGCCGTTGGCGACGCCGATCGACAGCTCGCCGCGGTCGAGGGCACGGAAGTTGCCCTTCGGCGACATGATGAAGTTGATCTGCGTCGGCAGCTCGGGGAGGGCCTGGCCGTCCTCGGCCGGGGCCACGGTCTCCCAGTTCTCGGCGAAGTCGAGCGTCCAGGTGACGTCGACGCCGACGTCACGGAGCATGGCCTCGATCTCACTCCGGCTGGGAAGCCGGTCCCGCAGCGAGCCGGAGGTGCGGCGCATGTTCATCACGTCGTGCTGGAGGGCCGGCACGATCCAGCGCGGCATCCAGGCATCGAACTGCTGGTCGCCGTATCGCTCCTCCTCGCGGAAGATGGCGACCGAGTCGATGATCGTCTCGAACAGGTTGATCGCCGCGCCGAACGAGTTGCCCGAGCGGGTGAGCTGCTTGGTGTTGACCGAGCCGATCATGGCGTCGAGCAGGGTCGAGTCGCCGAGGCGGGCGGTGAGCGCACCGAGGCGGTTGAGGTAGGCCTCGACCAGCTCGGGGAACGTCATCGACAGCATGTTGGTGACGGTCAGGCAGCGGTAGATGCCGTACAGGTCGTACACGACCGAGTTGGAGCACGGGATCGTGGCACAGGCGTTCTTGACGGCCTGCGCGTCGGCGTCGTCGGCCTTGGTCCAGATGCCGCGGCCGATCTCGTCGTCGATGTCGCCCAGCTTCGGCGTCGGGTAGACGCTGACCGAACCGCGGGCCGGACGGTAGACCGCCAGGCTGTTCTTGACGGGGCGGGCCGTCGAGCTGGTGGTCGCCAGCTCGTAGGTCGGGGTCGCCGGGGCGCACATGGCGGCGGTGACCGCCTTACGGGCACGGGGCGAGAGCGGGTCCGGGCCGCCCAGCTTCTCGACGTTGGCGGCGGCGTCGCCGTCGAGGGTCTGGGCGTCGGTGAAGCGGCCGTTCAGCTTCGCCACCGCGACCTTGCCGTCGGAGGCGCCGCGGATCGTGTCCCAGCGGTCGGTGAGGGCCTGGCCGAGCTGCTTCATGGAGGCGAACCGCTCGCCCGCGTCGACGCCGTTGGAGGCGGAGGTCGACACGAAGCCGGCCTCGGCGTAGGAGCCGTAGCTCTCGACCTCGGCGTCGGGCGTCGGCGCCGGGTCCCCGTCGCCGTTCTCCTGGCGGATGGCCTTGGCGGTGGGCTTGTAGGTCGACGCCTTGGTCGCCTCGTCGCCCTCCGGGTCGGCGGGGTCCTCGTCGGCCGGGTCGTCCGGGTTCTCCGGGTCCTCGTCGGCGGGGTCCTCGTCGGCCGGGTCCTCGGGGTCCTCGTCCGCCAGCTCGGCGAGCACCGCCTGGCGCTCGGCCTCCAGCGCCTCGTCGGCGGCCTGGCGCTCGGTGAGCGCCTCGCGGACCTCGGTGCGGATGTCCCGGGCCGCCTTGATCTCGGCGAGCACGTCGAGGTCGACGTCGCCGTTGGCCGCCGTCTCGATCGCGGTGCGCAGGCTGGAGGCGAGGGCCTTCAGCGCGTCGTTGTCGAGGTCGGCCAGGTTCTCGGGGATCTGGATGCCCAGGATGGTCTTCATGGTCTGCTCCGTGGTCAGGATGCGAACGGGGCGGCGCTGGGCGCCAGATCCGGGAGGCTGGGCCTTCCGACTCGGCAGCAGCGTGGCCGGGGTCGGAAACCGATGTCAACCTCTGCGGGTCAGAAGTCCTGGTCGGCCATCGCGGCTGCGATCTCGCGGGCCTCCTCGGCGGCGAAGCGGGACGCGAGGTAGGCGACGTTCCGGTCGACGACGGGCGCGCCCGCGGCGGGGCGGCGCACCATGCCGGCACCCGTGAGCGAGAGGATGTTGCGGTCGGCGTCGGCGAAGGCGCGGGCTTTGGGGCGGGCCTTCGGGAAGGCCCCCGCCGGGCACGAGAGGGTGGCGACCATCTCCAGGTTGCCGCCGATGAGCCGCCAGTCGCCGGAGTTGTCCGAGGCGCGGGCCGCGTGGAGCACCTCGTCGGAGGTGCCGGGGCGCACGATGCCCGAGACCCAGATGCCGTGGGCGTCCTCGCCGACCGCCACGTCGGCCCACGCCGCGCAGGTGTTGGCGTAGTGGTCGATGGCCCCGCGCCAGCCCAGCTTCTTGTCGGCGTGGTTGCCGTTGATGACGATGTTGCCGACGGCGACGAAGCCGTCGGTGGTGAGGCAGTTCTTGTTGGCGAAGTAGGCGTAGTTCGTCCGCGAACGGGGGGCGAACAGGCCCTCGTCGGTGAGGTGCGGCTCGTGCCAGGAGGCGACGTGGCCGAAGACGTGCTCGTCCTCGTCGATGAACAGGGGGGTCACCTCGCGCAGCCGCGGGTCCTCGAACTTCGACGCGTCGATCTTCGGGCGCTCCGAGATGACGTTGAACGCGAAGGCGTGCTCGGTCTCCGGCTCCCGCTCGGCCTCGGCAGCCTCCAGCGACGCCACGACGGCCTCCGGCTCATCCACCCCGTCGACGGTCCAGCCCTCGGGGATCACCGCGCCGGCGTTGTCGAAGGCGGGGGTCATGCAGATGGTGGTGGCCTTCAGCTTGGCGTTGTGGAAGTCCAGCTCGACGGAGAACTTGCCGTCGTCCTCCTCCATGTGGATCTCGATGTCGCCCTGGGCCACGGCCATGTCGATCGAGTTGCCCCGGGCGGCCTGGGTCTTCACGAGGAAAGCGGCGTTGCGGCCCTCGGGATTGTCGAGGAGCCAGCCTCGCCCCCGGGCGGTGGTGCCCTCGACGACGACCTCGTCGAGACGGCCGGCGGCGACCGAGCCGTCGTGGCCGGGGGCGTCGACGGTCATCAGCTTGATGGTCCGCGGGAGATCGAGGGTCCCGAAGGTCTCGCCGACCACGAGGCGGCCGTCGCGGGTGCGGGTGTCCAGCTCCACCAGGAGCGGGAACTCGACCGGCACGTACATGCCGGGGGGCGGCTCGTTGACGGCGGTCTCGGTGAAGCTGCCGAAGGTCTTCGTCTTCATGGGGCCACTCTTTCAGGAGTCGTGGGTGGAAAGCACGCGCATGGCGATGTGCCGGAGTTCGGCGAGGCCGACGGGCTTGGTGGGGCGGGAGCCGGCGAGACCGGCGAGGGCGTCGATGTACGCGACCGCCGGGGTCTCGTCGAGCGCGGCCGAAGCGAGCACGGGGAGCATCGGTGACAAGGCGTCGGTGAAGAAGCCGCGGAGCTGCTCCTCGGTCACGCCGATGGCGTCGAGGTGCTCGGTCTCCAGTCGGGCGAGCACCTGCTCGTTGGCCGCAGACTTGACGTGGGCGAACACGTCGGGGTGCGGCTCGCAGCGCGCTCGGATCTTGGCGCCGACGGTCTTCGTGGCGGCGGCGAGGAAGCCGGACGCGGCGGCGGCGTAGAGGTCGGCGGCGTTCTTCTTGCCGTCCTTGATGCCGGGTGCGCCCGTCGGGTCGGACGGGTCAGCGGGGCGCTTCGACGGCGGCGTGCCGCCCTGCCCGGGGCGCCCCTCGCCGGCCGGCGTCGCCGCCACCTTGCTCCAGTCGACGCGGTCGTGGATGCCGAGGCCGAAGGTGGCGAGATACGGGTTGTTGATGTGGCGCCCCATCTGGCGGAGCGCCTCCTCCTCATCGGGCTTGGCCTCGTCGGGGATGTCGAGCGCGTCGCGCAGGTAGGAGTCCTTGATGACCCCGGGGATCGCGGCGGCGTCCTTCATGTCCTGGCCGCGGTTCGGCCGGGTGATGACGGCGCTGCCGTCGGCGACGACGACGCGGCGGCGGATGTCGGCCTCGCCGTACTTCTCCCCGTTGTCCTTGTTCCAGGCTCGCAGCGCCGGCCACAGGTAGGTGCGGGTGATGCCGTCGGCCCACCGCTGCGCCTCGGGGAGCAGGTGCGAGGAGTACGTGGAGTCGCCTACGTTCCACGCCTGGAAGTGGGTGGCGTCGCCGAGACCCTGCTGCGCCTCAGTGGGGAGATCCTGGCCGGTCGCGATGTTGTTGCGCAGCTCGGCCCGCAGCTCCATCTCGACGCGGTCGATGGTCCGGTCCATCGTGATGAACTTGATGAGGTCCTGGGGGCCGCCCTGACCGCGGACGATGATCGGGATGGACCCGGCCGGCGAAGCGCGGTCGAGGATCGCCGACTCCAGCGTGTTGAGGAACTTCTGGTAGAAGGGGTCGCTCACCGGAGCACCGTCGCCGGTCGGCGCCTCGATGGCGCCGGGGACCTGGAGCGACGAGTCGAGGAACAGGATGCCAGCCTGGGCGAGCCGCGTGACGAGCCGCGAGGTGATCGACTGGTTCAGTGCGACGAGCTGCTGGCAGTCCGAGACGAGCGCCGACATCGCGGAGTCGGCGACCTGCGTGAAGAAAGGGTCGGCGCGCCAGAACCGCTTCACGTAGTCCGGCTTGTACCCCATTTCCGCCGGCCCCGTGGGCGACCCGGTGGAGTTGCGGATCCAGCCACCCTGGTCAGTGGCGATCAGCTCCTTGATCGAGAGGAACTCCCACTCCGTGGCGTCCTCGCGGTCGTTGCCCACGAGCCACCCGTCGCCGGCCATCGCCATGTTGATCGCGTAGAGCCTCGCCATCTCGGGCATCCCGCCGAGAGGGCCTTCAAGGGCGAACATGGCGTCCTCGGCGGCGCTGTCGAGGGCGTTGCGGGCGCCGCTTTCGAGGACGATCGGCCGCGAGTCCTTGTTGCCCTCAGGGATCACACCCACGGGGTAGGCGAACCGGGAGAGGGCGGCGCCCTTGTAGTTCGCCGGGTAGTGCAGCTCGGCGAGCTGGTGGTACAGGTCGGCGGCCTGGAGCTGCCAGTTGCGCCGGGCGGCCTTGATGCGCTGGATGACCGCCTGGTCGTCGGGGCTGACTGTCGTGGCGGACGCGATGATCGCGTTGGGCTTGGCCCGGGACAGGATCGACATGGGTGCTCCGCTGGGCGGCTCGGGCGGCGCTGGGCGCCGGACGTGGACCGGAGCCTACGTCAGCCGGCGTCGTCGAGTCGCTCTCTGCCCTCGCGCTCCTCGGCTTCAGCTAGATCGCGCAGGATCTCGGCCTCGATCGCCTTGGGCCGCGGGATGGACGAGCGCACCGCCGGGTCGAGTCCCTCCCGGGCCTTCTCCTGGGCGAAGATCAGTTCGTACATCGGGCGGTAGATGCGGGCGAGGCGCACGTAGGTCCGCATCCTGGCGCGGTCGGTCCGGCGGCGGACGTCGCGCTGCTCGGGGGTGAGCCGGCTGTTGGTCCGGGGCTTGCGGCGCGGCGGCCTGCGCTTCGGGCGGGGCTTGGCCTCGTAGGTGCGCCCGTTGACCTCGTAGCGGAGCCGTCCCGCGTCGGAGCGGTCCTTCAGGGCGCCGCGGCAGTCGTCGCAGAGCACGACGGCTGCCCGCGGGCCGGGGTCGACGATCCAAGCTCCGCAGCGGCACGCCAGATAGCCGGCGATCACCAGCTCGTCGACACCTTCCATGCCAGCGAGGGTACTGGCCGGACCGGGAGCGGGGCTGTATGGTCACCGGCACCCATGAGCGCCGCGGAGATCGTCCCAGAACACGTCGACGAGGCGCTCCGGCCGGAAGTCGTGATGTCGCTCGACGAGCGGCGCGACCGGATCATCGAGATCGCCGAGCAGGCAGCCGACGACATCGGCCACGAGCTGATCGCGGCGAAGCGGGAGCACCGCGGCGAGTTCATGGCGTGGGTTCAGCGGTCATTGCCGTTCGGGATCGACAAGGCGGAGCGCCTCATGGCTATCGCCCGCTCGTTCGAGAACGTGGACCCCGAGATCCGGGCCGCGCTGCCTCCTCGGTACACCGCGCTGTTCGAGTTCACCCGCATCCCGATCGACTCGGTCGTCGTCGGCATCGAATCCGGCGCCGTGACGCCCGAGATGACGACGGCGGAGGCCCGCGACTGGGTCGCGGAGGCCCGCGCCGCCCAGTTCGGCGTCGAACCGGCGCCCGCACCGGCTCCGCGGCCGGTGAAGCCGGGTCCCGAGCCGGGTTTCGACCCGAATCCCCGCCTCACGGCCGATATTGTGGCCCGCGAGCTGCTGCGCAACCCCCGCGAAGACCTCAGCGCCCCCCTGGAGACCCTCCTGAGGGCGTGGCTCGACCCCAAGGAGACCGTCCATGACCCGTCCGCAGCCCGATCCGCCCCCTGAAGGCATCTGCCTGGGCCTCGACCCGGCGATCTTCCACCCTGAGCGCGGCGAATCAGCCAACCCGGCGAAGCGGGTGTGCGCCGAGTGCCCCGTGGCAGCCAAGTGCCTCGACTACGCGCTGAGGCACGGCGAGTCCCGCGGCGTCTGGGGCGGGAAGACCGCCCTGGAGCGGCGCAAGATGCGACGCGGGCGGCTGGTGCCGGCATGAGCCTGGACTCTTGGTACGACGACGGCCAGCTCTGGCACGCCCACCGCGAGGGGTCCACGTTCTGGTGCGGCAAGCGGCTCCTCCAACTCGACGAGGACCGGCTGGTCTCGGCGACAGAGGATGACGCGTACCCGCCGACACCGTGCCCCTCGTGCCTGCGGGCGACTGCAATGCGCGACGTGGTCGACGAGCCGCTGGAGACCGCGAAGGGACGCGGCTACATCCGGGCCGACGACAGCTAGCCGAGTTCCCCCGCCCGGATACGGGCAGCAGCCTGAGGCGGGATGGCATCGCCCATCGCGTCGATCCGCTTCGTGTTCCACGCGTGGTAGCAGGGGATCGAGCAGGCGTGCTCGGTGGGGTCGAAGAAGGACCTCATCGCGAAGCGCATCTCGGCCTCCTTCTTCTGGGCGCCGCAGGTCGCGCACCGCACGAGGTCGGTCTTCTCCCTCGGGGCGCCCTTGGCCTTCTTCGGCTTGGGGGTCTTCTTGATCGTCACGGCCGCTGCCCCTTCAGGACGCGCTGGCGGATGTAGTCGGTGAGCGAGAGCGCGCCGCGGTCACGGTCGAGCTGCTCGCGCTCGCCCTTGGTGAGCCGCACGGTCACGGTCTCGGACTTCGGGTCTTCGGCGACGGGACGGGCCATCACTTCCTCCGGTTCTTGCGCCGGGACTTGCCGGCGGCACGGTTGCGCTTGCGGGACTCGACGGCTCGGGCGCGCCGGGCCTTCTTCGTGGAGCCGGGGCGGTGCTTGGTGCCGCGCTGGTTGCGGTCCATGCGCTTCGCCCAGGCGATCTGCTCCTCGACCATCTGGCGGGTCGCGAGCCTCATACCGGCCTCGATCTCCTCCGGTGTCGGCACGCGGATGCCGGAGGCGGCCAGCAGTCCCCCCACCTCGGCCTGGTCGACTGAATCATGCATCGGGTTCCTCCTCCGGTTCGGTCCCCCAGCTCTCGGCCAGGCGGTAGAGCGCCGAGCGCAGCCCGTCATCGACCTCAGCCGGTTCGCAGGCGATCTCCCGCCGCTCCCACCGCTGGGCCACGAGGCTGAGGCGCCAGACGGTCTCGACGGCCTCGTAGTGGTAGAGCATCTCCTCGGGCACGGCGGTCCACTCCGTCACGTAGCCGAGGGCTTCGCACGCGAAGCGGATGCGGTGCGCCAGGAAGATCATCTGGTCCTCGTCGCCGCGCCCCCACGCTTCGTGGAAGTCCTGCCACATCCAGATCCGCTCGGCCGCGAGAGCGGCTTCGAGGATCTGGCGGCGAGTGCCCACCTGACGGTTGCGGTAACGATCGAACTTCGGGCGGTGGCGCTTCACGCGAGGCACCCTTCGCAGGTGACGTCCTGGTGCCAGGCCGTGAGGTGCTCGGGGAGCCGGGCCGCCGAGTTGCGGTGGTGCTGCTCGCCGCACTTCGTCGTCACCGTGGTCTTCCCGATCTTCGGTGTCTTCGACTGCTCAGCGATCAGATGGACGACCACGGGAAGCCTCCTTGATGAAGCGTGACGATCAGCGCCGAACGCTTCGACGGATCCTTGAACGCCGGCAGGAGCAGGAGACCCTTGTAGTGCTCACCCGTGTCGTCGGGGATGAGGCCGTAGCCGTGCGGGTCCCTCGGCCCGTAGGCGAGACCGTCGACGAGCGCCTTAGCCGTGGGGGCGAAGGCATCGGGGTCGGGAAGCTGGCCGGAGCGGAGGCGGGCCTGGATCTGCACGCCCACCGACTCCCAGCCCTTCGGGAGCCGGTGGAGGCGAGCGGCGTAGATAGCCGCCTCACGCCACTCCTCAACGAGTCGCGACTTCGGCGCCCAGTGGAGAGCGTGCCAGCGGTTCGCGGGTGTGAGGTCGAGCCAGTCGATCTCGAAGATCACGGGGTCCACGAGTGGTCCTTCCGCTCCAGGGCGCGGCACGGGCAGCCGACGTGCCAGCAGGCCCCGTCCTCGGTCTCCATCTGGTGGTCGCCGGATGGATGGCCGCACGCGGAGTTCTGACAGTCGACGTCCTCGAACCAGTTCGCGTGGCGTCGCCGCAGAAGAACGAACGTCGCCAGGGGTAGAGCGGCGATCGCGATGGCGTAGAAGGCCAGCACCAGCAGGAACATCACCGCGCTCCACAAGGTGTTCACAACCGACCCTCCAGGCTGAGAGCAGTCATGAAGGATCCTCGGCCAGCAGTTCCGGGTGGCAGGTCCCGCAGACGATCAAGCCCTCGTAGGGGTTCCAGCCGCCGACCGGCACCAGCGACCGCTGGTACTCGTCGTGCGCCTCCCACTCGGCGTCGGTGGGTGCGAGCGGGTTGTCAGCCCACGACTCCCACGCCGGGTTCTCGACGCCCATGTCGTCGGGCCAGTCGTCGCCAGTGGGGTCGTCGTCGTCGCCGCCCTCCCATCCGGGCAGGGCGGCGAACAGAAGGTCGTCGGCGTCACCCACGGTCCACCTCCTCGCCTGGGTCCGGCTGTACCTCAGGAACAGGGGAAGCGGGAGCGGCGGGCGACAGCGACTTGAAGAGTGAACGGAACATGCCGTCCACCTCCGCGGTCATGCCGCTCGGCCAGCGGGCGTAGAGCGCTCGCAGGGCATCCGCCACCGTGTCCGTTCGTTCTGCTCGCTCTACGTCAGGAGAGGGAGCCGCGATCTCGGCTCGTGCACGGAACCGGCCGTCGTGGTCGAGCGTGATCCACATGCCTTGGCAGACCGATCCGACACCGGGCAGGTCGAGGTACGTGGTGACCTCGCCGGACGAGTCGCTGCTGTGGCGGAGGGTGCCGCCGCACCAGGTCGCGATCTCCTGCCAGTCGGCGTCCTCGGTGAGCTGCACGGCGATCTCGGCCACGACCTCGGGGCGGTACGCCTTGTGCATGAGCCGCTGGTTCTCCAGCTCCTCGCGCAGCGCAGCGACCTCCCCCGCCACGTCAGGAGAGGGAGCCGCAGCGGGCGGGGCGTCGTACATCGCTTCGCCGCAGCCGCACGTCCCGCGCTCGGGGTAGAGCGGGTGCGGTCCCTGGTTCGGGTGGCACTCGTCAGGGTCGCCGTAGCGCCCCTCTTCGCCGTCGACCCACTCGTCCGCCCGCCCTTCCTGTTCGGCTACCGGGACAGCAGCGGGGCGCACCTGAACGCCACGACAGCAGGACCCGTCCGTGGTGATCGGGCAATCCCCCGCGCCCGACGCCGTCTCCGACCCGCATGACGGGCACGGCAACAGCGCGTCCTCCGACCGCGGTTCCGGGTCCCCGCTGTCAGCTACCGGGAGCGGAGCCAGCGGAGCAGGAGCAGTGGGGGTCTCGCCGTCAGCCCAGCGGATGACGATGACGGGGCGGGCGTCCTCGGGACCGAACCCGTCGGCGCCGGAGATCAGCCACGGTTCCTCAGGGTCACCCACGAAGTCGATGCACTCGGTCTCGTCGGGAAGCTGGTCGGGTCGCGCCACCCATCCGATGCCTTCGACCCATCCGCCCGGTCGTCCGTTCTCTGCCATCACTCCCCGCCTTCCGGGTGAGTGCGGTCGATCACTGTCTCGGGGACGCGCCGGCCGAACTCAGCGCGGCCGCGCTCGATCACCTCGTCGAACGTGAGGTCCGGTTCGGGTATGAACACCGCCGAGTTGGAGTTGGACCGCGAGTCGCCACGCCGGTCCCACCACGACACCGCCGACCATCCGTCCTTGTGGTGCAGGGCGCCGTGGAACTCGACCTCTGGGCGGGGCGCCAGCTTGCTGTCGATCTCCCAGCCCCAGGGCAGGCCGTAGTCGCTCGGCTGGCAGCCCCTCGTTCGGGGGCCGCGCCGGCAGAGCCTGTGGCCGGGGCGGGCGCCTGGGGCGCAGCCGAAGTAGACGGGTCGGAGGTCCTCAGTCATCGGCCTTCCCGCCTTCCGGGGAAGCGGGGCGGGCGGGTGCAGCGGCGCGCTGGAGGC
>Ga0247824_10001410_pt1 | contig 13093 bp, 24 predicted proteins | sample 13C_PalmiticAcid_FD_194412 | JGI IMG/M metagenome (GOLD analysis project Ga0247824, IMG submission 194412) | Soil microbial communities from agricultural site in Penn Yan, New York, United States - 13C_PalmiticAcid_Day48 | ecosystem: Environmental > Terrestrial > Soil > Agricultural land...
GGCTCGCCGCATGAAGCGAATGCTGTTGGTGCTGGCGGGGGTTGTTGGCTGCAGCGAGGGACGAGACGAGTACACGACCTACGGATGGGACGCCCTTGGCGAGGGGAAGTACGTTGTGATCGGCGGCGCGATCACGGTCGGCGTCTATGCTCTCTGGTACGGCACGAAGTGGATCCGAGGCCGTGTGCACGCACACATCGCCCAGCGTCCGGTTGCTGCCACGGCGATCGAGGATAGCTCGCGTCGTAAGGAGCCCCCTCGTGACCTGAGGATTCTGCTTGTCGTCGCCGCGATTGCAGGGCTGCTCGGTGGCGTGCTTGGCGGAATGCTCGTGCAACGACGAACGGCGCGCGACCAGGGCAAGGAGGCGCTCGAGCGTGCGACCGAGGCTCTTGGCGAAGTCGAACGGCTGCGTCGCGAGCTGCAGTATCGCTAGCTTCACGCCGCTGCCCTCTTCGACTTCTTCGACTTCGGGACGGGGCCGTAAAACTGCCCCATGGTCAGCTTCATCGCCTTCTGAACGATCGCGTCGAGGTGCTTCTGCGAAGGCGAAGCGCCCCCGCTCTCCCAAAGAGACACGGCCGAGACCGAGACCCCGGCAGCCGTGGCGAGTTTGCGCTGAGGAAGCCCCAGCGCTTTTCGCCAGGCTGCGATGCGGGAGTGGAGTTCCATGTCGCGATTAAGAGCAACTCAACATAGACTGTCAAGACCTCCTCAACTCCCGGCATGCTCGTATCGGTCCTCGAAATGGTGCGGCAGAAGCGTCCAACCGGAACGCTATGGACCGTCGACGATTCGTGGAAACGAGACGTCACCGCCCGCATGAAGGAAAAGGGGATCTCGCGTGCAGATCTCGCCCGCGAAATTCGAGCGCTCGGGGTGTCGTGCACCCCGTCGGCGATCACGATCCTCTTCCGCAAGGAGACCAAACAGAGCCGTCTCGTGCCGTATGTGCACAAGGTGCTCGGCATGGTCGAAACCACCGCGCCAGTCATGGCGATCACGAAGGACGATGCCTTCCGGCGCCTCCAGAGAGTCTGGCGCGACCTGACCGAAGCGCAGCGCGAGCACCTGGTCGCGACCGGCGAATTGCTAGCGGTTAAGCGCTAATCCGGACCTACCTGCACGGGTGATCAGACCCCTCGTATAGAAGTACTCCAACGGGACGCAGCCGCCGCTTCGGCAAAGGCAATCCCCCGAGGAGTAGGTCAGTGCAAAAGACGAAGACTCCGGCACCGCGACGGGCCGGCACCGCAAAACGTTCCAAGCGTTCCCGGGCACAGGTGCTCGCTCTCGTAGAGAAGCTTGAGCACGACCCGAAGGCACTCTCGCTGGTGGTCGAGCTCGCGGAAATGATCGCGAGCAGATCTCCCATTTCTCGACGAGACCGTTAAGAACCACTCAATTCAGGTCTTGACGAATGTCAGACTTGTTGAGTAGTGCTTAATCAATGACGGATGCGGCCGATACAGGAGGCATACAGATGCTCCCCTCTGAAGCTCTTCTCGAAATCATCGAGTCGCTCGACCGGTACGTGAAGCACGGCGTGCCGACCGGCGACTTCCTCCGCGCGGTGATCGCGAACGACCTCGTCGCTGCGATCGCGCGCGCCGACCTCGACAACGTCAAGCTGCTCGGCCCGATCGCGAGCGCGATGCTGATGCGCGTGCCGAACGAAGCGCGCGGTAGCTACGAAGCGTTCGACGCCTGGGTCGCGAAGCACAACGGTGTGCCTCGCTCGCCCGAGGAAGAGATCATCCGCACTCACCTCGCGATGTTCGGCGTGAAGCCGACGGACGAGTTCGTCGAGCGCACGGCGAAGCGACTGCGCGAGATGGACGGGGAGGTCGCGTTGTGATCACCCCCGACACGATCGCGTCTGACTTCGGCGTCGCCGCCGACATGCTGCAGATCGGCAAGTCGCTGACGATGCACTCATGCAACGCGCAGCTCCCAGTCGGAACTCGTGAGGCATACCGGCGCGTCGGGAACCAGATGCTCGCGGCGGGCAAGGCAGCGCTCACGAGCTCGAGGCGCGCGTGAGCGAGGCGGCCATCTATCTCGTGCTCGGCATCGCTGTGTTGCTGTGCACGCCCTTTCAAATCTTCGATGACGAAGACCGGAGGCCACGGTGATCACCATCGAGCACAAGCGCGCAACCGACGGGATTACTCAACTCACGCGATGGCGCTGCGCATGTGGCCGCCACGGTGTGTGGCTGGAGCGTTCGGCTGTCGCCGACAGCAATGGTCGTGACCACGAGGAATTCGTGCACGGCGTCTCGGTCCAGCTCGCCCGGAGGGCCAGCTAGTGGACTCACGAGCGGACACGTTCGTGTGGCGCGGTCGCATGCGTCGGTGGTCGCCTCCGCGCGTTGACCCGCGCGCTCGCGCCTACGAGGTCCGTGCGCCGCGTCCCCAATACCAAGTCCGGGTCTCCTCGGAGACCGGCGAGAAGCTCACCCGTTTCGCAAAGCAGCGCGGCATCACCGTCGCTGCTGCTCTCGCGATGGCGCTCCGGCGCATCGCACCTTGACCCGTTTCCCGGTCGCTATCAGCGCGGCCTTCAACCCCTGCATTGACCCCTGCATTGGAGACTCCATGACGTCCGCACTCGCCACCGTTCCCACCACCACTGCCGCGATCGAGCGCTACGGCATGACGCGCGAGCAACTCGACCTGCTCAAGCGCACGATCGCGAAGGGCACCACCGACGACGAGTTCGCGTTGTTCATGAACACGGCGAACCGCCTCGGGCTCGATGCCTTCGCGAAGCAGATCTTCTGCGTGAAGCGGTACTCGAAAAAGGACCAGCGCGAGGTGATGTCGATCCAGGTTTCGATCGACGGCTATCGCGTGACCGCGACACGTACCGGCGAGGACGATGGACAGGATGGTCCGTACTGGTGCGGGGCTGATGGCAAGTGGGTCGACGTGTGGCTCGACGAGAAGAACCCGCCGGCAGCGGCGAAGGTTCTCGTCTACCGCAAGGGGCGCGCGCGGCCGTACACCGGTGTGGCCGCGTACGCGAGCTACGTGCAGACCGACAGCAGTGGCAACGCGAACGCCATGTGGTCGCGCGGTCCCGACTTCATGATCGCGAAGTGCGCCGAGGCGCTCGCGCTGCGCAAGGCGTTTCCGAACGAGCTCGGCGGCACGATCATCCCCGAGGAGGCCGGCGACGAGGAACGCGCGCTGGCGTTCACCACGATCACCCCGCCGGGGACGCCGGCCCCGGCGGAGCCCACTCGCGAGGCGAGCAACGGCAACACGGCGCCCCAAGGCAAGCCCTCCGAACCGTCCCCAAAGGCGGGTCCCCCGCTTAGCGAACAGGACGTCGAGGACTTGATCACTGCGGTTGGGAAGGCGTCGACGGTTCCCGAGCTCCGCAAGATCCTGAAGGAGCAGATCAACCCAGCGACGAAGACGCAGGAGCAACGCGACAAGCTGCAGGCTGCGTACGTGGCTCAGCGCGACATGATCGAGGCCGCAGCCGATCAGGACGGAGCACAGCCGTGAGCGGACGTCGAATCACGGGGCTCGACCCGACGGGATCGACGCTCGATCGCATCTCGCACTGTACGGCATCGGCTGCGCTGCCCCAGGTCTTCGACGGCAACGAGCGCGAGGATCGCGATCGCGGAACGTCGATGCACAGTTTCCTTCACAGGGTCGCCGAGCTGAAGAAGGCCGGTGATGCCGACCCCCGAGCAACCGCGTTGGCTGAGGTCGACGACCAGCACCGTGCAAACTGCGCGGACCTTGAGCTCGCGAAGCTCGCTCCCCAGCTCGACATGAGCACGGAGGTCGCGCTGGCCTACAACTTCCTGCGTGACACCGCGCGCGTGCTGACGCCGGTCGCGCCGCGTATGTACGAGGTTGATACCGACGAAGAGGTCGCGCTGACGATCGACGTTGGCGGTGTCGCTGTGGACCCCAACTCGAAGCGGGCCTCGGTCTACGTCGGTGACTACAAGGGCCCGTACGGATGGCTGCCCGAGCCGCAGACCTCGTTGCAGCTCGGCACCGGCGCGCTCGCGCTCGCGCGGCTGCACAAGGCGCGAAGTGCCGAGGTCGAGTACATCCGTCTCCGGTCCGACGGTACGCCGAAGAAGTTCTCGGCGACGCTCGACGTGTTCGGCCTGGAGAACGCCGCTGATCGGGTCGCCGACACGATGAGCTCGGTCAAAGAGACGCGCGACGCCGTCGCGCGAGGCGCGGTGCCAAACGTGACCGAGGGGCCGTGGTGCCGATACTGTCCGGCGCGCCAGCACTGCCCGGCAAAGACCGCGCTGATCCGGTCAGTGCTCCACGACCCGCCGGCGATCTCGATGCGCGAGGCGATCACGTCCGAGAACGCCGCGAGCGTGTACGCGATGGTCCGAAAGGCCAAGGATGCGATCGCGGCGGCGGAGGGCGCGCTCTACGCATACGCGAAGGTCGAGCCGATCATGCTCGGCACCGACGACGACGGTGCGCTGCGGTTCTTCGGTGAGCTTCGCCGGCCGGGGAACGAGGTTCTAGACGGTGCGATCACACATCGCGTGCTCGCCGCGAAGTTCGGAGGTGAGGCCGCGAACCACGCCGTGACGATGGAGGTCACGAAGAAGGCCATCACCGACGTCGCGCGCGCGCAGCTGAAACCCGGCGAGAAGATCACCAAGGTCGTCGATTCAATCGTGGACGAGGTGCGCAAGCTCGGCGGTGCGAAGCGTCCCGAGACCTGCACCACCACCGAGTACACCCTCGACGCCGAGGGCGAGACCAAGGCGCGCAAGCGCAAGGCTTCGTAGTTCACCAAAGGAGGTGACCTATGGCGCGCGTGCGCACCCGACATCGAGCGCCGGGAAACCGGCGAACCGTGAAAACCAGGCCGGCTGGAAAAGGCCGGCGCGGATGGGACTGGTACGTCCGCGAGCGCCGCGTCGATCACGACCGACGCGGCCGCCAAGTCGCCATCGTCCAACCGGAAGGATCCGGGGCGTTCTAGCTCCGGGATGCGGGTTCGAATCCCGCTGGCGGCCCGAGGAGGTCAGAGGACCATGAGCACCGAGAACAAGCCGCCCGTCGATCCCGACGCGCCCACGATCTACGTCAACTACTTCGACCGCAACGGCTACGGCCCCACGACGTTGCGAGTCAGCCTGTACACGTTCGCGCCGATGGGCATCTACGAGCGCCCGACGCTCGGCCTGCAGTTCAAGGCGCAGGGGCTGAGCGTGATCGAGAGCCCCGCCGGCGGTGGGATGCACTTCGGTCCCCGCGAGAACGTCGTCGAGCTCCACCGCCAGCTCGGCGCGTGGCTGGAGGCGAACCCGTGACGCGCATCCTCCTCGACTGCGACGGCGTGCTCGCCGACTTCATCGGGCCCGTGCTCGAGCTCGTCCGCGAGCACACCGGGCGAGAGCACGCGCGCGCGGACGTCACCGGGTTCGGCTTCGCCGCCGCGCTCAAGCTGAGCGCCGACGAGAACCGGATCGTCACCGACGCGATCTCGAATCGTGCGGGTTGGTGGTCGTCTCTCCCCGTGCTCCCCGGAGCGCGCGAGGGCGTCGCTCGCCTCCGCGAGCTCGGCGAGGTCTACATCGTCACGTCACCGTGGAACTCGTGCGCGACCTGGCTGCACGAGCGCGAGGCGTGGCTGAAGAAGCACTTCGACATCCCGCACAGTCGGGTGCTCGCCGGCTCAGCGAAGCACCTCGTCGCCGGTCAGTGGTTCGTCGACGACAAGACGAGCACGCTCCACGACTGGCAGAGCGAGAACGACGGTGTCGCCGTTCAGTGGGCGACGCCGCACAACCGCCGCGACGGATGGCTCGGACCGAGCACGAGCTCGTGGGAGCAGCTCACCGCGTGGGTGAAGGAGGCGAGCCATGGGTGAACCAGCGTTGCCGACCGAGGAGGACCTCTCCAACGGCGCCGGGCTCGCGTACGAGATCCTGCGCCGCATCGATGCTGACGAGGACTACGAGATCCGCATCGCCGCCAGCGCGCTGAATCTGGACGATCCGTCGTGGCTGCTCGCGTCGACGCTCGTGCACTACATCGAGCTGGCGACCAAGCGACACGACGCGCTCGCGAAGATCAGCGAGATCCGCGACAGCATCGTCGGGCAACAGGGCTTCAACTTCTCGGAGCACGCCTATCCACTGGTCGCTGTCCTCAACGCCGCGGGCTTCAAAGGCGCGGGCTACGAGATCGCGCGCCGCAACCTCGGCACGCTGATCGATCAGCGGGACGCAGCCCTGACCCGCGCGCGCGAGGCCGAGGCGCAGCTCGCCGCCGCGACCGAGGCCGACGGAGAGCCGGGCTCGCTCGCGCGGTCCCGCGTGCGCGCGTGGTCGCGCCTGCAGGACCTCAACCGCATCCACGACATCGTGCGCGCCGCTCGCGTCGCCGGCGCCGACAAGGTCGACGTCGAGGCGCTGCTCGATCAGATCGAGCACCACGCAAAGCAGGACGAGCGCGCGGCCATCGCGATCCCGCCGGCGGTCCCGCCGCCGCCCGCGCGCAGCCAGCTCGCGTGCCCCGGCTGCGGCGAGCACCACCTCGTCGACGCGTTCCCGCCGGGCGCGCGCGTCGTCGTCGACGGTAAGCGCGGCACTGTCCGCGAGTGGTCGCAGTACGGCGCCCCGCTGTACGTGCGCGTCGATTTCGACGAGCCCAACGCGGAGGGGCATCCGGTCCGCGAGAACTACCACCCCTGCCAGCTAAGCGAGGAGCCGTTCTAATGTCGGACACCCACACCGAGGCGCTGTTCGAGGTCGAGGCGGCACTGCGGCGCGCTGCTGAGGCGTACTTCAGGGCGTCCAACGCGACCAATGCGAAGGCACTGCGGGCCGCTGCGATCGCGTATGCGGAGGCCGCGAACGAGGTCGACGCTGCGGTCGATGCGATGAGGGAGGGCGACGGTGGCTAGCCTCTCCGAACGCATGTACACGGCGTGGCGCCGCGCGCAGCACGACCCGACCGAGCATCCGTCGTGGGGCAACCTGCCGGCGGAGCAGCGTGGGGCGTGGGAGGCGGTGGCGGGCGTGCAGCCGGAGCGCATCGAGACCATCGTCGGGATCGTTGGCGTTGCCACCAACAGCGGCCTCCGCCATCGCATTCCGGCGATTGTGTTCGGTGTTTGGTGCGCCCATCCAGGTAGCGGGGACCTGTGGCGCGTGTCCCACGGCCCCACTGGCAAGGCGCTTTTCTGCGCTCATGCTGACGTCGACTGGTGGACCGCGATTCGAATCGCGGAGGAGTTTCACCGGACGTTCGGCGCCGAGATGCCGGATGCGAGCCGCTCGAAGGCGGTGATCGTCGGCGTCGCCGAGATCGCGGACGCCTTCATCGCGAGCACGGATTGGACGTCATGAGCGCGCACCGCGTCACCCTCGCGCGCGAGCGCGCCGGGCTCAGCCTCGGCCAGGCCGCGAAGCTGCTCGGGGTCACGCGTAGCGAGCTGCTCGCGATCGAAGAGGAGCCGATCCTGTCGGCCGTCGACGCCGAGCGCTTCGCCGAGCTGTACGCGGTGAACGTCGAGTGGGTCACGGGCCAGGCTCCGCTGCGCGACTACGACGCGATGAAGGGCGTCCGCGGGTACGACAATCTCACGCCGCACGATCGCGACGTGATCGCCGAATTCGCGGCCTCGATGCCGAGGAAGCCCCAGCCGTGATCCACTACCACGGCGGACCGATCTGGCCGACGACCGCAGCCGTTGCGCTGTGGACGCGTCGCCATGGCATGACCTCGTTCGCGCATCCCGCACAGGTTGCGTTGATGTTCGAGGTCTGCCAGTCCGCCGTGATCGACTGCGGTGCCTTCACGACATGGCGTGCCGGCGAAGGCGAGGTCGACTCGCCCGCCTACCACGACTTCGTGCGCGGCTGGGAGAAACACCCTGGCTTCGACTGGGCTCTGATCGACGACGAGATCGAAGGCGACGAGCACGCGAACGATGCTCGGATCGAAGGCTGGCTTGCGGTCGGGATGAAGAACGGCGTGCCCGTCTGGCACCTGCACGAGAGCCTCGAGCGGTTGCAGGCGCTGACTGTCGGGTTCCCCCGCGTCGCGCTCGGTTCGTCGGGGCAGTGGGCGACGCCCGGCACCGAGGATTGGTGGCGTCGCATGGAAGAGGTGCGCGAGGTCGTCTGCGACGAGCTCGGGCGACCGAAGGTGAAGCTCCACGGCTTGCGGATGCTGTCGCCGACGATCTTCTCGCACATCCCGCTCTCGAGCGCCGACTCGTGCAACGTGGCGCTGAACATCGGGAAGGACGTGAAGTGGTCGGGCACGTACCAGCCGCTGACCGCCGCAACGCGAGCGCTCGTTCTCGCTGAGCGCATCGAACAACACGCGGCCGCGGTGACGTGGAGCAAGCGGCACGGCGTGCAGATGAACTTGGAGCTGATCGGATGAAGCCGCAGCTCGCGCTTCACTTCGTCGGTTCTGACGGACTGTGGGCTCCGGTCGACCGGTACGACAGCATCGCCGCCGAGCTCGCGGACGGGCACTACTCGCGGCAGTCGCCGGGCGACGATCAGTACCTTAGACCTGGGCGCTACGTCGCCTTCGTGCATCGCGGCGACCGCGGCCGCGCGCTCTGGTCCGTCGTGCACAACGTCTGGCTCGGTGTTTGGCGCTGGACGAACACGCACTTCGCGAACAAGAGCGGGACACTCTCAAGTCTGCTCGTCCAGACTGCGACGCAGGCGACCTACCGCCGGTGGATCGAGCGCTATGGCAAGCTGCCAGCCGAGCCGCTGCGCACCGAGGTGGACGTCGAGGCCACGGCTGCTCGTCGTTCGAGGCGCAGCGAACCCGGCCACTGCTACCGCATCGCTGGCTGGCGCGAGGTCGATCGGTACCCGAGCAAGCGAGGCACGACGCTGGTCGTGCTGGAGGCCCCGCGATGACCCGCGACGAGCTCGAGAAGCTCGACCACGAGCTCGTGACGGCGCTGGTCCTCGTGCGCCGCGCGCTTGCACGCCTTAACCACTCCGGAGCACCGTCCTCGACGGGAATCGGCGCACCGGGTCAAGGAGACACGGAATGCGACGAGAAAGACGAGAACGAGTTCATGGACCGTACGATCGAGGAAGCGGGACGAAGCGATGGCGCGTCGTCATCACCGCAGCAGACGGCAGCCAGATTGCTTCGTCGTTCGAGACAGAGGAGGAGGCCCAACGTGTTGCCGATGCCGCTCGGAAACAGAGCGAAGGCAACACGCTGATGCACGCTGTCGACGCGTACGAGGTGTCGCTGCGCGAGCGCGGGCTGGCCGCGGTCAGCGTCGCTCGGACGCGAGCACACCTCGATGCGCTGCTGCAGCTCGAGAAGCTCGGCGGGCGCATGCTGACGTGGCTCACGCCGGCGCGCGCGAAGCGGCTCTACGAGGTCCTCCGCACGACGCCGACGCGGTTCAAGCGCGCGCCGTCGGTGGACAGCCACCGCAACGCGCTCGCGGCTGGGCGTTCGTTCGGGCGCTATGCCTCCGAGCAGGGGTGGCTCTCCGCCGACCCGTTCGCCGAGGTGAAGCCCGTCGGGCGACGTCGGAAGGGCAAGCCGCAGTTACACGTCGACGAGACGCGCAAGCTGCTCGACGTGTGCATCGCCGAGCGGAGCCGCGAATCGATCGCCGTCGCGTGCTGTTTCATGTACGGCGCCGGCGCGAGCGAGGTCGTCAGCCGTGATGTCCGCGACCTGGACGACGGCGGGCGCCTGCTGCACGTGACGAAGGGCAAGAACCGGTACCGCGTGCGAACGCTCGAGACGACCGAGGATCTGCGCGAGCTGTTGCTCGAGTTCGCGCGCGGTCGCCGCGGCACGGCTCCGCTCTTCGGCGTCGGCGACTTCGACCGCCCTACCCGGCACTGGCTCTACTGGCACTGTCGTCGCCTCTGCCGGCTCGCGAAGGTGCCGGAGGTGTCGCCGCACGGGCTGCGCGGCACGCACGTCACGATCGCGCTGGGGGCCGTGGCGACCTCGCACTCGGTGCGCGCGGCACTCGCCGCCGCGGGGGCATCGGCCGGGCACGCGCCCGACTCGCCGATCACCGCCTCGACCTACGCGGCGCCGGGGTCGGTGGCGAAGGCTACCCAGAAGGCCGCGCTCGCGGTCATTCAAGGCGGCCGCCGGTGACCGACTCTGGTAACTCGAGGTGGCTCTCGCGTTACCAGGGCCGGCCGCCGATCGGCTAAGTGCTCGTGCGATCGGGGGGACTCGAACCCCCACGGTGTTACCCACTGGAACCTGAATACGGCAGAGGCGCAGAATCCTTGCGAGCTTGCGGCAATTCGGATTTACCCGATGCGCCGATTCCCAAGCGGGCTCGCGAGGATGACTCGCTTACCGGCGACGATCAGACCGGGGGTGTAGCCTTCGTCCGTGGCCGTTCTGAAGTTGAACCCCACCGACCGATACGCCGAGATCGACCTGGCCGAGGACAGCGAGGTCGACGCCGCCGAGCTCGCCGCTTGGGAGGCCCGGGGCAACGCGATCCGGCGCTGCGGGTTCCGCCTCGAGGTGACCGGGCGGATCGTCGTGGCGGGCCCACGACGCGGCTACCGGCGCGGTGACGTCGCGGCCGGCCGGGCTCGCTACGCTCGCGCCCGCGGTCGGTAGTCGCGCGCGTACGTCTCGAGCTCGTGCAGCAGCCACCACAGCGGTGGGCCCTCGCCGGCGGCGTAGTTGAGGCTGCGGATCCAGAGCAGCACGAGCAGCGAGTCCATGCGCTCGGATCTCGGCCGAGCAGGCCATCGGTTGCGTGTCAGTCGTCTCGGAGCAGGTCGGCACGCACGCTCGAGACCGCGGCGTCATCGATCAGCCCGAGCGCGCACAGAAGCCGCTCTCGCACGTTCCTGTCCGAGGTTGCGGCCGCTAGCTCCGCGAGCTCGGCAGCCTGGAACGAGACTGTGACGCGCCCCTCGCCGGTGTGCAGCAGGAGGCCACAGCGAACGCAGGGCGCGCGCATCACTGCGCCTCGACCGCGGCATCGAGCTCGCGGCCGCTGGCGAGCCCGTGCCGGCGCATCGCGCGCATCGTCCCGGGCCCGGCGAGCCCGTCCACGGTGAGCGTCTCGCCCATCGCGTTGAGCTTGCGCTGGCGGCGCGACCAGACCTCGAGGTCCTCGCCGCGTTCGAAGTCGACCCGCTCGGCGCCGGCGAGCTCGAGCTCGGCGAAGATGACGTCGCCCGGATCGCCGCGGCCGCGGTCGTGGGTGTTGTCGCGGTGGCCGAACACGCCCGCGCAGTCCTTGCCGCCGGGCAGCATCCGGTAGAGCGGGCCGCGGTAGGCGTGCGGGATCTGGAACGGGATCGAGAGGTGTTCGCACAGCGCGTCCACGAGCCGCACCGTCGACGCGATCGCCGCCTCGTAGATGCCGCCGTCGGCCTCCTGATAGATCTCGATCCCGACGCTCCAATCGTTGCTCACGGTCGCGTGGTACGCGCACGTCGAAGCGACGTCGGCGAGGCACGCGACGGTCCCGTCGTTGTCGACGACCAGGTGCGCCGCCGATTGCTTGCGCCCGTCGGGATCGCGGTACCAGTACTCGGCGACCGACTTGTCGCGACCACCGGGCCCGGCGCCGGGCTTCACGTGCTGTGGCCATCGGCCCTTCGTCGTGTGGACGATGACCTGCCGGATCCACGTCGACTTGCGCCGTCGGTAGTCGTCCGGGTGCAGCTTGCACCACGAGGCCGTGGCCGGGTTGTCGATCTCGAGACCGTCGACGGCGATCACGACGCCGGCGATCAGCAGGCCGCCGCGGGTGGTCACAGCGTGCCGCCCTCGAGCTGATACCGCTCGCCGCCGTAGAAGTCGGTCCGAATCGCCTCGTAGGCTGCACGCAGATCCTCGCGGTCGATTTCGAGCGGCGCGCTCTGCACCTCGCTCGCGACTGACTGCACCGCGCGCATCGCCTCTGCGACGACCGTCGAGAACGCGCAGCGCGTCGCCGGCGTCGTCAGCGAGCTCGCCGCGGACTTCAGCGCTTCGCGGTCGACCTTGCCGTCGCCGCCGGTCACGGCCTCGAGCAGCTCGCGGTACGTCGGCTTGAGCTCGATGACCGTCTTGACCACCGCCGGCTGCATGCAGTCGACGAAGCCGGTCGCCGCACGGACGCCGGTGTCCTTGAGCTGCGCCTTCGTGCAGCCGCTCGCGAGCACGGCGCCGGTCGCGCCGCCTGCGATCAGTAGGCCGAACGCGATCGACGTTGCCGAGCTCGCGGCGTTGCCGGCCTTCTTCACGTCGATGACCGTCTGCCCGAAGATCGCGGCGATCAGCGGTGAAGTCAGCGCGACCGCCTCGTCGACGTCGAGCTCGAGGCCGAACCGGAGTGCCAGGTTCGCGAGGACCGTGAAGACGGCAGTCAGGAACTTCTTCGACGAGAGGAGAGCTTTCAACGCTTCGGTCATGGACCACCCATACACGAGGAGGTCCGAATGCCCCGAGTTTGCGCGATCGAGCTACCGTTCGTTCTCGGTGCTCGCGCGCAGGAGCCGGACCGGGCCCGCGGCGTGCGGCTCGGTGGGCGCCGTCGTCGGGATGTTGAGGCGCCCCTGAATGGATGCGATGCCGGTGGCGAGCGCCTGATGACTCGCGAGGTCCGCGGCGGTGTGCGCGTCGACCTTGCCGCCGAGCTGCGCGAAGCCGGCGGCGATCGCGTCCGTGCGCTTGGCTTCGTTCGCGCTCCACTTGTCGATGAAGCGGAGGCCGAGCTTCACGACGGCCCAGATAACGGCGCCGGCGACGCCGACTTGAAGAAGGAGCTGCTCGACGTTCACGGCTCACCTCGCCGCACGAACACAATCGGCCGCAGCGCCTCGCTCGAGTCGTTGCGCAGCTGGACCTCGCACCACGTCGCGTCCTCGTTGCCCTCGCGCTCCTCGCACGTCGAGCCGAGCACAGCCCAGCTCGCGGCGCCGGGCCCGAGCAGGCACGCCATACTTGCGGCGTCGTAACGGCCGCCGAGGTCGAGACAACCGGCCTCCCACGCGACGAGGCGCGTGCCGCGGTCGAAGTTGCCTCCGCAGCTGTTGGCGCCGTCGCACGTCTTCCCCGGCTCGACGAGGCCGCCGCCAAGGTCGCGGAGCTGCGGGTCG
>Ga0247824_10001411_pt1 | contig 13091 bp, 3 predicted proteins | sample 13C_PalmiticAcid_FD_194412 | JGI IMG/M metagenome (GOLD analysis project Ga0247824, IMG submission 194412) | Soil microbial communities from agricultural site in Penn Yan, New York, United States - 13C_PalmiticAcid_Day48 | ecosystem: Environmental > Terrestrial > Soil > Agricultural land...
AGCTAGTTCATAGTCCTTCTCATCAAAGACCTTTTCTAGCTTCCTGAACAACAGCCGTCGGGTTGATGGGTGTTGAAATTGGGAACCCAAGTTGTCAAGGTAGGTCCGTCGGTCTGTCTTCTTCCGTGGGGTCGTTAATTCGGCCGGGCCAACCCCCAAAGTAGGTCGATTGGAAAGCCTGACTGTCGGGGTCTGTGGTGGATGTTGTTGATGCCCATTATCAGCACTATTATTCGAGTTCTCGAGCAACAGACGGCTCATCAGGGGCTTAGTCATACTGACAGGCCATAACCCACTAGCCTTCCACCCAGCTTTGGCGTTCTGGGCTGTAACTGCCTCCCGACGAGCTCTCAAGATGCATCTCAGCATTAACTGCTTGCCAACAACAGTCGATTCGGCCTAGTTGTTGATATTGTTGAGGTACTTGCGGTAGGTATGCTTCAGGGGGGAGAAAACCGAAAGATCCAATGGTTGGAGGACGTAGGAGGTATGGGCCGGTAAAAAGACCAAGTGGATATTGTTGTTGAAGCAATTCCATATAAAGTCATCGCTTGTATGGCTGTCGTAGCCGTCTAGGATCAACAACCGGGCCTGGGTAGGATCTTGAGGCCGGGTCTGGGGGATGAAGATCCGTTCCAGCCATTCCAATATAACGGCTTGATTGGTCCAGCCTTTCTCTGTTGCCGTAAACAACCAGTCGTCCATTCTACCTAATTCTACCGGAAACCACTGCTGTTGAACATCCTTGCCCTTAAGAATGACGGCTGGTGGGAGGACAACCCCGACAGCCGAGATGCACTCGATGAAGGAGGTCCAGGCCCGTGAACCTGTTACGGGCAGGATAGACAGGTAGTCCAAATGACAGTGTATTCAGCTAAGCTACAGTCTGGGCGCTATTCCGTCGGGTACGGGCAGGCCTGAATGTCAAGACGTAGCTCGAGGAGCTACAAACAGTTCTCGCAATAGCGAGGTACAAGATCTTCAACCCACAGGGGCCCACGCTTCTCCACATAGTGGGTTCCACCCGTAGGTCCTAGCTGTCACGGCGGAACCGCCGTGACAGTATCCCCTCTCTAGGTACGGAGCTCCGTCGACGTACAACCTAGACTAGGGACTAGGCTTCTCGGGGTAGCGGCGGTAGAAGTTGCGGACGACCTCCTTCGCATTCTCCAGGTAGTCGGCAGGCACCTCAGTAGGTTAGTCGTATCTAGTCCACTTGACAGTATACTTCAGGCGAGAGCGGCCTCCTCGGCTATAGCAGTCGAGGCGAGAGTCTAGGATATTCTCAACTTCGAACTCTTCTACCCTGTCGACCTCTATCGGTAGGGGCGGGTCTTATCGTTAGCCGGGCTAGGGGTCGTTAGCAGCGGGGCGGAGCAGGCTGACATAGAACACCGGGTAGTTCTTTATCGAGGCAGGTAGATCCAAGCGGTAAGCGTACGGGCTAATAACCTTAGTGATCTTGAAGGGTCCTAGGTTCTTCTAATCGAGCTTCTTCTATAGGCGGCATATCTTGATATTATAGGCATCGAGCTAGACCTCCTAGCTAATATAGTACTTATAGGCGGGCTTATACTTCCGGTTCGTATACTCTTCGTAGCGGGCTTGGGCTAAGCAGATCTCGGCTTTTAGGAACTTATAAATCTCCTTTATCCTCGATATAAACTGCTTGGTATCCCTAGCCCTAGCAGTCCTATCGGGTACTATAGGCTTAAAGCCTATACGGGGGTGAAACCTATAGTTAGTAAAGAATAGTATCATCTTAATGCTCTTGTTTAGGGCGTTATTTAGGGTAAATTCTACGAGTAGTAACTATAGTACCTAGTTGTCTTATAGGTAGGAGATATACCCCCTTAGGTACTACTTGAGGAAGGAGTTAGCCCTCTCTGTCTAGCCGTTAATTTTAGGGTAGAATATAGTCGATAGTAGTACCCTTATAGCTAGTCAGCGAGTTAGGTATTTCTAGAAGTCGGATACGAACTATAGTCCCCTGTCGGAAACTACTATAGTTAGGAGACCGTATAGCTTCTAGATATACTCTAGGTATAGGCAGGAGACTTCCTCGGCGTTATAGGTATCGTAGCAGGGGATAAAGTGCTTTATCTTAGTCAGCCGGCAGACTATAACTAGAATCGCATCGTAACCCTTGCTCTTAGGTAGGTATATAATAAAGTCTATCGATATATCCTTCTAAGCTCTCTTAGGGATTAGTAGTAGTCTTAAGACTCCTTAGCGGGCCTTATAGGAAGCGGTAATCCAGGTATAGGTATAGTAGTTAGATACCTAGCGTTCGACATAGGTAAGCATCCCAGGCTAATAGTAATCGCAGGATAGGGCCTTATACGTACGTGCTCGCTTCATATATCCGGCGATCGCGCTCTTATAGTAGGAATGGACTAGTTCGGCATATAGCTCGGGGTAGTCTAGGATATATAGGCAGTCTCGGTAGTATAGGTATCCTCCCTAGTCCTTATACTTTACGAGTATAATGCCTAGGTAGCAGCTTACTAACTTCCTTAGTACTTCTAGGATAGACTTTAGCGTTTCGTCGACCTTATAGCCTTTAGCGAATAGCTCCTTGATATCTAGTAGCAGTAGTAGTACAGTTCTCTCGGGTAGTAGGGCGGGGTATAGTAGTTTCGTCTAGGTAGGTATCTCCCTAGCTAGGGTTTCTAGTCTCAGTAGAGCTTAGGATCGGGTAATAACGTTAAGTCGTAGGGGTTCGTCTGCGAACTAGACTTGCTTTACGGTAGGTAGCTTGTCGGCTAGTTAGTCGGTCTAGGCTAGTAGTAGCAGTAGTACTAGGAGGTAGCTAGCTTAGGCTAGTAGGAATAGTAGATTAGGGGTCCAGGGCGGTATTAGCAGTAGTGCTATAGAGTCTCTATAGATCCAGGGGTCAAGGTTCGAACGCTTTAGGACGGTCTAGCTCTAGTATAATAGGTATTTATCCCCTTCTTTAGGTAGGTCTTCTAACCTCCTAGTTAGAGCATCTAGCTTCATACCTTACTTCCCGGGCCGGTAAGTAATTATAAAGTTAAACCGAGATAGGAACTCGGACTATCGGGCTTAACGGCAGTTCAGGAGCTTAGTCGTAGTAAAGTACTTAAGGTTGCGGTAGTCGGTAATAACTTTAATCGGGGAGCTTATACCTTCGAGCTTAGGTCTCTACTCCTCGAAGCAGCGGACGATCGCTAGGAGCTCTTTATTATAGATCTCGTAATTATACTCTATCGTGGAATGTTTCTTAAAGAAGAATGTAACAGGCTGTAGGATGCCGTCGTCTCCGTACTACGATAGGACGCTAGCAGAGATATAATTAGAGGCATTAGTTTCTAGGATAATCTCCTTCTCCTAGTCAAACGGGGCCAGGACAGGTATAGAGGTAAAGGCCTCTTTCAGGCAGTTAAAGGACTCCTCGCAGTGTGAGTCCCATAGGAACTTTACGTCCTTCCGAGTCAGGTTGACTATCGGCGCGATAATCTTGGAGAAGTCGCGTACGAAGCGCCGGTAGAAGTTCCCGAATCCGATAAATGCTTGGATATCGGTTAGGTAGGTCGGGGTCTTCCAGTCTCTAATTGCCTATACCTTCTTAGGGTCTATTCGGATGCTATAGCGACTAACAATAACCCCTAGGAAGGTCGTTTCGTCCTTAAAGAATTCGTACTTCTGGATCTTAGCGAATAGGCCGGTTATTCTTAAGGCTGTCAGGACCTTACGGACATAGCTTAGGTGCTCCTCTCTTATATAGCTGTAAATCAGGATGTCGTCTAGGTATATAGTACAGAAGACGTCTAGGTATTCTCGTAGGGTGTCGTTAATGAACCGTTAGAATATAGTAGGGGCCCTAGTTAACCCAAACGGCATAACTAATGATTCGTAGAGGCTAAACCTTGTCCGGAATATAGTAAGGTATTCTTAGCCCTCCTTGATCCGGATATTATTGAATATAGAGATAATATCGATCTTAGTAAAGTACTTTATCCCCTTTAGGTTGTTTAGGGACTCTTTCGTTAGAGGTAGTAGGTAGTAGTCCTTAACCGAGATGTTATTCAAGCTATAGTAGTTAATATAGAAGCAGAGGCTGCTATCTAGCTTCTTAACGAACAGAACGGGGGATATAGCAGTAGAAGAACTCGGGTAGATAAACCCCTTCTTTAGGTTCTCCTCTAGCTAAGACTTTAAGGCTAGCAGCTCGTTATAGGATATAGCATATAGTAGTTCGAATAGGGGTATCTTTCCCTCGATCAGCTTAATATCGTAGTTATACGGTCGGTATAGGGGCAGCTTGTCAGCTTCCTTCGGGGAGAAGACGTCCTTAAAGTCCAAGAGCTCGGGCGGGAGCAGTTTCTTTAGGTCTAGTTATTCGGGTAGGGATAGCTAGCGGTCGATGTCTTCGATTGTAACGGAGAAGACCTTATACCCCCTATAGATATATACTAAGTAGGCTCGGAGAGATATAGCCGCAATGTTAACGTTCTCTAGCCTAACGGGGCGTGTGGGCAGATACCTCGGGCATGCTCTCTCCGGTACGTTATATAAGGCTTTGATTCTAGTTGGCCGGTTCGGTATGTTGTAGTTCGCTCGGTAGTAGTCGCTTTCGAAGGTAAATATATAGCTCGTAAAGCCAACTCTCGGGTTATATTCCTTCAGCTATAGCATACCCAAGACAATAGGGTAGTATGCTAGTTACATTACGTAGAGCTTGATCTCCTTCTCGTAGTAGTCTATAACCCTTATGCTAACCGTAGCATAGTGGGTTACCTTCCTACTCTCGGCCGAATGGCCGTTAAAGACCTCTAGTATAAACGGTCTCTATAGCTTCTTCAGGGGCAGTTTATAGGCATCGGCCTAGCTCTAGTCGAGGAATGCCTTCCCTTAGGCTCTAGAGTCGGTTAGGGTATATATAGGTAGCCGTTGCTCCCTACTCTCTAGGGTAATAGGCAGGATCATTAGGTTTGATCGGAGGTCCTCTTCCTTACGGACAGAGAGGCCTTGTATAGATGCAGTAGAGATTCGTAATATCCGGGTAGTTTGATTCCGTCGAGTATTTCTAGTCGGTTGGGGGGGCATAGGGCCCGAGTACCTGTCATTAGGTATTAGCGCCTCGCCTGTATAGGGGATCGGAGTCTAGGGGCAACTTAACCCAGACTTATACCGTTTACCGATGCCGTAAGACTAGGTAGCGGGCTGAGAGACCTATCGGTATTAGGGCTAGAGGGGTATTCCGTTCTAGCGCTATAGGCTTGCATATAGGGGCGGGTGTTGGGTTCAGGGCAGAGAGCGACTCGGTAGTCTTTAGACCCGCACCGATAGCACTCTCCTCGTTCCTGCCGCCCGTTCGGTCAGGGCGTACGCTATACGCTGAGGTCTATAGGGTCGCCCTAGGCTTAGTTCTTTAGTAATTCGGGGGCTATTCGGAGGGGGGCAGTCGGGATATAGCTAATAGGGGCAGGCATGCGAGCAATAGGGTTATGCTTAGTACGGTTGACTTGCTTCTAGTACTAGCAGTACCGGTTGTCGAGGCTTTGAAGGTGCTGGGCGTAGGATCTGAACTAGCGGGACGGGGCCGGGCTATATAGGAGCATGTCCTATAATTCCCGTGAGATGCCTTGGAATAATAGAGGCGTTAGGCCTTCTTCGGCTATCTCCCCTTCTAGGGTAAGACGTTAGAACTCGGAGAAATAGGCACTGAAGTTATCGTTCTTCTGCTTAAGCTAGTATAGCTTGTTCTATACGTTCTATATACGGTCTGGGTCGCTAAAGGCGGCTTCTAGGTAGGCAAGCATATTAGGGTAGTTAGGGAACTAAGGGAGCCTATGAACGATCTTAGGTAGCATTAACTAGTAGGCTTTCCCAGTCAGTCGGCCAGCAATATATATTAGGCGGCCTAGGGCGGTCGGGAATCGGTCGGCATTAGCGATCATCTTGCCGTAGATTTGTTATACGAAGCGTCGGAGGTCTCCGCGAGATCCGTCAAATTTCTCTAGGTCTGGGAGTTTCTCGCTAGGGGGCGTAGATCCGGTACATAGGGCAGGAGCAGGCGTAGGCGTTCTCGGAGCAGTATCTGCTAGGGGCTTAGCGGGGGGGTTCGTAGCGAGGGGCGGGTTAGTTTATAGGGTATATACGATGGGCATAGCGATAGCAAGGAGCTGGGCCTTTTCGACCTCGAGTCGGCCGATCTTCTCGGCAGCCTAAGCGGTTCGTTCGATGTTCCGCTCGTCCCGTTCCTTCTGTTGTTCCTTCTAGTAGCTGATAATTGCGTTACTCTTTGTAATTTCGGTTTAGAGGGATACGATTGTAGTACGGAGGGTAGCGTTCTCCTGTTCTATCGAGGCAGTGTATGCGTCTATATTCCTTAGGTAGAACATCTAGGTTTCCGAGTGTTCGCTGATATATGTAACGAGCTCTATAGTGCTGTCGGGGTATGCGGGGGGTGTCGGTCGGGTAGCTATTGTGTGGGAGACGATCGGCCAATAGGTAGGAGCTACGTAATGTTACGGGCAGGATAGATAGGTAGTCTAAATGATAGTATATTCAGCTAAGCTATAGTCTGGGCGCTATTCCGTCGGGTGCAGGCAGGCCTGAATATTAAGACATAGCTCGAGGAGCTATAAACAGTTCTCGTAATAGTGAGGTATAAGATCTTCAACCTACGGGGGCCTATGCTTCTCCATATGGTAGGTTCTACCCGTGGGTCCTAGCTGTTACAGTGGAACCGCTATGATAGAACCCGGGTGTTTCCGTTGAACCGCATGTGTTCCGGAGCTTCCTATAACTAAACCATTAGTTCCCTGGCCCTCTATAAGGCCGTACTCGTCTATGTTATACCGGTTGGCCGGTAAGATCTTCTTAACAGCCGGGATTTGGAGGAGTGGGAACTAGGCCCGAATAACTGGACTAGTAGCGCTATTAACCCGGGCCGAATCGATCCTCTGGGCTCTCTGGGTTTGAAGGACTGGATGCCTCTTTAGAAAACGCTCTATCTAGTAGCCCCCGAGCCGGATTTTAGGGGTTCCCTAGGCCTTAAGGATCTGGTTACTAAATAGCCGGATTTGGGCGTAGGTTATAGGGACCCTAAGGGCTGCCTAGGTTAAGACCTATTGGGTAAGACGATCTTCCTATATTCGGCTGAGGGTGTTACGGTGGCTCTGCTGTAACCGCTGGGACCTATAGGTGGAGTGCGGTATATAGTAGAGTATATATCCCCTGGGGTTGAAGATTCTATACCTTGCTGTCGTAAGACCTATTTGTAGCTCTTCGAGCTATATCTTAACAATAGAGCCTGCCTGTACCCGACGGAATAGAGCCTAGACTATAGCTTAGCCTAAATATACTGTTATTGGACTCCCTGCCTGCCCTGGCTGTAACATTATGTAGCTCCTACCCATTGGCCGATCGTCTCCAATACGATAGCTACCCGACCCGAACCCCCTATATACCCCGATACTACGGCAGACTTCGCCGCGTACGTTAGCTAACACCTAGAAGACTGGATGTCTTACCTGAGAGGTATGGTTAGATACGCTACCTCTGCGGAGGAAGAGAACGCTACCCTCTGTGCTACTATCTCGTCCCTCTAGACCGAAATCATAAAGAGCGACGCGATTATCGGCTACTAGAAAGAACTACTGAGCGAGCGGAACCTCGAAACCATTAAGAAGATCTCCCAGCTTGAGGTCGAGAAGGCCTAACTCCTCGCTGCCGCTATACCTGTCGTATATACCCCGCCAACTGAGCCCCCTCTGGATACAAAAATCCCTGCTGAGCCTCTCGCAGATACTGCTCCGGGAACGACTACGCCTGCTCTTGCTGTACGTACTGGATCTACCTTCCTTAGTGAAAAGCTCCCAGACCCGGAGAAGTTTGACGGATCTTGCACCGACCTTCGACAATTCATGTAACAGATCTATATGAAGATAAAGGCTAACGTGGACCGATTCCCGACTACGACCTCCTGCCTGACCTATATGGCCGGCCGGCTGACAGGGAGGGCCTACGAACTGATTCTGCCTAAGATTACCGACGGCCTCCCCTAGTTTCCTGACTATACCGATATCCTTGCCTACTTGGAGAAGGCATTCAGAGACCCTAACCGAGTAGCTAACGCTCGAAACGACCTATTCTGCCTCTGACAGTCGAATAAAGACTTTAGTACCTTCTTCTCCGAATTCTAACGACTAGCCCTGGAAGGACAAATAGCCGAAGACTCGCTGCCTATGCTGCTAGAACAGGCGATCTCCCGCGAGCTCCGTGGTATACTGCTATACTACGACCCCCCTAGCTGAGAATTCTACTAGTATGCCGCCTTCCTATAGGAACTGGAAAACCGATAGAACCGGTTCTACTAAGCGGCACCTATACCGACTACCCGGACTAACTATACCCGGGCTGCTGCCTAAGCAACTCCCGAGGCATCTAGATAAGGCGGGTTGCCGTACCCTGTTAGGAGCTAGAACTAGGGTAACCCTATAGACCTAAGCGTATAGCATATGCCCTAGCCGAACGGACGGAGGGAACGGGGGGAGTGCTTTAGGTACGGGTCGAAGAACTACCGGGTCGCCCTCTGCCTAGAACCTAATACCTGCCCCTATATATAAGCCCGTACTGCTAGAACTAAATGCCCCTTTAGCCCCGATACCGATAGATCTCTAAGCCTACTACCTAGTCTTATAGCGTCGGTAAACGGCGTAAGTCTGGGTTAAGTTGCCCTCAGACTCCGATTTCCTATACAGGCGAAGCGCTAATACCTAACGACAAGGGGTACTCGGACTCTATACCCCCCTAACCGACCAGAAACACCCTAAGGAATAAAGCTACTCGGATACTATAAATCTCTACTATATCTGTGAAAGGCCTCTCTATCTGCGAAGAAGAGGACCTACGATCGAACCTAATAATCCTGCCTGTTACCCTAGAGAGTAGGAAGCAACAGCTGCCTACTTATGCCCTGACCGACTCTAGAGCCTAAGGAAAGGGCTTCCTGGACCAGAGTTGGGCCGAGGCCTACGAGCTGCCCCTAAAGAAGCTATAAAGACCGTTTACGCTAGAGGTCTTCGATAGCCGCTCGGCCGAAAGTAGGAAGGTTACCTACTATGCTATAGTCAGTATAAGGGTTGCGGACTACTACGAGAAGGAGATCAAGCTCTATATAATATAGCTAGCCTACTACCCTATTGTCCTAGGTATACTATAGCTAAAAGAATACGACCCGAGGGTCGGCTTTACGAGCTATATATTTACCTTCGAGAGTAACTACTGTTATATAAACTATAATACCCCGAATCGACCGACTAGGATTAAGGCCTTATATAACGTGCCGGAGAGGGTACGCCCAAGGTATCTGCCTGCGTGCCCTGCCGGGTTGGAAAACGTTAATATTGCCGCTATATCCCTCCGAGCCTGCTCAGTATATCTCCGTAAGGGATGTCAAATGTTCTCTGTTACGATCGAGGACATCGACCGCTAACTATCCCTGCCCGACCAACCGGACCTGAAAAAACTACTCCCGCCCGAGCTCTTGGACTTCGAGGACGTTTTCTCCCCGAAAGAGGCCGACAAGCTACCCCCGTACCGACCGTACGACTACGACATCAAGCTGATCGAGGGCAAGACCCCCCCATTTGGACCGTTATATGCTATATCCTACAACGAGCTGCAAGCCTTAAAAGCCTAGCTGGAGGAGAACCTAAAGAAGGGGTTTATCCGCCCGAGTTCTTCTGCTGCCGTATTACCTATCCTATTCGTTAAGAAGGCCGACGGCAGCCTTCGCTTCTATATTAACTACTGGGGCCTGAATAACATCTCGGTTAAGGACTACTACCTACTACCCCTAACGAAAGAATCCTTAAATAACCTAAAGGGGATAAAGTACTTTACTAAGATTAACATTATCTCTACGTTCAATAATATCCGGATTAAAGAGGGCTAGGAGTACCTTACTACGTTCCGAACGAGGTTTAGCCTCTACGAGTCACTAGTTATACCGTTTGGGTTAACTGGAGCTCCCGCTACGTTCCAGCGGTTCATTAATAACACCCTACAAGAATACTTGGACATCTTCTATACTATATACCTAGACGACATCCTGATCTATAGCCGTACGAGAGAGGAGTACCTGAGCTATATTCGCAAGGTCCTAACAGCCTTGAGGAGGGCCAGCCTATTTACTAAGATCTAGAAGTATAAGTTCTTCAAGGACGAAACGACCTTCCTAGGAGTTATCGTCGGCCGCTATAGTATCTGTATAGACCCCAAGAAGGTATAGACAATAAGAGACTAGAAGACCCCGACCTGCCTAACTAATGTCCAAGCATTTATCGGATTCGGGAACTTCTACCGGCGCTTCGTACGCGACTTCTCTAAGATTATTGCGCCGATAGTTAACCTGACCCAAAAGGACGTAAAGTTCCAGTAGGACTTACGCTATAACGAATCCTTTAACTGCCTGAAAGACGCCTTTACCTCTATACCTATCCTAGCCCCGTTTGACTGGGAAAAGGAGATTATCCTAGAAACCGATGCTTCCGATTATGTCTCTGCTAGCATCCTATTATAGTCCGGAGACGACAGTATCCTACGACCTATTGTATTCTTCTCTAAGAAATATTCTATAACGGAGTATAACTATAAGATCTATAATAAGGAGCTCCTAGTAATCGTCCGCTGCTTTAAGGAGTAGAGACCCGAGCTCGAAGGTATAAGCTCCCCGATTAAAGTTATTACCGACTACTATAACCTTAAGTACTTTACTATAACTAAGCTCCTAAACTACTGCTAAGCCTAATAGTCCGAATTCCTATCCCGGTTTAACTTTACAATTACTTACCGACCTAGAAAATAAGATACGAAGCTAGACACTCTAACCAGGAGGTCAGAAGACCTACCTAAAGAAGGGGATAAACGCCTATTATACTAGAGCTAGACCGTCCTAAAGCGTTCGAACCTCGACCCCTAGATCTATAGAGACTCTATAGTACTACTACCGACGCTGCCCTAAACCCTTAATCTACTGTCCCTACTAGCCTAAGCTAGCTACCTCCTAGTATTGTTACTACCGCTAGCCTAGACTAACTAACTAGCCGATAAGCTACCTACTATAAAGCGAGTCTAGTTCGCGGACGAACCCCTATAACTTAACGTTATTACCCGATCCTAAGCTCTACCGAGACTAGAAACTCTAGCTAGAGAGATACCTACCTAGACAGAACTACTATACCCTACCCTACTACCTGAGAGAACTATACTGCTACTACTACTAGATATTAAGGAGCTATTCGCTAAAGGCTATAAGGTCGACAAAACGCTAAAGTCTATCCTAGAAGTACTAAGGAAGTTAGTAAGCCGCTACCTAGGTATTACGCTCGTAGAGTATAAGGACCGGGGAGGATACCTATACTACCGAGACCGCCTATATATCCTAGACTACCCCGAGCTATACACTGAACTAGTCCGTTCCTACTACGAGAGTACGATCGCCGGATATATAAAGCGAGCGTATACATATAAGGCCCTATCCTACGATTACTATTAGCCTAGGATACTCGCTTACGTCGAGCGCTAGGTATCTAACTGCTATACCTATACCCGGATTACTACTTCCCGTAAGGCCCGCTAAGGAGTATTAAGACTGCTGCCGATCCCTAAGAGAGCCTAGAAGGACATATCAATAGACTTTATTATATACCTGCTAAAGAGCGAAGGCTACGATGCGATCCTAGTTGTAGTCTGCCGTCTAACTAAAATGAAGCACTTTATCCCCTGCTATAATACCTATAATACTGAGGAAGTCTCTTGCCTATACCTAGAGTATATCTAGAAGCTATACGATCTCCTAACTATAGTAGTTTCTAATAGGGGACTATAGTTCGTATCCGACTTTTGGAAATACCTAACCCGCCGACTAGCTGCGAAGGTACTGCTCTCGACTATATTCTACCCTAAAATAGATAGCTAGATAGAAAGGGCTAACTCCTTCCTCGAGTAGTACCTAAGAGGATACGTTTCCTATCTATAAGACGACTGGGCCCTATAGCTACTACTTGTAGAGTTCGCCCTGAATAATGCCCTAAACGAGAGTACTAAGATAATACCGTTCTTTACTAACTATAGGTTTTACCCCTATATAGGGTTCGAGCCTATAGTGCCTAATAAGACCCTAGGAGCTAAGGACGCCGAGAAGTTCGCCTTAAGGATAAGGGAGATCTATAAGTTCCTAAGATCTAAGATCTATATAGCCTAGGCCCGCCAGGAGGAGTATATGAATCGGAAACGCCAGCCTGCCTATAAGTTCTATATCGGCCAAGAAGTATAGCTCGACGCCCGTAATATTAAGACGCTCCGTCTATAGAAGAAACTCGACTGGAAAAACCTCGGACCGTTTAAGATCAACAAGGTTATCAGCCCGTACGCCTATCGACTCGACCTGCCCGCCTCGATAAAGAACCACCCAGTATTCTACATCAGCCTATTACGTCCTGTAGCCAATAACCCCCAACCGGGCTAGCGACAAGATCCCCTGCCGCCAGTGGAAGTCGACGGGGTGGAGGAGTTCGAAGTTGAGGATATCCTGGATTCCCGCCTGGACCGCCGTAGACGGGGCCGCCCGCGTCTGAAGTATACCGTCAAGTGGACTGGGTACGACCAACCCACCGAGGTGCCTGCAGACTATCTGGAGAATGCAAAGGAGGTAGTCCGTAACTTCCACCGCCGCTACCCGGAGAAGCCTGGCCCCTAGTCTTAGGTTGTACGTCGACGGAGCTCCGTACCTAGAGAGGGGATACTATCACGGCGGCTCCGCCGTGACCGCTAGGACCTACAGGTAGAGCGCGGCACGCGGTGGAGCACGCGTCCCCTAGGGTTGAAGATTCTGCACCTCGCTGTCGCAAGACCTGTTTGTAGCTCTTCGAGCTACGTCTTGACAATAGAGCCTGCCCGTACCCGACGGAATAGAGCCCAGACTATAGCTTAGCCTGAATATACTGTCATTGGACTCCCCGCCTGCCCCGGCCGTGACAGAGGGACTGTTGCCATTCGGAGGATTCTCGACGAGGTTGGGTACCGGAGAGGCGGCTCCGGATAGTAGACTCTGGGAT
>Ga0247824_10001413_pt1 | contig 13078 bp, 10 predicted proteins | sample 13C_PalmiticAcid_FD_194412 | JGI IMG/M metagenome (GOLD analysis project Ga0247824, IMG submission 194412) | Soil microbial communities from agricultural site in Penn Yan, New York, United States - 13C_PalmiticAcid_Day48 | ecosystem: Environmental > Terrestrial > Soil > Agricultural land...
GTGCTGCTGCTGGCGGAAGTGCCGTTGGCTTATCGTTGCCCTGGATCGCCGAATTGGCATCCTTCCAGCCCTTCTCAATGAACTTCTTTTCCGCATCGACAATCTTGTAGATGTTTTTGTTGCCCCAGAGATAGTGCTCCAGCGGAACGGGCCGCTTCGGGGTCGAGATCACGTAGATGTCCTTCTGCTTCGTCCGCCCAACCCACGAAGCGAACTCGTGGGTATTTGGCACCGTCGCAGACAGCAAGATCAGCGACACGTGCTCCGGCAGCATGATGATGACCTCCTCCCACACCACGCCGCGCTCGAAATCGTTCACGTAATGCACCTCGTCGAAGATGACAAACTCGACATCCCGGATGAGATCGGCGCCGCGGTAGAGCATACTCCGCAGAATCTCGGTCGTCATGATGAGGCAACTCGCCTCGGGGTTAATCTGGACGTCGCCCGTCAAGATGCCAACCTCGTCGAAGGTCTGCCTAAAGTCGCGGAACTTCTGGTTGCTCAGCGCCTTGATTGGTGACGTGTAGATGGCCTTGGTCATGTGCCTCGCAGCGAGGGCGATGGCGTACTCGGCGACTACCGTCTTGCCTGCTGAGGTGTGCGCCGCAACAAAGACCGAATCGCCGTTCTCGAGGTGGTAAATAGCCTCCTTCTGGAACGTGTCCAGCTCGAACGGCCATTCCCTGGCCATGTCCGGCACCAGCTCCCGGAAGTTGGTCATCTCCTTGCCGATGTCGACCATGTGCGCCCACTCGCGGCCAGCTTTCCTAGCGCTGGAAGCGGCGAGCGTCCCGCGCGGCTCCAGAGCGGGGAACTCGACGGGGAGAATGGAATCAATGTCTTCCACGTCTTCCTGCTCGTCCTCCTCGCTGTCTTCTTTGCCATTCACCGGCAGCTTCTCCCCCTCTTCATCCTCGGCCCCGGGCGCAGCTTCGGGCTCCTGGTCCAGAACATCCTCCACCTCCTTCGCCTGCCTCTCGCTGTCAGCATCGGCGAGCTTCCTCCTCTTGCTAAAGTCGATACCCCGCTCAAGCCCCGGGGCCACCTCGAGCAGTCCGCCCTCACCAAGCTTGATGACCTTCTCCAGCTTCTTTCTGCTATCTGCCTCGTCGATCGGCGCCCGCAGCTGATCCTCCAGAGCGGCGGTGGACTCGATGCCGTCTAGGCCGCCCGGCGCGAAGGGGAAGAAGCCCGCGGCGCCGCGCACAAAGTCGGCTCGGCCGGCGGGCTTGCGGAGCATGGACGTGCTCGACTTGGCGGTGGCGTGGGAGGCCGGGACGGTGACGTTGCGGTAGCCCGTGACGCGGCCCTCGAGGCCATGGCGGACGAAGCGGGTGACGGTGCGGGACTGGGTCGGGGCGACGCGGAAGAGGAGCGAGTAGTCGGTCGGGGTGTCCCAGCGCTGCTGCAGCTTGTCCAGCCACTCGGTCGAGAAGGTGGTTGACGGGGAGAGGTACTTCGCCTCGAGCTCGGCGCGCAGCTGGTCGGGGTCGTGCTGTTGCGGCTCTGGGGTGATGGTCTTGTCGAAGATGTCGTCGATGGCGTCGAAGGAGCTGTCGCCGTCGACGTGCAGCCGTTCCATGGCCTCGCTGAGGTCGGATGCCATGATGGCAGAGAGAGAGGAAAACAATAATCGGACAATCTGGAAGACTATGCCAGGTTCAAATCGTGAAGAGAGATTGTCTTGGTAACCTGTGCCCAAGTCGCACAACGCAACTCTGGTTGATGGAGCTTCTTTCCAGGTTGAAGCTTGGCTGCGGGGCCAGGAACTTGGTGGGGGCGGGCAGTCCAGGGCACCCGCTGGGGTCACCGACAAGGCCCTGCGTCTACAGCGGTATTCGTACAGTCTTTCAAGCGCAGCACTGCAACAACAACCACACCCTGATTTAAGCCCAACAAAGCAGCATGCGACTTGCTTAAGGGGAAAACTCGGTCTTTCAAGGACGAATTGGTGGGCGAATCCGGCTCAAACCACGCAGCATGCCATTGATAACAACTCGGGTATAATGTGCAATGCATTGACATGACCCTGCTCTGCTTCTATGAATTGATCCCGTCCCCAGGCTCCTGCAGAACACACCCTCTAAACCGCTTCTTGTTCACTCCAGGCTCTCCTTGAGCGCATTGTTGGCCGGCGGCGGCGCTGCCGGGCCCTCGGGGGTGACATAGGCCTTGGTCATGCCGCCGTCCACGACAAAGTCGGACCCGTTGACGAAGCTGCTCTCGTCGCTGGCCAGGAACAGCACCGCCTGCGCCTGTTCGATGGCCTCGCCGAACCGCCCCGTGGGGAAGTGGACCTCGCGGCGGTGCCGCTTGGCCTGGTCGTCCCCGAGCCAGTCCTGCAGCAGCGGCGTGTTGAGCGGCGCCGGGCACAGGCTGTTGAAGCGGAATCCCTCGCGGGCGTGGACGATGGCCAGCTCGCGGGTCAGTGCCAGGACGGCGCCCTTGCTGGCGGTGTAGGCGAGCTGCGGGGTGGCCGAGCCGACGAGGGCGACGACGGAGGCCGTGTTGATGATGCTGCCCCTCTTCTTGCTGTGGCGGCGCAGCGAGAGCACGGCGTGCTTGCATCCGTACCACACGCCCTTGACGTTGATGTTGTGTGTCAGGTCCCAAATCTCCTCGGGCGTGTTGAGAGCGTCGTCGTCGCGCGCGTGCATGATGCCCGCGTTGTTGAAGATGACGTCGAGCCCACCCCACGAATCAAGGCTCTCGACCGAAGCTTGGACGTCGGCTTCCCTGGAGACATCGCAAAGCTGTGGAAACCAAAGCAGATCAGCATACTAAGCTACACAATGCACCAGGCCGAGGGGCGGCATACTCTTGTCTCGATCCGGCCGGCATCTGGGACGAGTTGCTTGACCTTCGCCAGAGCCTTGTCCAGCGCCTCCTGTGAGATATCCGTCATGAGAACATTGGCGCCCTCCTTCGCAAACAGAATGCTGGTCTCGAGACCAATGCCCCTGAGGCGTTGTTAGCATCCTCTATCAACATCCCGGTGCAGTGGTGTCACACAGGAGTGACTCGGGATGTGACGCTGCAGTGAACTTACCCGGCAGCACCCGTGATGATGGCATTCTTGCCCGCCAAACGGCCACGTCCCGAGGAAGCCATTGTAATGAAGGATTTGAGTTCAGGAAGATGAGTCAAGCAGGTAACCAGTTGCTCTCTCAATGGTCTCGGTGGTGTTGAGGGGCGACGGCGGGGTAGAGATAAGCCAGATAAGTGCACTGTAAACAAGACGATAAGAGGTCATGGGGCCACTTCCAGGGGCCCAGAACAGCCCGAGCTAAACCGTCAACAACCTCGACACTTGTCATCCGACACCGGACACTGATGATCTGTGGATTCGGAAGCCCCCTGGGTCCCCGTTTACAGGGACTATACCGGATACATGGACATGTAGTGTACACAGCAGAGGACTCCCGTGACGAGGTAAGGTAAGGTAGGTATGCATTTACAGAGTACAGGTCCGTCTGCAGTTCTAACTTTATAACTCTCCAAAGAGGAATTACACAAACTGCCCCTCGGTGTTGCCCTCGCCCATGCTCTTGCTCCCCGAGCTGCCGCTCTGGATGTGGCCCAGCACGGCATCCACGTAGTTGGCCCCGCTCCACTTCTGGTGCGTCAGCACGTCCACGCCGAGCTCCTTCTCGCGCTTCTGCACGAGCTCCACGTACGCCGCCATGCCCTCGCCCTTGAACCGCCGCGCCAGCTCGCTGCTGATGGTCGCCGTGCTGTGCAGGCCCGCCAGGCTCACCAGCTGCAGCACGAACCCCTCGCGCGCAATGTCCCAGATGAAGCTCTGCAGCGTCTCGGGCGTGAACCCGTGCGACATCCAGTTGAACGACGGCGAGAGGTTGTACACGAGCGGTTTGCCGGGGAACGCCGACCGTACCGTGCGCCCGAGGTCCGCCGCGATCTGGACGTTGGGGTCGCCCGTCTCCACCCAGAGCATGTCTGCGTAGGGCGCGAACGCGAGGGCGCGCTTGGTCGCCGCCGGCATGCCCGCGCGGAAGTGGTAGAAGCCCTCGCGCGTGCGGGGCACGTCCCAGTTCCAGTAGACGGCCTTACCGGGCGTGACGGTCTCGGCCAGCTTGCGCCGCGCGCTGACGCCCATGTCGCGGTCCGCCGCGACCGCGTCGGTGTACTGGGCGATCTTGTCCGCGCTCGCGCCGTTGGCCTCGAAGTGGGCCACTGCGGCCTCGTCGAACGTGACGAGCTTGGTGCTCTTCACCCACTGCGCCTCGAACGCGTCGATCTCGGCTCCCGAGGCACCCTTGGCTTCCATGGCGGCAAGGGTCTCGGCGAGCGACTCGACAGACGGGTCTGCCACACCCAGAATGAATTCGTGGTCGCGCACGTCGATGGATGACGACAGCAGCTTGCCGCTCTCCGAGTCGGTGCGCGCGAGCACCAGGTTCTCGGTGCCCATGACGTCCCATTGGAAGCGCGCCGCCTTGAGCCTGTTGATGTGCTCGCCCGTCGGGACCAACACCTTGCCCGCAAGGTGGCCGCACTTCTTCCCGCCGTGCATCTGATCCTCAAAGTGCACCGCCGCCGCGCCGTTCTCGGCAAACAGCTTGGCCAGCTTCATGACCGCCGTCAGGCCGCCGTGGCCCGTGTCGCCGTCGGCAATGATCGGGCGGAAGTAGTCGACGTAGGGCGTCTTGGCCCGCTCCTCGGCCGTCATCTTGGACCGCAGGAACCAGTGCTTGCGGTCGTGCATGCTCTGCGCCTTGAACATGCGCTGCACCTGGTTGGGCACCGTGTTGTACGGGTAGTCGCCAAAGTCGGGCGACACCTCGTTCGTGGTTGTGAGCAGCGACGAGCACGCCCACCCGGAAATGTAGAGCACCTCCTGGTGGGGTGCCTGCTGTGTCATCTGGATGGGGTCGATGGCGCCCATGGTGTGGATGGGTTGGCCGGCGGCCTCGCGCTCGCGGACGAGGTTCCAGAGCTTGCGCGCCATCACGGAGCTCGGGTAGGACTGCTGCAGCGACCCGCGCTTGCTCACCACGTCCGCTGCCGTCCAGTCGCGCTTGATGCCGGCGAACCGCGGCGACGCCCACCACGCCTCGACTTCCTTGACTTGTTGCTCGTGTAACGCATCTTCAGCCGCGCCTGCCTTTTGTGTCTCGGAGAGGAGCTGGTATGACTTGGAGGGTGTCGTGGACGGGAGCGCGGGGTCGACGGGCGGGAGCGACGAGGCCATTCTGCTGGTGACGGAAATGGACCGGCGGGAGCATGTGACAAGAGGACTTGAGACGAGGGCGGACAACGGCCGTACCGATGCGGTCCGCCGGGGGACACGGGGGATAATCGTACGGAGCATCGAGCCGCTGTGCTGGGTATCGAAAGGGAGGCTTACGTCCCAGGTGCGTCCTCTCGATGCAGTCAATTGGTGTGGAATGAAGCTGGTGCTGGGGAGTGCTGGGGTATATCTGGGGAAGCTTGGCCCCACCGATGCCGAAATGTGGAGACCGAGGCTACCCGGCGCTCAAGCATTCGGTTTCGGGTCAAGGGAGTGAACTCCGGCCGGGGGTTGGTGAAAGCGCCGGATCCGACGGAAATAACAGTGCACGAAGCAGCGATGTCGTTTGTCACAAAATGACCGCGATGCCGGGCTTCAGGTTCAGCAGCGTTGACTCGCACCTCGTCAATTCGTGATTCGTAATGGAATGGGGGTTGCCACCAAGTTCGTTACCTACATACAGTTCTTGCTCCATGAAATCCCACCGCCACAATCACCACAGACCGTCCATCTCGGCCAACGCCTGCTCGTCGTCGTCAAAGTCAACCGTTGACTGACCGGTATCGGCACGCGCTGACGAAGCAACCTTGGTGTCATGCCAAGGGCGTGCCGCCGCACCTGCCTCCGCCTCGGCTTCGGCCTCGGCCATGAGCGCGTCGAGGTCATCTTCCTCGTCGCCCCCGCCTTGAGTCGCTTGCTGCTTGGACTTCCCGTCGCCAAAAATGTTCGTGCCTGCAGCTGGTTGGCCTGGCCTAGCTGATCCCGATGGTACCTCCGCCTCAGCTTCGGCCATCAATGCATCCAGCTCATCGTCATCAAGTTCAGAGCCTCCACCACCATTGCCAAATATGCTCTTGAAAGGGGCCGATGTGGGACCAGAAGTTGTCTGTTGCGTCTTCGCCCCTGATTTTGCCTCGGCTTCGGCCATCAGCGCATCCAGGTCGTCCTCGTCGGGGATATCGTTGTCCACCACCTGCCTCGAAGGCACGGTGCCGTCGGTATTCCGCCTTGGCGTCGCGTTGTAGATGTCGTCGTCCCCAAACAGGTCCTCCGCCGAAGGTGTCTTTGCGCGTTCCCCGGCCGTCTTTGCAGCGTTCTCGAATATCGGGGCGACTCTGTCCGCCTGCTGCGGTCCAAACGGCCCCTGGTGTATGCGATAGTCCTCGTCGTCTTCGGCGGTAGCCGCCTTGGGCTTGCTCTCGTCGATCCATTGCTGTCGCGCGATGCGCATTGTCCCTTTGTGTCCCGCCTTCTCTACCATGGCGAGCGCATCGAGGAAGTTCGCTTTGGGGAAGAGGTCGTCCAGCCAATTCTGGTAGAACGAGAGGAGTCGGGCAGCGTCGGAGAACTGGCATGATTTAGTTTGCTGGGGAGCTAGGGATGTGTGGTCCAGGTATTACCTCATGTCCTTTGCCCTTCAGTTTGAGCCTTGGTGCCGTCTTCCGCAACTTCGGTATTCCCTTCTCTGAGAGCAGCCTGGCGTCGAGAGTTAGCCATTAGCATTGCCGTAGGCAAGACACGTCACCAACCGAGTCTCGTCAAGCTTCACCCTAGGAGCTCTTGGCTTCCTCTTTAAATCGAGCTCCTTCTCAATGCCGAGCACATCCTTCTTCTTCTCGTTCTCCTTGTCGTTCCTCGCGGGGTCGGGGCTGGGGGACCGGAACGGGTCCTCGTCGTCCCAATCGGCGAGGTAGTCGCTGACAAAGTTTCCATTGTCTTTCCCTCGATTTACAGCATCTGCTGTTTTCGAGGCCGTCTTGGAGGGCATTTTTGGCGGTTATTTCTTGTTATCGTGCGTGTCGGTTGAGTGATGGTGTTTTTCGGAAGAGCTGTCGAACAGAACGCCGCCCTCTCAACTACACAAATGATGTGAGACGCGTCCAATGGGTCCTTTGAACCGCGACGCGCGGGGCAGATCCTTGCCATTGATTGTCTGTGGCTCAACAGCCAAGTGTGGCTGCGAATGTGGCAATGCACTGCCCCCACAGCCGCTGTTGCAACCTGAGGCAGCAAACACAGCAGCTCCAGCACGAAGCTTCGACGTCGGCATTGGACCTCAATTGCTCAGCACACTGCGACTCCTCGACGACGCCTTGTCGGCCGCCATCATGTCGAACCCTACGCCCCAGACGTACCAGTGGCCGAGCAAGACAGTCAAGAGCGACTACCCGGTAAGTCTGCGGCCCAATTGCCCGGCGCTGACCGAATCACTGACGCCGAAATCAGCTCATCGACAATGACCCGTACGTCCCTCCCCGCCAACGACTGCCGAATCTCATCTCATTCTGCGCGAATCTGACTCAATTGGGTGCGACAGACATTTCAAGCGCGTGATCAAGTATGCCCGGCCGTCCGACTATGCCCACGGCGCCGTTGCCGCCGCTGCTGGCCCCGGCCTGCTCTACGCCATGGAGAGGATCGCCCCGTCGCAGGTTGGCAAGGGTGGCTTCGCCCAGGCCATGCGCCTCGCTGGCTTCATCGGTGTTGCCGGCGGCTTCATCTACTACTACCAGCGCTCCATCCGTACGTGATCTGAGTTCCACCAATCGACGGCCCCCCTTCTCGATCCCAATTCGACGGAAATACCACCACAAGTTTGAGGCTGTGTTGGGAATTTTGCTGGGGGAAGAATACTGACCGTGTCCACAGTCCGATTCTACGGCATGAGCGAGAACGCCCGGGAAGTCGAGATGGACATGCGCGAGATGGTGGACCGCGTCAAGGCCGGCGAGACGCTCTACGGCGAGAGCAAGCTGACCCCCGCCATGCAGGGTGTTGCCGCCCGCCAGTCAAGATACTCGGCGCTTTTCATGGGCGTCCTCCCCTGGTTCAACTTTGTGAACCACAACCAGCACGGCGTCGACACCGCCAAGTACTACCAGCAGGCCGAGCGGGAACTCGAGGCTGAGCGCCTGGCCAAGGGCTCATCATGAGCGGGTTGAAGAGAGGGGTAGTCGTTGTGTGGGAATGCCGAGTGTGAAAGGATATACAGGAGGGCACCGGGTCCCTTGTCAGGTCGGGCGCCAGGTGTGTACATATGACATTTAGACGACGGCCCGCGCAGGTCTCGAGTCAACAAACTTTTTTTTCTTGCGTCGACAACTCAGCAGGGCTGTGCACTCAAAGTTTTCGATTCCGTGATTCTCAAAGTCTACTCAGGAGTCTACGGTTGCGCCCAATCCGGCCAGATGCCAACCCTGGGACCAGGAACTCATTGCTACTTATCGATCTTGATGCCGAGGTTTGAGATTGAGAGGCTGAAAGAGCAGTATATTTGACTAATGAATGCTATGCAGACACACTTCCCCCTTACAACGAGAACTCCCCTTGCAGGCTATCTGTCACCTTTGGACTCCTTCTCCGTCGTTCCCGAGCCGTCTCCCACATGTTATCCTAAGCTGAGGGAGCGCACTGCGAGTAGTACGGCGGCGAAACATCCTTGCAAGTGAAGCCAGACTGCAGCACCATCGTCAGCTCATCTCACCGCCCTCAACCAGAAAGGGGCGCATCAACTTACCGCGCACTGGGTGCATCCCGAGTACCCGTTCCCTCCGCACTGGCCGTACGCCTGCACGCTGCACGCACCGGCCGCCGTGTCCGGAACGGGCGCAGAGCCGCCGCCGGACCCGGCATCCGTCGGGCCCTTGCCCGATGGCGCCACCGCAGTCGGGGACGAACCGACCTTGCACGTGTTCTCGCATCCGGTGCACCCGGAGCCGGCCTTCTTGGTCGTGCCGCCCGAGTACACCGCCGGGCCGGGCGCGATGTAGTTGTCGACGGCCGAGTGGATGTTGATGCGGATGCCCGGGTCGCTCTGGCTGTAGGCCCCCGGGAACTTGACCGTGGCCGGGCTGGCGGTGCCGGTGCCGCCCTCAACGCTGATCTGGTAGCAGCTGACGTAGAACTGCGCGCCGTTGGCCTGGCCCGCCGTGTGCAGCGCCAGCGCCTCGGCCCGGAGCAGGTAGTCGCCCGATGCGATGTCGGTCGGGATCTTGACGTCCATGCGGCCGCAGCAGGCGCTCAAGTCGCGCGTGCCCCAGTTGTCGTCGTCGCCCACGGACCCGCCGGCCTTTTTGGTCCACGAGTTGGAGAAGATCTTGAACCAGCCGGTGGACCCGTCGGCCGTGGTAGCGTCGGAAACCTTGGTCAGGTAGACCTGCACGGGGCCCCAGTGGGCACCGCCGATGGCTTCGTTCTTGCAGTTGCGGTCGCCGGGTTGCTTGGGACGGTATTAACAATGGCGTCGAGAGTTGGAAGGTACAAGGGAGGGAGTTACCTGGTGCATCTCAACCGTTACTGACCCGCCAGCCCTGACCGGGCATTTGCCACTGACGGCGCGAGCCCCGGTGTTGCACACAAAATCCCTGGCCCCGACGTTGGTCAGGGGCGAGTTGGAGCCGGGCATGCGGACGCATGAGGAGCCGTGCTGGGAGGGTCAGTCGGCGTTCACCGAGAAGTCACAACAAGGGAGAGACTTATATAGTCGGTGCCGTCCACCCAGAGTTGCTGGAAGATGGCATGGCCGGCGACCTCCTGAGCAGCGAGTGCTGCCAACGCAGCGGCAAACGTGGACCTCATGACGACAACCAGATCTAAGATCAAGTAGCAGATGCTGTTGATGCGTTTGTCAGGGGGGACAGAACTGGGAAAGCACGCAACCAGGGACGCACTAAGATCACTCTACCGATATATACCTCGCCTTCGCCTCCCACCCGACCAACACAGCGTCATAACCTGCAGCCATACGCACCAGATGACCGTCCCCGTCTCAATTACCGGCCCTATTGGCATCCGCCACCAGGGAAATGCGAGCGTGGGCTCCTTCTCGGCGCTACTTCGATCCTTGTTACCTGCCGATATGGGGCGTCTGGGGCCCCGGACTGGACTGCAGAGAGCGCATTGTATAAAGCACTATACCCCAGATTCTGAGCGCGTTCCCCGGGGCGGGAGAAAATATGCAGAAGCAGCCACGCGACGAGCGACGGCGACCCGGCGCTCGCGGGCATTGGTGGTTTCTCAGTGAGAGCAATATCAGGTCATCATTTACCCGGCATCGCGGCATCCTCATCCGCTCGGGACTTCCTCAATTGTGCCGGGCTAGAGTGGTCTGGAGATTCCGTCCCGGTTATATCTTGTCTGGTGGACCAACGCCTCCCGAGCAGCTGCCGAGCCGTGTTGATGCTGGCGGCCATTGGGTGGGCAATTCTGGGTCGACGAGATGTTGGGCTTCGAGTCTTTATGAGCAGTGTTCCTTGTCTACCTTACCTGAACCCCGACTGTTCTTTTCACCCTGATTCGGGCTTTGCTTGCTATCACTGCTCGAATCTGGGGATACGACTGTGTCGAGCCCGTCTTGATATGATTCAGATGAGGCTGGAAAGGTCTTCAAAGCTGAGCCACCTCAAGTTGAGCCCGTTCACTGCTTCAGGGCAAAGGTGGAATGTCGTGATTCGTCCCTGCCCTTGTCCTTCCTGTCCTCTTCAACGGGGAGTCGCACTCAGAGAGTGGGGGATTCCTGGCAAACAACCTCCCCTAATGGTGGCTTAACAGGTAGTTCCTGTTTTTCTGTAGCGACAAACAAACCTGTCAAGCCAAACCAGCCAACTTGAACTGTTGATTTATGCGGGCATGACCTCGGTCTTGTATCACCAGATTAACGAAACGCTGTGTCCCCTTCGCTACCACGACATTATCCCCGACGAGAAAGGACCCAGTCCTTTGTCAGTGTCTCGATTCGCCTGCTGCGGCGAGAAATCCGGCCCAATCACCGGCAGACCAACTGACGTATGATGGCTGTTGTAGAACTTCAGGTCATAGCGGATTAGATAAATGATGTACGTTTCCCCGCATCTTCAAGGCCCTCGCCTTGACACAATGTAATATCAACAGTGAATGCCGATTCAGGAATCATCAAGCTCGACAATTTTCCACAATGGCCTTCTTCTCGCTGTACCTTGGAGGAGTGGTCATTGGCCAACTGTTATCAATCAACAGTCCTCACTGGCCAGCGCCCGGAATAGCGGTCACAGCGCTCTCGCATACAGATGGAATTCCACCTCAAGCCCAATTGATTGATCAACGGACCTTCAACGTGCTTCATAATGTCCCTCCTACGTCCGAGGCCAATGGAAACACAGTATGTGCTCTCTTGTATGCACCAGTGACTCAACGAGGCCAACATTTCTCTTCCAGCAATTCTTCCCTCCCGGGTCGACTCAAGAATCACTCACAGCTCGGCCGTTTCACATCTACGATGCGGAGTTTTTGGACATTATCGGCCCAAACCCGACCCTGACGCTCCTGAACCACACAGAGTCAGACCCAATCTTCCATGAGGCGCCAGTATGGTACGCTCTGCTCTGCAGAAACCCCCCTGTTTGTTGGAAAATAAGCCTGTTAATATGCTCCAGGTACCCTGCCAAGGATGAGATGTTCTTCGTTCAGAACGCTGGAGCACCAGCGGCCGGGACCGGCCTTGCCAAGTCGGCCATCGTTCAGAAGATTTCCCTGTCTGCAATCACTCCCCTCATTGCAAGCCAGAGGAATGCAAGTGGCTCTGTTAAGGTGCAGGTTGTGGACTCCAACCCGACGGTCATAAACCCAAATGGTTCGTCGTTTATCCTATTCAGGGGTGAAAAATGACACCTGCCCCGAGCTGACAAGTGCTGTATAGGGGCGACAAACTACAAGGGTCAATTGTTGTTTCTTGGTGAGGGCCGGGGAGAAAGTATTGCCCCAGCCATGTATCTCATGAACCCCGAGCCTCCCTACAACACAACAGGTGAGCACCCACACAACAGCGCTGATAATCAAACATGATGCTGCGTCAACCGAGTTCGGAAATTACCTCAACTGACCGCACACTCCAGTGATTTTGGACAACTTCTTTGGGCGGCAGTTCAACTCCCTCAACGATGCGTCCATCAACCCCCGGAACAGAGAGATCTACTTTACAGATCCGACATACGGTTACGTGCAAGATTTCCGGCCGCCACCCGGGCTGCCCAAGCAGGTATGGCGGTTTAACGAGGCGACGGGGGCGGTGGCGGTTGCGGCAGACGGGTTCAACATGCCGAATGGTGAGCGCCTCCAGGGTTTTGGATTGTAGGCAGGCATTGAGCGATGACGAACTCACCAACATATTATCCCACAGGTATTGCCTTCTCGCCCAACGGCGCTCACCTCTACATCGCCGACACAGGGATGCAGCAAGTGTTCTTTGGGACCAACTTTTCTTTTCCCTCAACTGTGTAGGTTCCCTTTCATTGCAACTTTTAGACTCAGCGCTGGCGTTGATGGTCATTGACCCACGAACAGCTACCGCTACGATGTCAACGAAGATGGCACCCTGGACAACCGCAAGACCTTTGCGTTCGTGACACCCGGAGTGCCAGACGGAATCCACGTTGACACCAAGGGCAATGTCTACGTCGGATGCGGCGACGGGGTGCAGGTGTACAACCCGTCCGGGAAGCTCACCGGCAAGATTTATCTGGGGGGCGTGTCGGCCAACTTCCAGTTTGCAGGAAAGGGGCGGATGGTGATCCTGGCGGAGACGGAGCTGTATTATGCTACGTTGGAGGCGGAGGGCGCGTTTCCGCGGGAGTTGTATCAGTGAGTGGACGGGGATGAGACGTAAGATTACCTAGGGCTACAGGGTGGGTGGCCACTCCTTGGAGACATCGTTTGGACAGGGAAATGTGAGTAAAGCAAAAGCATGTGGTGTTATTGAACCAAGGTCATCATATGGTACGCACACAAACCACCTCTCTCGGTCGACGCCGTCACCGGCACCCCACTTCCCTTCCCCTGAGCGCTCTGCAT
>Ga0247824_10001414_pt1 | contig 13074 bp, 13 predicted proteins | sample 13C_PalmiticAcid_FD_194412 | JGI IMG/M metagenome (GOLD analysis project Ga0247824, IMG submission 194412) | Soil microbial communities from agricultural site in Penn Yan, New York, United States - 13C_PalmiticAcid_Day48 | ecosystem: Environmental > Terrestrial > Soil > Agricultural land...
GTATGGGGGTGATCGAGGGGAGAAAGGGGGCGATTGAGGGAACAAGGCGGGGGACACAGTCGGAGTTTTCGAGGGGTTCACTGCCGCAGCTGGTGTGCCCGACAGCCATGAGGCAATGCCCGTGGAAACATATGACAACCCGGTGGAGCTTATTTCGTCCATGGTTCTGACAACTGGGAAACTGTGATGGTTCCTGTGCAGAGGGAGAGAGCACAATCGGGGAAGCGTCTGCAAGATGGGAGAGAAAAGAAGTTCGAGATGATGGATGGCAAAGCGTGAGCGAGAGGGCCCTTTTCTATTCACTTTGGATTGAGCCCTCAGGATACTCCCGTGTCTCCTGACCTCCGACCCTCGATATCTGGTCGAAAAAACCGTCGACCGCCTGACACCTAGGAAGTGTCGAGATGACCATCGCGGGTCTGTTTTGCAGGAACCTTGCGCAAGGCTGTTTTGAGAGAACAAAGAAAGTTCCCGTGTCAGGAATTGGCTGCCCAATCGTTGACACCCAGCTGCTGCAGGTCGTCGACCAACAGCACTCGCTTAGCCACACCTGAAGCCCCTCAAGACGAGGACGCACAGCGCCAAGGTTGCGGTCGGCGGGCAGCACTGTTCACCCGGGACGGCTAAGCGCATGAAGTGACCCGCGAGGCAGCCCGAAGAAAGCCCATGTGAGCAGGGCTTGTTTCATGTGTGTGGTTGTGGCGAAAGGGTGCCAGAGGAGTGTCCAGTGCTGGCCATGAGGCTGGCAGCCACTCACAATCCGAAAAAGCGGTTTCGTGGATTTCAAGGGTTTGGTCAGTTCCCAAAGACTGCAAGTGTCACACTACAGGGAGCTTCTGGCAGTGGGTCAAGCGGAATCTAAATCGAATAAAGTGCTATATTCTTGATTAAAAGAGAGCTACTCTCTCCCCGACAAAGCAACTAGTACACCAAAGTCTCCTCATCTTTTTCTCCCCCATCCCTCCATTTTTTAAGCACCTTCTTCATATCCGCCGCTATATTCTGAGCATAGTCAGGCCCAGCGGCCCCGGCAGGCAAATCCGCTGGGTTCCCCCTCACCCAAGCAACAGGTTCTTTAGCAACAGCCGCGAATTTCTTCTTGAGCTCTTCAACCTGCTGAGGCTCATAACCGCGACCGAAGATTACCGCGCGAGGAGGCCGGCTGTAATCGTGGGTTCCGATCTCATTGGGGCTCCGAGACTGAGGATCGCGACCTGCAAGCAGATGCGGGAGCTCAGCCTCTGCAGCCTCATATGACAGGATGAAGTGGATGACTGAGAAGCATTAGCACTATAGGTACTTTGTTTATTTCAGGAATGTATATCATGAACCTTCATATTCAGGCAGCACGTGCTGGGAGATTGATTTCCCCATCGCGGGTATCCTGCCGCAGGCAACTACTGGCATCGGCTGAGTGAATGAGGACATATTGCGAGAGCTGTACGCTGTACGCTGTACACTGCGGATGAAGGTATTTCGGAGCATTGGAGATGGAGAATCATGGAGTAAGCTGAGGTCGATGATTCGATTTATATTCCTCGTTGCGGCACGCTCGGTCTTGATGATGAGTGGATGACGTTCGGACGGAGCATGAGAGCCCGTTTTCTCGGACTCCAGCCAATCTCATAACCATACACTTTGGGCACAGTTCGGGCCAATCGTGACGGCCCACCGATTTTTCGATTATTCAACAGTCCCGACGCCCCCCCTGCCGAAAATCAAGCTTCCCTACGCGGCGATCGGTCGTTGCATAAGCCTGCGTCTCTTATAGCATACGACGGCATAACCTGAGTTTGTGTGAACGGCCGTGAAACTTGGATTCATCAGGGATCATATCTTCTGAAGCCTAATTGGGTTTCTGGGTACCACGTATCAACATAGACACCGGCCAAGCTTATAATACATTATACGAACTATCAAATCGAGTTGTGGCGATCTTAAGGAGAACCTCTCTAATCAGGAAGAAAAACTCATATAGCTGGCATACGCCCAGATCCCCTACGCACAATAAAGATGGTCCCTGTCAACTTGATACCGACGCCAGAGCCCGAGGGTCTGGTAAACGGAACGGCCCGCTCCTGTACAATCTTCTTCATCACCCTAGAGACTTTCTCCTTTTCCTCCTCGCTCCAAGACGCAAATGCCTTCGAGCCGAACCGGGTCAGAAGATCAGCGACCCCGTCAGCCGTCTCGCCGCCCATGTGCACGTCAACCGCAGTGCTCGTGTGCACGTCGAGCCCGGCACCCGACAGCACGGCCTTGGTATGCTCGGGGTCGAGCCAGATGTCGGGGACGGGCGACTTGAACGGCGTATCGTGGGGGCGGATCTGCGTATAGACTTCCTGAATGATCTTGAAGGGTGCCCGCATCGCCCAGCCGGTGACGACGGCCACTCCATCGGGGTGAAGTGTACGCGCGATCTCTTTGGCGCCCTTGTCGGCGTCGGTAAAGAACATGAGCCCGAGATTCGTGATGGAGTGGGTGAAGGTGTCGTCGGGGAAGGAGAGTTCCTCGCCGGCCATGACGGCCGCGTGGACGTTGGGGTAGGCGGAGAACCGGCCCCTGGCGATGCTGACCATGTTCTCCGCGCAGTCGACGGCATGGATCTCGGGCTGGATGCCGGACTGGAGGATGATGTCGGTCACGATGCCGGTGCCGCATGCGTTGTCGAGGATCTTGGACTCAGACGTCAGGGGCTTCAGGCCCGCGATAAGGGAGATAGCATGCTGCGCGAGCTCGCGGGTGCCTCCGCCAGTGATGGCCTCGTAGTTGTCGGCACTCTTGTTGAAGTGCTCGGCGGCGGTCACGTTGGGAGTGGACGACATGGTGGCGGAGCAAATGGTTAAAGCACGACTATGAAATAGCACCATCAGCGTATTGTGACAGGTTCGCAGATTATATAGGCATCGGAAGACTTTACTTGTTCGCAAACGGTGGGGACGCAGCCCGGAAAAACATATCACAGACGTGTTTATCTCGGTGATCTCAGGTTCGGAAGTCCGAGGAATAACTGTTTACTAATCATTCCTGCCCCTGATTTCAGAGCAGTTGTTAAGTAACGTTAACGTATCAGTAATCAGTCGACCATTCCTGGCGCGAGGCAGCGGGGTCAACAGGGAACGGTACGACAGAATGATCACTGCCTTTAGGGTAGGTAAGATCTTCATCTCAGGGTTAGCTCCGAGCTCCCATGCGCATAGGATAATTAGGCCGCTTCAAATGCAGCAAGCTCCACTCTTTCAGCCACAAGGGAGTCAGACCAGCACCGGCCTACTTGCCCTTGCTGAATGCCACAGCTCTCTTTGGTGCTAATCATGACCCATCAAATGGAGTAGGTCCTTTCCACAAACATGTTCTACAGCATCAGAAGAGAGGGGGGCCGTGATTAAATCTCTCAGCTGACGAACAGCAGCTTCCCCCCCATCCGCGCATGCATTTTCGACATGGACGGGCTTCTCATCGATTCCGAAGACGTGCTCACTCAAACCATAAATCTTCTTCTCGAGAAATACGGACGACCTGCCCTTACTCAATCCATTCGAGCTCAGATGATGGGCATTTCAGGCTCGACAAATGGCGATGTGTTTCACGGCTGGGCCAAGCTGCCCGTTTCCCGCAAGCAGTTCGCCTGTGAATCAAGTGAAGAGATGGCACGGCATTTTCAGAACTGCAAGCCACTGCCTGGCGCTGGGGAGCTTCTCTCAGGTCTCAGCCGTGCACGCAATGCTTCTGGGGACAAGATCGAGCTGGGATTGGCAACCAGCGCCAACAGCGCCAGCTACGAAATGAAGACTTCACAGCCGGAAACGAAACGACTGCTAAACTATTTCCAGCCTGACAAGCGGGTGTTGGGCGATGACCCACGACTACGCCTGGGCCGAGGAAAGCCAGCGCCCGACATATATCTGGCAGCATTGCAGTTTTTGAACTCGGCGCTCAATTCTGGCGAGAAGGCCATCATGCCCAACGAGTGTTTGGTCTTCGAGGACAGTGCAGTAGGGGTGGAGGCCGGAAGGCGGGCCGGGATGAGAGTGATCTGGGTTCCGCATCCAGATCTGGCAATCGAGTATCAACCAGTGCAGAAGTATGTCCTGGCCGGCAGGACAGGACTGGTCAAGATCGGAGACGAGTGCCAACTTGGAGAGGTCGATGACGGTTGGGCTGAGGCCATATCGAGTCTGGAAGACTTTCAGTACGAGAAGTATGGCATCTTCGTGCAGTCCTAAGCATATCTACGGTGGTCTTGGTTTGAATTGATCGTTTACATGTGTCTTAAAACTGTGTTCAGGGAGGACAACTAGATAGATCTTGGCTTCTTCAGTAAGCAAGTCATGCAATCACTTTGGTGTCTGATTACAAGACATTCCAATTGCTGCTTCACTGAGCTGGCTCGCGGCACATTAAACGAGTGCTGCGCTTAAATATACAGTAAACGAGCTTCAACTTCCACCGTTGAGGACATGTTCAGTATCGGATTGATGAACGACTTGTAAAAAAAGAAGCCATGGAATGTTAATGCGAAATAAGTTTTAAATATAAGATGTAAGTAGCCAAAACCATCACTCGGACGGCGTATTTCCAACCCCGACATCCTTCCGGTTTCAATCCCAAAACACCCATCATTCAAGAATCCCACTCAACTCCCCCCAAATCCCCTCGTCCCAACCTCTTATCAACCCCTTTAAACAACAATTCCCTTAACCCCGTGCCCAACTTAAACCGATTCTCAGCTCCCTCCTCCAACCCCGCCCCCACCGCTTGCTCCATCCCTTCCCTCCGACGGCCACAGCGCCCACAGCCCTTACACTCCTTCTCCTTCTCCCTCCTCCCCCGATACACCGCCGCCGCAAACGGCCTCTGCCTCCCCTCGCCGTGCACCTCCTTGGTCGGATCGTGGTACATGACCTCGGGCCTCGTCCGATCCCACTCGTTGGTCACGATCCGCGCGGGACCCGTCGGGTTCCCAGGGCCGGGCTGCCTGGCGCCATCATGTCAGCTTTTTCGCTTAATTTGCTGGATAATGCGCCATGGAGAAGGAGAAGGAAGAGCCAAGGGTTTTTTTTGGGTTTCTTGCCATGGCTACCTAGGTAGCCAAAACTGGCAACAAATGGCCTGTCCCTTGTCGCCAAAACCGACAACAAACGGCCCATCCGACCAAGAAAGGGAACAAACGGCCCTTGGCCGTCGCTCATCGCCGCGAGGCTTGACTTGACTTGACTTGACTTGACTTACCACGGCCTGCCGGGCGTCAGGGGGTGCTCGATCAGCGGCGGCAGGTTGTGCTTCAGCGGGATGCCCTCGGCGTTACGGAAATTGTGCGGGTAGCACGGCCGCGGCTGGATGATGGCCGGCATGGCGGCGGCTTGGGAGCGGACTTTGGAGGCGGCGATGCGGCGGAGGGGGTCGTTTGCGGGGAGGTTTGTGAGGGAGAACTGCGATGGGGTTGTTGGTAAGGGTGGGGACTGGACGGAAGGGGTCACGGGTGGGCATAAGATTGAAAAAGGGGGGGAGACACACGTGGGAGCTAATGTGGGACGTCTCTGAGTGCTCGGAGAGGTTGGGGCTTAGGGAGCAGAGCTCGAATTCTGGGGAGGGCTTGTCTTCGCCTGGGCTGGGAGGTGGAGTAGGGCCGCTGGCGCCAAAGCCTGGGATGTACGGGGAGACAGTGGGATCCAGAACATTTCCAGGTGGTGTAGTTGGGGGCTGCAACATGATCCCGAGGCCCGGATTATGGATTATTGTCACTCCCCGAGTTTCACGGACGGAGGGCATCATCGGCGGAGGATACGCATGGCCAAACGGGTAAGGGGGTTCTAGCGCAGGAGTATATGGACGGGCAGCTGGCCAGGAGCCGCCGGGGACGTGCGTAGAAACCGCATGATAGCCGTGGGTCGGTCCAGCGGCATGAGGATGGTGGACACGAGAAGGGCCCGATGTGATGATAAAGTGACCTGAAGGGGTGCGATGGTCCAGAGAGGTCCAACGAGCCCGATGGTCAGGATCATAAGGATCTCGGGCCATGATGGTTTGAGAGACTGTGGTGCAAATCGCTCCGGGAAGAGGTGGGCCGAAGAGATGTTGGGTGGCTCGGGTCAGAGTGAGGAGTGAATGGTGAGGATTGAACCCCCAAACCACGGAAGACAACCTCAGTTATATACCTTACTCTTTTCGGGCTCGGGTTTACACACCATCATCAGACGAAATTCATGGTTGACAGACCGTCCTCAACCTGAACCTTGCGTCCGTTCATCAACTGATCTGGGCGTTGGGGGCCCCAGGACATCTTGGTGCCTCGATGCCCCCCACCCCGGCGCCAAGCTGCAAGGTCCTGCATGAGGCGCTTCAAATCGAACAAAGAAATCTGCCCTCAGACCCGCACACCGCTGTCTTTTCGGCGGCTACTTTTGCAGCCAAGCGCCAACAGAGCGCTTCGCTCCGCCACCGCCCAGGCGCGTGACGAGGGACCGGGCCGACGGGCACACAAGTGACAAGATACTGCGAGGCAGCCCGGGCGCGAACCAGGGTTTGTGGGGGCCCAAAGTGTCACACGGGAAGGATTGACGGGAAGGATTGCAGCTTGATGGAGAGTCTCGACCCGGGACGGCTCATCTGTGAGACATTCGGGCCGCGGCCAGGTCCTGTCTCACCCCAAGGGTACAGTACCAGTTGCTGAGGCGGGGCACGCAGCCAGTGTCAGCTTGTCGATGCAAGCAAAGTACAGCAGCTCTTGGAAAGCTACCAGATAAAGAAACGAGGCGCAGACGAAAGAAGGATGCATGACTGTGTTACCTGGCTCTCGCCGACTTCGATCACACGGTGCGATTTCTCTCCTCCGCTCGCTCACGTGGAGGACAAAGTTGATATCTTTGCAATGCTTGAGATTACAAGTTTGAAGAAGGCGGCTGGTGTTGTCATCCGACTGGTGAGAAATGATGGGATGGAGAGTGGAGGGAGAACACAATGCCAGGCGGCACCTCTCCTTGTCTTTTCATGTTTTCCAACTTCAATCTTCAAGTTTGGCCGGCAGCCAGCTGGCGCTTGTTTACATCCAATTGTTACTGGAAACTCTCTCGTGGTCGAAAACATTTCCCTCTTGCTGTTTTCTGCACACCCAGAATCACCAGACTCCCTCCATCAACCGACCGACCACCGATCTCCCGAACAACATTTCGCCCATATTCCTTTCCTCAAACTTGCCACAGCCCTTCGACTGCGAGCATGGAGGAAATGGACGAAACATCGGCCGCATCGCGGTTTGCAAGGACCACGGTCGTCTTGCGCGCCTTAGGGGAGCAGGTGAGGAACTCAATCCACTGATTTGGGAAACGGATCTTCTCGATTTTTTGTTCTAACCACATGCAACTCGAGCAGATCCAGAGCGCAAAACAACTGCGCGACCTCTGCTTGACGAGCAAGCTCTTCCAATCTGAGTTTGTCGTCTTTCTCTACTGCGAGCTTGATACACCGATCGAGAACCTCGATATCGAGAATCCAAATTTGGTTCATACCAGAATGCTGGTCGCGAGATCGTCCCCGCCGGCGCAGCGTTTTGGGGAACATGGTCCCTTCAATGGAATGGTCCAGCGACTTCTCCGCAAAATGCCTGTCCTTGAAACCTTCGTGTAGGTCGAACCTTGATCTCAAGTTGAAGATGAATCTTGCTAATCTGTTCTTTGTTTTGGAAGCTGGCCTACCACAGTGGAATTGATGCCGAACACCCTCGACCTGTTGCACCAGTCATGCCGCCGTCTGAAAGGAATCCACATCTACTACGCAGACCCCATTCCTGGACGACCCCGGGGACCTGACCTCTCAGGCTTCAGAAACCTGCAGTACTTGACGCTGCACACTTTCAACGATGGACTGCCAGCATGGATGGCACAAGTCGCCCGACTGCTCCTGGTCTCACCCGACCTCAAGGGGCTGGACCTCTCAGTCTCCAGGGCGACCAGCTCTCCGCCCTTCGAGTTCAACGGCAAGGACGGCATTGGCTGTTTCTTCGACCGCTTGTGCGACAGCTACGGGGCGGTGGGCGGCAAACCTCTCCAGCTGAGGTCTCTGAGATGCGGCCGTGGCATCTATCCCAAAAGCCACAGCTCACTGGCCAAGCTGATGGATCTTGCGTACCTCGAAGAGCTCGAGATCACCAACGGTCCCAAGAGCTGGGACCGGGTTTCTATTTTTGGGATTTGGTCATCAGACGCGAAGCTCCGGAGTTCTATCGAGTTCGACTCCTTCAAGCCGCAGCATTGCCCCAACTTGCGCCGGCTCTCCGTTTCTGATTAGGAGCAGAGCGTCCACGACTATCTATGTGCGGTTGGACAAAATCCAGCCTTCTCCACGAGACTCGCACTTCGCATTGGAGCGGTATCGGGCTTGGGCCTTGACGACCCGTCGTCTATGCTTCGGGCTGGCTCCGCACAGCAGGGTCTGCCCGTCCGACTGCGCATGCTAGGCCTCGATGTGGACGGGGACTCGAGACCGAGGCTTTTTCGCGGAGACCCCAGTGTGGCGGAGAATCTTGACCGTCTTGTCTCCTCCAATGCGGACTCACTCGAGGGGCTCATGGTCAACCTGGCGGAGAGGCCGGGCGGTGTGCTGCTTCTGGACATTCCTGTCGGCAACATGGAGGTTGAACTTTGTGAGGTCCATGTCTCAAATCGGCTGTCCGCCGGCTTCCGCGCCTCACTCAGTTGGCTGTCAACACTGTCAGCGCGGCAAACTGGCGGAACCGGGGATTGGTGAAACCAGAGTTCGTTTTCAAGACGGCACATGCACTCGCTATGGCGGGGTCCGCTCTGGCCTACATCAACATCTACCACTGGTTTTGGCGCGTCAATCGCCACGGAGATGGCACTGTGGAACTCGAGGAGATGGATAAGAGGGAGTGGAAATCTGTAGAGCTGTTCCATCTCGTTGCTGGGAGGCAGCGCTCCCCCCGCAACCGCGACGAGCCGCAAGACCTGCCGTTCTGGCCGCAGCTCTACCAAAACCTCCCCTGAGAGCTTTGACGAGGAATGGAGAGCAAGTAGGAAAAGTTGTGTGGGAAATTAGCAATCTCAAAGCGTTTTGTACAACTATTAAGTCATAGGCAACTGAATGAGTAATGTATGGTAGTTAACCCACTGGACACTGCTTTCTGGCCTTCAAGTGAATCTCAACAAGGACTCCATCGCAAACACCTGAACCAGCGCTGACCGAAAGGCTCCTACTTCTCATCTACCTGGTAACTTTGTCTCAAGAAAGGGCGATCCACCAAGTCACACCTCCCGGCCCTTGTTCTCCCGCGGATCCGCCGACCCAACCTTCCGAAACCTCGTCAGAAACCTGTGCCTCCCCAGCTCCTCATTAATCCTCCGATCCTTCGTCCTCACCTGACGCAACCACACGTCCCGCGCCCTCGGCGACTCAGACAACAAGGCAAAGGGCAGGCCGCTCTTCATGCTTTCCGGACAGTGGTGGGCGATCAGGCCGTTCTTCTCCTTGATGTACTCGACGGGCATCGGCTTGTCGAGCTGCAAGTGGGCTTCGCCCCAGGCCTCGTCCAAATCCATGCCGTCAATGAGGTCAGCCAGATCGGCGTACCTCTGCGTGTCGAGAAGGCCCTGCGCGAAGTGCTCGAGCTTGGGGTAGACGATGCCGCCTGGACTGCGCTCGCATTGGTCTGGGCTGCAGTCGATGAGGTATTCGAAGGCTGGCATGAGGACGAAGAAGAAGTTGACGCCCTTGAGGGTGAATCGGGGGTAGGTGTGGACGAGTGACCCGGGTTGCGGCATCATGGCGTGCCACAGCTCGTACTTGTCGCTGAGCGGGCTGGAGGTGAGCAGTGTTTTTGCCCGGCCGAAGGAATCGGTCGGGACGCAGATCTCCCAGCTCTGAGCCAAGATCAGCGTTCTCATGAATCGAGTAAATTTACTCGCGTGGCATCTACTCACCATGGGGACTCGGTGAGCACCGTAGTACACCAGAGCCTTTGCGCCTACGACACAGGAAGGGATGCCCTGGGCCTGCAACACGTTCATCACGCCGAGTGCCTCATCGACACCGCGGCCGCAGTCCGCCTCGCCGGGTTTGCCCAGAGCAAGCACAAACTCATTTGAGTCGGTTGATTGCTCCTGCATCTCTGCATGGTGAGACACAGGCTGGCTCGCTGCCTTGTCCGTTGTCTGAGGAAAGGTCCAGTGGGCTTCAAAGCAACGGAGCAGGCTTACAGGCTTCAATTAGTGGGGCCGCTTGGTGGGGTGAGAGCGACAGAGCTCCAAAAAGGGGCAGACGTTAAAACCGACCCTGATAACTTTACCAACATTACATTGAGTTCCTACTGCAAATAAGGCCCGAACTTCTGAGAAAGAAAAGTGTGTTGTGATCACAAATATTTTGTTTTCCTCCTTTTATCCCTTCAATTTGCTCCCTTTCTTTTTCTCTTTTTGTTCTACAATTCCTTTTTCCTTTCTTCTTCTCCCTTTGTCTTCCTTTTCCACCTCCTCCCTCCCTTCAACGGTTCTCTTTTCACGCTCATTTCTCCCCTCCTTTTCTTCTTTTCTGCTTCTCAGTTTACGCCTTGATTCTGTCCAAGAATAAGGAAATAAGACTTGTGTCACGATGCTTTGCTCAGTCGGTGTCCTCAAGGAGCAGAGCCAAGGGAGGTGCTCTCAAGGTGCTGATGGTGATTGGTCGCCAAAAGCGACCCTGCATCTCCTTGTCCGTAGGATTGACCTCCTCATCTCTCGCTGCTGCCTGGCATATCATTCTTTCGGGATGGCTTCAACAACCTCGCTTCGTCCCGCGCCCGTAACCTACACTGACGACGAACTTGACCACCTCGAGGCCCAATGTGAAGAGAATGTGAGGCAGCAGCACCTCATCCACGCTCTGGACCACGTGGTCAGGGTGTTAGAGTCCAGCAACATCCCATACGGCGTCATGGGCGGCGTCAGCATGATATTGCTTGGAAATCAGGAACGCACTACTATCGACGTCGACGTGGCTGTTGAAGCCAAGGTTGGCGACCTATTGACAGTCTTTTCTGCCGACAACCGGTATCGTCCAACCTGGGTAACAATCCTATGGTCGACGCTGACCCGTTTGGCAGGGTCTACCTCCCGCGCGCCATGACAGTTGCAGCCAGCGGCGTTGCTAGGATGTTCGTCCTGATCGGTCCCGAATACGGAGAAGCCGTCCAACCCCATCTGGCTGTCGAGGTCGACCTGATTTTGAATGGCAACAAGGGGGCACCAAAAACGCTCGCAGGCGCAACGAGGACACTCACAGTAGATACCGGGCTCGGTCCGCGCAAGTATGATGTCCTCACACTTGAGTACCTCTTTCGCGCCAAGCTCAGGTCCTACTACGAGCGTGCAAGTGACAAAGACTACAAAGACCTGGTCTGGATGTCTTTTGTCCATAGCAAGTCTATTAGCGGGTTCATAACCGAGCTGGATGAGGACCTGAGGCAGCACTTTGCCGATGAGTATGCGGCGGACAACGAGCTGCTCTCGGAGTCTCGCGTTGAGTGGCTCTATACATTGCTGGGTCTGCGCAAGCGGTCAAGTTCATCATCGCCATGAGGATGGAGAAATCTGTATGGACTAGGAGTTTGATGACTGATGGATGAATGGCCTGACGGATTGATGTTTTGAAGAATTATTAATGGGTTCATGACTTGATGAACTGATGATTTCATCTGAACATATTCGCCGCGCCATCATCACCTCGGAGAAGTAGAGGAAGGACCCTCTGGTAGTCGTACTCGTCCACGAGCGACGACGACACGACATACCGGTCCTCCGCCCTTTAGTCGGTGCCCCGAAATACCATTACCATTACCCAGAATACCAATACACACGAACCAAAGACATACAAAAAGAACTAGACCACCAGGTAAAGCTCTATCAAGGAAAAGGGGGTTGCCACCTCCCAGCTCCCTGAGGTCGAAGACCACCACCTCATATCATTGCGCGATCCGGCCAGTGACTCGGAGACTCCCACTTCAGGGGCCAGTGTTGACCAGGCATCTTTCATACGGCTTATTTGCGTAAAATGAATACAGCTTCGAACTTTCACCATCGTCTGAGAGGCAGATGCTCTGGGAACGCTTACGAAAATTCACCTGTCGCTGATAAGCTGCATCTCAGATTGTGAAGAACATCCAATTACAAGGGCCGCTGGTCTAGTGGTATGATTCTCGCTTAGGGTAACACCCGAAGCATTGCTTGCGAGAGGTCCCGGGTTCAATCCCCGGGTGGCCCCCATCTTTTTCCTCCTAACCCCACGGTCTCAACTTGAGAGGAATGCTCGTTCTTATCTTTTGCTTCCTAGACTGTGTACATTGCAGATCGCAGTGCCTTCGTCGACGCCTCAATTTTTTTTTTACGTTAGTTGCTTCTGGAGGTGTATTTAAGTGACCAACTCCAAGCTCGGGCGTGCTGCACATCCCCTGTCATGGCCGTGAGTCAGCACATTCCCGCCGCCCATCACGAACTGTCCCGAAAAAGCTTCAACTCAACAAGCAACCTCGCCCAGTTTTGTCTTGTTCAAGGATAATGGAATCACCACTAGCTTCCTCTGGTATTGCACAACGAGGTCTAATTATTCGACGCAAAAGCACCCCCCATCCACCTTATGTTCATAGTTGTACAATAGTACATGGGTATTCGCCCCGAACAGCCTCCTCCTTAGACCTCAGCATGCACGCCTGGTCCTTCCTCCCGCTCACAACTCCCTCTGTGGCCCCCTCCCTTACTCGTTCTTGGGGCTCTCGGCCTTCTCGCTGCCCTCCTTCTCCGCCGCCTCGGCCTCCTCCGGGTTGTACTTCTTCAGCAGGTTGAGAAGGGCCGGGGGGTTGGCGCCGACGAACTCGTCGACCTTCTTGCCGTCCTTAAAGATGAGGAAGGTGGGCATGGCGCGGATGCCCAGCTCCTGCGAGAGCTCGGGGAGGTGGTCGACGTCAAACTTGGCGAAGTAGGTCTTGTCCTTGAACTGGGGGTCTTGCGCCCACCTGTGTGAGAGGAGGAGAGATTGGGTCAGCTGCGGGAGCTACACGAGAGGGCTGAGGGCGGCCTGGCGGGGGGAGGG
>Ga0247824_10001417_pt1 | contig 13055 bp, 10 predicted proteins | sample 13C_PalmiticAcid_FD_194412 | JGI IMG/M metagenome (GOLD analysis project Ga0247824, IMG submission 194412) | Soil microbial communities from agricultural site in Penn Yan, New York, United States - 13C_PalmiticAcid_Day48 | ecosystem: Environmental > Terrestrial > Soil > Agricultural land...
CCCCCACCCTCTCCGCCTTCTCCATCTTCCCCATACTACCCACATTCCCCGGATTGCTTGACACCAAAATGCGGGGAACTGACCAATCTGCCCGGGAATCTGCCCGACACCAAGGCCGGCTAAGACAGGCCAACAGCTTTGATCGCCATCTGGCCGTCCGCGGCCAGTCGGTGCCATGAAGGGCTTAGGGGGTGTCCAACCTGGCAGGTGTGCTCTTGGTATAAAGACCAGTCTGAGAGGGCGTGATGTGAGTGTTGGGTTTCTCTCCGTATTGGCATCCTCACCTTGCCACCTTGATCAAGCCCTTCGTTCAACACGTAACTGAGATTTGCCGCCATGTTGTCCATTCTCGGCGGGCTGGCCCTGCTGGCTGTCCTCGCAATCGTCTATCTCGTGTTTACCGTCGGAAAGCGAGACCCAAAACTGCCGCCAGGTGTGTTCATCGTCTGCATTCGGCTGTGGGTTTGACACTGACACTACCACAAAGGACCGCCCACACTCCCGATCCTCGGCAACCTGCACCAGATTCCAACCCGGCGCACACACCTCCAGTTTTCGCAGTGGGCCAAGGAATACGGCGAGATCTACTCGCTCAAGGTCGGCTCGGGGACGTCCATCGTCGTGTCGTCACCACGCCTCATCAGGCAGCTGGTCGACAAGAAGTCCAACCTCTACAGCCGCCGCCCGCCCTCGCATGTCGGCGACATCATCGCGAGCGGCGACCATGTTCTTCTGATGCAATACTCGGACCAGTGGCGAGCGTGCCGCAAGCTGATTCACCAGTTCTTCCGGGAGGAGATGGTCACGAAGCACCACATCGACGTCGTCGACGCCGAGGCCGTGCAAATGCTCCATGACTTTGTCTCGCAGCCTGAGGGCTGCATGAAACACCCCAAGCGGTTCAGCAACAGCATCATCATGAGTTTGAGTATGTGGTCAACCATTCTTCACGAATCCAACTTCATAGGGTGGACAATTAACAGCTCACCGACTTACACAGTCTACGGCACGCGCACGCCAACCATCAAGACCAAACACATGGTGAAGCTGTACGCGCTCATGGAAAAGTGGTCCAGGGTGATGGAAGCCGGCAACACCCCACCCCTCGACATCTTCCCCTTCCTCAAGCTTGTGCCGGAGAAGTTCCTCGGCCTGTGGCGGTCGCGCGCCGAGGAGGTCGGCCGGGACATGAACGCGCTCTACAGCGAGTGGGTCGAGTACGGCATCGCACGGCGGCGCGACTCGGGTCCCCGCGACTGCTTCCTGGACCGCGTCCTGGACCAGGGCGAGAAAGTCGCGCTCGACAAGCACGGCCTGTACTTCCTCATGGGCACCGTCATGGAGGGCGGCTCCGACACGACCAGCTCGCTCGTCATCGCCTTCCTGCACGCCATGACCAAGTGGCCGGCGGTCCTCAAAAAAGCCCAAGCGGAAATGGACCGCGTCGTGGGCGATGACCGCACCCCCACCTGGGCCGACTACGCCAACCTCCCCTACGTCGCGGCGTGCGTCAAGGAGGCGCACCGTTGGCGGCCCGTCACGCCCCTCGCGTTCCCGCACTCCCTCGCCGAGGACGACTGGGTCGACGGCATGTTCCTGCCCAAAGGGAGCAACGTCTTCATCAACGCGTTCGGCCTGCACCACGACGAGCAACGCTTCCCCAACCCAGACGTGTTCGACCCGGACCACTACGCGGGCGTCACGGCGCTGGCGTCGGAGCTGGCCAACGGCGAGTACGCGCACCGCGACCATTATGGTTACGGCAGCGGCCGCCGCCTGTGCCCGGGCATCCACCTGGCCGAGCGGAATTTGTTCTTGGCGATTGCCAAGCTGGTGTGGGCGTTTGATATTGGACCGGGGAGGGACGCGGCGGGGCGGGACGTGGAGCCCGACGTGAGCAACGAGACGGGCTACTGTTCGGGGTTTTTGGTGTGTGCCGAGGACTTTCCGTGCACGGTCACGGTGCGGTCGGAGGCGAGGAGGGCGACGATTCTGAGGGAGTGTGACAGGGCACGGGCGGAGGTGTTTTCGAAGTTTGAGACGCCAAAGGAGTGAGCGGTTGTGTACACTAGCATGGTGAGCTCGTGCTTGCTTGTTTCCTATTGCTTCAGTAATCCTGAACCGCATTTCTCCAGGCCCAGACTGTCAGCATCTGCGAGACTGGACAACCGGGATATTCCTGTAATTGAAACCGTGCTGACCAGTGACGGGCGGATTGTGAGACCCTGGCCTGGGTGCTGCGTGGAATCCCCCCGAAGTGGGAGCCCAATTCGCCCGAAGGTGGAGTGGGAGCCCGGACTGTTTCTGACATTGGCTTTGTCATATCGCTGCGGTGCCGATGACCGGGCCTAAACAGGTGCATGAGTCCTGTATAAGTTTGATCAGCAGCTCAGAATTCCTTGGGCCTCTTCACCATTGACGCTTCATGTCGACACCCCCCTGAGCATCGACCCATTGACGCTTTATCTCGACCTCCCCCTGAGCATCAAGCCAGCAACATTCTAGATGTCTTTCCAACGGCTTGTGCGTTTCGTCAATGCCCAAGGCACCACCAGTTTCGGTGACCTGAGGACTGAGCCCACCAATGACCTAACGGGCGCCGAGGTCGAAGTCCTCGAGGGCGATATCGAGAAGGGGTTTCGTGGTACAGGAAGGACAGACAAGATCCAGAAGGTATGAATGGTTCCCGCCGCCCTGCCGAGCAATACTGAATGAGAACTGACCTTTGGTGGCCGACAGCTGCTCTGCCCCTTGCCCAGCGTCCCGCTCGTCATCTGCATCGGGCTCAACTACCAGAAACACGCGACAGAGGCAAACGTACGGTGTCCTGCCTTGAGTCCTTTCTCTTCCTTGTCCTAGTGCAGCAGAAACTGACAGAGATACGCACCACTACAGCTCCGCGTTCCGCCGTACCCCGTCGTCTTCACCAAGCCGGCCGACGCCCTGGCCGGCCCCCTCGATCCCGTGTCGATCCACCCCGACGCGCAGGGCATGCTCGACTACGAGGGCGAGCTGACGGTGGTGATCGGCAAGGACGCCAAGAACGTGCCCGAGTCCGAGGCGCTGCAGTACGTGCTGGGGTACACGGTGGGCAACGACGTGTCGGCGCGCAACTACCAGCTCCCGGAGACGTCGGGGGGCCAGTTCTGCTACGCCAAGTCGTTTGACGGGTTCGCGCCCGTCGGGCCGTGCATCGTGTCGCCGGCACTCGTGGCGGACCCGCAGAGGCTTCACCTGGTAACGCGGGTCAACGGCGAGGTGCGGCAGGAGACGGACACGTCCGACATGATCTTCTCGGTGGCGCACATCATCTCGCACCTCAGCCGCGGCACCACGCTGCGCAGGGGCACCATCATTCAGACAGGCACGCCAAGCGGAGTGGGACTGTTTATGGAGCCCAAGGGCAGCGGCTTCTTGAGGGATGGGGATGTCGTCGAGGTGGCTATTGACGGGATTGGCGCGATCCGGAACAAGATGGTGTTTGAGTAAGCATTTACGCAGCCAAAATAATGCCAAGGCGCAAGATGGCGCCGAAGCTGAGCGTTTGTTTGCTCCGCACCACCCCGCAGCTGCTGGGATTCCCCAACTTTTGCCACACATGCCTCGGGCGAATTCTAGACAATGTTATTGAAATTGGCCCGCCGTCCCCCCACAATCCGCCCACCACCACCACTGTGATGCAGAAACAACCCTTGGCTCAGTCACCATGGCGGAAGGCAACACACTCGCCAACCAGGCGTCGAAACCCCCCGTGTTCGGCACGCCGCCGGTTTCACTGAAATTGGCATGCTATGCTTGCAAGCGGTGGGTGACATCAGGTTGAAACGTGAGGCGATGTTGAGGTCCTAACTTGCTGACGGATGAGGTGACATGACTCGGTTGTTTGTAGGCGCAAAGTAAAATGGTAAGGATGTCATGGCTAGACACTCACCGTGATCGCAGATGGCTGATTAAGGCAACACCGTGTTACTCAGTGACCGCCAACATCCCATCTGCTCGCTCTGCCACAAGCTCGATGCCGTGTGCGAGTATCCGACACACCCGGAGAAGCCTGGTCCAAAGACTGGTGAGTCCATCCCGCAGACAGTGCCCAATATGAGAGTCGAGTACTGACGTCTGCACGACCACCAACATTGCCAGGCTCTCTGCAAGGGACCAAACGGAGGAAGCTCCATCATTCTCCTTACTCAACGAGGAGCGCCGGCGATGGCCCTGACTCGTCGAGCACTGCAGCTAGAGACGCGGGATCCCCTTGTTCTGCTCGACACAACCCTGTGTTATCTCCCAGCAGCGGTAGAGGGGTCAGGCTTCAAGATGGCTCACCTTCTCGCGGCGGCATTCCCACACCCGAGCCCGTCTTAGACGCGCCACCGTCGCCAAGTGGTCAGACACCAAGTAATATTGACCAGCCCGCCAGTGCCCCAATATTCTCACGCATCATGTATCCTTCACATGAAATTCAGACCCGGCCACAGTCTCCCACCGCCGCCGACACCTTGCCTGAGCATCAAGATCGGGAAGCGGTCGAGATAACCGTCCAAAGCGTCTGTGAGTCGCTGGGGATATCGAGAGCCATGTATGACTTGCTGTAAGTGTCGGTCCCTGTTGACTTATGACTGCCAGTTCTGGACATGATAGTTGACCCAGATGAGCAGCATGGAGTCGTACTTTACCAACATGACGTCCTTCTCGTTGTTCCGGCCGGGCAGCATCGAGCCCAAGTTTGCCATGATGCAACACCATTCAGATGCCGAGGCACTCGTGGCCGCCATGTTCTCCTTCTCCGCCCGGCATTGCCGAGACATGGACAAATGTCCCAGCCCGTCCAAGTTCGCACAAGTTGCGTCGTCGAAGCTGGACGAGTCCGTCGACCGCTACGGCGACATGCCACCCCCGTTCTGGCTGTTGCAGGCCGGCGTCCTGGTCACCTTCTACCAGCTGGCGCTGAGGGTGCGGTCGAGGTCTTGGAAGAAGCTCGGGGACTGTATCCGGTACGCGTACGACACAAACCTGCATCTCATCGACGCAAACCACGACCCGGCTTCGAGCACGGACAGGGCCGCCGTAGACATTGAGCGCTGGGCCCTGCTCGAGGAGCGGCGGAGAACTTGGTGGGCCGTGTGGGAGATGGATGTGTTTGCCAGCACCATCCGACGGCTGCCCACGGCAATTGACGCCAGCCTCAACCTGACCATGCTGCCGGTGCCCGACAGCTGCTGGTTCAACAACAAGTACCAAGAGAGCTGCTTCCTCGTCGAGGATTGTAATCTCCGGTGGAAGTACCTGGCACGATCCGGCAACCAGAGCGCAAAAGCCTGGTTCATCGTCGTGAATTCGCTGATGCGGAACACGCAGCGCATCGTCTACTACCCGGCCAGTTCGGTGATGCAGTCTCATCGACATGGCGAAACAAACCACAACGAAGAGCTCGACGTCATCGCCAACTGCCTCTACTGCACTGTCTCGTCGATTCCCGCGAGCCTGATCTACCAAGGCGAGACTCTCGACTTTCGACCAAAACAAGCTTCATCCGAGGACCAAGACCAAGACCAGGGCGACACCACAAACCCCCGCCAGCACCATGCCGACAAGTACGCCCTCCATCTCATGACCCAGCTCTGCCGCTTCATGATCTACCACCACAAGATCTGCACCCGGGCGCCCTGGCTCGCGAAGCAACAACACCACCATCAACAGCAAACACAACCACAAAAAGACCCGTCAACCAACGACAACCCGACCGCACCCCCAATCCCAACCACCACCACCACTCCCACCCAACAATCCACCTCCACCTCCAACCCCGAATGGTCCAACTACATGCACGCCTCCTCCGAGATCGTCGCCCTCGTCCGGCACAGCGCCCGCGACCACGCCCGCTACGTGAACCCCTTCCTCGTCAACACGCTGTGGTTCGCGGCCGCCGCGCAGTGCGCGTGCAAGGTCCTCGGCCCGGCCGCCTTCAGCCGGCGGCTGGCAGCCTCGAACCTGGACCTGCTCAAGCTGGCCATTGACCGGTTCGTGGCGTTCTGGGGCGGGATGGAGAATCTGCAGGGGCGGCTGGCGAGGATTGAGACGAGTTTGGAGGGGTTGGTTTTGGGGGGTGGTGGTGGTGGGAGTGATAACGCTTTGGAACGGCGCCAGCAAGAGAGCCAGCCTGCTGTCGCTGGTACGCAGGCCGGGAGCACTACGGACGGTTTAACAAGGAGATTGGCGCCCCAGTCCCAGGTGCCCGCCGATACTAGCCCCAGAACTGGGTTGCCATCACAGAACGCCACTGCCGTGCCCGGGGCGGAACTGCTTTTGGTCCCGCCCGGCAGCGGCGTGAGCACCACCCCGGGCGGATGGCCCGATCCCTACCGGCGGTCTGCTTTTGGCGGCTCCGGGCCGGATCTGTACGACTTCACCCAGCCGTTTCACGATCCCAACCTGGCGGGGCACCACTTTTACGGTATTGCTGCCCCTCCCGCGGACCCGATGGATGTTTCCCCGTTTGGGATGGAGGAGTTGTTGATGGGCAGCTTCGTGGATTCACAACTCTATGCAATGGGCCTTTCTCTTTAAGTTCTGGCACACATAGATTGCGCGTAGCATTAGCCGACTGTCACTGCCAATATAAACCCGAGTGTATGTACCACGAACTGAAAACCCACAGATTGATTCATGTCGAAACCCCGTCTGAGATCACCCTTCATTAAACACATCCGCCAGCACCCCCAGCATGCTCTCGCCATCCTCCTCCGAAACCTCAGCCCTCCCACGACGAAGCAACGTGCCCCCTCTAACAGAAACGCTTTCCAACGAGAACGTGAACCAAAACTCCAGCGTCCCCGCCATGGCATAGTGCGACCACTTGTTCCCATCCATGCAGGGGCCGTCGAAACTGACCTGCACGCTATTGGGGTAACGGTGCACCTTCCCGGTGACGCCGTCGATGCTAGTTCTCATGATGTTGGCAAAGGCGAGGGACGACGGTCTCTCGTAGGTTCTGCACCCGTCGACGAGGACGCGACACTGGCCCACCCCCCGCTGGCCCCCGTTGTCGTACTCAAACAGCATGCCCCTGCAGTGTACGCCATCGTCGTGGTAAAAGACGCGGATCCGGCGGACGTGTTCCAGCGGCGCGTAGGAGTGGTCAGAGGATGGGTGCGAGCCCGGCGGCGGGTAGTAGAGAGGCTCGGTGAGTGCGCCGGTTTGGCCCTGGCCGTCGTAGGTGGCAATGGTCGACGTGCCGACGGCGGGCTGCACCGGCGACATGCAGTACATGAGGGTTGTGGGAGGCCGTGCGGGATCGCTGACGAAGAAGGCGAAGTTGTCCGTCTCTTCGGCGAAGCACTGGTCCTTGTACCTCCCAACAACCGTTTCACCGGCCAGTTGCGTCCTCAGCTTGATATGTCTCAGCTTGGGGGGTTGGTCATGGTGCAGCAGAGTTCTGACTGGGGAGCGGAGATGAACGCACCAGCAAATAGGGCCATCGACATTCGGCGCGCCCGCGCGTGATGGCGTCTCGGCGCACGAGAGGGCCGCAGCTGAGGACCGTGTCCCGAGGGGCTAGTGGGATGTAGATCCAAACGCAGTACTTCATCCCGCGGACGTCCTGGATAGCCTCGTATGTGACCCATGCGTTGGGCTGGCTCCTCGTGTGGGCGTGGATTGCCACCATTGTGGCGCCCTTGAGGAAAAAGGTGATGCCGGTGACCGCAGTCAAGTCGAGAGTATGGAAACGAAGCATCGATGATTGTCTGTGTGGCGGGATAGGACATGTGGCCAGGTCCGGGGGTGTAGGGGTGTCCCAGACATCGAAGCCCGGCTCTTGCATATCTTCAAGCACTGAAAGGTGCAGGAGGCCGTTCTGTTTGCGTCAAACAACTAGCCAGGACCGGGTGGTATCCAAACGAGTAGTTGATTAAGTGCATACCTTGAAGTACGCGATGGTCACGCCAAAGGCGGCCTCTCGCTCAACGAGAAACAGGTGGTCATCGAATCTCTGGTGTTTGAACTGCGGGCGACTTGACAGCCTTTCAACCTTCTTCAGGCCGTCAAGGTCCATCGTCAAGCGGATAACGGGGGCCAGACTGTCCAGGTCCACCGACTCTTCCGAGGCTACTTGGGGAGGTGCACCGCGCTCCCAGGAGACGAGGCGGTTCAGCGGAACGATTCTCAGCGGCTGCGGCGCGGTTGCAGACAGCCGCCTGGCCAGATCGATGGCGGTCAGATAGCGCCAGAAGTACTCCTGCCTGGGCAAACACTCCAGGATGGACCCAACCACCACCTGGGGCAGGTGGCCAAGGTGCAGGCCACATCGTTCGGTGCAGTAGATGAATGTATCCAGGAAATGCCAGACGGGTCTCAGCGACAGCCGCAGTGCTGGAACGCGGGCCCCGGACCAAGGGACACGACCCCATATGGAGGCCTGCCAGAAGCGGTCAAGGGGGTCCGCGGCGGTGCAGTTGCGCATGAAGATTTGCAGACATTCCGAGTGGACGGGGCAACCAGGGCGAGACGGGCCGTCCCAGTCAAAGCAGAGCGCCTCCGAGTGGGAGCAGAGACGCCATTGCCCGATCACGACCTGGCTGTGCCGGGTCTCGACGGGGCCAAAGGGGTGAAGGAAGCCCGTGCGGAAGGCTGTTGAGCTTGCGTTTCCGACCACTGTGTGTGTTCGTTTAGTGAAGACGAGAGAGAATAATAACCGGGAAGGGGGTTCATCGTACACACAACCCATGGGTCTTGCGATCGCGGCCCAAACTTCTCCTTGCAGATTTCACAAAGGAGGAAAGCGGCGCCGGTGCTCAAGCGGACATGGCGTTCATGCTTTTCGGCGCTCATTGTGCTGTGCTCCAAGCTCTCGCGGGTCCAGGCGATTGGGATTGGCAGCTTCGCAATTCAAAGTTAAGGTGTTGGTGCAGGGTCCAAACCCAACCTGGAAAGCAGAAACCCGAGTTTAGGCAGCCAGCCCCCACATGAGCAGCATCCAAGCCGCATCTACTGAATTTCCTAGCAACATCCAACCCATCGGTGTCACTCTCCCGAGTTATCCATCTCGAGGTTCTTCCATCTCCACATCCGGATCCACCTCCGTCCCCAAATCCCTCTCCTCCAAAAACCGCCTCCCCACCAACCCCTCGGGCAGATACTCCTGCCTCACCCTCCCGTCCCTATAATTCGGCGGGTACTTGTACTCCTTGCCATACCCCATCTCCCGCATCAACCTTGTCGGCGCATTCCTCAGATGCACCGGCACCGGCAGGCCCGCGACGCCCGGCTCCTGCAGCGCTGAGAGCGCATTGTTCAAACCCCTATACGCGCGCGTGCTCTTGGGCGCCAGACACAAGGCGACGGCGCAGTGCGCGAGCGGGATGCGCGCCTCGGGCATGCCGATCTGTTGCGTGGCCGTGTAGGTGGCTGTGGCCAGGGGCAGCAGGGAGTTGTCGGCGAGGCCGACGTCCTCGGACGCGATGACGACCATGCGGCGGGCGACGAAGAGCGGGTCCTCGCCCGACTGGAGCATGCGCGCGAGGTAGTAGAGCGCGGCGTCCGGGTCGGAGCCGCGCACGGATTTGTGGAAGGCCGAGATGGTGTCATAGTGCTGGTCGCCGGCGCGGTCGTAGACGAGGGTCTTTGTGAGGGCGGCCTTGATGGCTTCTTTTGTTAACGGGGGTGCGTCGTCAGTGGGGAGTTTGGTGGTGAGGGAGAGGGCGAGCTCCAGAAGGTTCAGGGCGGTGCGGGCGTCGCCGTCGGCGAAGGCTGAGAGATAGCGGAGGAGTTCCTGGTCGATCAGGGGGCTAAGCTCCAGACCTTCGAGTTCGACTTCTTGTTGAAGGGCGCGCAGGAGGATGCGCTGGATGTCTTCTTCGGTGAGGGATTGGAGGGTAAAGGTCCTGCACCGGCTGAGAAGGGCCGCCTGGACTCGGAAGCTGGGGTTCTCCGTCGTCGCCCCTATTAAGGTAATAGTCCCCGCCTCGACAGGTTTTAGAAACACATCCTGCTGCCCCTTGTTGAAGCGGTGGATCTCGTCGCAAAAGATGATGGTCCTCCGCCCCGTCAGACCCAGCTCGTTGGCCGCCTCGACAAACAGCTTCTTGCACTCGGCCACCCCCGTGCTGGTCGCATTCAGCTCAATAAACCGGCTGCCCACGCGCCGCGCAATACACCGCGCGATGGTCGTCTTGCCGGTCCCCGAACCGCCCCACAGGATCATGCTCGGCAGCCGGTCCGACTCGATGAGCGATCGCAGCACCCCATTCGGTCCAACCAAGTCCTGCCCAAAGACGTCGTCCAAGGTATCGGGACGCATGCGCTCGGCGAGCGGGGCAGACCGTGTGTTCTTGGATCGTTTCGTCAGAGGTCCGCCGGAACGGTTTGTGCCGTCGTTCGGCTGCCGTGGGTCTGCCACGGACGCAGCCGATCCCTCTCCTCCTCCGTTTGCGCCACCCCTCGCATTTGCCGGCGAGCTATCGTGTCCCGGTCCCTCATCGTAACTCCGCTTCACGCCTGCCTTGGGCCCTCCATTGCCGTTTGTTTCGAAGGGCGCCCTCCCGTGGGTGAGGGCCTGTCGTTTCGCAGAGGGAGTCTGGAAGAAGGTTGATGCTGATCGCTTTTTCTGTGTTGAACTCGGCGGTTGGCTCTGGGTGTTGGCTTGTGTCCCGTTGGGTGGGGAGGACGAGGTGGCCTCGGTGGTATCGTCGAGGAGGTCGGTCTGGCAGCCCGAGTCGATGTGGCTGTTGATTGCAGAGGCCTTGACGCCCCGGTTGCAAATCGGGCAGACCACCATGGCAAGAAAGGCAAACCGAGCACGGGAAGGGCAAAAGGGTGTGTCCAAGATGACGGGTATAAAGTAAATGGGGGGAGCTGTTTCAGGCAAAAATGTGGAAGCAAAGTCAACAAATGCTCAGGCGCGTTGTCAAGTGGAGAGGCGTTAATTGACTTGGTGACGCGACTTTCTTGCCCCACCCCTGTAGAGTGGCGGCCCAGCGACCCGCCACCACGGTTCGGCAGAGACGGGCTGGGATTGGCGTGGGGAAAGCTCTGTCCTTGCTTGCCGGATGAGACGGAGGAAACACCACGTATTAAGCTAACGTATCTCAAGGTTGCCATCTGCATTGTTCAAGATGCTAGCGTGTGCCTTTCACTGTATGTCTGCGCGAGTAAAGAAGCAAAGCTGCTTGAAGTTGAGTACATGATACAATTCGGGATTGTTGTGTCGCTGTCAGTGGTATTGTACTGTCCTTAGGTGCCTCATATGGCAAGCAAGCTTCAAGCAGCACCCATCAAAACGCCAGTCTAATGCGTCTTTGCACACATTTCCAAGCAAACCCTGCATACCAAGAGCGGGTGTCATAGTCCGCAGCATCCGTCCCATGACCATTCCTCTCACCCTTCTTCATACACCCAGTTCACCCCATCCTTCCCGGCTCTCCCATCCTCCCAAATGTTGGGCTTCCGTCATACCATAAACGACTCGCCACACCCACACTGCTCCTCTGCTCAACCGTTAGCAAACTGCCCAAACAAACAACCCCCACCCAAGAAAAAAAGGAAGACTCACTAATATTCGGATTCCGAAAAACAAACCGCTGGCTCAACTTATCCTCCACCCAATCCATCTCGCTCCCAATAATGCTAAACAGCGCCTTGCTGTCGATCAGCACCTTGACCCCGTCCTGCTCCACCGCCTCGTCGAACGCCCCGGCCTTGTCGACGTACTCGAGGTGGTAGGCCAGCCCGGAGCACCCCCGGTTGCGCACGCCGACCTTGATCAGCTTCGGGTCCGGCTGGTCCAGCAGCGCGCGCAGGTGCTCGACGGCGCCCGGCGTGAGGTTGATGGCGGCCTTGCGGGCGCGGAGCTTGGAGCGGGGGCGCGGGGCGGGCTTGGCGGCTGGTGTTGGGGTTGGTGTTTGGGTTTGGGCGGTCTGTGGTGGTTGTTGTTGCGCTGCGGACGGGGTTGGCTGGGAGGCTGGTGAGGAGGGCGTGGCGGCGAATGCGGGCTTGGACTTTTGGGCTTCCCTCTCGGGGATCGAGGCTGGCGAGCTGTTTGCTGTGTCTAGCCCGGCGCCTCCCTGCTTCGGTGGCCTCGTCTCGTGTATCCGGGGCAGGGCCGGTGACTGGATTGGGGTTGTTATGGAGGTGTCGGGCGTCGAGGCATTGCGCGGTGCGGGTGGCGGTTGCGACGGGAGAGTGTAGGCTTGGAACGCCGCGGCGAGCGACTTTGGCGCTGTCGAGAACTGACGCTGGCGCAGAAGGCTGAGGCGGCACGAGAAGCAGACGGAGGCGGTCCTCCTCGTGAGGAAGCTGGGCGCGTTCATTGTGTGCGTGTTTTGTGTGTTGTGGGGGATCGCGAGGGTTGTTCTCTGTGAGACGAGTCACTGTTGTTTGCTCTGGGATGTGACGCCGAAGTTTGTCCTGGCGGGAAGACGGCAATTTGAGTCCCAAGGCAAAAGCAGCGCAATTCCCATGACATGATGCCAAGCCTCGGCGCCGCCCGGTTTCCGCCGGGCCAATCACCGCCTCGGCATTATGAATCGCAGCACGGGCCAACAGTGCAGGACCCAGCCAGAGTCGAGCAATTCCTCGGCCTCCATCCGCTTTTCAGGGTCCATCCCCTGAAATAAACATTCCGTTGCTGACAGTCTGGAAGTGTGGTATCACAACAGGACAGCAACTGAGGCCAAGCAAACTCGATACCGATACCTACAACGACCAACACCGGATTCCTGTGTCTGTTGGTCCCGTACAGAATGGTATTATTGGACGCCAGTGACTTGGTAACCGCACAAATTGCTCAGTTTCCGCATTCAGGGGGACCGAGGGAGTGAAAGACCCCCAGACCCTCACTCAGCAACCATGGCCCTGACATCCGCGACCGCCGCCCTCGCCATCTTCTTCAGCAGCGTCCTCTCATCAGCCTCCCTATACTTCTCCCAGCTATCCAGTCCCTCCTTGGCCTGGATGCTCAGCGTCTCGTAGCCCTGCTTGATCACCTCGGCCACCTGCAGACTCGTCAACTGCGACGACGACGAGCCAGCCCCCTTGCCATTCCCATCCTTCCCATTCCCATC
>Ga0247824_10001418_pt1 | contig 13052 bp, 12 predicted proteins | sample 13C_PalmiticAcid_FD_194412 | JGI IMG/M metagenome (GOLD analysis project Ga0247824, IMG submission 194412) | Soil microbial communities from agricultural site in Penn Yan, New York, United States - 13C_PalmiticAcid_Day48 | ecosystem: Environmental > Terrestrial > Soil > Agricultural land...
ACAACCTGATCCCTATCAGTTTGATGGTCACCATGGAAGTTGTCAAATTTTGGCAGGCCCAGCTCATCAACGCCGATCTCGACATGTACTATGAAAAAACCGATACCCCTGCTCTTGCCCGCACTTCATCGCTCGTCGAAGAGCTTGGACAGATCGAATACATCTTTTCTGACAAGACTGGCACACTCACCTGCAACGAAATGGAGTTCCGACAATGCTCCATCGGTGGCCTAGCCTATGCAGACGTGGTCGAGGACGGGAAGCAAGCACGCATGGAAAACGGAGTCGAAGTGGGAGTCCACGACTTTAAGCAATTGAACGCCAACCTTCGCAATCACCCTACCAGCAATGTCATTGACGAGTTTTTAACCTTGTTGGCCGTCTGTCACACAGTCATCCCTGAACGTCAAGAAGGCAATCCATCAGGTAACACCTCCCCCTCTCCCTTTTATTAGACGATTTCAATGACAAGTACCGGTGTTCCTCACTCTAACCCCCTCTGCTATTCTTACCACTGTTCTGGTGCGCATTAGAAATTATATACCAGGCATCATCGCCCGATGAAGGCGCTCTTGTCGACGGCGCTGCCCATATGGGATACAAATTCACCACCCGTAGGCCCCGCTCAGTCAACATTCAGGTTGGACCACACGATCTCGAATATGAAATCTTGAACGTCTGCGAGTTCAACTCGACACGTAAGCGTATGTCAACCATTGTGCGTGGCCCGGATAAAAAGATCAGGCTCTACTGCAAGGGTGCAGACACTGTCATTCTGGAACGACTTGGAAGCGACAATGAATTCGTGGATGCTACCATGCAGCACTTGGAAGATTATGCAACAGAGGGTCTCCGTACACTGTGTATCGCCATGAGAGAGGTCCCCGAGAACGAATACCAGTCATGGGCTCAGATTTACGACCGCGCCGCTACCACCATCCAGAACCGCTCGGAAGAATTGGACAAGGCCGCCGAATTGATTGAAAAGAACTTGTTCCTACTGGGTGCCACGGCCATCGAGGACAAGCTGCAGGATGGTGTCCCAGAGACGATCCACACGCTTCAACAAGCTGGTATCAAGGTTTGGGTCTTGACCGGAGACCGACAGGAAACGGCTATCAACATCGGATACAGCTGCAAGTTGATTCAAGAAGACATGTCGCTCATCATTTGCAACGAACAGACTCACTGGGAAACAAAAACGTTCTTGGAGACCAAGCTCAAGGCGATCAAATCGACCATGCAGCGTGGCGACGACATGGAACCATTGACTCTTATCATTGACGGCAAGTCACTTGGCTTTGCTCTGGAAAAGGACATTGAAAAGATTCTGTTGGAGCTGGCTGTCATGTGCAAGGCCGTCGTTTGCTGCCGTGTGTCTCCTCTCCAAAAGGCTTTGGTCGTCAAGCTGGTCAAGCGCAATTCCAAATCGATCCTGTTGGCCATTGGTGATGGCGCCAACGATGTGTCCATGATTCAGGCTGCTCACGTTGGTGTGGGTATCTCGGGATTGGAAGGTCTTCAGGCAGCCCGCAGCGCTGATTTCGCCATCTCACAGTTCCGGTTCCTGAAAAAGTTGCTCTTGGTTCACGGTGCATGGAGCTATCAGCGTTTGAGCAAGCTGATCCTGTTCAGTTTCTACAAGAACATTTGTCTGTACACCACGCAGTTTTGGTATGCGTTCTACAACGGCTTCTCGGGTCAAACTGTCTACGAATCCTGGACCATCTCTCTTTACAACGTCGCCTTGACGGTGTTGCCGCCTCTGTCGCTGGGTATTTTCGATCAGTATATCAGTGCCAGGATGTTGGATCGTTACCCACAAATGTACATGCTTGGACAGAAGAGCGAATTTGTAAGTTGAGTTTGGGGATCTTCTGTAGGATTTCCACGTATCAAAGGTTGTGGATGACCAACGGATAGCGACGAACATTAACCTTGCTTCCTCGCTCAACCAATAGTTCAACGTCAAGACATTCTGGGGTTGGGCCTTCAACGCCATCTTTCACTCTGTACTCCTCTTCTTTGCAGTCTCTTACATCTTCAAGGATGACTTTATCATGACAAATGGCACCATCGGAGGCGAGTGGATCATGAGTGTCACTCTTTACACCTCGGTCCTGGCCACTGTCCTTTGGAAGGCAGGATTGATCACAAAGTACGTATACAACAGTGATACCACCTCTCTCCTTCATTACCATCAGTCCCCACTAACCAAGACAACTTTTCTTACTGTTTCTTCTCCTGTTTAGCCTTTGGAACAAGTACGCATATATCTCGATTCCAGGATCCTGGCTCTTCTGGATGGGATTCTTCCCACTATTTGCGATCATTGGCGCCAAAGTAGGATTGACACCCGAGTACTATGGTATTGTCGGACCCCTGTACAGCCAGCCCGTCTTTTGGTTGTCAGTTGTATTGCTGCCACTCGTCTGCAACCTGCGAGACTATACGTTCAAATAGTAAGTGTTGTTTGTCACACTGCGACGATCAGCTCTCTTCTTGATTCTTTGAAAGAGTTATGATGGGCCATCCTCTAGACACCAAGCACTCATGCTCACTGCCTCGCTCCATTCCTTCCTCCCTTTTTTTTTTTTTTTTTTTTTTTTAGCATCAAGAGAACATTCTACCCAAGCACGTATCACTATGTGCAGGAAATCCAAAAACTCAACGTTCCAGATTACAGACCTCGCATGGAACGGTTCCGCAAGGCAGTGCACAAGGTGCGCAATATCCAGCGATTGCGTCGCAACCGTGGATTCGCGTTCTCGCAAAACGAATCCGGCACAGCACGTTTGGTTCGTGCCTACGATACCACAGCTCAGAAGCCAAGGGGCTAAAAGAATTGGAGTCCAACCAAAAAAAAAAAAACAGAGGACGGCAGGAGAGAAAGCCAAGGTGGGAGAAGGGGGACGTTGGGACGTCGGGGTTGTCGGATTGTATGGACGTTTGTTGTGTTCTTTATCTAGTCTCTAGTCGTAGTCCATTGTATCGAAAGAAACATAGAGCCTTACATTTTTTTTTCTTTTCTTTGGCAACCTTGGTCTACTTGGACTTTCTTGCACCCTTGTTATGTCTGTCATTTCCTCCGCTGCTCCTCAGCAACATCGCCATGATTCTAGGAGTGTGGGAGGATGTTTTATTTGGATGTACACTGACGACTCTGTCCTATGGTTGTGTCCTAGAGTGTGTCAAACATGGTCAAGGACCTTACATATCGATCCACTCCGCTCCTGAATCCTTCTGAACCCATGGTCTCCGGATTGATGTTGCCGCTGTTCATACTGGCACTCGCCAATGGGTTCTTGACGACGTGTTCCACGTAGAGTTGTGTATAGATCTGGCGCAAGGCTGACTGAAGAGATTCCACGCCAGGATCCGAGTTGAGGACGAACTTGAGTCCTGTGAGCGTCTCAAAGAAGTGCAGCTTATAATGTGAAGTCTTGTAGGCGATGAATCCTTCTTGATGACTGATAAGAAAAAGAAGGCGGGCGTTGTCGCAAGTTAGAATCGCAGCAAAGCCCAGCGCTATTCGAATCGTTTGGCCTCCCAATGTATCCTCTACTCCTCTTCTTCTGCCAAAAAAAAAGCTTCATGTTGCGGTTGCGTTTGCGGTTGCGGTTGCTGAACAACAACAAAAAAAAGAGGCTTCACTTCTTTCCCACCCCTCCTGCTTCTCCTTTTCGATCCCTTATGAACGGTCAAGCCCTCAGAGCATACCTCGTTCCAAGTTTCTTGACAAGGTTCCTGAGCGAGAAAACGACACCATAGACAAGTTTTCCTTCTTCTTCAAGCGACATGTTCATACCCTGTCGTGGGTCTGTCATGGTTGTCGTGGTTGAACCTCCAGCGCCACCGCTTGCACTGTGATGAGACGCGAGTGGATCGCCGTTCTGATCAAAGGCGCCCCTGCCGATGTGTCCTCGGTGCCAGTCGTGGTAATAGATGCACTGACAGTGCCTGTCAAAGATGTACATGTTGTAAATCATCGTGCCGGCTCCGTGCTGGTTGAGTGAGCTTGTGAGTGTGTGATGCTGTTGTGATGAGAGAGTTGCTTCCTTCCTGTCCTTGACTCTTGTCCTGCGGTCCAAGGAGACGACGAATTCAGGGTCGCCAAAAGCTGAACTCGCTCCCTCGAAGCCCCTTAAACGGGCTTCTGCTGTGTGCACTGTGCTCGTGTGGTACAGAAGGGGCCTTTACCGAGCTTCTTTTTTTTTTGTGCTGTCATACCCACCCGAGGAGTATTCTTCCCTTTGTTTCTCGCCCTCCCTTTGCTCCGCGCATCCTACCTTGCCACTCGAAACCCCAGAAACTGGTTTCCCTAATGCAACACTCACAAGAACCATCCCCTCACAACGGTAACCGAAAGAGACCCCTTGAAGAAGAACCGATAAAGCCTTCTGCTTCCAAAAGAAGATCCAAAGACATCACCATAACCGTACCGACTGCCTCGGAAGCGACGACCATGTCGAGTCGCCACCAAGGCCTACTGGTTCCAGTGCAGCAAGAGTCCACACAATCCCGTTATCTATTCGATCCCCATGACTCGATGGACCTGGTAGCCGAACCCGAGGCCGTCATCACAAAGCGAAGAAAGACCGAGTCTGAATCACCCATACCTGAAGACCTATCGAGCCTGACCTATCTGGTGACGTCCTCCATCGAAACTCTTAAGATCCTCGGGTTGACCCACCTCAGGACGCTCATCTACGGGGTGAACATCTCCCCACTCACCAAGAACCCCCATGATGTCGCTGTATCGTACGACTATGTCATGGAGGCCGTACTGAGTCAGGAAATGGATACTGCAACGGCGACGAATCTACAGGGCTGGGCACGGAACATGTTGACGTACAACCTTCAAGCGACTGATATTCTGACCGAAACCCTGAGGCATAACCCTGCCTTGAATGTTGTGCAGCTTCAGATCCAGCCAAACGTCTCTATTCCATGCATCATTCATGCTCTTGGAAGTCTCCAGAATCTTCAAGCCTTGGCGATCAGAGGATCAGACATTTGGCTTCTTTCGCCATATACATCGGTGGAACCTACAGAGACCGTGTTGTACATCTTGGGGCACTGTCAGCACTTGGTCGAACTCACCTACCAGACGATCCCCAACAGCAAACTGCTCCCCATGGTAACGGATCCATTCTTCAAGTCGCCTATCCGAAAATTGGATCTTTCGGCTGTGAACCAACGTTCCTACCGTGGCGGAGGGATGCTATTGATCTGTCTCCAAGTGCAACGGATCGTAGCGCGTTGCCCAAACCTCGAGTGGCTCGCGCTCCCTCAATGCCTGATGCAAGATACATTTAATAACCTCGCGTGTACGCTGCCCTATCAATGCCAAAAACTCTATTACGTCGCGTTGGAAGGATCGAATCTCCAAGTGCCTCAGTTCCGAGATTTCCTCCACTCGATCACAACGTTGACTCATCTTGTCCTGAAGGATTGCGAGTTTGATGCGATAAAGAACTTTGCGCACTGGACAACCGGCGTCTGGAATGGGACCATTCGATTGAAGACTCTTGAAATCCAGGGATGGATAAATCCAGAACAGGCCTCCGCGTTGTTTTCCATGATGCCACGGTTTGGACAGGAGGTGAGAACGGTCGACCGATGGACATGGACGCACCCGTAACTGCGTTCCTCCGAGCCTATTACCGCCAGTTTCGAATAGGCTGATATCATCGCACTTTACGGCGTAATGGCGAGAGGCGGCAGCTATCCAAGACTTTTTCAGTCAACATCAGCCCTTATCAAGACATATTTTCACTGCCAGCTTTCATGGCCAATAAAATGGAAAGGTATCTTACGCGTTGGTTGTTGCAATGTACTGGTACATGATCCCTCTATTTGAACTATACAGTCGAGATACAGTTCGACACATTGTCTCCACAATCGAGGACATTATTGTTGTGGAAGACCCCGACATCTGGGAGCAGTGGATCCGCGAGCGCGTGTACCGGTTGACGGCAGCAGAAGTCCCCGCAGTCAATGGCGGAAAGACCCTTCTGGAGGGCAACCTTTGGGCGAGTTGCGTCGCATGTCTAACACTCATTCAGCTGGATCCATCCCATCAACAAGTCCCACTACACCACCATCGACGAGTAGCGCTAGGCAGTCCGGCTCAAGGATTTCTCACCATACTACTAGGAAAGGCGTTGTGGAGCCTGTATGAAGTGGGAGATGTTACCGGAACTTTGCTCTCAACGTTTCACTATCCAGCCAAAGGTCAATTACAGGAGACGAGAGTGGGACCATCATGGTCAGAAAAAAAAAATTGTTATGTTCAGGAACGACGCGTTACGTGTTTTTGGATCGGGTGCAAGTGACGCTTACAAAGTCAACCCATTGTCGACGCGTTTTCATTCATGGTGGGAGCCATTGGCGATTTTTACCACGGCCGCGCATGTGTGTTCCTGAGCTCCTTCGACAAACAAAGGATTGCGTTTATTGGGCAAACTAGGAACAACTTGGGGCCAGAAGCAGTAGATGTATGGAACCAGATGGGGACACCATGGGTATTTCGAACTAAAGAGAGATTATTCTTGGCCCCCATTATGCCAGAGCAGTCTAAAGAGAAGAAAGCAGACTCGAGTCACACATAGCATTGGGTATCCCAGTAACATTTGCACCTCCAGTTATACAGTTATACAAGCCTGGATGGAACGTTCACAAAAGGACCAAGGCCCGTTTCTCACCGACTTTTGATATCACTTTATATCACCTCCTGCTAAACGACGAGATTGCTTCTGCGTACGTTTCAAAGTCATCTGTCTTGATACCTTCTTGCACCGCGTCCTTACTCTGTGCAAAGAACAACGTGCACTCACCCTGTGACAGATTCTCGATCGTGTACTGGTTACCTCGTGGGACCATGAAGCTGCCGCCAGGGCCAACTGTGAATGTGTACTTGTGGATAGTTGCCTTCGCGCGACCTTTGAGAACGTGAAATATCTATAGAAAAACACGCGATGAACCATGTTTATCAATTGAGAAACCGTGTAGGAGCCAGTAAAACCAGGCTATGAAATCATACCCCCCCCCCACTCACCCATCTGCTTACCACAGTACTCATAAACGCATTCACGTTCGGCTTTTGACCGTTTCTGGGGATTTTGATAATGCCGCTGCTGATACTGTTATCTTCGAGGCCACGGTGAAGCTGATACTGGCCCTCAGCGACATCCTGGAACTGGACCTGATCCTGAAACTCTGCGATACCTGTAGGTATTGAATAGTCCACATCCAGCCATGACTGTCAGGACATGGAAGAGAAACGTGTACAGAGGAACACATTGGACCACTCCTTCATGCAAAGAGCTGACTTACATGCCGTCGCAGCTGTTGTTTTGCTGAGGCCAGTCGTGATCTCATACTGCTGTTGCGGTGATCGGGTATAGCGAGATCGCTCTGGTTCATCATCGTTGTGTTCGTGCGCATCTGTTCTTTCGTCTTCCACCGAGTCAGTCTCATCCAAACGCGTGTACAGATCATCGCTATTTCGGCGACGTTTCTCCTCGAGTAGATCGTCGTCAGGGTCATCCCTATTCCGTTTTCCTTTTCCTTTTCCATCTGGCGGTATCGGGGTTGCTGTGTTGGTGAAAAGATGAATTGGTAGCTCGCCCAAGGGGACTCTCCCTTCAATGACGCCGGATGAAGCTGGAGAGGATGGCTCCTGGTGAGCCTCTTGGTGGGCTGTTGTCGCTGCTATTGTTTGTGCGATTTCAGTTACAGACCTAGTTTGAAAGGGTCGAGGTCTGGATGTGGTTGGTTGTTGAGCCGCCAGCAGTGGTTCTTTCCTTGCTTCACTTGCATTTCGCACGTCTCTCTGCAGTACCCTATCTTTCGTGCGGCAATGATCGACAGGCGAATCTTCGTGAGGAATTGGTGCTTCATTTGTCAGGTCTTCCTTTGTCATGTCAAAGAGTTGTGGTTTCGCACTGCTCCCTGAATGGCCCTCCTGCTCTTTTTGTGTATGTTGTGGACCATGACGACCGTTGTTGACCTTGGAGGTTCCTCCAGTGTGTTTCGATGGTCCCAGGGGTGGAGTCTGTGGTTGCCGCGGATCTTCTGAAGGGTCGGCAGTCACGTCTCTAGAGGATTCGCTCGACGGCTCCTTGACATTACACGGAGTCTTTTCGCTGTTGTTCATGTCCCGGTCAGGAATACTCCTAGATGACGAAGTGCGATTAAGCGAGGATCGAAATCGCCAGCGGGGTGTACGCCCATTTGTAAAAGGATGGTTTTTGACAGTACTCTTCACCCATAGCTGAGAGGAATCGAATGGACTGTCGCTAGCGGAACTGCCATCCTCATTGTTGCTTTCATCAGCTTGGCTCCCAGAGGAGACACCACCATCAATGTGATCTTCTGACTGTGGATTGTGGAGGACGTCAGAGTCCCTTGTAGATAACGAGTCATTCGGTGCAAGGCAGTCTTGACTATTCCCTGGGGTTGGAGGCCCAGAGAGTACCCTTGTCGTTGTTGATTGATCTTTCCGTTTCTGACCGCGTCCAATGACATCTGGAGGCATGATGTCGTCTGGACCAGAGTGCATTCCATCATCTTGTCCAAGGTTGGGGCGAGAGGTGTACTCAAGACTCCCTGTATGCTTATTCCAGAAATCCTCAATGTTATCGAACCCATCCGCGTCCTTGACGACCTTTTGGTTGATGGTAGTGCTGGGTTCTCTACGAGATAAGAAAATGACACAAAAAAGGTGAGCCGTCGGTCAAGAGATACGCGCTGACTAGCGTCAAGTTGCACCACGGTTTAAGAAGTTGAGAGACATACCTTGCAAGGGCTCTGAGGTCGGGGTGTGCCTTGTGCGAATGTTGTTGCGCTGCTTCTCCAAAGTGCTACCGGGGACAAACAAGTTGTTTGTGGGGTAAGTCTCTTGTGAGCATTCAGGTCCACCAAATGCCATGGCTTCTTAGCAGACGCGCAACGCCGCCTTGTGCTTGCTGCAGTCATACCGATGACATGTTCTATCGTGTGTTGTTGTTGTTATGAGATCTTGTGTGTTCTCGAGACGATAAGGAGAGCCTGATCAAGGTTGTATGGGTTGTATGAGAAGTCGGCAGAGGAGAGAGTGATCAGTCTTCTTTGCTCTCTGAAACGAAGTCACGACAAAGCCTATATGGTCCAACGCAGAAATTTGCATCGAGATTTGCTCGGGAAGATGGCGTGTCGCTGCCGCCACATATTTCTGTGTCCAAGTGTAATGCATATGTTCGCCTGAAATCTGTTCACAAACGTTAGCAATAAGGATTCACAGGGTTCTTCACGAAATTGAGTTGCTGCAAACTAGAGGGAGTGGGGAAATAGCTGAGGCTAATTGACACGCGCCTTGAGTTGGGTGGGATAAGAATGTTCCTGTCGTCGATAAGTCCATGGAAGGAATGATTTGCGTGTTCTGGGAGTAGATCAGGGCAAAGTGGTCGTTTCACGATCCTTGGATCCAGCTTATCTTGAACCAAAACGGCCAATATCCCCCCTTTGATAACGAACGGGCCTTGTTCATGATACGGTGAGCATTGGGCCTAGCGCTAATACGACGCACAGGACGTGCGCAGACAACACAGACAGAGATAACCAGGTCGACCTGGAGGGTACTGATGATGGTATATACTGGAGGACGGTACCAATTGAGCAACCCAATGCTTTCTACGGCTGTGGGAAACGGCAGCGTGCATGTGAAAGAGAGAGGGTGAAAAGGCAGAAAGAGCAAGCTGGGCAGAAAAAATAACAGCCAGACAGAGAGAGGACCTTGAATTGTGTATCTGTAGTCCGAGCAATGCGAGATAAAGGTACATCCAGACTGGCACCATGGGAAAGTACCTTTCTGTTTGTGTCTGTGTCCAGAATGTTGCAGTGGTGCAACCGTTGCCCTGAGCAGTTGGCACGGGCATAGAAATTTTGACCGGGGGGGGGAGGGGCATTTGCATTGCATGCATGACACACAGACATTGCCCCTCTCACGCCATTCACGCCATTAGATGTGTCGTCGTGCAAAAACCTCCCTTCTGACACTCCAACCGTTGTGCTAATCCAACGCCATAAAAAGGGCGACGAATCCCTCTCCCATTCCTCACACTCCACCCCACCGCACTTCACTGCACCACCTTGTCACTGTTGCAAGGTTTGGTGCTCTCATTCGCTCCTTGCCATCCTTCCTTCTCATTCCACACCTCGCCCTCTTCCCAGCACCCCCTCCCTGAAGAAACGCGACATAATGGGCCGTTCTTCACCCGCTCTCTGGGTCCTCGCGACAGCCCTCTCCCTCTCGGCTCTCCGTGTTCATGCTGCACCACCCCGGTCGGTCGTCGACAAAGGCTCCCTCGCCGCAACAAGCAGTGCTGATGTGTGCTCTCACTTCTTTTCGAGGCAGGACTGTGGTTATGTTGGGATCACCGAGGACGCCTGCATCCAGCGCCAGTGCTGCTGGTCTCCTTCGATGGCCCCCATTCCATGGTGCTTTCAACGAAAGGTACGTACGCGCTGAATTTGAAGTATGGTCGTGGAGAACCCTCTTCGACCAGAGCCCGTTCTTGATGGCTCTTTGCGATGCAAGTCACGGATCGGTGGAACACATGCTCACCCGCCCGCCTTTATCGTCGTTTGAATAGGATGAAGAATATCTCTGCTCTGCAGACATTGTTAGCAGGCGCGACTGTGGCTACGTGGGTATCAACGCCCAGGAATGGTAAAGAGTAGAGCCTAAAGCCCATATATCAGCGCCCACAAAAAAGCTCCTATGCCTGATTAGTTTCATCAATGATTAACGCGTCTCAATTGTGCACGTGTGATCATAGTTACAACCGCGGATGTTGCTGGGATTCGAGTTCAAACCAAATCAATGCCCCCTTCTGCTTCCTCAAACATCACAAGTGCGAAGGATACACTGTCAGCAACGTCCAAGAATCCGCTCATGGTCTCACACTCGACCTAAAGCTGAACGGCGACCCCAATGCCTGTGCCCGCTTTGGTTCCGACATCCCCAATCTTGCAGTTGTTATCGATTTCGAAACAGAGTCGAGAGTTCGGGTCAAGGTCTTGAACAAGGATGCAAAGCGATACGAAATCCCCACGGATGCTTTGCCCAGCACGGAATCTACGATCCGTCGGCACGGCAAGCGTGGATATACCTTCCAATACAAGCAGAACCCTTTCACTTTCTCTGTGACCCGCGTCTCGGACGGGGAGGTCCTTTTTGACTCGTCTGTCGCAGGAATGGATTCGCTGATCTACGAAAATGAGTATCTCGAGATCTCAACCGTGCTCCCCAATGATGCCAACATTTATGGCCTAGGAGAGGTCGTCTCAGGATTCCGACGTGACACTCGAGGAACGAGACAGACCATGTGGGCACGCGACGCCGCCACACCTGTCGATGAGAACCTTTACGGCTCCCATCCATTCCATCTCGAGATGCGGAAAGGGAACGCTCATGGCGTATTCCTGAGAAACAGCAATGGCATGGATGTTGTCATCACCCCAGGAAAGATCACTTACAAGACCATTGGTGGCATTCTCGACTTTACTGTCTTCACTGGACCAACTCCCACGGATGTGGTCAACCAATACACCGAAGTCATTGGACGTCCCCACATGCCACCGGCCTGGGCTTTGGGTTTCCATCAGTCTCGGTATGGGTACAACAACATTGATCAAGTCCAGCAAGTCGTTCAGCGATACAAACAGGAGAACTTACCACTGGACGCAATGTGGATCGATATTGATTACATGGATAAATTTAAGGATTTCACCTACGACGAAGAGCGTTTCCCCAAGGCTAGGGTTCAAGAATTGACGAGCCAGCTCGCCTCAAATAACCAGAGCTTGGTATTGATTGTGGATCCCGGCATCCCTATCGAGCCAGGCTATGAACCCTACGATACTGGTATGGAAGGAGGCGTGTTCATCAAGTCTTTGACCGGCAAACCTATCGAGGGACGTGTCTGGCCTGGACAAACCTACTTTCCGGACTTTCTCAACACGAACGAGACCTGGGCATGGTGGGAGCACGAGCTGCGTTTGACACGACAGGATCTGGGCGACAATGTGTACCCTTGGATCGACATGAATGAGCCCAGTAACTTTTGCAATGGCCCCTGCACCAAAGACACACCCAAGGCGAACGAGGTTTCGAGCGAGGCCACTCCTTTGCCCTTGAAATACTCGATCAACAATGCTGGACGACAAGCTCCGTTGGATGAGAAGACCATTGCTGAGAATGCAGTCCACAAGAACGGCCTCCGGTTGACAGATACACACAACTTGTACGGACATATGGAATCCCGCGCTACACACCATGCCCTGCTGCAAATCAAGCCGGACACAAAGCCCTTTATCCTCACGCGATCCACGTTCCCTGGCACTGGTAAGTTGCTCGATCTATGCGTCAGCCTTCATATCATCGAGTTGAATGTATGTCCCCTGTATTGATGAAATGTATCGCGATTCTGTTTTCTTTCTGACCGCAATAGGCGCCTATGCTGCTCACTGGACTGGTAAGTCATCGGCATAACCAGGGTACAACTTCTTATTATCATAACAAGACACTATTGCTCACTCTATCCATCACTGTCATGCTCGTAATCATGTTCCATTAGGTGATAACTGGTCAGAGTGGAGCCACCTACACTACTCCATCCCTGGAGTCCTCTCCTTTGGTCTCTTTGGAATCCCCTTTACCGGTGCGGACATCTGTGGTTTCAATGGAAACACGACGGAGGAACTCTGTCTCCGCTGGCACCAGCTCGGAGCTCTGTACCCATTCGCCCGCAACCACAATGTGATTCAAGCCTCAGACCAAGAACCCTATGTTTGGCCCAACTCTGTTCTCCCTGCCACTCGCCAGGCACTTCAGATCCGATATTCGCTCCTACCTTACCTCTACGGAGCGTTTGAACGTGCACATCGTACAGGTCAACCAGTTTGGCAACCACTATTCTTCAAGTACCCACATGATTCTCATACGCTGAAGATTGATCAACAGTTTTTGCTTGGTGATTCGATCCTGGTCTCCCCTGCTCTATCGG
>Ga0247824_10001419_pt1 | contig 13051 bp, 6 predicted proteins | sample 13C_PalmiticAcid_FD_194412 | JGI IMG/M metagenome (GOLD analysis project Ga0247824, IMG submission 194412) | Soil microbial communities from agricultural site in Penn Yan, New York, United States - 13C_PalmiticAcid_Day48 | ecosystem: Environmental > Terrestrial > Soil > Agricultural land...
GGAAGGTGGTGAGGTATGATGAAGTGGCGCTGGCAGAGGCGTTGGAGGCTATCATTGAGTCGAGGTGAGTGTTACCGGGGGTGTGGTTTCGGAGAGACACCCCGTTGGCATGCTCAGGCATGTGAGAGGGTGATGTCTGTGCTTTGGTCGTCGTTGTCGACTTGCAGCGGAGGATTCTTGATTACTTGGTACATGGTTGGTATGCGGTGCGCTTTGGCTTTTTTCCCAGGATCACGAGAGACAGAAGGCCGGAGAGATATCAAGTCATAGATCAACATTGCGTTGTTTATCCCGCAGCACAGACATGGGCGTCCTCGCGGACGCGATCGGGAAAACCGTTTCATGTCCTCAAGCTAGGGCGCTGTACCACCGTCGAGCCCGGCGATCCGTGAGTATTTTCTGGGTGTAACTAACACGGCGCACCAACCGTTGCGCACCTCAAGCCGGAAGGTGGCAGCATACTTTGTACTCGGGACTGGCGCACCGCCCCTGGGGTGACGCGGATAGGGGGCACAACAGGACGCCAAGACACGTTGTAGAACGGGGGTCTGGAACGGGTTGCGTGTGGTCCCCCCGTCATCTGGAACACGGAGCTCGGACCGGGCCTTGCTGGGCTTGTGCCGAGGAAGACGTTGACACCCCGGAGGGACGGGGATGGGAACGGGGGTTGGGGTCGAGGTGGGCGTGTTGATGACGGCACGGAAGAGGACCCGGGAGTCGAGCACACGACCGCTACTGTGTCAGCACGGTGTGGTGGGGGGTAGCAATATCGATGCTTGGCCGTAGTGTTGATGCAGCGCAGACGACATGTCGCACGCTGCCGGCAGGAAGCGCGGTCATCTGATCTGAGCTCCGGGCAGCTCGGAGGGAGACCTTAATAAAGACGAGGGACTGTACGTAGGACCTCCCTGTCTCGATCGGGCGATCTGTCCCGCGACATCGACCTCGGGAACCATGCGCCTGCGGAGATACGAACAGGCCTCGGCGAGCGGGCTGGGCGAACCACAGCCTGGGGGCGCCCGGCTCGCCTGGTTCGGTTTGCTGTCTCTGATGTGACGGCTACGCGCAGCAACGGCCCAAGCTCTGGATCAGTGCCTTGCTGCTCGCCTTTCACAAGCGCCGACTGCCGATCCCGCGCACGCCGTCAGGTTTGAATTGGAAAAACGCTGAAGAAGCCCAAGCCCACTCCCAAAACCAAAGCTAGGGCCCTCGAATTCCCGTGTGCTGGTGAGAATCCATGTAAGACAAACACGCCATGCAAACGCCAGCCTCGGGCCTGTGGCGACGTCGGAGAGCAGAAACAGCGACGTAATCCTGCCGCCTTCCACGCTCCCATTCAGCCCGAGCAGAGGACCCCACCGCCCCCTGCTCGCCCTGATTGCCTCCGGGCTGCTGATCAACCATGGGAGCCATGGCCGAGGAGGAGAAGGACAGAAAGGTGCGGGTGAGGTGGGCGAGGTGGGGCAGCCTTTTGGAGAAGTGAGGGAAGCTTGACAGGCTTGGGTTGTCTGCATGGATCTTCGTGGGTCCCTTCCGCTTGGCCCAGGCCCCACCCACAGATGCCCAGGCGGCGAGGGTGCGTTGCAGGCCCCGCGATATGGAGGGACGGAGGGTCTCCATGTGAGGGACCCAGCTGCGGTTATCTCGCGCTAACAGGATTGCGGTATCGCGGATGGAAGCCAAGCAGCGTCATGTTGGTTGGAGACGCTCAGAGAGGATAACATGCAGTTGCGCAGCTGCATCGAGTGAATGTGATGCGATCAAACAACCTAGCAAAGCAACAAAATGAAGGACAACACAAACCCTCAAAAAAAAGGATTCGCCCGATGCACGTGCCAGTCGCTTCTCCGATCTTCTGCTGGCTGACAATTCCTTGGGTTGCCCCATTCCGGCAGCGCTGCTGGGCGAAAGGGACAAAGGGTCGCCAGGCTGGGCTGAAGTGACGAAATGCCAAAAATGCGATGCCCCGGCCTGGGCGAGACAATTGGCTCGGCCACTCCCAGGTTACCGATGAGTTGTTAGCGAGCTCGGCCGCCTGATGCCCCCGGGAGCCTGGCCCGGCCTCAGCACGGCAACGCCACCAAGGTAGCACTGACCGCCTTCTGTTAGTCCCCCATTCACCGCCAGCTCGCCGCTTTGCCCATTTGCCTCCCATTGACTTGCGAGGCGACCCGTCTGCCTGGCGGCCGTCCTACCACACTCAAGTACATCATACCTTCGCAAACCGCCCTGCCGTGACCACCACCCGGTCCCCCGATTGCCTGAGGCTTTCTGTTGCTGCCTCTTTCCCCTCCAGCTAAAAGAAGAAGCCCTGACCACTTTCGTCCCTCTCCTCACTTGAGCACCTGCCATCCCAGCTTCTTTCCTCCTCTTTCCTCCAAACAACTGGCACTTCTCCATCTCCAACAACACCACTTCCGGGCTGCCGCTGCAAACACCCTGGGAGGCCAGCATCTCATCAGCCAGAGAGCCGCGAGAGAGAGCCAAGTATCGCTTGCAAAGCAGCATTTGTGTGAGTCCTCTGAAACACCAACCAGCGCCCGCCCGTGCCACGCGTCCGTCTCCGCACCTCTCGTCGTCATCACCCGCCGCCCTCCCTCAATCAAATATCCCGCCTCTTCCATCGACAACAAACTGGCAAAACTCGCAGAACCCGCAGGCTGATTCTTGTTCATTTCGCTGCAGTCGTCATCCATCGGCAGCATGGCGTCCGCTGCACAAACCACCCCCGACACGCCCGTCACCGTCAAGGTGAACATCGGCGGCGTCGCTCGCCGCTTCAAGTTGCCCCTCCGTGATGTGGGCATCAATGTGCTCGAGTCGAAGGTGAGTCTTTGGGCTCGTTGGATGTCCCAGAATGACGCTGACAGCGTCCTCGATAGTTGCGGAATGCCCTAGGCATCTCCGCTGACGCCGATGCCGTCTTTGAGCGGTACTCTGACTCCGCCGCATCGTATGTGGTCCTGGACCAAGCCAACACACCCGTCTACAAGCAACTCTACCGCGCTGCCAAGGCGAAGCATAAGCTCAAGCTCCGCGTCACCGTCAAGACGAACGCCCCCGAGGAGGGGCCCGTGGAGGAACCCCAGGAGGCGCCCCAGGAAGAGCCCCAGGAACAAGAGAAGCAAGGGCCCCAGCCCGCGTCCGTTGCGGACGATCCCGAGGAAGAGAGCAACCAGAGTGTTGAGCCTACCGACACCGAACGCGAGCCTGAGCAACCCACCATCGCAAACTCGACGCCCGCCATCCCCCAGGACCAGGTCAACACCGAACCAACACCCAAGACGACTCGCAGCAGCCTGTCGCTGAAGGATGTGCTGCAGGACACCTCTGCCGTCCCAGAGAACACTCCCCAGTATAACCCGTCGGGTACGACGCCGCCCTCTGTTGGAGGAGGCTGCCCGGCGATCCGTGCCAACTACGCCGTATGCTGCAATAGCTGCGACCGGACCATCCCGGATGCCCACTACCACTGCTCCACCTGCGACGACGGCGACTTTGACCTCTGCCAGGACTGTGTTGGTCGCGGCGTCACGTGCAAGGGAACCAACCACTGGCTCATCAAGCGCTTCGTCAAGCACGGCATCATCATCAACAGCACCACGGAGCGCCTGGCCCCCAAGCCCAAGACCAAGGCTCTGCCCAAGCAGGCGCCCGTCGCGCCCGAGAGGATCATCCCGGTGTTCAACGACTTCCTGTACTCGAGCATCCGCACCTGCAACTGCTGCGTGCAGGAGCTGCCCGAGGTTGAGTTTGTCCACTGCTCGACCTGCGACGACTACGACCTCTGCAGGGCTTGTTTCGCCAAGAACGTCCATGGCCACCATCCCAGGCACGCCTTTGTGCCCGCCGTCGAGGGTACCAGGTTGGATCCCGAGGTTGCTCGCCGTCTGGCCGCTGGGCGCGGTCAGGCCCACAACGCCATTTGCGATGGCTGTGACAACGCCATCAAGGGCGTGCGCCACAAGTGCCTAGACTGCCCTGACTGGGACTACTGCTCGACGTGCGTGGTGAATTCGTCCTTCATTCACCCGGGCCACCGCTTCGTCCCCATCTACGAGCCCCTCGAGCACGAGAGCTTCGCTCGCGTCCGCGGCGTGAACCGCCAAGTTCACATGGGCATCTGCTGCGACGGACCCCTGTGCTCCGGCACCAACGCCAACTCGAGCTACATTGTCGGCGACCGCTACAAGTGCGCCGTCTGCAACGACAAGGATTTCTGCGCGTCTTGCGAGGCAAGCCCTGCCAACCGTCACAACCGCAGCCATCCCCTCATCAAGTTCAGGAGCCCGGTGCGCCATGTTAGCGTCATCACCACCGGTGAAAACGTCAATGGCCGAGCCATGCCCGTCATGGGCGACCGCCAGGGTCGCCGCGTTGCGGGGCCACCAACTCAGGAGATGGCCAACCAGAACCAGCACTCGCTGTTCGCCGGTGTCCAGACCGTCGTCGACGTTCAGCCGACTGAGCCCGTCAACTTGCAAAAGCAGGTGAAGGTCAACCTGGAGATCGCCGAGGAGAAGCCGATTGCTCATGTCGAGCCGGCTCCCCGCCCTGATCCGGTTGCCGAGCCTGATTTGGTTGCGACCTTTGTGCGCGATACCGTCACGGACGGCACCACGTTCGGGCCCGACCACGTCTTCGAGCAGACCTGGGTTCTCCGCAACTCTGGCAATGTCGCATGGCCCGCTGGTTGCTCCGTCAAGTTTGTTGGCGGTGATTACATGGGTCATCTCGACTCCAACCACCCTGCCGCCACCAAGGATGTCGAGAGCTCGTTTGAGTCGACCATCTGCTATGCCTCCGTCCAGCCTGGCGAGGCGTACCCCTTCACCGTGCTCCTGAGGACCCCTCATCGCCCTGGCAGGTTTGTGTCGAACTGGCGCCTGGCTACCAAGGACGGTTTCCGTTTCGGTCACCGTCTGTGGTGCGACGTTGTGGTCGAGAAGCCCAAAGTTGTTCTCCCACCGCCCACCGTCGTTGAGCCCGTGAAGCAGGAGGAGGAGAAGGAGGAGAAGGAAGCTGTCGTGGCCGCGCCGGAGCCGGAGCCGGAGCACAGCCAGATGATCTTCCCCAAGCTCGAGAAGGAGTCACCCGTCGCCAGCGTCCATGAGGAAGCCAAGACCGAGTCTGTCTCTGCTCAGGAGCAGGAGGATGACTTCGAGGACTGCGAGGACGACGAGTGGAACGAGGAAGCAGCCGAGGAGGGCTACCTGACTGACGAGGAGTACGACATCCTCGACGCCTCGGACGAGGAGTTCCATCAGAAGTAGGAAAGCAGTCAGGATACCTTTTACCCTGTCTTGGGTACTAATGGTCCTCGGCGTGTGTTGGTGCTATTGGGATATTTAGGATGATGGGTTTTTTTTGGGTTGGGTTTGCGCACTTGGGGGAAACGGGTCATGAATTTTTTGCTGGTGTTTTATTTCTTTGATTTGAGGATTCTCAACTCTCTCGTATTGGCTTTTTCCCAAAGCAGTACACGGAACACACTGGGGCGCGAAGGCAGGACACGGACTGAGCGAGCCAAAAACGTCACCTCTGGTCAACCACATCTCGTGTGGCAGCTTGATACACACACGCACACACACACACACACACACAAAACGAGGGTTTTTGGCCCCAACACTCATACTCGCCTTCACACAACCGCTTGGGCCGATACTTCTTTTCTTCCCCTCTCCTACCACTCTGATCGACGCCGTGGCAGGGCGGGGAAGGACCAAGCGGGGGTTGGTTGGCTTCTTTTACTTTCTGCGAATCTGCCTTGTCTCTCTCTTTTCTTGCCTTATCGTTTGTTCATGGTCTGCTTGGTGCCTCATGGGATATGTACTGCTCAGATTGTGTCAACCTCCCCGTCCTCTTTGCCTTTGCTCAGTTTAGCTAGGTCGTAGGATGGGGAAATGGGAAATATGGATTGCTTTACACTTGTGATGTGGTGTGATGTCTCGCGTGGCTGAACGACTTGACTCTGCAGACTATGCATGGAGTCATTCGTGACTTGGTGCAGGTGGTTTGATGCCTCTCCCTCTTCCCTGGGTGGTTGGTGGATTTCATGCGGTTGGTGAGTACTGACCGTACAATATGGCGCCTGTGATGTGATGTTTCGTCTTCCCGGACCGATCGATTTCACCCTACGGAACCAGTGTCGGGCTGAGCTGGCATTGGGGTGCCTGTGATCTGATGTCCCGTCGCCCCCAACCGATCGATTTCACTCATGAAACCAGTGTCGAGTTGAGTTGACAATGGGGTGCCAATAATTTGAGGTTGAGATCCCAGGTTGTTCGTTCGTGTGCCGGGTTAATCTCAACGTGGCCAGCTTAAAAGTCAATCCAAAATAAAATGCTTGGGGCGATAGCAGCATGCAAAATGTGTGGGTGGTGGATTTACGGGTGAGTGGCAGAAAAGAAGTATCTTCATCTACAGGGTATAGGAAGAAGCTGAGCAAAACAAGCAAGCAACTAATCAACCTCAATCAATCAAAGGTGACCTTCTTCCCCTGCGGCGCCACCGCCGCGCCCGTCAATCGCGCGACGGCGATGTCGGTTTGGTAGTTGGCCTTTCTCTCCTTCCTGTCTCCGCCACCGCCGCCGCCCCCTTGCCTGGGGTTGGCGTTGTCGTGCTGTGGCCTTTGTTGTTGGTTTTGTTGTTGTTGCTGCTGTGACTTGGCGCCGCCCTTGCGGAAGCGCTTGTTGTAGCGTGTCTGGTCGTCCTCGGCGAGCTCGATCTTGAGGGTGCGGCCGAGGAGCTGGTTGACCCACCATTTGCGGGTGCGGATGCGCGGGGGTTCTTTGGTGGTGGCGGTGGTCTTTTTGGGGGCGGGGGCGGGTTTCTTCTCCTTCTTGCTGTCCTCGTCCTCGTCGTCGGAATCTGAGCCGCTGTCTGAGCCGGAGTCGCTGGAGTCGGTGCCGTCTGCCTTTTCCTCTGCCTCGGCATCCGCCTCGGCGGGTTTGGAGGCCGAGTTGTCGTCCTCGTCCACGTCCATGAAATCCTCCAGCGTCTCGACCGTCTCGCGCACCTTGACGAAACCCTTGACCGCCCACGCCGCGGCGTCCGCGTCCTCAAAGTTGACCCACCCGTACCCCTTGCACTTGCCCGAGTCCTCGAACGTCGCGACCTTGATCCAGCGGATCTTGCCACACTTTTCAAAGTGCGCGTGCAGGTCGTCCTCGGTCACGTTGAACGACAGATTGCCGACGAAGATCTTGGTGCTACGGCCAGCGGCAGCGGCGGTTTCCGACGCACCACCCTTCCCCTTGTTGGTGCCGTCTGGCCCGACGGGTTCCGGCTCTTCCTTCTTGGGCCGCCCCTCGAAGCTCTTGCTGTCCTTGATCAGCAGCTTGCGCCGGTACCACTCCGTCTCGGAGAGGGCGATGGCCGCGACGTTGGCCTCGAACGTGGCGAAGTCGACGTAGGCAAAGCCACGGTTCTCGGGGGCTTTCTTGGGGCCCGGGCCGGCGGCCTGTTTTGTGGTGGGCATGTGCACGCGGGTGATGGCATCGTCGGTGATGGCGCCGCCGGAGTTGTCGACGAGCCATTGGCGCAGCTCGGGCTTGGTCACGGTGAAGCGCAGGTTGCCGATCCAGACGCCGTAGGGAGAGCGCTCCTTCTCCTTCTTTTTCTTGCCGTCCTTGGCTTTGCCATCCTCCTTGTCGGCGTCGTCCTCGTCATCCGAGGTCGGTTTGGCGGGTAGCGTCTTGCCCTTCTTGAGAGCACGGCGGGCCTTTTTGGAGGGCGGCTCGGGGAGCGACAGATCTACTTGAATCTCGTCGAGGGCCGTCTTGCGCTTCTTGGACGAAGAGGAGGCGTCCTGCTGTTCTTGGTGCTCCTGCTGCTCCTCAGGGGAGCTGGGTTCAGAGTCTTTTGTTGCCATTGTGTCTAGTGAGTCTGGGAGGAAAGGTGGTGAGCAGCTTCAAGGCCAGGACTCTGCAGATTCATCAACACCACAGAGAGGTTCTGGGAAAATTTCCCAGTTGATAAGAGATAAGCGTGGCGCTTCCAATTTTAGCGTCTCGGGACATTCCAGCCTCCCAATGCGGGGCAGCACACCACACCGGGCACCTTTCAGGCTCTCCAATGCACCCCACCAACCTAGTTCAGTGATTGATGCAGCAGCGGAAGCCTTTCACTGAGGGCTTTTCAGGTAGTTGTCAAAGATGCCCGTCGAACTTGGGTTACGATCCGGACAAACACCCAAAATTTGCATTCAATTTGATGTGTGCTACCTGCTGTAGGTAGACTTCAAGCATTGGGGGTTTACACATGCAAGACAGATCGGTGCCCTATGGGGGACCCAGTCGGACCGCTGCAGTGCCCTGTTCTCGGGCAGTGACGGATGACGAGTCGACCACACTCGTCACGTTTGCAAGTCCCAGATTAAAGCGTGCCTGTGGCACTCGGAGCGGACGGCAAAGAGCTGACGTTAGCTCCAGTCAAATGGACCACCTCTGTTTGTGCTCCTTCTCAGAGCTCCCCTGCCACGCGGCACCGTCCCGGGCCTGAGACTTGCTTCGAGAGCAGCTGTGCTCGGTAATTGGCCAGGCTTCGGTTGTCATTGACAACTGCCTGGTCGGGCCAAACGGATACCCGAAAACCACACCCAGTCCTTGCTGGCTCTTGGCTCCGAATCACTTATTTCGGGTACGATTGATGAGAGTTAGGTTGTGGTGCTTGGTAAAAGCGAAGTGTGACAGCCAGAACTGGGAAAGGAACCGGAGCGGTCCAGACGGCAAGTGACCAGCGCATGTGCTTGGGACGTGCGTCTTGACTGCCATTTACGGCTAAGCTGTCAGCATTCAATGCCCGCTTCGGTTAGTGAACACACCCTCTTGGCAGCCCTTTGCAGCGCTTTGCAGCCACAACAAACGAGCGGTGGGCAAATTACTCGAGACACTGCGGTTCCACTTTCAACACTGTCCGTCCTGCTTCTCGACCACACTCACCACACAGCCGGCGGCTGGCCAAGCTTTGAACTAGGGTCGTCGCCTGGATGGCCTGCTGCTTTCCGCCGCACCTCCTCATTTTTCCCACTGCATTCCACCACTCCACAAACCCGCATCTCGGCCTCCCTCATTTCCATCTTCTTCGACTTGGGCAATCCGGCAATCCGCAGCCGTCGTTTGTCGCCTGACCAGCCCTTCGTTGGCAGACCCCTTTGATACCTGAGGTTGCGCTGGCGAACAATGAACGTCCTTTTATCGCCGCAACCCCCGACCTTCCCTCTCCAGTGCGATCCCTCCCGAATCCCGCAACCGACTGGTACGCCCACTCTCCCCATTTCCCACCATCTCCATCTTGCGAGCCGTTATTGCAATTTTTGCCGCATTATGAGGGAGAGGAGACAGTTGTTTCTTGCAGCGCCGGCCCCTCGTGTCAGGTTTATTGACCCCTTCGCAGTCCCGCAGTACACCATGGCGTCCAGGAAGCGGAAGGCGGACGACGACAACGATGAGATGTCGGTCTCGCCGCTCAGCTCGCCGGCGACATCTTCAAGACAACTCGCACCACGGCCGTCGAAAAAGGTTCGGGGTGGCAGCGACATGGCCGGGCGACCCCTATCCCTGCCCCGACTCCTCGAGACACTCGACAACACACAACTGCGAACAGTCTTGCAGACCATTTGCGAGCGGCATCCAGACATCGGCCGGGAGGTGGTGAGCAGTGCGCCACGGCCATCGGTGGCCTCGGCACTTCAGGTCTTGGGCGAATACCAACAGAAACTGCGAGCCGCCGTCCCCTTCGGCCAGTCGAGTTCCGACTACACATATTTCCGAGTCAAGCAGCCGCTCGCAGCGCTCGTTGATGCCATTTCCGACTTCACACCACAGTTCCTCCCGCCAGCCGAGCAGCAAACGAATATCTCACTACAATACCTCGATGCCGCCACAAAGGTCATCCACGAGTTGCCCGACTGGGAGTCCCAGCAATACCGGCACCACAAGGACAACGCTTACGACGAGATCTCGGGAGCATGGGCGATGGTGATCACGGAAGCGGCCAAACGCGGCGGCGGATTTGTCTTGCACACGGGCGGTTGGGACCAGAGGCTGGCCAAGCACAACCAACAGTCGGGAGGGAAGCTGGAACAGGCAATGAGCGCCATGGCGACCGGAGTGCCGTGGGCGGGGAACAGCGCGAACGCTCCGCCGACGTCCTCCGGACTGTCCGACCCGAACTCGATTCTCAACCAGCTCATCAACGGCACCTACGGCTCCCCTGTCCGCGTCGGTCCCTGGTAGAAGCGGCGGCCAAGGATATGACAGGGCCGTCTGCTGGACAGGCTCACGACCATTTCTTACATTTTCGACACCGGGGCATCAGAGGAGCAGGAGGGCATAGATCTTTGGGGTTCGGGTTATTGGGCAACGGCGCATCATCTTTTTTTCCATTCTCTGATATCCATCGTTACCGTTTCCTATGTAGTTGCGCTGTAAGCCGCGGGGTCGTGTTCCCTCTTGACAGCGAAGGGTTCATCTGGCGGACTGGCTGAGCGGAGCATCTGGTATTGTGTTTCTTCTGTCACTACGGGTCTCACGTCGATCCTTTCATACATAGGTGGTAGTTGGGACTCTGGGTCCTGGAGTTGTCTGAGTTTCGTACATGCAACTGCGAATGCTTGGTATCTTGTTGGCTCTGGCGTTGGGATTCCTTTGTTTCTGCTTCACCCGTCGCTCAGTGATGTGACATCCATAGGAGTGCTTTTTCACATGACCAAGAGGACAATATTGTGTAGCCGGCCATGATGCAGCGTGTTGAGCGTCTTGAGCCGCCTTGGCCCATTCAACATGATCTCAGTGCCCAAGAATAGCCATGTTGAACCCCTGATTGACACCCAGAACCAAGATGGGCATGAACATCAATCATGTTGTTTCACCTTGATCGATGATCGACGCAAGGGACGATAGGCGACGGCCCGTGTTTGTTTCTTGGGTTCGCATTTACCCGGTTGTTTTTCATTCAGCTCTGTTGTGTGGTAACTTTGAGTTTATTTCCTCTATTATGACCGCATGGATACATTCAGGTTCTTTGCGCTGTGACCTGGCGGTGGTGCTCAGATCAATGCGGAATGGCATCCATCAACTCCAGGCTTCAGCAGTGTTTGCCTGCCAGCGGCGGGGTGCGGGGCATCAGCCAAGGATCGGGCGCTGAGGCAACCACTCACGTGACAGCCTGTAGAGGACGTGCCCCACTGCCGCGTATCGCGGTTTCCCTCAACGCGTTGCTTGCTTGACGGGTAGTCCACTGGCAGCTCTCCAAAACCGCAAAATTGGAGGCAGCGACAGCCAACAAAACTTGGATTGAGAGCCCAGGATTCGTGTCAATAATTTCGCACTCCCGCATTGCTTCGAAAAACGTATGAGAAATCACATTGCGTGAAATCGCCACGATGCCTGCGTATGTTGCCCTAAACCGCGTCGTCCGTCGCCGTCTATAGCAGGCAATCCTGATGCTAACTACGTGTCATACAGCCCAGGCGACCAGCACACCGCCGTCGCCAATCCCTTTGAGGAGCCCCAGCAGCGCATCTCCGAGTACACCGCCAAAGAGATCGCCACGCTCCAGAGCCGCCTCGAGAAGCAGCTCGGACCCGAGTACATCTCGACCCGCCCTGGGCACGGCGGGTCCAAGGTGCCGTACATCAGCGGCGATAAATGCATCGGGCTCGCCAACCAAGTGTTTGGCTTCAACGGATGGTCGTCGAGCCTTCAGAACATCCAAGTCGACTTCGCCGAGCAAGGGGGCGGCAAATGGCACATCGGCCTGTCCGTTATCGTGCGCGTCACGCTCCGCGACGGCACGTACCATGAGGATATTGGATACGGCAAGATGGACCACCAAAATAAGGCTGCCGCGTTTGAGAAGGCTAAGAAGGAGGGGACCACGGACGCGCTGAAGCGCGCGCTCAGGAATTTTGGCAATGTGCTGGGCAATTGCCTCTACGACAAGTCATACCTGTCGAATATTTCCAAGGTGAAGGCGGTTCCGACAAGGTTTGACGAGGCACGCTTGCATCGGCATCCGGACTTTGCGGCGAGACAAGCGGCGCCGGAGACCCAGGTGGCCAAGGAGCAAAAGACGGCGCCCCCACCACCGCCCCCGCAGTGTAAGACCGGATGTCCTCTAGGGAAGGAATGTGGGCTAACGCGATAACAGTGCCAACTGCGGACTCTTTCGAGGATTTCTATGGTAGTATACTTGTGCCTAGTCCATCCATCCACCACGCGCCGGCTAACTCTCGACAGATTTGGACGAGGCAGAACTAGACTACGCAGAGTTCGATGTATCATCGGAAGAAGTCGTCTTACCACCCTCAAACGAGACCGAATCAAAACAATCCAACACCTCCATCAAGAGCCATAACCAACCTCACGGGGGGAACAACGCCATGCATCCGCCAAGACAGCTGGCGCGTGAGAATTCCGCAGCACACCCCCCACGACAGCCGCCACAAACACCAGTCCAGCAACCCGCTCGGCCCAGCACCAACCACTTCCCAGGTGCCGGTGCCGGTGCCGGCGCTGGTCCCCCAAACCGTGGCCCTGCCGCGGCCCGGCCACCACAACAGCAATTCAACCAGACCCGCCCAGCGGCGCCCCAACCCAAGCCCCCGAATCAAAATCAGAACCAGCCGCCCCAAATGACACCTCCCCAGTCAACGACAACCACTACCACCGCGAATGCCTTCCCTACCACCACCGCTGCACCCCCTGGTGTGGGAGGTGGCGCACCCTCCTTCTTCTCGGCCCGCGCTGTCCCAGACCCCGGCCCGTCCAAGGACGCAGACCAGATCAGGCCGTTCACCCCCAAGCCGGGGCACGTGTTCAACCCGCGGTTTGAGGGCGCGTCCATCCCGCGCACGCCGGGCGTGGACCACACGGCGAGCAAACCGCTGGCTAAGAGCGGGAAGCACGTCGCGCCTCTAGGGATCAAGGCGGACGGGGAGGAGGGGGATGATGCTTTGAAGGGGGCTGTTGCTATGATTGGGGGTGCGGGGATTTCAGCGAACGGAGGCATACAAGGTGCTGGGAGTGGAAATGGGGGTGGTGCAGGC
>Ga0247824_10001420_pt1 | contig 13050 bp, 12 predicted proteins | sample 13C_PalmiticAcid_FD_194412 | JGI IMG/M metagenome (GOLD analysis project Ga0247824, IMG submission 194412) | Soil microbial communities from agricultural site in Penn Yan, New York, United States - 13C_PalmiticAcid_Day48 | ecosystem: Environmental > Terrestrial > Soil > Agricultural land...
CTTCCACGCCCCTCATACCAACCTCACAGCACCACAGTGACCTCTATCGACTTCACTTTCTACTGCTACCCTACCCAGTCTGGTTGAATCAGCTTGCTCATCCCGCCAAAGGTAACAGGCTGCATCGCTAGATCAACTGTACCTGAAGATCCCCACTCCTTAGATTCCGGAACGGTTCCAACGTTCCCTCCTTAATTTCGCGTTCCCTCCACAAACCTAGATTTCATCTTCTCTTTGGCACCTACCGTGTCCATAGATTACCTTGACGACAAGAAGACATTATACCATGGTTGATACAACACAGTCGCCCTTGGCGATGCTCGTCCTTGTCACGCCGTATACCATCCTCTATGTTGTCAACGAGTGTAGGTCACTGGGTTGCACTAAGATTCTGTCTTTCCTGCAACGGCTGCGCACTGATGTTTTTTTTGACCACTCACGCATGAATTGGTTCATCGGTTTAGTGTTTCTAAGCGGGGTGCTAGACAAAATCCATTACTTTTTCTTTGAGCTTATCTTTGTCTTTGCCTTCCGCAAAGTCTTTGGGCTTCCTGACCTGACCGACCGGTTCTTCTCCAGTCTCCCGTTCAAGGGACCCGTCAATATCCAGTCGGTTGAAAGCATTCAGCCAATGAAGACATCTCTTGCGACGACAGGAACAGTAGGGGCAACAGGAATGAATTTGAGCACAGTCGTGAGTACAGCAACGCCCACAGCATCCAAAGGAAACGCCAAGGATAGCAATAACCAAAGGACAGACTCGCAATGTACAAAATTGGCAAAATCGACCAAGACTGTGGCTAGAGTCAGGGATGAAAGACCTTACGCCAAAGAGCTAGCGGCAATGGAGAAAAAGTTTATGGACTACATCCACAAAACGGACATTTGGGAAAAGGTGTACGAGGACACATCCATCAACGTCTCCACGGACTCTAACAGCACAACCAGCAGTTGGATCCAAGTGTTCCAATACAAGAGTCGACCCATGTGCTACAAGATTATCGCGTACATGAATAGCAGCCCAGCAGTCTTGTTCGACACTCTCTGCGACCTTGATCGTCGTTCTGAATGGGACCCCATGTGCGTAGAAGCGCGAGTGCTGGAGGAAGTTTGCCCAGGAACCACTATCCAATATGTCAGGACCAAGGCCGTTTGGCCCACCGCTTCAAGAGATACCGTGGTACTTGGAACAGTTAAAGATCTTGGCCCCGACAAGGGGTTATTTATGGTCAACTCGAGCATTGAGCACGTCAGTATGCCTGAGAGAGTAAGGGAGAAGATTGTGAGGATGGAAACAGCTGTGGCAGGACACATCATTACACCAGTAGGTGAGAAAGGCGAAAAGAGCAAGCTGGTCCAAATCCTTGATGCTGACCTCAAGGGCTGGATCCCAGACAAAGTTATTCAAATGGGTAAGTCTTTGAACCGTGAGAGTAGATTGAACGTGAGGATGAACGACATTGCTAATACCTGGTTTATTTTCTTCGCATCCTAGTCTCTACAAAAGCTGTCCCGGATGGTCTTCGAGCCGTCAATCAACTCATTCCCAAGATTGAACCTTACTACCAATCAGGAGTGCTCCTCAAAGCCGTACAAGCGCAGATGGAACTCGATACAACTTTGATTGATCCTCGGCCTAATGAGAACCAGGGCGAGTTCCTAATGGGAAGTGACCAGGAGAGACTTGCCCTCAAAGACATGGATCCTGAAGAAGTAGAAGCACTTGCTCTTCCACGGAATGATAAGATGGATGGCGACAAGTGTGTGAGTAGGCACACGTTGAGACACCAGCGAAGTGAGAGTGATATCACGCTATCAAAACTCTCGGATCGTCTAAGAGCAGTCGAAGATGAAGTTGGAACGAGCCGTCGAGCAACTCGCCAGGAGGCGCTATCGCGACATTCTCACAAACCTTCAGCTACCAATACCAACGACAATAATAACAGTAGAAAGGAGAGTGAAAGAACGAAGCGCAGCAGCCATGCAGGGGCGATGGAAAAGTCCAAGCCCACGACAGGTGCGTTCCAAGCCTTTTGGGAGGGTGTCAAGGAAAATCTAGGATTTGGTCTGGGAGGCAAAGCCAACAAGATCCTGGTAGCGGTTATTGTTGTCGCCGTACTTGGCTCAAGTGTCGCAAGGTTGAAGAGACGATAGACAATAAAATTATCGTTGAATCGTGTTTATTAAGGGGATTCGTTGTGAGTGACACCGCGGAAAAGTCTGTCGCGTCTCGTTCCAGTGCTCTTCACCTCTTCTGTTTCCCACCGAGAGAGTTCGCAGGTTCGTGTTGTCACCGCTTTTGGCCTTCGTTCTGCGTAGCTAACATGATGATCTTGTTTCTGCACCCAAGACCTGGCTTCTGTGACATTCCTCTCGCCTCATTCCCCTCTACTCATTCACCAGAATCGTAATTGCTCAAGCCTGTGTGCACCCTTCTTTTCGAGCACTTGTCCAGCCGGCACTGGAACGAGTGTAGGCACCCTATATTCACTTTTGCATAGCCGGTGCATGGTGCAAGTACTGTGTGCAAGATGCTCCAGTGATGCGTTTTGGGAACCACTGCCAGTGGGCAAGGGGCGTCAACAACTCTTTTCCTCGTCCTCCAACTTTCGGTTTTTTTTGACTCGTTTGTGCTCCGTGCGAGTGTCCGACACCCTTTGCACTTCCATTCCGCAGAGAGAGGATGGAGATCTTGCATGCGAGAACGACCGTACACTTGCGCCCTGGATTCAACAGGGGGGATGCTTTTGTGAACCAATGGTCAGATACTCTACGCGCCTTTGGGTAGGGTGCCACTTATTCGTCTTTGGTTTATTGTGTCATCAATCCTATTGTTCTTCTTGAGTCATGGAGCCATTCGGGTCGATGCGCCTTCCACAATATGATAACGTCTGATCCCAGCTGCAAGCAGCGATGACTTTCTACGTGAATCAATCAACGTGCTTGCTAACCACTTTTTCCCAGTTTCCTCTCCTTGCTCATAGTTCGAGTGATAGTGCACCAATCGACCATTGCGATAGAGACAACGTTCAAATTAAAGCCATATTGGAATTCCACATGGACAACCCGTTCGTGCTGACGCGTCTCATCTCATTCTTCAATCACTTCCACTCGATCAGGAAGAACTTTTTCATTATCTCCACCAGCACGTCCAGTTCTCTCAAACGACCTCTATCGTCCCACCTCTAACGCTTTACACACACGCAAGTTACAGGTCGCGTTGAGTTTTCTGGTCTTGTTGCAACAAATCAAAGTGCATGCAGCGAAACCAACCTTTGGGCTCTCGAGCCTTCTCTCGTCAAGAGGGTGGAGAAGGTAAGATTACCGAGTGGGGGGGTTGGTGGGTGTTCGGCTCCATGAAAATGCGACTGATCCAGGTTGTCATCGGCTTCATGGATACCGGGTTCAGCCATTCACGTAAGGTTTATGCACCTCGCTCTGTGCAACCTATTACCAAATGAGTCTGACAGAACTGACTGACCAGTGTATGCGTGATATAACTCCAAGGATGACAATCGAGACCATCGTGAGTGCTTGTGCGCCTTGCGGATCTCCGTAATCTCGGATACAATACCAGTAACCGAGCGGCTTTTCTAACAGTTGCTACTCATTTCTTATTCAATTCAGCACTGATGAATGATGCCTTTCACGAAACCGAAAAGGAGCGCATAGTGGGCTATCTGAGGATCCTATCCGAGTTTGTCGCCGGTAAGCTTTCAGTCAAATCGCTTTGCGTGTGGATATGGAAAGGATGGAACAGCAACTAATACGGCTTTTAGACTGGAATATAACCCGCTCACTCGTCGTGAGGTTCCATCTCCTCCAATGTATATCTACTACGGTGCCACGGACGATCATGCAGTTCCGACTCAAGTACCCCGCTTTAGACGCTTCAAGTTCAACAAATGAGAGTTGCTCTATCTGGAGACCAACTATGCAACACATTTAATTCAGCACGCCACCCAGGACTTGACGGATATGAAAGCTCAACAGGAAAACCTGAGGCAGGAATTGGCAGAGCTGAGAGGTCTTGCCTAGGACCTCGTCGCCGAGTTGAGAGCCTCCAGAGCGCACCCTAATAACAACAGTTCTGCATTTCATCTCTCTCTGTGGCTGATCGATCCGATGCATTGTCATGATCGAGGGAGGCATTGAATCGCCAATTGAAGATTAGAGCCTTTCGTGTCATCCATGTGCACACTCTACAGAAGAGTTTGGGAAGGTCGTGAAAACACTATACTACATATGCCAGGCACACGTTTGTGCAAACAATCACTGATGATAGCTCCATGCAAGCGATCGGCGTTCGTAGGCCAAGTGTCTCGAGTCAAGTTTTGGAGGGTGATACAGGCTGAGGATTGTTTGGAAATGTAGAAATTGAGGCGAAGATGGAGAGATGCAAGGGGGAAATTGGTTATCAAGTATGGGAAAACTGACACATCTGTGTACGATCTGTGTTCCCTTCTCATACAGGATTTGCCACCTCTCTTCCTCGAATCTCACTCGAGAACATCGGACGTTTCGCTTCAGCAAGTTCTCTTTCGGTAGAGCTCCATCATTCCTGTCGCTCATTCATGCTTGTACGGGATGTTCACAGCACCGAGAAGCGTGGAGCTCGTCATTGCCATCAGCCTTGAACTCTGAAGTAGCACTCCTCATTGTTAAGGTTCAGGGATTTTGTCATCTGCTCGATGCAATGTAAGCTGTATGTATTGGACAAACATCTGATGCTGTGTGAAGAAAAAAGGTATATATGTCCTATCGATCAACTTTCCGCTTTCCTTCGCTCAGACGACCAGCATTACAAGTTTTCTCGTGCTCGTTGCTAACACGTTGAGCTCTCTTCCAAAAAAAAACATTGTCGTTCCTTTTCCGCCGCCTTTTGCGCTTTCATAAGTCGTCGCCTTCACCCTCGAGCCATCAGTGCAGCCATTCATCACAACCATGCAGTCTTCGAGCGCCGCATCCTTCTCTCATCAAGTCGAGCATGATCGTGGTAAGCTACATGAGCGAAACAGCGCGTTGGCTCCAGCAACAAACTGACTCAAGGTACCATTTTATAGTGCTTCGAAAGTTCTTTTACAAGCCGTCGACAGGGAGACAGGGCCAACCAATTGACATCGAAGGATGGTAAAGTGTCGGAATAATCCAGTTATGAGTGATAGTGCTGACAGATAACTGTTCGCGCCTTCTAATGTTACATGTTATGCTTGATGGCCATAGGGATGAAGACCAAGGGCCATCGTGAGTATCTTTGATTTGCGCGAATTTCGAAGTACTTTCATTCTAGTTGGTTATCTCTAATCTGCGACCTCTCATACTTTTAAGAACCAAGCGGCCCGCAGTCAGCATTGATGGGATACCAAGGTTCAAGGTATACTCTTGCGCACCATCTGGCGACACTGTTAGACTCAACTCGTGTTGTGTCTTGCTAATGGTCCTATTGTCGCATTGTGTTGATTTCGCTTTCAATTCAGATGTCCGCCAAATTCAATGCCATTGAGTCTGGTAGCTACACCATCCGTTGGCGTATGAAAGTTCTTAAGAGCATTTCAATCCCCAAAGAACTCCGTTTCTTTGCTATTGTCCGCTACTGTGTAAGCTATACTTACAGCGTCTCCTTGATAACGCCAACTTCCTCCAAAGCATTAAAATTCACCGGCACTTCGATGTATAGGACGAACCGGGTACCGCGGGAGCCTTAGGGGCAGTATTATCTCAAGAGGTATTATCGAAACGAGGTACAGATACCGGTCGCTGTCGTTCCTAGGCTTGGTCATCTATCTAAACTATATTGATGAAGCTCATAGTGCGACATACGCATTTAATTCATAGCTAAGGGTCAGGCTCGCCAGTACGACATGGTATTAGAGGAGTCTGTGGTTGTCCAACCACATACCGGACATGCCAACATCGAGCTGTCATTGTTCGGTGATAAGGCGGATGGGGTGTATTCCGGTTTCGATATCCTGTATGCTGATATCAGACCGACAACTGTGGAACCAAGGCTTCCAGGCACGACGGATGAAAGAAATAATGCTTGTTTGTTGGCTGTTATCGATGCGCGGCTGTCTCTAACATCCCGCATTCGTTGTGTGATAATGGTCTTTTAGCGAAAGGTGACACGGTCACCGTGAGGCGATCGACCCAGCCAAAATTTACACTTGATTACACGCGAACGCACGCTTCAGCAGATCTACCGCGTGGTCAACCAGCCCCTCCTATCACCAGGCTAGCCTGGTCCAAGGAAGGGACATTTCTAGCTTCCTTGGCGCTTGCTCAGGATACTGCCTACATTACAGTCTGGGACATGTGTCTTATCGGAGATCTAACGAATCCGCTGGAAGATATGCCTGATTTTTATCGGAAGGGTGCTGTTATGGTCATTCCACATACAGGAATTGGAGCACTGTCGATTGGACTCGCGATCTCCGCGAATGGCGACCAAGTGGCGATATTTCAGGAGCCCAGAATTGGAGAGTTGGCTAATAGGTCATCCTTGGAAGCAACCTTTCCATTCCACTTATTTAGCAACCCATCAGCGCACAACTATTACTCTTTAAACATGCTACAAGGGAACAGCAGGTCAGGTGGGGGTTCCTTCCATTCAGCCCGGACTTCTACTGGAACAAGTCAACTACAACTACAACCACTTGATTGTCACGAGAAACTACGTACCTTTGTCGGCCGTGGTACATTCCTGGCGCCAAGCGTAGGTTCTAGCGGGAACAGATTCACCTTCAGTGCCCTGCGCTCCTTTACCGCATTCGGAGTGTCCTTGACACGCGGTATAAGTTTTTCGGGGGATGGAGGCAACCCTAATAAGAGCAAGGGTGTACAAACCGATGGTTTGTTCGCGGCATGCAATGGACAATCCCTCAATATCTTCAGGGCTTCGTTGGATAAGTGGGATCACATCAAATCCATCCCATTGGAAGACTCTACAACCATGGGTTTTGGGCGTATGACGTGCATGATGATGGATTCGATTGGGAGCAATGCTTTCATGTGGGTGGGAAAAGAAGGGAAGTGTTGCATCTCGAATCTGGATGATGGCTCCAACATATCTCAAATTTCCAGCGCCGAGAACACGACATTCATCCACCCTACTACTCTCCAGGGCTTCGCGACTATGGCCCTCTCCCCGGATGGATCGATCGTCGCTTTGGCAGACGATAAAGGAACCGTGACGACGTATTATACAGACAGCGGGGTCGCCATCATAGACAGGAGCTTTCCAGAATGTTCAATCGAGCACATTGGATTTCACGGCAATAACCATCAGCTGTACGTCGTTACTCGCGACAAGGACGCCGACCTACGTTGCAGAATTATAGATGCGCGCCAGCCTACGTACGAGCTGACGGGTTCCAAGATCCCAATCCCAGTAGGCGGCTCAACCATCTTTGCATTTTTCCAAGAGCACAGGCTTCGAGGTCAGGGCATTTTCTGCGAGGCTAATGGAAAAAGCATCAATTGCTACAATCTCTACTCCCCGAGATCCACCGACAAAGCAAAAGCGAAGGTGGCTGATTCAAACGCTATCACTCAACGGTCTTTGATCGATCAAAATATCACGTACCATTTACGAGCTGAAATTCACAAGGAATTATTGGTGGAGGAAGATGGCGCCTCCAACGGTATTTTCTGGGTCGATCTCATTGAAGAGAATCTGGCAAAGAGGACTCAAAGGATTGTTTTTTCATTCGTCCCGGAGCCTTGGATGCACGTTCCAACAACGACGGCCATCCAACAGAGTCCCGTATCGGTGTACTTCCTGCCCTGCGGAACTCGCTTCGCGACCGTAGGACAACAAACGATTCAGATTTGGAGCTTACCAACTGTCAACGACCATAGAGTCAGTCTGTTGTTCATCTGCAGTGACCCTGAAACAGGCAAAGTTGACCTACGTGGACGCGAATGCGACTATGAGAAGGTCGGGTGCCTGTACCAGAGTACGAAGCGTCCTTCGATATACGTGGATGAAAGCACAGGCGGTACAATTGCGATGGTCGGAATGGATGGACGTGAAGGAACGGAGATTATACCCCTCCCAGGTGTCGGCAATACTAACGGCCACTATGCCATTCTCCCCTGCTTTCGAAGTATACACTTGTTGGCAGCAATATACGCGTTTTCTCACAGTCACAGCGAGGACACAATGAAAGAGACACCACAGCGGAGATTAACTTTCAGGAACCATGCCGAGGCAATAGTTCAGTTCACTCGCAAGTTCATCAATTTCAAGGCATTCCTGGTTCATGAATCCCGGGAGACGTTTGATGTCTATAACATTGGACGGAATCTTGATTGGACCGAAGTTTCTAGACCACATGGTCGTCCGTCTGGTCGTCCGTCTGGCGAGGTTACAATCCTGAGATTACTTCTGGAACAAAATGACTTGCGTGGCATCAATCACAACTTTGTGGAGGGCTTGCTCGGTGCAGCGAATGGTCATTGGATCCCTGACGAGAATGTGGCCTACAACCCGATCAGCTGTGCCATCAACACAAAGAACAAAAGACTCCTCAACGTGCTTATCGACTACTGCACCAGGTGTGCCAAGCTGTATCATCCTGCATATGTGTCTCCCATCGTGCAGTGTTTGAAAGACCTTGCGGACCACTACCCACTCGACACAGCGGATATTCTCAGGAAAATGTCATACATTCCTGTAACCAACCAACCACCTTCAAAGGGTCAATCCAACGCCGATCGAGACTACTACCAACCCATGAAAAACGTCAATTACTTAGCCTCCCACTTGTTGGATGTCTTCCATTACGACCTGGGCGTCACGAATACGCCTAAAAACATCGACAATTACGACACTCCTCGTTTCAACTTGAGAAGGCGGCTCACTGATCATCCCTCCGTCCACACGAGCCGGAAACAGGGTCCAGTGCCACCACAGAAAGATCACAACTTTCTGTCACCCAACCATGTTTACGTGACCCCGTTCCTATATTTTCCTACGTCGATGGAGAGTTTTCCGACTCTGTTCTCCGGCGAAAGGGTTCTCGGTTACATCGACACGCCAGTTGTACTGGCGAGTTTGCAGTTCAGATGGTATGATATCAATTCGTAGCTGTTCATAAGGACAGGAGTAGCGCGACAGCCTAATTTTAACCTAATTGTACTCAATCTGTGCAATTCATCGCTAGGTTCGTTACAGGCTTCCGATACTGGTTTTTACGATTCCTTTGTGTAGTCGTGTTCTACGTCCTAGTGATGTTTATCACAGCGCAACAAATCCGGATTTCATTGGCGAAGGAAAGTCAATCTCCAACTGCGGATGAGATGACGCGTCAATTCTTGACAGAATGGAGACTTGAATTCAAGATTACGATAGGATTCGGAATTTATCTATTGCTACTTGAAGCCTTTCAACTGTATCGCTCTGTTTTGTGGTACCTGAGGTATGATGGCGAATCGCTTTTATTGTGTGATACTCTGTTTGGCTATCAAAGCTAACATTTGCACACACACTTTGAATAGCTCGCTCTATAACTACGTCGAACTAGGGGCGTTCATATTCCCTATTATTGGTTGCTTCAAGTTCCTGAACACAGAACCAGGGATGACACCCATGACTGGGCGCTTCAGTCAAGACTGGATATTGGGATTCGGAATATTACTGATACACTTGAACATGGTAGGTAGCCACCTTTGAACATCTGCAAAGTAAGTTTCAATCGGCTTTCTATCGGCTTTTCAATGCTGACGATGCTTTCCGCCTCTATGACACACGCTTTGCGGAATACATATCCGTAGCTCTTCGAACTGCGAGTCATCAAGTCACTAGGAATTGTGGTCAACATCATTCTCAAAATCACATGGAGGATTCGGTGGTTCTTGTTGATCTTATGTCTCTTTCTCGCGAGCTTCACACATGCGCTACTTTACATGCTGCACACTCAAGACAACAAGTCGTCTCAGGATAACCAAGACAACTCTTGCAGTGACAAAAGTAGCCGGGACAATTACCCTACAGGATTCTTTGCTGCCCTGCTCGCGACCTTTTTCTTCTTGGTAAGGAGGAGATGTAGGCTTTCACGATCCTACTTGGCAACATTCATTTGATGTTAACCACAAAATACTCTGGTATGCTATTGCTAGTTTGGCCGATATGACCCTATCACTGCTTCAATTGAAAAGGGATCGGTTGGTTTTCATATCATGATTGTGATATTCTGTTTCTTCACGGTTATTCTACTTCTCAACATCCTGATCGGTATGTTCAAATCACACATTATTGCACGGACTCTGGGCTAGCTTAGAAGCCAGTATTAACTCTGACCGTACATTACCTGATCGGTTTCTGATGATAGCTCTGATGAACGATGAATTCAATGCGAGCGTGGGAGAAGGAAGGTTTGGTCAATTGAAGCAGATAACCGAGATTACCCTACGTAAGTCCTTCAGCTACACCTGTTACCTTGTATTCGAGTATAAGTGTAAGAAATATGAAGAAGGTGAATTTGTTGACTAAAGCAAGGTTGTTTAGAATGCGAGATGATGCTCAAGCGCGTGAGCCACGACTGCTACCCAAAGTACATTTACTACACTGCAACGGACAAGGAAGTCAGGCAGTTTCAGTCAAAGTACCTAGTCTCAGACGTCTCAAGTCTCTCTGCTCAGAACCGCTACATCATGGAAACATCAACGTCAATCAGCCATGTTACTCATTCGAATCAAAACGCCATCATTGAGGACCTAACGAGCATGAAGTCCCAACAAGAGAGCAACGTACAGGAAATGGAAGAGCTAAAGAAACTCATGACTCAAAACCACAGTAACGTGAGGCAAGAATTGGAGATGTTGAAGGGCCTTGTCAAGGACCTTTGTAACATAGTTGAACGGCAGCAGAACGCTTCTCCAACGATAAGAGCTGACCCTGCCCCCTCATCAGGATCAAGAGAGACACAGTAACGCGAATGGGAGAATAGGAATCCTACTCGATTAAATGAAATCGTTGATGGTATATTACATGGAAAGCCATTGTCTCTGGTAATACGTGTAGTCCGAACCTATCCTGCGCATAGACCATCAATAGTCCAATGGACCGATCTAGCGACCCGGGAAAAGGAGATTGCTGTTGTCGTGATTTTACTCAATTCAGAGTGAAGCGCTTTGCTATGTCTAATACCTGGGACTGGTCCTTTGTCGGTTTGTACTCGGTGTTTGGAAATAGAGTGCCGAGATGAAATACTATGGATCCCGAGCTTGAGTCCCCATACTGTCCATCCAGCAATGCAAACGAAGGCGAGGATGCGAGTCCCCCTCCTTCTTGGCCCTCTGGCAGGCAAGCAGGCTTGGGATATAGATAGCGCGAGAATCGTTTACATGGATTTTGTGCGTAGGATCCCCCTCCTGTTGTTCTCCTGTGATGAAATCGGAGAGAGACGTATTTGAGCATGAAGTCTTTCAGGCAGGGAATGTGCTGCATCGCAACGCAACCTCGACGTCAAAGGTATTTGTATCACAGTCTAACGGGGAGGTCTCCTTTATGTCCTGCAGGGTTGAGGGACTGACTCAGTCGATTGAACCGTGACAATGCAGGACAGGTCCTGTGCTTCTGCTTTGAGGCCTTGGACGAAGGGTTCCAATGCAGGTACCCAGCCTCAGACGTTTCAGGTTTAACCACGGAAGGTAGCTATCATGAAGCAATACAATAGACAGTTTATGGTGTTTATTGAATGGGGTTCTACAATTACAATCAAAATCATGTCGGTACGAACGCTAGTGTTCAAGACGTTGTAGATGAAGACGCAGAAGGGATTTCTGGAAGGGGTTTGGTATTCAGAGTGGCCATGACAGCCATGAATGTAGGAAGGTATTGTTCGCAGAATGAGGACATGTAGTACTCGTGCTTGCTGTCATGGACACTGACAAAATTGTGGGCCAACTCGTGTGCAATCGTAAAGAACCAGTAGATCAGTCCTTCGTCTCGCGCCGAGACGGATCGTCCTTGCACCTTTTTGATGGCTGATCCAGCTCCATCATCATGGCCGAGAGAGACATAGTATCGCCAGTTGAAGAAGAGGGATCCACCACGATTGAACGCAATGGTGGGTCCCTCAATATCGTACATGACATGCATTGTCTCTGGTGCGAGTCCAAACACATCCTTGGCAAGGATCATCAACAGGTTCACGAACCGTCCCAGTGACTTGAGATTCTCACTTGTCATGATCTGATCCGCATCGCAGTCTTTGTGGATATAAAACTCGAGAGCGCCTGTGCGTCCTGCGAATTTGAGGGAATGGCCTGGTTTGGAGTCGCAGTACGAGTTGGCGAGCGCCTCCGACACCAGCGAGACGGTGGGTTCACTTTGAATGTCACTTCGGCCGTTAGGTCGACAATTGGCGATGGCAGTCTTGAGAGACTGTTCCAACTTTCTTTGATGCTCAGCGGAATTTCCCTTGGTGAGAGAGGTGATGGGAAGGGATGGTGTAGGAGATTGAGGAGACGAGACTTGGCTGCCTGTGGATGTTGTTCCTGGCTCCGGGGCCGTAATTGGCTTTCCGACGACCGTGTCCCTGATGCTCTTCAATCGATTGAACAAGGATCCGCTGAATAATCTGTCAGCCCCTACAGGGAGCAAGGGTGGTGCAGGACTTGAAGGAGCACTGGACTGACCCGTTGGGAATGATCCAGGAACATGTGCTAAATCCGGTTTTTTGCTTTCGGGTTCCTTGTCCATGCGTTTGGGATAGTCGGAACTAAGCAAATCCGTTGCTACAGCTTGAACATGGTCACTTTTTTCCTTGGAGAGTGCCTTCAGTAAGTAGGCTGGATCGCAATCCGGGAACATCTCTGTCAGTCGCTCAAAGTACTCTTTTGTCTGGCGTGGTCCCAAGTTGCCTACGCCTGATGCCAGCGCTGCCGAGGTGGCCGAGGATGACGATGATGGAGGTGCTGATGCTGCTGATGACGATGCTGCTGATGACGATGCGGCTGCTAATGCCGCAGCCGCAGCAGCCGCATCCGCTTTGGCAGCGGCCTCGATTTTCGCTTTCTCGGCCTTCTTGGCATTCAGGATACGAT
>Ga0247824_10001421_pt1 | contig 13045 bp, 12 predicted proteins | sample 13C_PalmiticAcid_FD_194412 | JGI IMG/M metagenome (GOLD analysis project Ga0247824, IMG submission 194412) | Soil microbial communities from agricultural site in Penn Yan, New York, United States - 13C_PalmiticAcid_Day48 | ecosystem: Environmental > Terrestrial > Soil > Agricultural land...
GTGACAGGCTGACGATCGTGCGCGCCAGTCGGCCCTTCTGCGGCGAGCGGCTACGCAGGCCGGCGAGCTCTTGACCGGTGAGCGCACCCGGTAGCGAGGCATCGGTGCTCGGCGTCAGATGGTTGTGCGAGATCAGGCCGTCGAGCTTGGTCTCCGCGTCGCTGCCCTCGGAGTGGATCTGCTGCTGCGGCGCCGACGGAAGCTCGCGCCGATCAGCGGCATCGAGCGCCGACTTGATGGTGAGCTTGCGCTTCTCGAGCCGGTCCGGCAAAAGCGCGCGCAAGAAAGCCGCCACTTCCTCGTCGTTGGAAGGCGGCATTGCCCGGGTCAGCGCGACGACGATGTCGTTCGCAGTGGGATAGCGTTTGGCCGGATCCTTGGCCAGCGCTTGCATCACGACCTGCTCGAGCGCGAGCGGGTAGTTGGCGACCAGCGTGCTCGGCAGTATCGCCGGATCCTCCGAGCTGATCTGCTTGATGGTCGAGGGCTCGTCGTCGCCCCGGAAGGGGTGCCGGCCCGTGGTCATCATGTAGAGGAGGATGCCCATGGCAAAGACGTCGGTGCGCCTGTCGATGCGGTCGCCGCGCAGCTGCTCCGGCGACATGTAGGCGATCTTGCCCTTGAGCTGTCCAGCCCTGGTCTCGCTGTTGGCGCGGTTGGTGGCCTTGGCGACGCCGAAATCGACGACCTTGACCACGCCGTCGTACGTCACCAGCACGTTCTGTGGAGAAACGTCGCGGTGAACGAGGCCGACAATGGAGCCGGAATCGTCACGCAGCTCGTGCGCGGCGTGCAGGCCGCGACAGGCCTGAATCGCCATATGGACGGCGATGGGCAGGGGAATGCCGCCGCGGGAGGCTGCGTATTTCAGGATGACGCTGAGTGGCTCGCCGTCGATCCACTCCATCACGATGTAAAGGACGCGATCGGCCTCGCCCAGATCGTGGATTTCGATGACGTGCGGGTGGTGGACCTGCGAAGCGAGCGACGCTTCGTCCAGGAACATGCGCTCGAACTCGGGGTCGTCGACCAGACCCGGCAGCATGGTCTTGATCGCGACCATCTTCTGAAAGCCGCGGCTGCCTTTCAGCCGCGCCGCCCAGACGCTCGCCATCCCGCCCTGTGCAATGGGCAGCAAGAGCTCGTACCGCCCGAGCACCTGTCCGGCCGTGATGGCGTCCAACATGTCCGAAAAGCTTCAGTAAAGTATCGCCGGCTAGCCTACCATTGTGGAACTGAGTCTGCAGTTACCGGCGTAATGTCCGGCAAGCAGCCCTGAGCTCACCATGAGCGTATCGCGCAAGGCGGCAGCGGGTTTCGGGCCGCGATCGAATCGATTCCCGGCGGCGTTCACGCAAGCCGAACGGCCGGAATCGGTGTGCGTCCCCGTCGTACCTACATTTCGCGCACACGGCCCCGACACGGCTCAGTGCGTCAGAGCCTGATCGCCGGCGTACAGCACGACGTCCCTGTGCTCGGGCAGGCGCCTGAGGGCGAGCACCTCGCTCGGATCGCAAGCGGCCGCGATCAGGGGGGACGTGGTGGTCAGGATCCACTGCACATCCGGCAGCACTTCGCGCAGTACGCCGCAGAGCTCCGCCTGCACGGCACTGTCTTGATGCAGATCCACCTCGTCGATGGCGACCACGCCCTCCGCGGCCCGCGGGTCGCGCTCCGGGTAGGCGGCCCAGAGCATGCGCACCGAAAGCGCACCGAAAGCCACCAGATGGCGGGCGCGCGTGGGTAAGGCATCGAAGCCCATGGTCCGCCCGCCCGCGTCACGAAAGGTCGGCTCGAAGGAAAAGGCGTCGAGGCCGAGATACTGGAAGCCGGTGAGCGCGGTCAGCGATCCGACGACGTCGCGCATGGCGTCGCCCAGACGCTCGAAGCTCTTGCGCCGCTTCTCGCCAGACGCGAGCGCGCGCACGATGGCGGCGTAGGCCAGCGCTTGCTTGGTGTCGCGCGACAGATCCGAGCGAGACGCGTCGTCGAGACCCGAGGTCGCCTTCACGTCGTAGCGCGCGACGCCGCGCGCGGGAGCCGAGAGCGCGATCGGCTGGCGCGAAAACCAACGCGTGCTGGCGATGGCCAGAAACGCGAAGCCGCCTTCGCCTGCGGCGCGGTCGAAGACGACCTGCTCGCGTCGCCTGAGCGTCTCCTCTTGCTCGTCGGCGAACACACGCGCGCTCGGGCTGGCGAGCACCAGCGGGTGCGGCCGGCTCGAGTCGTCCTGACCGAGCCACCAGTGGCAGACCACCTTGGCTGGAGGAAGCTCGGCCGGCTCCTCGTCGAGCCGCGTCTCGCGCTGGCGCAGCTGGGTCACGCAGTGACCGGGCCTCGTGCTCGACAGCGCCTGCAGCAGCGAAGTCTTCCCCACCCCGCCGCCGCCGTGCACGACGGTCAGGAGCCTGGGCTTGTCCTCTTCGTCGACGAAGGGAAAAGCCAGCGATTCGAATGGGCCGACGCCCACGACCTCCGCGCGGAGCAGGCGCATCGCCCGCGAGTCTAGCGGCACTCGAGGTAGCGGCCAAGGCTGGCTCTGGTATACGGGCTTTCCCCCATGCAGCTGCGCACTGAAATCGAAATCGAGGCGCCCCCCAGCCGCGTCTGGGAGGTCCTCACCGACTTCGCGCGCTACCACGAGTGGAACCCGTTCATCACCAGCATCGGCAGCATGGGCGGCGAGCTCCGGGTCGGCCACAAGCTCCAGGTGACGCTCTCTCCACCCGAGAGCAGCGAGATGACGTTCACGCCCGACCTGCTCGTGCACGAGCCCAACCAGGAGCTGCGCTGGCGCGGCAAGGTCATGTTCAAGGGCCTGTTCGACGGCGAGCACTTCTTCCAGCTCACCGAGAAGAGCCCGGGCCGCACCCGCTTCGTGCACGGTGAGAACTTCAGCGGATTTCTGGTGCGCTTCATGACGCGCAAGCTCACGCACGTCGCGCGTGGCTTCATCTACATGAACCAGGCCCTGAAGAAGCGCGTCGAGAGCGGCCGCACCTGACGGCTCAGGCGGCACCATCGCCGTCCACATCGCCGCACGGCTCGGGGCACCGGGTTCGGCGGACCCTTTCCGCATCGACCGAGGTACATAGCAAGGGGGCAATGGGCGCTCAGGTCAGCCGCAACCCAGGTCTCCTTCGGAGTCAGGGCGCGGCTGCGCCGCTTCAGGGACAGGTGACAGGGCGCGGCTGCGCCGCTTCGGTGGCAGTTTTTTGGATCTACCCGCTGCTGAACGGGAGCCGAGTGGAGGTGGCCTGGCACTGACCGGTCACTACGACGACCGAAGGGCGACCCAGCGGTCGCCCTTCGGTCACCGCAACAAACTAGCGAGAGACGCCAGAGCATGGCCATGACTTTGTTCAAGAGCGTGCCAGAGCGCGCGATTTGCTCGGGCGCGACATAGCCCCACGCCATGGCGAGGCGGAGAGCCGAACGCGTTTCATTTGCGCTTCCGGCGGCGGAGTAGAAGCGAGAGCGACGATTGCCCGGGTCGGAGTATTCGGCCTCGCCGATGTTGAGCACCATGCTGTTAGCTGCGCGAAGCAACTGATCAGCAAGTGAGCGGTCAGAGCGCTTGATGCGTGGCAACAGTGGGCGCAGCTCCGTGATGACTTCGTAGGCGACTTCAGCGACTTTGAGTGACATGTGTTTCCTTTCGACCGATCCGTTTCGGCCGAGCACTCAACGCAGTGTGCGCGGAGGCCAGCTCAAGGCTGCCGCAGGCACCGGCGACGCCGGCGCGAGCGCGAAGCGCGAGCGGCCTTGAACTGGCCTAGCACACCGGCAAAATCGAAAGGCCCGAACGGACACAAGCCGTAGAGCGAGTTCGTCACAGTGCCGTGAAGCGCTGCCGTCCAAAGGCAACGCGCGAAGCGCGGCCGATCTCAACAGCGGTTCATCCGTAGGGCAACGCGCGAAGCGCGGCCCGATCTGCCACTGGCACTGGCTCTAGCTCTGCCACTGCCACTGGCTCTGTCACTCCTCAGGGGCCGTTACAGGGCAGTGAATTGAGGGCGTGAGGCGCGGCAGGCATCGCCCTGGCCGAGCGTGTTCCCCACCCCACTCTCCCCACCTGTCCCAACACCCGCGTGAGAGGCGAGCGGGGGTCAGCCGCGGAAGGGCTGCGGCTCGCGACGCGTCTTGATGGCTTTCAGAGCGTCCTTGAGCTCGGTGCCCTTGCGCAGGCAGGGGTAGCAGTCGAGGCGTTTGTTCGCGCCGCAGCCGCTCTTGCGCTGCATCTTGGTCAGCGTGGTGAAGCTGCGCTTGTCGCCCTCTTGGATCACGCGCGGCAGGATGGCCAGCGCGTCTTCGCACTTCTCGGCCACGCGCAGATCGAGCGCAGCGCTGAGCGCGGGTGAGGCCTGGCTGCGGATCGTTTTGCCGAGCAACAGGGCGCGCGCAAGCTCGGTCGTCTCCGTCTTGGTCGGGGTCCCGGCCCAGACCTCGTACAGCATGTCGGCGCCGCTCGGGCCCGGAAGGCGGGCGATCGCGGCGAGCGCCTCGCGCGCGGTGGTCGGGTCCTGGGTGTAGCCGTAGAGCTCCGCCAGCGTGCTCGCGTTCTTGATCAGCGCGGGATCGTCGGCGAGCTTTTCGCGCAGCGCGCGCGCCTTGCCCAGATCGCGCTCGGTGCGTCCAGCGGCGAGGGCCAGCGCCTCTTCGACGCTGAGCTCGGCGGCGGGTTTGCTCTCCAGCGTCTTGAGCGCGTCGCCGTCGCCGCGAGCGGCGCGATCGATCAAGGTCAGCGGCTTGGGCGCAGGCTTCGACTCGGCGTTCTCCGTGTCGGCCGGCGACGGCGCAGGCGCGGGCGCGGGCGCCACGGCGCTCGGAGCGGGCGCGGCGCTGGCGAGCGCAGAGGCATCCGCGGAAGGCGACGCGAGCGGCGCGGGCACGATCACTTCGCGCGCCGTGGCGGCAGCCGCAGCGAGTGAGATGACGATGGCCATGGCCACGAAGGCGGGTGCGATCACGGCCCAGAGCGGAAGCTCGCCGCCGGCAAAACGAATGGCCTGGCGCAGAGCTGCGCCCAGCGTCGGCGGTATCGGTGCAGGCGGAATCATCTCGCCCGTCACGCCGGCAGCAAAGCGTCCCGTCATGCCCGGGCGCGCCACGAACCGCAGGTCCGTGGACGTGTCTTCCTTGGGTCCTTGCTCGCTCTGCATGGCTCGAAGCCGTTCCTCAATCTCGTCGTCGACCTTGGTCACCAGGCCGTCCAACCGCCGAGGCTGCGCCTCCCCTTGTTCGCTCTGTGGTTCCGACGGACGCGACGCTGCGAGTTCGTGGGGCTTGGAGGCGCCGCCGGGTCGCTCAGCCATGAGCGCTCGAGATTACCATGGAGCAGAACATCAGCCGCCCGCGGCAACACGCTCGGCCTCGAACACGGGCCGCAGCGCGACTTCCGGACCGAGCAGCACGGCCTCCGCCTCCGGCGGAATCCTGCGCGGTACGTGATGTTGATCGACACAAGCCAGCAAGGTGTGACCCTCGGCCACCACTTCTTCTTGCCCGTTCCCGAGCTGACGCATCAGGCGGTACTCGAATCGGATCTTCACGCGCGCGAGCTCCGTCAGGCGGGTCTCGACCGAGAGCAGCTCGTCGAAGCGCGCCGTCTTGCGGTAACGCACGTACGCCTCGACCACGGGGAGGTGAATGCCGAGCTCCGTCCACGAGTGGTAGTCGAGTCCCCGGCGCCGCATGTACTCGACGCGCCCCACTTCGAAGTAACTGATGTACGTCCCGTGGTGGACGATGCCCATCAAGTCGGTTTCACCGAAGCGGACCCTGAGGTCGTAACGCGAGACGCAGTGAACGGGGATGTCGAGTTTCACGGGAGGGTTCAAGAAATGGGGGTCCGCCGGAAGGGAGGCGCGAGAATAAGCGCGCGGACGATTCCAGGGCAAGCCCGCATGTCGGCGGGCCGGCCAGCGGCCTGGCCCGGGGGCAGCCAGGCGCGGGATATAGTCGGCGCATGCTCCGCATTCTCGAGCTGGGACCGGAACAAGGTCCACAGAGCCTGCGCGATCCGACCCGCATCGGAGTCCCCCCGGAGGGGGTTCTGCGCTGGGTCGATCTGACCAAGCCGACCGAGGACGAGCTCGAGGAGCTCGGGCGGGCCTTCGGCTTCCACGGTCTAGCGCTCGACGACTGCCGCACCTTCGACCAGCGCCCCAAGCTCGAGCCGTACTCGGACCACCTGTTCGTGGTGATGCACCGCCTCATGGTCGATCTCAAGCCTCCACAAGCGCGCGGGCTGGAGCTGCACGCGTTCATCGGTGAGCGCTACCTGGTCACCGTGCACGAAGAGGCGCTCAGCGAGCTCGAGCAAGTCTTCGAGCGCCTGGAGCACGAAGCCGAGAGCATGAAGCGTGGTCCAGCCTTCTGGTACTACCTGGTCGCCGACAAGGTCGTCGATTCGACGCAGGCGGAGCTCGAGGTCCTGGCGCAGGCGGTCGAGGACACCGAGGAGCAGGTGCTGCACGGCGCGCAGCCCAAGATGGTCGATCGCATCTTCTCGCTCAAGCGCCAGCTCGCGGTCGCACGGCGGCTGGTCTCTCCGGAGCGTGAGCTCTTCGCCTCACTCTCCAAATGGGGCTCGCCGCTGATCGACGAGCGGACGTCGTTCTACTACCGCTCCGTCTACGACGAGCTCGTGCGCGCCGTCGAGAGCATCGAGAGCCACCGCGAGCTCCTGAGTAACGCGCTCGACGCGCATTTCTCGGCCGTGTCGCAGCGCACGAACGACATCATGAAGGACCTCACGCTGATGAGCTCCATCTTCCTGCCGCTCGCCTTCGTGACCGGCTTCTTCGGCATGAACTTCGAGCACCTGCCGTTCGGCTCCGACTACCTGATGTGGGCCGGCATCGCCGCCTGCGTGCTCCTGCCGACGGTGATGCTGCTCTGGTTCCGGCGCAGCCGCTGGATCTGACGCGCCGCGCGATCCCCGACGGGGACCTAGCTGCGCAGAAGCTCGGTCATTTCGGAGCTGGGACCGTGAGCACGGGCACGGGCGAGAGCCGCACGAGCTTCTCCGTCACGCTGCCGAGCAGGAGATGCGCGAGGCCGGTGCGGCCGTGCGTGCTGACGATGACGAGGTCGTGCCCGCCCTTCCCGAGCTCCTCGATGATGGTGGAGGCCGGCTCACCCGAGATCAGCCGGTGAGAAACCGCGACGCCGGACGGAAACTGCAGCGTTGCCAGGAAATCGTTCATGTCCTTCTCCGCGTTCTCGCGGATCAGGTCGACCAGCGACTTCTGCGATTGTCCCTGGCTCCCGACCATGAGCACGTCGCTGACGTACGTCGGACGATCCCAGACGTGCACGATGTCGATGCTCGCGCTGAACTTCTGCGCGATCTCGAGCGCGGTGTTCACCGCCGCACGCGAGCAGTCCGAGTAGTCGACCGGCACCAGGATGCGCTGATAGGCCACGTTGTCCTCCGCGCCCTACATACCACCGCGCTAGCCGAGTGCGGCCTTTCCGAGCCGGGTCCCCAACAAAAAGAAGGCGACGCCCAGGGTATTCTGCCCAACCACATTCAAGAGGGCGACCCAGGGCCTGCCCTGCGCGCCGAGGTCGGCGCTGTCGGCCACGAAGCTCGAGAAGGTGGTGAAGGCCCCCATGAACCCCGCCAGCAAAATGAAGCGGAGCTCGGGGCTGATGCGCCCGCGTTCGGTGCCGAGCATCCAGATCACGCCGTACATGAACGAGCCCAGCATGTTGACCACGGCGGTCCCCCAGGGAAAACGGGGACCTAACGCCTGCTGTACCAGCGAGGCGAGGCCGACCCTGGCCAGCGTGCCAAGGCTGCCGGCGAGGGCCAGGGCGAGGATCTTCTGCAGCATCGCCGGAAGAGCTTTGCCCGAATTTCCTCGCGAAATCACCCGTCTTGTCGCGGCCGCCCTTCGAGCGGCGGGGGATGGGTGGTAGATTAGAGGGCCGTGTCCGCGCCCGACGACAAGTCAGAGCTCGATACCACGTACGCTGGCGACCTCAGTATCGTGTCGGCCATCGAGCAGGCTCGCAAGAAGCCGAGGCTCGAGCAGGTACGCGGCGCCGGCGCCCCGCGCACGCATCAGGTCCTGCTCGACGAGACGGTCATCGGTCGCTCGTCGCAGGCCACGATCTGCATCGAGAGCACGCTGATCTCGCGCAAGCACGTGGTCATCCGCAAGAACGGCGCCGAGTTTCGCTGCCAGGACCTGGACAGCGCCAACGGCATGTATCTGAACGGGGTCAAGGCACACTCGGCCGTCCTGCACGACGGAGACGCAATCCAGATCGGAGACGTGGTGTTCGTGTTCCACGAGGGTAGCTGATGTCCGTGTTCGTCCGTTTCTGGGGCACGCGCGGCTCCATCCCGACCCCTGGGCACAAGACCAAGCGCTACGGCGGCAACACCTCGTGCGTGGAGATCCGTGTCGGGGACCAGCTGTTCGTCTGCGACGGCGGCACGGGTCTGCGCGAGCTCGGGCTCGACCTACTCGGGCGCGGCAAGCCGACGCTCGAGTGCCACATGTTCTTCTCGCACATGCACTGGGACCACATCCAGGGCTTCCCCTTCTTCGTTCCGGCCTACGCCGGAGGCAGCAAGCTCTACGTCTACGAGGTGGCCGCCGGCGACGACCGCGTTCAGCGGCTGCTGCACGGCCAGATGCGCTCGGAGTACTTCCCCGTCAGCTTCTCCGACCTGGGCGCGGAGATCGTCGGCCGCCACTTTTCGGCCAGCGAGACCAGCGTGGGCAACGTGCGCGTGCGCTGCATGGAGCAGACCCACCCCGGTCGGAGCTTCGCCTACTCGTTCGAGATCGACGGCGTGAAGATCGTCTACGCCACCGACAACGAGCTCGACCTCACGATCCGCAATCGCGAAGAGTCGGAGCGCGACCCGGCGGCGCTGCGCCAGCTGCCCGACGAGTTCGTGAGCTTCGTCGCCGACGCCGACCTCTTGATCTCCGACGGCCAGTACACCGACGAGGAGTACCCCAAGCGCGTCGGCTGGGGCCATGCGCGGGCCAACACCGTGATCGACCTCGCCATGCAGGCCGGCGTCAAGCAGTGCGCCGTCTTCCACCACGATCCGCTGCACACCGACGCGCTGGTCGACGACAAGATCAGGGTCGCCAAGCAACGCGTCGAAGCGGCCGGAAAGAGCGTCCAGGTCTTCGGCGCTCGCGAGGGCCTCGAGCTCAAGCTATAACGCTGGCGCATGCGCGCCTCGCGTCGTCGATTACTGAACTATGCCGGAGCGCTCGGCCTCGCTCCGCTTTCCACCCATTGTGGTGACGGCGAGAGCACCAGCGCCGCCCCGCCGGGCGTGTTCAGGCACGGCGTGGCGAGCGGTGATCCGACGCCAGACGCCGTGATCTTGTGGACACGCGTCACGCTCCAGGAGCTGCCCGAGACGGTGGAGGTCGAATGGCTGGTCGCCAGCGACCCGGAGCTCGCGGACGTGGTGCAGAGCGGGACGGCGTCGACCGGGCCGGAGCTCGACTACACGGTGAAGGTCGACGCCACTGAGCTCGACGCGGGAACGACCTACTACTATCGCTTCAGCGCCGGCGGCGAGAGCTCGGCGGTCGGACGGACGCGCACGCTTCCCGACGAGACGGGGCTTTCGCGGCTGCGTTTCGCGGTGGTCTCCTGCTCCAACTACCCGGCGGGCTACTTCAACGCCTACGCCTTCATCGCTCGCCGCGCCGACCTCGACGCGGTGATCCACCTCGGCGACTACATCTACGAGTATGGCGTCGGAGAGTTCGGCGACTCCGGACTGCTGGAACGAGTGAGCGATCCGACGGCGGAGATCGTGACGCTCGAGGACTACCGGCGCCGTCACGCCCAGTACAAGACCGACCCCGACCTGCAGGAGGTCCATCGGCAGCACGTATTCATCGCCGTGTGGGACGACCACGAGGTGACGAACAACGCGTGGCAGAACGGCGCCGAGAATCACCAGCCGGAGACCGAAGGCGACTACGCCGAGCGCAAGGCAGCGGCGACTCGCGCCTACCTCGAGTGGATGCCCGTGCGCGCCGATGGCGATGCCCCGGACTTCCAGCGCAGCTTCCGCTTCGGGGACCTGGCGCAGCTGACCATGCTCGACACGCGGCATTTCGGCCGTGACGAGCAGACGACCGACCCGTGTGACCCGGTCATCCTCGACCCCGAGCGGCAGCTGCTCGGCGCGGAGCAAGAGGAGTGGTTGTTCGCGGAGCTCGCCGCTTCGCAGGAGCGCGGCGACCGCTGGCGGCTGCTCGGGCAGCAGGTGATGCTCGGCCAGGTGCGCAACGTGCTCACGGAAGCGATGTGCCCGATCAACCAGGACCAGTGGGACGGCTATGCCAGCGCCCGGGAGCGCTTGCTCCTGGCCATCCAGGAAGGCGCCATCGCCGACGTGGTGGTGCTGACGGGCGACATCCACTCGAGCTGGGGCATCGACATCGCCCCCGATCCCTTCGATGCCGAGAGCTACGACGCCGAGAGCGGCAGCGGCGCGCTGGCCGTGGAAGCGGTCACCCCGTCGGTGACGTCGCCGGGGCTCGCGGATGGCGCCGGCACGGAAGCGCTGGCCGACCTCGTGCGCGACACCCACCCGCACGTGAAACACGTCGACCTGACGCGCCACGGCTACGTCCTGCTCGACGTCACGCCGGACGCCGTTCAGGCGGAGTGGTACTACGTTTCCACGCTCGCCGAGCGCGGCGGCGAGGAGACGCTCGGCGCGGCGCTGGTCACCGCGCGGGGCGCGAACCATCTGGTCGTGAGCGACACGCCGAGCGAGCCGCGCGACGACGCGCCGGCGCCCGCGCCTCAGGCGGACACGTGACAGGCGTTGACGCTGAGTAGCCGCTCCTGAGTGCGCGGCCAGAGCCACTCGGCGCTGCTGACGTTTGCGGCCGAACGCGCCGGGAAGAGGTCGAGCAGGTGCGGCGCTCCGAGCAGCGGCAGCGGCGGTGACCCGAGCCGTGGGTACCGCTCACTGACGTCGCTCGTCAGCGTCAGCGCCGCGCCGCTGCCGAGCAAGGCCTGGACGTGCTGGTGCTGCAGGCGGTGACTGAACTGACCCAGCCCGACCTGGAGCTCGTGGCTGCGCCAGCGCGCGCTGCCTGGAAAGCTCTGCTCGAAGCGGCGCTCGAGGTAACGGGTGAGCGGCACGGCAAGCTGCGAAAGCACCATCGTGGAGAAGATCGCCGACAGCGGCTCCGCCTCGATCAGCTTCGGCGTGCCGGCCCAGCGCCACGAATGCAGGAGTCCGACCAGGGCCCGATAGCAGTCGGCCTCGGGCGGCGACGCGTCGAAGATGGCGTTTGCCGCCTGCACGAAGGCTTCGTTGCAGCCCGTGACCTCGCGCGTGACGAGCTCCACGCGCGAGTCCTTGCCGAGCTCCTGCTCGACGCTCTCGGCCAGGGCCGTACCGTCGACGTCGATCAGGATCACGCGCTCGAAGTGTGTCAGCAGTTCTTTCAGCGGCACGTCGTAGAGCTTGCCGGCGCCGATCACAGCGGCCGTGCCCGGCGCCGAGGCTCGAGCGCTGCGCAGCAGGAATTCCCGGCTGTGGCCAGCGTGCTCCTGCCAGCCAGCGACGTTTCGCGCCCGCACCTCGCTGATGCCGGCCGACGTCCGCGCGTAGCCGAGCGCGTCGAAGCTTTGCCGCGAAAGCGTGTGGCAGGAGGACCAGGTGCCGCTCTCGGCCGCGTCGCGCACGAGCGCCTCGTTCAGCGCCGTGAGGCAATCACCAAAGTGAACGCACGCGGGCAGGTCCGGCAGCTCGAGCCGCGGCAGGACGTGCGAAAAGGCCCTCAGCGGCTGATACAGATCGAACGACCAGGGCTGCTGGTTCGAAAAGACGGCCCTGAGCCGCTCGAGCTCCGCCTCGTCGAGGCGGCCCGGAATGGTCATGCCCTGCTCGCAGGCCCAATCGAGCGCCGTGCGCAGCGCCTGCCACGACGCGGACGGCACTAAGCCTTGACCAGGCTGATATCCCCGCCCTGGAGCTCAGGCTCGCTGCCGCCGACGTGCTCCGTCTCGACGCCCATGGCCTGCGCCACGGCGGTGAGCAGCACGTTGTGCGGTGTGCCGTCGGGGTAACGCACGAGCTGACCCGTCTTGAAGAAGCCACCCATGGAGCCGATGATGACGTGAGGCTTGTCGTTGTGGGAGTGGTCGGGCCCCTCGCCAAGCTCGTTGAACCAGGCCACCCCGGTGCGCTCGAACAGCGGCTTGCCCTCGGAGTCGAGCGTGTTCTTCAGCTCGTCCACGTAGCTCGAGACGCGCGTCGCGTACCAGTGATCCATGCTGGTCAGCGTGGGCTTGTCGTCAGCGTGCGAGGCAGCGTGGTGCGGCTGCTCGAAGTTGCCGGTGTAGGTGGTCGGGTCGTCCGCCAGCCAGGGCATGAACGTGTCGGCGCGCGACGGCGCCGTCATGATCGTGACCACGCGCGTGAGATCGCAGGCCAGGGCGGCGATCGCCATCTTCTGCCAGACGTCGTGGCGTTCCAGCAGGCTGTCGGTCTTGTCGGCGTCGATGTTGGTCTCCATGCCGCCGTCGTTGCGCTCGACCAGGTTGCCCGCGGTCAAGTCGGAGCGCGGCGGCACGACGCAGGCCGAGCTCGTGGTGTGCCCGTCCATGCGCGCGATGCGCATCTCGAGATCGCGCAGGCCGGTCAGGTGCGCCTCGAGCCGCTGGCGATCCGCCGCGCCGATCCGGCCTTGCAGCGCCACGATCTCCTCGTCGAGCTCGTCGAGCACGCTGGCTTGCCGCTGCTTGATGCGTGCCATGAGCGCTGGATCGCCGGTGCCGGTCGAGAGGCCACCGAAGATCCGGTCGAACGCTGCCGACGGATCGGCCTCCGGCGTGAGGGGCATGCCGGGTGCCGTGTACGACATGCGGGTGTACAGGCTGCCAGGGCAGTTCTTGATCGCGAAATTGAGCGAGCCGTGCACGATCGGCAATCCCGCCGCGATGTGCTGCTGCGCGATCAGCTGATCGACCGAGGGACCATCGCCCCAGCCGGTGCTGGCGCACCCCGTCGCCTCCATGAAGC
>Ga0247824_10001422_pt1 | contig 13044 bp, 10 predicted proteins | sample 13C_PalmiticAcid_FD_194412 | JGI IMG/M metagenome (GOLD analysis project Ga0247824, IMG submission 194412) | Soil microbial communities from agricultural site in Penn Yan, New York, United States - 13C_PalmiticAcid_Day48 | ecosystem: Environmental > Terrestrial > Soil > Agricultural land...
ATACAGGGCGGGGGGAAGGGGTATCGGTATTTTGGGCGGGCGAGGGAGCTGCCGGGCGTGAAGGAGCTGTTTGAGGCGGCCGCCAAGGCGAGGCAGGAGGACGAGAAGCCGCTGGAGGAGAGGGTGGATCTGAGGAGGCAGGTGAATGCTGCTTATTATGGGTATGCGCCCGGGGAGGAGGACCAGGAGCTGCTTGAGTATGAGAGCGCGAGGGAGAAGATGGCGTTCGAGGCTCTTGCCAAGGCCGGACCGGCTGAAACGCCGCCTGGGTGGGAGCCCTTGCCAGGGGATGTGGGCGATGGGAGGGTGTGGGAACTGCCGACGTTGGACGAGGTGCAGCAGGAGTTGATCGAGCGGAGGAGAAGGAGGTTGCTGGATCAGTTATAGTGGGGTCTTTCTGCTGGTGTTTTGTAGCATTTTCACGGGTCGGTTCGGTGTTGACGGCGTCGGGGAACAATGATGGCTGGGCTTTCTGGTTTCGGGTCTGGGACACTGTCTCTCTGCTCTCCTGCTATGTCATTTCACTTTTATAACATTAAATCACTGTGCAAGTAATTCTCAGCGAGCGGTATAACTCTTGATTTGGATGCATATATATTCTGTAACACTTCAAGATACAACTGAGAGTCTGATACACAGATCCAAACGAGATGCAATGCCAACGCCAGCGTATATCAAACCAAATGTTTCCGCACGTAATGCCCGCCAACAAAAATCATACAAGTCTAGCAATGCCTCGGCCAATTCTTCTCGATCCAGCCAGCCATCAACTCAGTAAATGTTCCCTCCACGTACAGCTCCACATCTTTCTCGCTGTATTCGCCACCGAGCAGCCTCAAGGCCATCAGCACCCACGGGGTGATGAAGTCCATAAACACAAGGTCCACGGTATCCGGCTCGCCATCAGATGGCAAGTCGATCTCGGCCTGGATGCAGTTAGGCACCACATAAAAGTTGACAGGCGCGTGCACGGTATCGTCCCCGTCGTTTCCAATGTCGTCCCGGGTCGTGTAGCCCTCCGTCAGACGCGGCCGCTTCCCTGCGCTGTCGCCAAGTGGCTTCTGATGGTTCCCGTCCACTTGCAGCTCGGACGCAGCATCCTCGTGGATGATGGACTCGTGGATGACCAGCTGTTCCGGGATGGCCATGAACCGGTTGTCCATCGGGGCCGACTCCATGATCTTGCCGGCGTTGTTGAGCAGTTTGATGACTTTCCGGGCCATACCGTAAGGGACGTCGGGGATGGACGTCAGGACGCTCAGGAAGGGCGAGACGATGTAGGTCGTGTCTCGGGTGAAGGCGCCCTTGAAGATGTCGAACCGGATAGCACCCGTGTTGACAATAACTAGGCGGGGAACGTCTTTCCGTGCGGGGTTGACTGCCACGTCCGGAAGCACCTCCTCCTCAAGCCAGCTGTAGATGCTGCTGTCGCCCGGATAAGGCGACCGAGACATCCACAAGGTCTTTGGGGCGCAACCAAAGGCATAGTCGAGATCGAGCGTCTCGCGAGCCTTGGTAATCATGGCCGAGACGTTGCGGCCGTGTTCGGTCGGGAAGGTAGTGGCATCCAGCCCTGTGTGGTAATGCAGCCCCAGCAGGTTGTTGTCGATGTACCTCCGGTGGAATGAAAAGCCGGACTTCTCGGAGACTGCAGTCCTCTCCAGCTCGCCGTCGACAGACATCCAACCAATGGTCTCAAAGTACCTTCCGCTCGCTACCGCAAAGGACCGTGAGTCGTAAGCCGTGGCGTCTCGGATGTGGACGTGGCCGCCAAAGAAAAGAATCGGAGTGAGGGGGTTTTGTTTGCGGATCGCCCTGAAGATGGCCTTGAACTCTGGCATCTGCACCCCGACGTGGCCAATCACAACGAAGAGATCTGTCTCCTCCCTGATGGCATCTTGGAACCACGGCTCCCTGATCGTGTCCCTGACTGGCTGGACGACAGTGTTGTTGGCGTTGCCGGTGAAATCGAAGAGAAAGCCGAAGGCGACGACGTCCAGCTTCTGATTCTTGGTCTGGAACTTGCGATATCTCTGGGCCATGGGCATCCTCTCGCCGGACTTGGGATCTATGTAGTCGAGGTTAGAGGCGACGTAGTTCTCCTTGAAATTTGGGACCGTGTGCAGGTGCTCGCCGTCTGCGGTCGAGGCGATGTAGAGCTCATGGTTGCCGGTGCAGATGATGTCAACATGCTGCTCGCGGTAGATGTCGTAGTAGTACTGGCCCTTGGGGCTAGATGCGTCGTAGAGACCGTTACCCTCGACGCGGTCGCCCGTGTCGACAAGCAGCAGGTCGACGCCGCGATTGTCGGCACTCCTGTGCATGTGCTCGGCGAACGACACATAATCCCCCCAGTCGGCCGAGTACTGCGACTCCTGCAGATGGCCTCCGTGCCATCCGTGCGTGTCGGTCGTATGCAAGACGTTCAGCCTGCCCCAGACCAGGTCGCGCATTGGCGCAGGGACCGGTTTGGCTGCACCAGGCTGCGCTGCAGCTGCCATCCGAGCCAGCGCTGCGACCGCGCTGCCCGTGACGACAGCCTTCAACGCCATCTCGTCTGATCTGCTGTGTCTTGCGCCGGAAAGTCCAACCAGTCAATCCGACATCCAAGTTGCAGCCTTGTTGACTGCCTTCTTCCGAGTTGTGAGATACTGTGAGATGCCCAGTCAAAGTTCCCATTCAGTTGTTGTTGCCTTCCTTCTTGGTCGTTGACCAGCGGTCACAAGGGACCACCAACACCCCTGCTGGAGATCTGCGGCAGGGGTCCCTGGTGAGATTGCCTGATCTGGGCTCGGCCGCTCTTGGCAATGAAACCCAAGAAGGAAGCATCAGCTTTGCTTCTCGACCTCAGTCGAAACTGCGGGTGCTAACTCATATCGACGTCTGTTCTGTGCGTAGAGGCACAAATTCGTACTCGAATTGTCCTTTTCTTCGGTTATTTGTTTTTGTCATACCTCCGTAGCATCTATATTTCCCCCAGCTCACGATGTCCAGATCCCCCCCCAGATCACTCAAAATGCGAACCAAGGACATCCACATGCGCGTCAGGCTCCGCGGCGTCCTGCCCTGCCCAGCACTGCCTTCTGATTACCGACTTTTACCTACCAATGCAACCCCACCACGTCCTGCACCTGTGAGGGGAATGCCAGAGCCTTGCTGGAAGCCTGAGCAATGGGCAGATTTTGTCGCATCTCGCGCCCCGATATAGTCAATCGAAGATCCAAAGAAGTTCACCGCACTTCCCCCTAGCCCCTGGACTCACCACCATGACGAAACCTCGTTGATGCCATCAAGCAATGGCTGACCCCCTCTCAATTGCGGCAAGCATCGCCGGAATCATCACGCTTGTCGATATCGTCTTTACCCGTCTCGTCAAGTACTCAAAGACGGCCAGCAATGCGGCCAACGAGGCGAAAGCATGGGCGGCCGAGGTCAATTCTGTTGGCGGAGTCCTCGACAGCCTGTCGAGGTTGACCCGCGCTCTTGAAGACGAGCCTTTCGATACCACCCTACGCATGCACCACATCGATGGCTGTTACCGTGTTCTCTTCGACATCAACAAGCTGTTGAAGACGGCCGAGAAAGATCTGGAGAGTACAAGTCACTTCACGGCTCTTCAGCGCAAGCTGAAATGGCCACTTTCCATCGATCGTATCAAAGATCTCATGTCGGAGCTATCAAGGCACAAGGCCAGCATTGTGATGGCTATCTCAGCCGACTCGTTGGATGGGATCCTCCGCTGTCTTGCCTTGGGAGCCAGCCTCCAGACATCCGCATCTGAGATCCTCACCGAAATCAAGGACACGAAAAGGATCACGGTCCGCATTCACGAAGATTCGGAGCGGCGGCGGATCTGCGATTTCTTCCTCAAAGTCAACCCGCAGCAGAGATATGAGACGAGTTTGGGCTTGCGACACCCCTTGACCGGATTGTGGCTGCTTCGACTACCTGCGTTTCAGCTATGGATGGATACGGCCGGATCGAAGCTCTGGCTCACTGGGATCCCCGGAGCGGGTAAAACGGTCATCGCCGGGTCCATCATCGAAGCGGCACTTGCCAAGGGCAGCGCGAGGGTTGCCGTAGCCTTCTTCTTCTGCGACTATAAGGACGACGAAACCCACCTCCCCGTCAACATTCTGGGTGCTCTCGCATCTCAGCTGGCCAGACAGAATGACGACGCATATGCTGTCTTGGCCAGGTACTATCAGGGGCTCCAAGCTGAGCGTCAATTGCCCCGGAACCCCAATGTCGATGGCCTACAAAAGGCGCTCTCCGAAATGCTAGGGCACTTCGACCGAGTATACCTAGCTGTGGATGGTCTCGATGAATGCGGCGGACATGTTGACGAAGTTGTTGCCGCAATCGCTTCCTGGGCACAGGGTCAAGATCGGCTGAGCATCGCCCTGCTCAGCCGAAACGAAACCAACATTCAAGCCTATTTGCAGGATGGGTATGAGAAGGTTGAAATTGCAGCCCACAGCGAAGATGTTGCTGTTTACGTCACGGCCCAAATCGAGGAGCTCATTCGGGCAGGAAGTCTTCGGCTTCACGATCCTCTCCTGAAAGAAGAAATCGTCCATGGATTGACGGAGGGAGCCGCGGGAATGTGAGTGCCCGAATGGATGCAGGGCCGGGTGGGATATAACGCTGATTCCTGCCCTTCATTAGGTTTCGATGGGTCGCTTGCCAGCTTGACCACCTTTGTACCTGTTTGACGGACCGAGAATGTCGTGATGCTCTCAGGATGCTTCCGCCGACTCTTTCCGAAACGTACAGTCGCATTCTCAAGCGAATCCCCAAAAGGCAGGTGGGAATAGCTCAAATGATCCTGAACTTCATCGCCTTCGCTCGAGTACCTCTCACAATCCCGTGGCTCGAGCATGCCATCTCTGTCCCGACCGCCGGCGGTACCCTCGAGCCAAGCGATATCATCCGCCAGGAAACCATATCCAAGCTGTGCAGCAGCCTCGTTAGAAAATCAGGTGATGGGCGCGGTTTTGAGTTCGCCCATTTCTCCGTTCGTGAATTCCTTGACAGCGAAGACTTGGCGGAATTCGGCCTCGGACACTTCCGAGTATCAGGACCGAGTTGCGACCGGCAACTTGCGATCCAGCGTTTGCGTTATCTCCTACTCGACAATTTCGACCAGAGTCCCGAGCCGACAATGGAAAGCATCAAGATGCTCATGCGAGAAAATGAGCACGACGAATTCTACATGTACGCCTCCACGTTCAGGGTGGATGATGCATCTGGTGGTATGGAAAACCCAGTGGTTACAGACCTGGTGGCAAGGCTTTTTGACCCCCGGAAGACACCGGCGTTCACCCGTTGGGCAGTGACGCTGCGCTTGCACTGGCTTTTCCTAGACGACGAGGAAGATTGGGAGACTGCGACAAGCACCACTTTCGACAGCGGGTGTCAACAGCCATCGGATGTACTTGTCACGGCTGTTTCAAACATCCTCGACAGGAATTTTCGACCCCTCCATCTTGCTGCACTTCTCGGCCTCTCGGGTATCTGCAGGCAGCATCTTGAGCTTGTTGACAACTCTCCTTCGCTAGTCAATCTCAGGAGCCCGCTGGGTACCCCTCTGCAATGCGCTGTTGCACGTCTACGGCTCTTCACCCGACGAAGTGCTAACATACACGATGTGCCGTTTCGGCAGTCCGGTGCCAGACGCTCTTCTCATCGCGTCACTCAGACGGTCGACTGCTTGCTTGTTGCCGGCGCGGAATGTGCCGACTGGCCTCGACAAGATCAAGGCCGGTCCTTGCTGGCCGCTGCTCTCCTCACTGCATTGGAATTGGCGGATTTCACATGTGTCAGCTTGCTTCTGCCGCGTGTTGCCACCATTACCGACGCCGATCTCGAGTTTGCCGAGTACCACCTAACAAGGGTCGCCGAGTACTTTTATGATGGAGATGACGAGATTTCGTTCATAAAAGCTCTCCAGCCATTCGTCATGGCGTTGAACCATCTGTCCAAGGCCTCTCCGGGTGTTTTACCGTTGGCTTGTATGGTGTGGAAGATCGCACTGGGGTGGGACTCGAATATCACCAAGCTCACATCACTTCTTGACACGAGGATATGGCTTGCCGAGGATGCTTTGCCCAATTGGGCCATCAGCGTCACCAGTTCGGCCGATGCGGAATCTCTCGAGTCTCTCCTCAGCGACCCGCGGGTCATTCACTCAACGATTCGTACCAAAGATGGCGGATCCTTGCTGCATGTCGCAACCAGTCTCGACGGCAGGTCCGTTGATTTAAAGGACTATCTTGTCACCGCGATTCGGCTTCTTGACGCCGGGTTCTCGCCGGCAGCTGTGAATGATGCGGGGAAAACACCGCTTCACGTCTGGAACTGGCAGAAGTGGCACCGGCCAAACTCGGACTCGGAAGTTCTGGAAGACCTGATTCGAGCTTTTGTAAGGGCCGGACTCGATATCAACATGCAGGATCAGTGCGGGCAAAATGTGTTGCATGCGACTGTCCGAGCCGGCCATGAGAGACAACTGGAGGCAATTCTCAACGTTGTTGATAAAGAGGCCCTCGACAAGGCTTTACGAGCGACTTCTCTGGAAGGATACACTCCACTGATGGAAGCGCTCAGGTTAGGCCACGAGTCATCCGCCAGTGCCATCTTGGAGTTCTGTGCGCTTGATCCCAGACAACCGGGCTTTGAGCGCTCGGCCCAGATCCTGTTGGCCTCAGGCATGTGCGTTGCCGGGAACGAACACATCGATCCCCTTCACCAGCTCGGTCAATGGCCTTCTTTGCGCTGTGTCAGGTGGCTCAAGGCGTTATATCCACAGAGCTGTGGAACCAGGGTTGATGGTAGGCTGCCCTTGGACAGGTACCTGCACCAGCGCCTCGTCTCTTGTTTTATTCCGCCATCTTTCCATGAAATCGCCCTCGAATTAGCCGCCTTAGATGTCGGAGAAGACAACAAAGACGTCAAGGCTTCCACATGGGACTACTTTACCACAACTGTTCTCACAGAATCTCGAGCCGGAGGGACGAGGGTTCGCCCAAATCTGTCCAGGACGGTATTGTCGGTCATCCAATGCCTCGTGAAATCTGGGTATCTCAAAGCACACGAGGCGGTTACTAATCAATCTGGACTGGCTCCAATGCTGGCTGCTTTTGGGCCCAAAGAGTGGCGAAACATGGATGATCTTTGGCCATTGTCCGGCGAGTCCATCGCAACAGTGGTTGAGGTGACACTGCACTGGTCATTATTTGAAAGCTCACCGATTGCTGCCAGCCTGCTGCGTGCGGCCTTTGAGTCTTGCGACGTTCGCGTCGTTGACTCAGTCCTGGAGAGAGGAATGGATCTGTATCAGACCCACGGAGTCCGGTCTTGCTTGGCAGAAGTTTGTCGTTGTGATGTCCGCGAGAATGATGGCCAGAAGAAGATTATGTTCCAGAAACTATTGGATTATGCAGGGTCAGACCGCTTAAACGATCTTGATCCCGCGAGCGGACAACTAGGTCTCATCCACCAAGCCGCAGCTGGGGGTTCTGTTTGGGTAGTTGAAGAGCTTGTTCGTAGGGGTGCAGACCCCGATCTACGGACAGGACCAGCTGCTGCTTCGCAACCGGCAGTAGTACACCACCTTTCGGAAGAACAGCTAGGCAGCGCCTTAGCCCTTTTCCACCAAGGCGCTGATCCCACAAAGCGAGATGCGATGGGAATCGATTCGGCACTTGCCGCAGCGTACTCTGGTTGCAGCAGTTTTCTCGAGGCCCTCGCCGAGGCTGAAGAGAAGTTCACCTTGAGAATAGACTGGCAGCAGACGTGCAGCGTCACTCATCAAGACAGCACTGACGCGGTATCCAGTCTCAATGCGTTGCACCTCAGCGCGCTTTCTGGCGATGTCAACTGTTTGAGGTTCTATCTGGATCGGAAGGCACTACTGGGGATTGACGGGGTATCTTCAGAGGGATATACCCCTCTCTTGTATGCCTCATGGAACGGGAACTTACAGGCAGTTGAGTATTTGTGTCACAAAGGGGCGGCGGTCAATTTTCAATCTCCACTCGACGGTTCGACAGCATTACACCTCGCAGTCTGGGGTAACAGCCTCGAGGTAGTCCACGTTCTCCTTCAGTACGGCGCCAAATTACAAACAGACCATGCCGGCAGGTCGCCCTTGATACTGGCTTACCAAGGAAACGATCAAAGCCTCATTGAAGCTCTCCAGAGTCCACAAGACGCGCTTGGGCCCTCTGTCAAAGCTACGTCCGGACCATCACAAGACACGGCTTCCATACAACAGCAGCAGCAGCAGCAACGAAAGCGAGAGCGAGGTCTTGCTTCATCATTGGAACACGCCGTGCGGTCTGGCAATCTTGAGTTTTGCAACATTGTGTATGAGAGTGGCGGTTCCCTCGATGCTGATCTTGGATGCGGAGGTTGCTCAGCTCTTGTTCTGGCGACCTCGCAACGCAAACTCGACATTGTCAAGTGGCTGCTTGACAATGGTGCTTCGTCCACCAAGGTTTCGTGCTGCCACCGACCGTACATGGGTTACGAAACACCGTTGCAGATAGCGCTCAGGGAATGGCACGCGGAAGACGCTGAGCTGATTCGGCTGTTGATGGACAAATTTGTCGATGATGGAGGGGACATCTCTGAGCAAAAGTTTCTGACCCTCGCAGCATCCTGCGGCAACACGACAGCCCTCGGTATGCTGCTCGAGCGAGGGAAGCGTGAAGGATTCACAAACTATCCAAGGTACGGGAGCCCAGAACTGGAAGAATCGGAAGCTGCATTGAAACCTGATAGCAGCATGGAACGCTTCTGGGCTAAAGACATGCCACTGACTGATCTGGATCTCGCAGGTTTGAGCATCTGGACTTAGCGTCCCGAAGGACAACGGTCAGTCCACTTGCAGCTGCCGTTTTGAACGGGCATGTCGAAGTTGTGGAGCTGCTTTTGCAAGAGGGGGAGGCGAGGGACGGTATGTATGGTGACCTGGACTTCGCTCTTGAGTTAGCCCTCAGGTCCAAGCTGCCACGTCAGACTGAGCTGGTCAAATTGCTGCTCTCCCACGGAGCAAATATCATCCAGCAAGGGCTCGGTCAGTACAACTCTCCAGTATGGCAGTGGGCATGCGGGTCCGGAGCCAGCCAAAGGCTCATTGAGTATCTCGTGGAAGCCGGTGCAGACTGGACAACGACTGACTGTGCCGGGTTTTCTGTGCTTCACCATGCTGCATTCCGTCAACGGCTGGATGTCTTTGCCACCTTTAGTGGAAAAGGTGCATCGTTGCACCTCGAGGACCGACTTGGAGTTTCAGCACTTCATGTGGCCATGGCCCAGGACGGTTTCGCTTCTTTTCTCCTGAACTCCGACTGCAGCATGGAATTGACAACGCCATATCCGTGGTGGGGATTACAGGAGATCAAACCGTCGTGGATCTGCAACAAATTCAGGTTTTACCAGAAACGATTTGGCAACATCTTGCTTCGGCGGATAGCCAACCTGCAGCCAAAGGATCAGGTCGATTGGAGTCCTCTCTGCCTGACGTCGGCCGTGGGATCCATCACAGCCATGAAGAACTTGCTCGAACTCGGGGCATGCTTGGACCACGAGGGCAGCCCCCATGGATCCGCGTTGATGGCAGCGTGCGCCAACTGCCAACTCCAGTCTGTCAAGTTCCTCGTTCGCAGGGGAGCATCACTCTCTTACACCAGCAGCACCAATGGCAACCACATATCTTGCCTGTCCGCAGCCCAAGGATCACCAGAAATCATTGCCTGGCTGCTCGTCGGCCGCTTCACTGACCAGCAGCGGATCACACAGCATCCTCAGAACCCAAACTCCCCAGATCATGACGGAAGCCGCACTCTCAAGGCTTGGTGCACGGCCAAGGCGGAATTCGTCATCACCGGCGTCCACGAGAGGCAAGCCTCGGAGTCGTCGACGGAATACTTTGTTCGCCTTCAGCAACTGCGGCGAAGCATGAGGGGGAAGCAGGTCCCGCCCATGGTCGTGGGTCGCAGGACGTGTCGCCCGTCGAGACTGGTGCCGACAGAGATAGTGCGTATCAGTCCTGATGACAAGAGGGTCCCGCGAGATCTGCGAGAGGGAGACGGCGAGGTCGTGGAGAAAGGACGAGGGAAAGAAGGGGTGAGACGGAGACGGGGGCAGAAAGGAGGGTAAATGGGAGGGGTTGAGATGGGATTTTCTTAAGAGTGTAGAGGATTTGTGAGAGGGCGGAGTTTTTTTGGGGGCGTCGTGGGTTTTGTGCCATGTTCATGATTCATGTTTTGTCCATCCAGCGTCGAGCAGGAGAAAAGGGGTAATTTCAGTTGACGTTTGTGTGAAAGTGTGTGTTGTGCCTTGCCTTTCAGGTGATTCCCTTTTCTGTCTGCGCCCTGCATGAACCCTACCAGGGGTTTGACTTCAGTTTCCTGTAGCCAAGCACCGTCTTTTTACTCTGTCGTTGTCTTGCCCAACAAATGAACGGCCAACTTCTCTCAATCATGGCTCAACCTCCTGCCGCAAGCAGACCAGTTCAGACGTCAAATGAAGGACTTAAGAAGTTGGCGATTGCAACCCTTAAACAACGACACCGCGACACCTTCATCCGTGCGTTTACCAACGTCCTGTCAAGCGAGATCGCTGAGACAACATTTGCCCAGATTGTCGATGGGCTTCCGCTCCGGGACACGGCTTTTGACGTCTATCGTGGTTGTGTCTGCCCTCGCCATCCTCTTCTCGATGAGCATAAACAGCTTTGCCCCGGTGTCCTCGAGCATACTCGGAAGCTCTGCCAGAAGTTCAATACTAGTGCCTTGGAGATAGATTCACGGGTAGGTGCTCTCTCAAGCCCAAGACCCGCGACCTATGCTGACAGTCACCCATAAGCTCATCTACAACTATCAATCGGCTTCTCCCGCATCTAGCGCCTTCAACATGCGGCTCATTGAGCTTGTTGCAAGGGCCGTCCACCAAGTGGCTGTCCTGCTCTACAAGCAAGACACCAATCGCCACAAGAAGGATGCCCTCGGTATGTGGCGGCCGCAGGAGGATGATGCGCGGCACTTTCCCCCTACGTTCCCAGCCACACTCTTCTGCCATGAGTGGTACCGGGACTTTGATCAGTATCCCGAAGGGATCGCCGACTGCGTCGGCTACTGGGCCGAGGCACGCGTCTTTGGAGGTGTCGTCCTGTTCGACAGGCGAGACCCAGGGGCTGCACCGGAGGCTGATGTGAGTGTGCCCAACTCATTTGCAATCCCACGCTGACCACGGCCACATCACAGGGAAATTCAGTTTACTTTCACCCTGACAGGCAAGGTGTGATATACCGCATCTACCGGCTCCTCGACCACCAGCAGCAGAAACTGCTTCGGTTCCTGCTCTCCGATTCCCCGAGGCCGGGGGAGTGTTCGCTCCCAATCCTCCCTAGTAAACACAATCAACAGCGGGTTGACCCCGAGGAGCCGATAGCGGACACGGGCATCTACCGCGATCCGTGGGAACGTCGGGTTCGGCCGTTGAGCGAGGGCGACGCACGTGTCAACGGTGTCGTGGATACCTTCAACTACAATTCGTTCGAGGACTGGGTTGATGCAAACAAGCGTGGACGAGAGGCGCGGCAAAAACGGCGTGAAAGGGAAAGACAGGGCGTCGAGTGAGCCAGGCAGGTTTGCAGCTGCTCCTTCTACCTTACCACAGGAGTGCCTTATGAACAGTGTATTCCTTCCAGAATGCCGTCGCCAAGTCCCGAGAAAGGAAGGAGACAACGTGAGGACACGACGAGATGGGATGACGAATACGGAGAGCAGATCAACAGGAACACAAAACGTCAACTCGGACCCGGAAAGCCAAACCTGGAGCTGCATGGAACTCGAAGTCGTGTGGTGCACAGTGGAGAGCCGTCCTTTCCGAATGCGGATCGTTCATGGGAACGTGGACCCAGTGGATCCCGCACTGCCTGGCACCCTTGCCTGTTCCCGCCGGAACCCCACGCACCATCCTGGGCTGGGAACTTAGCTGGAACCAAGCTTCCAGGCGCGGCCGGGTTCACAGCTCCAAGAGCCCGGGCAGTTTCGAAGGGATTTGACAGACCAAAACAACCCGAGGCGACAAAACAAAACACCAAGACTGTGTCAGATGCTCATGCAGGTCCTTGACCGGTGATCGACCCGTCGAGATGCAGGCTCAGCCACCAACACCGTGGGGAACATCGGGGGTGATGGACATGCTGGCGCCAAGGCCCGAACCAGCAAGTGACCCCGCATATGCCCCTCCATTACGACACCCAGCTGGAGTGTTGGAGTGTTGGAAGAGTTGTTGTTGTGCCGAGCCGAGAGACATTGGCAGACACCCAACGACCCGGGCAGCCAGTCAAGGTGCAGCATCTCCGGCGCCCTGCGGCCGCCAGGCTGCCTCTGGCACGCCCGCCCGGGTCCCTTGGGTGCTTCCCGCCATCCTTCGAGAAGGCCAAGTCCAAAGCGTTTCCTCCTTGGTGCTGGTTACACCTCTTCCCTAAATACGCCGATCTCCCCTGCACTTCTCACGTGTCCATCCTTCCCTGGTATCTGACCACGAGAGCTGGCTACACAGCTTTCAGATCATTGTTGGTCCCTTTGACGCTCTCCGCGGAGCTGTAACCTGCACTTCCAAGAAAAGGGTCTGATCTCCGAGCTTGCCAGACCCTGCGAGTGGACTTCGTCCGACCTTAGCATCGTCACCTGTGGCCCTGAGCTTCCTTCCCCGCGCCCGTCATTGCGTTTAGATGCCGCACGCACTCAGGCTCCGTCATTCTGCCTTGTTGCTGTCGCTCTTCCACTCCCTCCCCTCGTGACCCTTTTCACCAACCCCAACCGACAATCTCCCGCAAATAGAATGGCCGAAATCATGATGGCGACCACCTTGGCCGAGGACGTGCCACGGTTTGCACGCCCGTCGATCGAGTTCCTGGGTTCAGAGGACTTTGAGACAGCCTCGATCCGCTCGGCTGCCCCCTCATACAGTAAGCTCGCCCCCAACCCTCCAACCCTCCCATCCCACCAACCCAACCACTAACAC
>Ga0247824_10001423_pt1 | contig 13041 bp, 9 predicted proteins | sample 13C_PalmiticAcid_FD_194412 | JGI IMG/M metagenome (GOLD analysis project Ga0247824, IMG submission 194412) | Soil microbial communities from agricultural site in Penn Yan, New York, United States - 13C_PalmiticAcid_Day48 | ecosystem: Environmental > Terrestrial > Soil > Agricultural land...
ATGAAGTGCACTCCCCCCCCCCGACATTTATCTTGCATGTCAGTAGGAACTCATTTCTATCCCTTGTCGCATCTGAATAGGGAACAAGCATCAGCTGAACAATGGTGTTTGGCAGTATCATCTCATCGCCACGAGGGAGTCTCTCGTTACTGCAGGTCCTGGATCTTGCCAATATCTACTTGGAGAATGCTCGTAAAACACCGGATCCCAACATTGCTTTGGTGTTGTGCCACGACACCGAGGTCTCGTTATCGCATGTGAAAAAGGCTGCTAAGACTACCGGAGACAAGGTCATGCGTGAGGGAATCGCTACAATCTACATCGGACTTGGCGACCTCTTGAATAATCAAGGACATCGAGATGAAGCTCAGGCTTTCTACAAGAAGTCTGAAAAGTGGGGGTAAGTTGGACTCTTTCCTTTCTCGATCCTTTGTTTGAAGAATCAGACGCATTTCTAACTGTTCTGTGTGACGATCATCCGAATGGTTCAACAGAGGTCGTGTCCTCAAATCTGGTCAACCAACACTCCATTCCCGACCTACAAGTATTGTGATCAAAAGCGCACTCCTATCCACTGCTGATATCACAACTGACAAGCCGGCCCAAAGTCCTTCTCAACTGAGCCATAACACCAGACATCAAATCGCCACTGCCACAATTCTACGGAATATCTTTCCTACAAATGTGCACCCTCCTCCAATTGCCTTCATTGCACCGGAACCCGACTCTCGCCTCACCGATACAACTCAACTCGCTTGCTGTCTCGAACTGCTACAAGGTTCATATGGACCAGAGGACATACTCGATCCTGCTGCTCGCAACTGGTTACAGATCACAAAGAACGAACCAGACGAGAGAGACAGACTCAACACTCTGGCTACCAATGTCATTCGAGCATTCAAGACGGACGAATTCAAGGATTCAAAGAGTGTCAACGAGGTCGTGTGCCTTGCTCCCGTCCTCGAGAAAGATGACTTTCGATATCTCCTCAAAGAATTCTACTCGGGAATCGATCAGTCTGGTCTACTCGATCTTCACCAACTCGATGGTCTTGCGAATCTGATCCAAGGTGCTGATGCTGGATATCTTGACTCGGATGATCTTGTCAAAGTGCTGTCACTCCTCAGTACTCGACTGAGAGACACTCATCAGCAATCAACACACCATGTCTATCAACTGACAGTGGCTGTCTCTCATGTGTTGGATGCCATGGCCGATGCAAATGTCACAGGAGTGGATCGTGAGAAAATCCATGAGCCTCTCTCTTCGTATCTGGACGAATTGAAAGGAAGCTCGGGTGCTTACTTGGTATACCAAGCAGCGTATGCTTACCAAGCACTTCTATGTGTCCCTGACGAATCACTGTGGCAAGCAACACTCCGTCGCGGTGGTAAAGTCATGCAAGGAGTGTCAGGACTTGTGAGTGCAGTGAAAGGACTGGATTTGTATGGATTCATTGAAGGCTTGGGGAAGATCCAGGAGGGACTGGCAGGAGCAAGTGAGATTGTTCAGATTGTCAAGACAGCGTACGATGGAGTGAAGTCACTTGGAGAGAGCGGTCAAGGATTCTTGTCATGCCTGAAGGAAGGATTCAGCTTCAATGGCAAATGTGCATGGTATACAGCACTCCGAGGAACCGATGCGTTGATTCTGGACGGACAATTTTGTGAGTTCAGGAAACTCGTGTGTGAAGTGCCATGCCGATACGATCCCGCATTCCAATGGGGAGTAGTTCAACGGCTAGGACAAGTTGCAGCCAATACAAAGTGGGATACAGAAACACGACATAGTGCGATTGCATTTCTTGGGGAGATGTACCGAAACGATGTTGTGTGGGGATATCAGGTGAATGTTAAGCAGTGGATTGTGAAGATTCTCATGCAGCTGTCAACCCTCCCTGGCGGTGCAATGCAATGTATGTGAGCAGTATCAATGGCGTAGCCGTAACTGAATAACCATGGTTGTGACATTGAACTAACTGAACGTACACTTCCGCATCACAGTCGCCGAAACACAACTCCAGGAACTGCGAACAAACGGGGATGCAGCAAAACACACACTATACCAAGCGTGCCGTGAGGATGGACATGGCACCCATCCATTGAAGACAGTACATCATAAAATCGGATCCTCAGCACTACTTGATCGTGTCCAAGAGAGACCGGATGTCGAAGGAACTCTGCGTCAACTACGAAGGCTGCGACTGAAAGAACGAGGGAATATTGTGTACATTCATCCCCAAGCCAAGGCTGGATTGCACGCTGGAGATGAGGCACGATTCTCGTTGGTGGACAAAGTTGATGAGTTCCTGGACAGCGATCAAAAGGTATTCCTTCTTCTTGGAGACTCTGGAGCAGGCAAGTCGACATTCAACAGAGAACTCGAGTGTCACTTGTGGCAGTCGTACAAAAAGAACGGAACAATCCCTCTCCACATCAACTTGCCTGCCATCGATAAGCCTGAACACGATATGATCGCAAAACAGCTTCGGAAGGTCGATTTCACTGAGCCGCAGATAAGAGAGTTGAAGTTGCATCGAAAGTTCACATTGATCTGCGACGGATATGATGAAAGCCAGCAGACACACAACCTGTATACGAGCAACAAACTGAACCAACCTGGGCAATAGAATGCCAAGATGGTCATCAGTTGCCGTAGCGAGTACCTCGGGGTCGAATATCGAGATCGTTTCCAACCAGGAGACAGGAACAGCCATTCGGGTCCATCACTCCTCCGAGAAGCTGTGATCACTCCCTTCTCGATGACTCAAGTTGAGGACTACATCACACAGTATGTATCAGTGCATCGACCATTGTGGGGGGCAACTGAGTACAAGAAAGCACTCGACCTCATCCCGAGCCTGAAGGAGTTGGTCAAGAATCCCTTCCTGATGTCATTATCATTGGAAGTATTGCCACGGATGGTCGATCCAGGACAAGATCTATCAGCTACTTACATCACGAGAGTGGCACTGTATGACCATCTCATCCAGCATTGGTTGGAGAGAGGCAAAAAGCGACTGGGAGAGAAGAACTTGAGTCCTCAAGCGAGAGCAGCATTCGAGAATCTGATCGATGAAGGATTCACACTGAGCGGCATTGACTACTTGAAGAAGCTATCAGCCGCAATATACACAGAGCAAGACGGTCAACCGATAGTGACATACTCACGATACAAGGATGAGAACACATGGAAAGGCGAGTTCTTCAGTCGAGAAGAAGAGAAGCAGCTCCTGCGAGAGGCGTGTCCTCTGATACGGAATGGTAACCAATACAGGTTCATCCATCGATCATTACTCGAGTATGGAGTGGCACTTGCAATATTCGATCCGCAGGAAATGAGAGAAAGAACGGTGGTAGGGACACCATCATCCACTCGCCGAATGAGTACTATTTCTGTTGCGAGTTCTGAGCGTGATGGACAAGTTGGAAGAGCATTGACTGTCGCCGAACAAAGGCCGGATCTCAATTCGCCGTTATCCTCGAAAAGTTTCATTAATGAGCCATCAGTCCTACAGTTCTTGGAAGAACGCGTTCAACAGGAGCCATTGTTTAAAGAGTTATTACTCGAATATATTGAGCAGTCGAAGAAGGACAAAAAGTGGCGCACAGCAGCAGCCAATGCGATCACGATTCTTGTTCGAGCAGGAGTGGAGTTCATCGGTGCTGATCTTCAAGGTATCCGAGTTCCGGGCGCTGATATCAGCTTCGGGATGTTCGATTCAGCACAATTGCAAGGAGCAGATCTTCGGCAGGCGGATCTCCATGGAGCGTGGCTGCGTGAGGCCAACTTGAGTCAGGTTCAGATGGCAGGCGTACAGTTTGGAGAGCTTCCATTCCTACACCATATCTGCACTGTGAGTTTTTGTATGTACTCACCAGATGGAAAGACGCTTGCTGCAGTACTTGACAATGGCATGATCAATTTGTATTCGACAGCAACCTGGGAATGTTTATGGACATTGCTAGGGAGAGCAACTGCATATTCGTTGGACAGCAATCAAATCGTTTCTTGCTATCAGAGAACAGTACGTGTATGGAATGTCCTCATTGGAGTCTGCATCCATGTCCTGAAGGGACATCGTGGTCGTGTTACCAGTGTCGCCTATTCGCCTCAAGGAGATCGGGTTGCTTCTGCCGGCTATGACCAGACAGTGAGAGTGTGGGATGTGGAGACCGGAGAATGCCGCCATATCTGCATTGTTCACACCGCCTACGTGATGGCAGTCAAGTATTCTCCGAATGGTGGCCAAGTTGCTTCGAGCGACCTTGACAAGTTGATACGTCTATGGGACATTGCGACGGAAACGCGCCATGTCCTACGAGGGCATGAAGGTCTTGTTACTGAAATCGCCTATTCGCCAGATGGAGATCAACTTGCTTCCGCCAGCCGTGACAAGACCGTGCGATTGTGGGATGTGGCAACTGGGGACTACCGCCACATCTTGACTGGTCATACCAACGTCGTCTTCTCCGTCATGTATTCACCGAACGGGGATCAAGCTGCTTCTGGCAGCGAGGATATGTCAATCCGACTATGGAGCGTTCAAAGCGGCGTGTGCCTTCACACACTTCTTGGCCATACCGAGTCTGTGAATAGGGTCATGTATTCACCACAAGGAGATCTCATTGCTTCCGCCAGCAGTGACAGAACTGCGCGGCTCTGGGATACAGAGACAGGGGTATGCCGCCAGACGCTGACCGGTCATTCGGACCACATTAATAGTGTCGATTTCTCGCCGAAGGGAGATCGTGTCGCCTCAGGCGGCTCTGACAAGACGGTTCGACTCTGGAATGTCGGTGAAGGAACATCTCGATACGTCCCAAAGAGTCATACCGGTTACGTATGGAGGGTCGAAAGCTCACCAAAAGGGGACCGGATTGCAACGTGTAGCTATGACAAGACGGTGAGATTCTGGGATGTAGAAACAGGAACCTGCTACCAAACATTACGGGGCCATCACGAGTCGGTGCATGGAATTGTGTATTCGCCTCGAGGAGATAAAGTTGCTACTTGCAGCAGTGATAGAACCGTGCGGCTATGGAACACAGAAACAGGAGAATGCACCCATATTTTGATCGGCTATGGAGGCGGCATTAGGAACATCGTATATTCACCAGATGGAGATATGCTTGCATCTGCATGTGGAGACGGGAGAGCCCGAATATGGGATGTGAAGTCAGGAGAGTGCCGCCATACATTGACTTGCCGTATGGACAACATTGTATATTCACCAACTCGCAATCAAGTCATTTTTTACAGTTTCTGGCAGGATTTATTACGGATATGGGATATTGAGACGGGGGTTTGCAATCACACTCTCACTGGCCATACCAGCGGGGTAAATCACACTGTATATTCACCTCAAGGGGATCATGTCGCTTCCGCCAGCAAAGACAGTACAATACGAGCACGGGACGTTGGAACTGGAGAGTGTCGCCACATCCTGATTGGCCATGGTGCTGAAGTCCTCGCATACTCACCGAGTGGCCATCAGATTGCCTCTGGCAGCAGGAATGGACCATTGATAGTATGGGACTTGAATGAAAGGACATGCCTTTGGACCTTGGCCGGTCATAGTGAGTTGGTTAGCAGGATCGTGTACTCGCCACGGGGAGATTGGATTGTCTCTGCAAGCGCTGACAGATCGGTGCGGGTGTGGGATGTTTCATCAGGCCAGTGTCGAGCAGTGATTCAAGGCTTCCAAGGTGATGTTGATGATATCGACTGGATCGAAGCCTCAGGAGTCAACTATGTGGCCACGGTATGTTCGGATGGAACGGTAGGAATGTGGAAGGCGGTGAATGGCGAGGATCACCATCATGTATCTCTGCATTGGATAACAGCAAAGGGAGAGCTCAACATGATGAATGCAACTATCCAGGATGCGCAAGGATTGAGCCAACTCAACAAGCAACTTTTAGTGCAGCGCGGAGCTGTGGGAGAGCCTGTTCAGCGTCAACGCGAAACCAGCAAGAGCTTGGCCGCGATGGCATCGGTAGTGTCAAAACTCAAGGCTCCATTAGGCAGAGGAGAACCTGTCCCGGCTGCAAGTGTCTTGACGGAACTATCAAAAGAACGGGCCGAGCGGGTCGAAGATACGGAACTCGACCTGAAGGACATCAATGGCTACATTGGGCGAAGGCTTGACAAGGAGTGAGGACTTCATCCGATTCTCCGCACTGCCAATAAACTTTTTGAGCTCTGGCTTCGAAAATTTTGGTGGCACTCCGGTTCTCTTCGAAGCCACGGAAGATCTTGTGAGTTCCTGATCGTCTCGGTGAACGAATCAGGACCTTTCATCAACAGTTCATCAGTTTGCCATGTCATCCAGCATCGGCGAGAAGTGCACCAAGATCAAGCAGGAATACGATAGCTGCTTCAACTCATGGTACTCTGAAAAGTTTCTCAAGGGCGATGCAACACCGCAGTGCGATGACTTGTTCTTCAAGTACAAGGACTGTCTCATGGTAAGGGCAACTGTGGTGTCGGGCCACTGGCAGCGCTTAGAACTGAGCGGAGCTCACGACACGTCCCTTGGCCTACGGTGTATCTGTGTCTTGAGTCAAGGATCCTCTAAAAACGGATGATCTAACGCTCGGCTTTTTGTGCAATCGGGATCGTAGAAAGTACTGGAGGAAAAGAAGCTGGATACATTGTTGGCTGACGCACGAAAGGACAACCCATTCCCTAACCCCTCAACTCCCTCTTCCTCCTCGGGCAACTCGGAGTCCGCTAGAAAGGACTGACCTTTATCCACCGCATCGCATCCAAACCATCAACATACGGCAATAAACCCGCATCAGAACAATACTTTACAAGACATGTACGCCTTGGTCCTAGGAGAGGATGCTGTGTTCGCAATTGGAAGCCGAAACCTGTGTCTCTCCAACTCAGTTGTTGCAGCCCCATAATCGCTCAGACAACTTTATCACCCTTGCAGTGAGAGGGGGAAGAGGATGCTGGACAGGAGTCGCCAAAAGTTCGTCACCAGGCATGATGTATGACAACCGTGGTCCTTGACTCGAATTCGCCAAGTTGACATACGTAACGCTGCGTGTCTCGATCCTGGTTCGGGTACTCTGTATGCTTCTCCTTTATCTTCCGGGGCATAGGATGACGCTGATAAGGGATTGCTAAAAACTGTCAAAGGGTGTATCACGATGGTCTTGGTGCTTGTGAGGATGCTAACCAAAAGTGTCTACAACCACAAATGAGCCTGCTGGACACATTCCACTGATACAACATGCAAGTTACGGCTTGTACGTGGGAAATGAAGGAGAGAGCAAGTTGAACGCAAGACCGATAAATGAGATGCCTACTTTAAGGGATGTGGCCAAGGCCACCATGCATATGCCACTATTTTTTTGTTGTTGTTGAATCTCGAGCACCAGACACGAGTACTAGAGGTGATATGAACGAGCCCCACGTCTCGCAGGAAACCTGAGGTCATTTGACGCCATACTGGAGAGTCGCTATTACGTTTGTTACTGCAGGGGGATGTATGCAGCGTTATAAGTGCTTTCGCCGTTCGAGCGTTTGGGTTCACGCATATCTCGGGAGTGAAAAAAAATAAAATCGCGCGTTGCTCTTGTCACCTTGACAACGTTTAACACTCATTATCTTTTCGTTCCAGGGCAGGTTTGGGCATGTTGAAAGAGGCCCGAATTGGTACTATCCGATCGTATGCAATGGAGCCATCGGCCGTGTGGGAAATGCAACCACCCGCCCCAAGGCCCGATCACCCAATCAATTGGTCCTGCGAAAGAGTCCGTTGGTCAATGCTCTCTCACTTTCCACATCGTTTATTGAAGGATTGGACAAACAAATCAAGAAGATAGTATCCATCGGGAACAGCCTGAGCGATAAACAAAACTGCTTCCTTGCGTCGATGAGAGGACGCAATACCACATCACATGTCGTGCAGCAACGCGATCATATCAAGTATCAAGGGAAGGTGTCCTGAATGTGGAGAAGATGTGGAGGGAGGGAGAGGGTGCAAGAGCATTGAATATGGTTGCACTGGCGCCAGTCCGGAGTATGCTGCCGTATAGTCCTACAGGGTATTCAGCTGCCCGCCACAACCAACGAGGCGTGCGACCTTGTTGCCAACGAGCGAAGGAGGCGGTGTGGTTCTCACCGTTTGTTTGTTTGACACGATGAAAACAAGCATCGCGCGCTGAAGTGACTCAATTGAGTCTCCTTCGAACCTTGTTGAGCAACCATTGATTGAACAGAAAGCACATTCAACACCCCTTTCCAGCCATTGTACCCGTTATCTATCACCTCCGATTCCTTCGCCCGTCGTCCCCCTCTCTCTTTTCTTCACTCTTTCCTTCGTCCCTCTATTTACCGCACTCACGCCTCTCACACACACTCTCTCGTCTTCCTCTTGCCCGCCATCACACTCATCAAACAAGCACTCCATCGCTCCAACGTTCAAGTCTCAAGGCGAGCCTAGTCCTAAGTCGCTACATTATCTTTATTGTTTATCAACCGCAAGGAACACGTTTTACTATCATGGCCATGCCAAGACTTCCCAGGGCCCTCCAATCCTCTCTCAGTACCGGGGCCGCACTGCGGTCGACCTGCCCCTCGTCTTCACCGTCTACGTGGCATTACTGCCAACGATCCAGGCAATACCAATATTCGTCCCTTGGTTTGACCCGTCCTGACACCGCCACGAGTAATGGAATATCGTGTACAGGAACAGCCGCCGCAGCATCATTGTCGGGAGGAGCTAGCCCGACGATAGGAGCGACTTTGACACAATCGGATGCGGCAGGGCTGGCTGGTGCGCTCGGACGCTGTCGGGTCGCTATCAGGAGTAAGCATGCATGGTCAACAACGAGCAATCGTAGGCAATACAGTCAGCTTGCAGCCGCTACACATTCGCCAACGCCATCCCCTGTCTCTGGAGCGGTCCAGCAACAACAACAATCCCAACCCATCCATATGTCCGCCTCGGCCCTTCCAACAACCACAAGTAGTACCCCAGCAGCCGTCTCGCCACAGGCGTCACCTCTCTTTAGGATGAACAACCCAGCTTCTATTCAGCAGCCTCAAGCACGACGACGGTATAGCCCACAACACTTTTACCAGAACCGAATCTTGGACCCTTACGTGAATCAGGCGGTCAATCCAATCACGCTGCGGCAGCTCGTGTTCTTTGGCCGTAATATGCAGGAAGACAAGCTTTTGAAATCGGCCAACTATGTCCGAACAGAGTTGCCTATTCGTCTCGCACACCGTATTCGGGATTTCCAAAATTTGCCGTTCATTGTGGGTACAAACCCCCACATTGAATTGGTCTACGATTTGTACTGGCAAGCGTTCGAGAAACTGAGCAAAGTGCCCGAGATCAAGACACTGGAAGACAATGATGCTTTCTGTGAGCAGATCAAGGGACTCTTGAACGATCATCTGGTGGTGATCCCACAGCTGGCCCTGGGCATCATGGAGAGCTCAAAACATATCCCATCGGACCAAGTGGATCGATTCATGAACAAGATGTTACGATCAAGGATCTCGAGACGTGTGCTGGCTGAACAACACATCTCCTTGACCTCAAACTTTAACTCGCCCAACCATATGATGACCGATAGGGGCTACATCGGTATCATCTACACACACTGTCGACCAAGAGACATTGTTGAACGCACCGCCCTTTTGGCCGCCGAAACTTGTCGTCAGGGCAGTGGTGGCATGGAGCCCCCCAAAGTGTTACTCGATGGTAACATTGACGCCGAGTTTTCCTACATCCCGGATCATATCGAGTACATCCTCTACGAGCTCCTCAAGAATTCAATGCGGTTTGTGATGAAGAACGGGATTCCAGACACAAGGACAGGGGAATTGCCGCCCATTCAGATCACAGTGTGTGAGGGAACACATGATATCGTCTTCAGGATCTCAGATAAGGGAGGCGGTATCCATCCGGACATGGAGGCACATCTGTGGTCGTACGCTCAGTCGCCAGCACGGTTTGCCAATTTTGAAAAGATCTCCAAGATGGCAGCCACCGTTCAGGAACAAATGGTGTCACCTTCAAGGAGCGTGAACTCGGGCATCGACGATGATAGCCATGTGGGCAGCAGCAAGGAGGAAGGAGAAGGGATTGTTTTGCCACCACCACCGGCCACGAACAAACCTGCCTCTTACTATGGCGGAGACTCGACGGCTTTGCTGCTGGATCGCCATGCTCCTCCACGTACCAACAAGACCACATCCAACGCTGCAACCTCTTCCTTCTCAACAGCCTCCTCACAACATCAACAGGCTGTCATTGATCCTAGTCAGAGTCGCGCCGTGGTGAGCAAACCTGGACACCTGGATGGCACGGCCCGGACATACAAGGACCAATCGTTGCATCTGGGAATTGGGCTGCCCATGAGTAAGGTTTATGCCGAGTACTGGGGCGGTGACCTAAAGGTGTTCACGATGCACGGGTATGGCACGGATGCGTATGCCAAGTTTTGCAAGTTTGGTAACATTTACGAGAACTTTGATGTGTGAAAAAAAAAGAAGTACCGCGATAATGAAAAGCGTACAGGGAATAAAAAAAAACCAACTACCCATTGTACACACACACATGAATCACCAAGCGTTTGGGATCGTTAGATTTGCAAGCTATTGATTGTCATTGTTTTCACAAAAACACAACTTCTATGTAACAGATCTAAGGTCTTGGGGGGAGGGTATTTGTGATGGCCAGTGAAGCCTTTGGGAAGTAAATAGAAAGATGTTCGAGGGTGCTCTTTTCACTTCTTCGTCTTCACCTCAATGGTGCCCAACTTCATCCTCTCATAGTTCTTGGGGTATTCATCGTAGGTGAACTTCTTCTGGGCAGCAACCTCGATTGAGTATTTGCCATCTGGGACACGCTGGGGCTTCAAAGTCAGGTCCTCCTTGGTGAAGACAAGACCGTTCCAGATCCGAGCAGCGGTGTATATCTCACCATCGGGGTCCAAGTTGACGTTACGACCCCGGTGACCGAATCCGGGACCATTGGTGACCGTATCAATGAAGCCAACAAATTTGCCATCCTTGGAAACACGGATCATCAGGTCGGGGGTATGTGAACCGAGGCGCGTGAGGATCGTTGGCATTCGTTTCTCGAAATCAAACTTGGTGTGGTTGATAGGCGATATGTTGAGTTTTTCATCGGAGACCGCGAGCTGGATGTTCTCCTTATCCAGAATGGGGACCTTGGAGATATCACCCTTCAGTCCGGTGTAAGGGACGCTGACTGGGACACCTTTCTTTGACTTGGGCGTGGCAACAACGAATCCAGAGTAAATAGGGAATTGGCTAGCCTTGCCCTTCTTGGGTTCCTTGAAAGAAAGGGTGATCTTGGCAGTCTTGCCAGCAGGGATCTCAACCTCCTTGGCAGAGAAGACAACAGTGGCATAGTGAGGTTCGATGATGGGCGTGGAAAGAGGGAAGACGTTCTTGTCGGGATACGAGTTCAAGGCGTCAGCGGGAACGTGCGACAACTTGTAGGTCTCCTTGTGCTCGCCAAAGTTCTTGATCGAGATGATAACATTCTTCTTGAAGTTTTTGCTGTCAAGGAGATCAATGTGGTCGGGCGAGATCGAGGTGGTAGTCGTAATGGCTCTGAGCACATTGACAAGACCAGCACCTTGCTTGGCAACCGAGGCTTTGGTTTTGGATTCAGCCTCCGAAGAGATGGTGGCAGTGTTCTTCAAGACCTGACGGATCACATCGCCATGAGGCTTCGACTTTTTCGCTTGCATGTACAGAGCATGTGAACCTGCAAGGTAGGGGGTCGCCATGGAGGTACCAGACAGGACAGCGTAATCGGTCGGCTCGTCCGGATTAAAGGGTTTGTGAGGATAAGTGGACAGGATGTTGCCTCCAGGAGCTGCAAGATCAGGTTTTGAGCGAAGTTCTCCATCAAGACCATAGGATGAGAATCCAGAGGGTGATCCGCCGCCTTCTACCACAAAGTTGGTCGCATCCTTGCTCCAAGTGAATATGGCCGTAGGTGACGATTTCCAGGCAGCAAGCAACGCGTCGCCAGACCTGTGCTCAATTGACGCCATGGGGAATCCAGCGATACCTGCAAGATTATCAAGTCCCATTGTAGCCTGGATCAACATGCCAGCAGCACCGGCCTTCTTGGCGAGCGTAGCACGTCCAGCGGATCCGCATTTCGAGAAATCACCGAGAGCAAGAACCACATTTCCCTCGACCTCTGTTGTGTAATGTGCAGCATCGCATCCATCCGCGAGCGAACCACCGCTAAAGATAGGAACCAGGATCGCACCAGCTGGTACATTAGGCGCTTTGCCCGCCTTAATAGGCTTTCCCCAGCTCGAAGACTGGGAATAAGGCATATCCTTGTCACCATCACCGTACTTGAACGAGTGCAAGAACTCATAGGCGTTATCGAAAGACGCAGCAGAAGTAGCCAAGTCTCCAAGACCAGTATCGGAAACCATCCAGACGCCCTCACTGCCATCATTTCCAGCAGCAGCAATAACAGCTACACCGCTTTTCACGAGTTTGTCACCAAGGACCGCGACTGCATTGTACTTGTAATCCGAGCCACTACCAAGGGATAAGTTGATAACCTACGGAAAAAAGAATCAATCCGTCAGGGTCGACGCGAAGGTTTGCCCCCTCCCCCTTGCAGGAACGACCAACCACCTTGTGCTATTTTTGAAGGCTACCCCAAGTATTCAAAGAGGTACTTACATCCATCCCGTCCTTGCTAGCTCTCTGCATGGCGGCAAGAATAACATCGTCTGGACTGTCACCTCCGCATCCAAAGACGCGATAGGCACCAAAGGTGACTTCAGGAGCAACACCGACAAAGGGTTGTGGAGGCTTGGGACCTTTCTTGATGTTCGACGCGTTCGCTCCAATGATACCAGCGACATGAGTTCCGTGGCCCTCGCAATCCATAGGATCATCATCCGGCTTGCGACCAGTCATTCCATCGTATTCATCGCCGACAAAGTCATAGCCATGGGTGATACGGCAACCTTTGCCGAAGCATCCCTCGGTAGCACCAGG
>Ga0247824_10001424_pt1 | contig 13031 bp, 18 predicted proteins | sample 13C_PalmiticAcid_FD_194412 | JGI IMG/M metagenome (GOLD analysis project Ga0247824, IMG submission 194412) | Soil microbial communities from agricultural site in Penn Yan, New York, United States - 13C_PalmiticAcid_Day48 | ecosystem: Environmental > Terrestrial > Soil > Agricultural land...
AAGAGACAGCCATCCCCTCTTTCTCTCCCCCCCTCATGTACTCGCTCGTAAAAAAGACCTCCTGCAATCTGCAACCCCCTCCTCCTCCCACCTGGGATCTGGCGGTCAGAACTCCCCTTCGGCCCTTCCTTCTACTGCACCTCCATCTATTGATCGATCAGATCGATCTAACTTTTTTGCATCCCCTCATCTAACCATTTCTCTCTTTTCCCCTTGCTTTCCTTTTTCTTCATACCATTTTTGTATATCCAACGTAGCGCACCTGGGTCCACAATGTGCCGAGTACCTTCAACAGCACCTTGTCCCGATCCTAGACGAGTCCTTTTCGACCCAATTGGATCATACCGATATCCATGATCCCGAATGTAGAATCGAATCCATACAGGTTGTCGACACCCTGAAATCAACCTTCAAGGAGCTGGATGAACTCTTGCTGGCAACGGCCATAACTGTTGCTTTAACGCAGCCCGAGACCATAGAGGGGCTCGAGTCTGAAGAAGAAGTCAAGAAGACTCAAGAGATTGTCGCACAAGTCGTCACTGGATCCACAGCATTGGTAGGGTTCTTGGCACCGCATCGTGATAGAACATCCACAGAAGCCGGTGACAGTGATGGAGGGGGTGACCAAGACGCCTTCCTGAAGCATGACTTTTACATGGCACAATTGGGCGATTCAGTCGCGATTTTGGCTGGATACGATGCTCAAGGTCAATGGACAGCGCAACGATTGAATCCTCCAGAGACACGCGAACACTCGGTCCGGTACCCAGGTTCACAAGAATACCGCAAAGTGATCTTAGAAGCCAAGGAGCGGGCATTGACCATAGAACAGTATCTGACGCAGCACAACGGAGACAGAGGTGTACATTCATCCCTACCAAACGCCGGCATCAATGGCAGTTTGGAGGCTGTTACAGACAACACCTTCCTGACCAGGGGCGGCAAATTTTTGGGTCTTCCTGTCACTCGTGCGTTCGGAGACCTGGATTGGAAGTTGGAGCAGGAGGCCCGGTTTTCAGTAGGGACATGGGTCGAGAAAGCATTGAAGGACAAGATTGACCAAGCTCTTGGGGGCGGTCCTCAACATTTGGAGGACCTTGATGGTGACAACTTGAATGATCCTCCATACGTTGTAGTAGATCCCTGGATCTCACGGTTTGTCCTGGAGACTCGGAAACCGTCATCCAGCCAAGATTCTCCAGCTGGACCTTCCGACCAATTCTTGATCCTGTTAAGCCGTGGAATGTTGTACACGACGCGGGCATTGATCAATCCTGCATCAAACGACGGAAAAGTCAACTCTTACGACCAGGCATTGATTTCAGATGTAGAGCTATCGCGTGTGGTTGCAGATGCGCTCGAGAAGGGCGAAGAAAACTGTGGCTGGGCCGTGGCCAAAGCCTTGGATGATGCACGCAGAGAGCTCAATGGGGTTGTCATCAACAAAGACAACGAAGATGAAGGTCGCGAAGGATCAGTCATTGTCGTCGTACTATAGTTTGACCGAGAAAAGATACCTGTGAATAGTCACCGCTTGTCCAACCGAAAATATCGCATCACTCTCCATGGCCCGCAGGCCCTTCAATAAACATATGATATACTTGATTCCCGAACCCAGAGACTGCCGTACGAGGTCAAGGAGCGAAGCGTTGACATTGCGGCAAGTCTCGCTACAAAAGCTCCAGCGAGTGAGGCGACATGATCCAACGTCTCGTGACTAGGAGGAGAACAGTGGCAAGAGAGCCTTGAATAACAGCTGCCGTCTCTGTTCAGATCCCACTTCAAAAGCAACAAAAGCTCCATGTGCCCTGCCATCGATATCCGATGGAACAAGCCGTATATTGTCTGGTGCTTGTGAACCGTCTATCTTGCATTGTGTTGTGTCATGGTGAGTCCTGGCTTACTCGTCATCGATCCTGTCCAAAGGCACCTCTACCTGAATCCCAATCGCCTCGGAGATCTCAGAGTCAAGCAAGGACTTTAGAGTGTGATGATCTCGGTTGTAGAACCATGTCTTGTGGTTTGCATCATAGTCGTATCTCTTGGGCCCTGTGGTCGGAGAGGATAGCCAGAGCTGCTTGTTGGGAGGTTGCTTATTGATGACATATGTTCCCTTGTCGCCTAGTTTGATGGTCAACACTCCACTCTACTCTCTCCCCCAGAAAGGGTAATGAAAGCCAAAGCACGCAAGTGCAAGCGAAAAAGAGGCAATGAGCGGGGAAAGATCTGCGTGGGAAAAACAAGGTTCTGTCTCATAGGGCAAGCAGGACACACCTTTTTGCATGGACTCACCTGGTACTCAACGTCGTATCCTGGGATCTCATGCTCATCTCCGAGGTCCTCAAAGTACTCGACCATCCTGTCCATGCTCACATCCGAAGCGTCATGGTAGTCATCATCTGTCAAGTCGCTGTAGATATGATCGTCGGATGAATATGGTCAGATCGGAAAACAAGGGATAAGCATACAAACGCAGCCAAAGATATCCTGTGGGGTGAATACCTGATGGAGTACTCCAGCTTTACGTTTGTTGAGCTGTAGGAGCGCGAAGAGGAGTAGGAGACGGCAGAAGAAGCTTTGGTGGAGCGAGTCTCGTTCCAGCGGACGTGAATGCGAGCGCAGCAAGAGAGAGCGACTGGTGCGAGCTGTGCGGCAGTAGGGCGAGTGGAGTAGGCCAAACGACGAAGTGTTGTTTGTGTAGGCCTTGCCCGGGAGATACACGTCCTCGCGAGGTTGAATGTTGCTGCAGAAGCCATGGGGAGGAGAAGGGCGACAGGGATGAGTTCAGCAGAAAGTAGGAGAGTTGAGTGTACAGCCGCCCGACTTGGTCGAAAATGGAACGTGAGCAGTCACTTTGTTTACCGCGATGCATTGGGAGCCTTGAAAACCGGAACCCTCTCTTTCTTTGCTCGGCAGCATACTAGCGACACACCCATCACCATGTTCTCAGCAGGCAGGTCATCGCTCTCTGGAGCTGCTAGCCGCTCGGCAGTTCATATTGTCAAGGTACTCTCAGGGCAACCCAGGACCGGAACATTGAAAAACCGTTTTCACGCGTTACAACTTGGCTGATCAGTTCACTAAAAGCGATGCTATGTGGACAAGGGAGAAACAGGACTGACGCTTTCCGACCATCTATCTCGCACCGGGTAAACATCTGCATTAGCGCTGGAAGACACAAAAGTCCATCGAGGTTACTTTGAGGGCAAATGTTGCAGGTCTCGGAAAGCCAGGTACTACATCGATAGAGTAGGGAGCTAGTCGCTATCACTTTGGGACACCTCGGGGGGGAAGGGGATACGCCTTCGGTCTTATACTAATGAAGAGCTCCGTGGGATTGACTCTACTTTAACCATAGGCGATATTGTCAATGTTGCGCGTAAGTTTGTTTGTTTGGCAGGACATCGGGATAGAGTCCTCGAAGGCGACTAGGCGATTGAGCATGGATGATGATCTACGCAGATTCAGGATACGTGTTCAGAGTACAGAATTGTTTCTGATGGCGACGTTTTGTATTTGCTCTCGTGTTCCATCAACTAGCTGGAAGAATGAGGAACCGGCTCTACCCAATTGGACTCGCCAGTTATATTGATAAGAATGCTCAAAGCCATAAAGCGGCTATTATGGCAGAGCAAACGGCCTTGGAGCATGTGCGGGAGGCTGAAGTGGTATGTAGCGTGATGTTGGATAGCTGGAATCCACGGAGGATATTGAGGGCATGTTCACCCATTGACCAATTGAGTCATGGACCTGTTGTATCACATAGGCTCACCAAAAGACACACAAGCGGGAACAGCGCTTGGTTCAAATGCAAGAACTCCGTAATCGCCTCCAGGCATTGCCTCCGCTGGTTTTCACGCGTGCTGTGAATGAGGTGTTACCAGGATCAAAAACCATCTTTGGATCTGTGCAGGCTGAAGACGTAATCAAAGAGCTCAAGGAGAAGCACAACATTGCTGTGGATAAGGTCACGGTGAACGGCACAAAGATTAAGACCATCGGAGAATCATGGGCCCGAGTAGATCTGGGAGACTTGGGGTCTGTGGAACTCAAAGTTGTTGTTGAAAGGCGTTAATTGGCATGAAATGAGGCACAAGAACCCTGAGAAATAGAGTTGGAGCAAGGATTGTCGGGCTTCACTATCAAAGGGACCAAGGGACCAAGGGATCAAGGGGCTGAAGATCAATACGGCCAGGGCAATGTTGCACGGACAGAGCGTCATTGTTGGACGGGCTGCCCATCGACTGGACATGCAGCAAGCAAACAGACGTCTGGTGATGGCCATGCAGGCGAAGCCCATAAATTAACAGCATTTAACGGTATAAGCAGCTTTAGCTTTCCATGTGCGATGGGCTACAGGACAATATCGCGAAGGTCATACGAGTTGTACAAGAGGCTCTCGGCGACAAGGTTTAGCGGGAAAGAGTATGCTTTAATGTGTGCTCTCGTTGGGGTCCGTCTACAGTTTATTCAGACATGCACAACATACAGACATGCACAACATACAGACATGCATGGGTGGAGAGGGGCGGGGGGTACGGAGTGGAGAGGGAGTGAGCCAACAAACACTGTCCCCCATTGGGCCAAATGCATCTTGTAGAGAGAGACCTGAGCCATGCTGGATGCTGTGGTCGTAGAGTTGTTTGTTGTTGTTGTCCCTCGTGCCATTCCACCATGTACATCGAGGTACGTCAATTATCAGATACGGTTTCTGTTTGTCATGGCAATTGCACACTCCTTTTCTTCCTTCCTTCCCACCCCTTGCAAGGCATGGTGATTGTCCACTCGACGATACCACGTTAAAATATCACCTCTCCCCCCACATTCCTTCCTTGCACCTTTTCTGCCCCTCCACTCTCTGTCCCGCTCCCTCCACAGAGTTCTCACGTTCTCCCACTCTCTCCTCTCCCTCTTCTTCCCCTCCCTCCCCGCTCTCCCTCTTCTTCCTTCTCTCATTCCTCCCTCCTCCTCTCACTCCTCCCCCTCTCTGATCACACCATGTCCTCCAGGAGTCCCACGGTCCGTGCTTCCCAGTCCACAAGGTCCCCCAGGAACAACAACAACCCCTTTCGAAGCAATGGCGACGACGTCTTCATGGTCAACAGCGACATCATGATCGGTCGCCAGGAATCGCACTCGGACGACGGTGAGGACGACGCTCCTGCCTTTGGTCAAGACAACAAGCCGCCGGCCATCTATACCCCTCGTCGTGCCCCTGTCCCAAATAAGCCTCGACAACAGCCCTTGACCTCCTCGGATGCTGCAGCACAACAGCCATCTTCTTATCTTGGGTCCAAGGACGAACAGGGACGTCAGACTCGTACACCTGAAGCAGCACCATCATCACCTCCATCACGCCCTCGCCGTCCTATCGTCATCACCATACCAGATCCCTCTGCAAATCAACCTTCATCCCCACCACTTCAGTACCAACAAAAAACTCCCACTGGACGATCTCGTAATGTTAATGCTAATAACGGACACAATACCCAGCCAACCGCCGACCTGGAGATGCGTGAACGCGGTTGGGACCAAGAACAAACCTCGCAGCTATCCTCTAGATCACCTCCTCTCACTTCCTTGTCAACTAATCTGACCTCTGGAACGATCGCACCGTCAGCAGTCGAGCCATCCGTCAGCCGGTCCGCTTCCAAGCAGGAGAGTAGAATCACAAAATACAGGAACGAGCACCCAACACAAGATGAACGTTCAGGTCGTGCCGAGCGAGGCTCAACAGACAGAGATAGCATCTCTTCTGTCGAGCGAGCAGGATACACCTCGTTCCTGGGACACCTTCGACCCTCAAAAGGTCACAACAGGTATGGCTCTCGACTGACAGCGGATACACCGGAATCACAAAGCGCCGCTGGAAGCAAGAACAATCTTATCCGGGACCAATCTCACTACTTGAGAGCAGACCTCGTCAATGAGAAACTCCAAAACCATGGATCGAATCGAAAGACAGGGAAGCCAGGCAAGGGTGGTCAGGAGCCAGAGACGGACATGTTCAAGTTTGTCGAGATCATGCTGGAAATGCCCGAGAAACCATCTTGGTGGCAAGTGGTGATCAAACTAGCCAAGGTCTTGGCAGTCATGACCATTGCCTACTATGGTCTCATGGCCTTGTATTTCGCAGCAGAGGTACCGAGTCCTATCTTTGTACACCGAGGATGGTGCTTGTGGTTCTCCATCCGAATAGAGTGATTCTAACCCTTTGTGCTTCCGCATCGCGCTCTAGTTCCAACACAAGGATCACATGAAGAACCTCGATGTACTCGTCGTGGACTTGGACCAAGGAATGATCGGTGTCAACTTTCTCAACTTTACAGCGCAGCTTAACCAGGAGCCAGGTCAGATCAACTGGGCGTCCGAGCCTTCAACGCTCTTTCCTAACATGTCTACCATCCAGGAAGCGGTCAGAGGTGGCCGCTACTGGGGCGCCGTGGTCGTACAACCGAATGCATCATCGACTCTGAACATGGCATTTTCGAATGCTCTGTCGGATTATAACCCGGACAAGGCGTTTGCGTTTGTTTATGACGGTGGACGGGATCCATTGGTGGTCAAACCTTACATTGTGGCCAGCATGTACACCTCGTTCCTTGTGTTCTCAAAGATCTTCAACCCAGCATGGATCAAGTTCATCCTTGTTTACGCACAAAGGAATAACCTTGACGTGTCGGCCTTGCAATATGCTCCGCAAGTCATGGGTACGCCTGTAGCGTTTGAAGAATTCGACCTGCATCCATCCACGGCTGCGATCATTGGTTCAGCAACAACGGTGGCCTACATTTGGATCTTTTTGATTGCCGGAGGAAGCACCTACTTGGTGGCCCATGTGATCCAACCCATGACTCGACATGCCTCTGTTTTCAAGACCATGATGATGCTCGCGACACCTTTGCTCGTGTTCCTGAGCATGCTTTCCATGGCCTACAGTCTTTTGCTGCTCACGTTTGGAGTGCCCTTCCACGGTGGTGTGACACAGTTCATGTCGCTCTTTGGAGGCATGTTGCTCCTGCAATGCGCTGTATCGGCTATGGTCCTATCCCTCATCTACCTGATCCCAGTCGTCTTTATTCCTATGTTTACGATCACCTTTGTGATCATGAACGTGATCGCAGTGTTCAACCCAGTCGAACTGATGCCCAAGTTCTATGGCTGGGCTTACGCAATGCCATTCCTGAATGCTGTCCAGATTGCGCGGTATGTACTCATGGGATCGTACAACCGTCTCATCTACAACATTCCAATCTTGGCAGCCTGGATCTTGGTCCCCGTGGTGCTGTTGCCTTTTGCGATCAGCCGACAAAAGCGAATGGCCAAGGAGCTCGCCTTTGAAGAAGAGGAGAAGCGATTCCAGATGGAAATGCGAGAGCGTCAGCAAAAGCGAAGGGAGCTCTCACGACAGCAAGACGAAATGAACGAGGCGGAGGAGGGACAGCCTCGATTAGATGGTTTCGATCGACACGACGACGGCTATGACAAACGAGAGATGAAGGGCAGTGTGGATGATCGACAGCGTGCACGCCAAACGAGTCGGTCTAGACAGCCTGTCCCCCCCGTACGGAAGGAGTCCTTAGCCAAGCGACCCAAGCCTGGAGATGCCGTCAGAAGCGAGAATAGCGACAGCGAAGGCGATGTGAGTGAGGGCTACCAGGTGGAAGTAGGCCAAGGAAGAGAGAGGTGGCGGAGCCATGAGGGCCGTTCCGCCCAAGGGCAATTGCCACACGAACATGACCGATCACAAGGCCGTAGAAGACGCGATGGGGCCAAGCCGAGCGAAGTGAAGTAACCTAGGCTGCAGGGTGGGTAGAGTAGATGGAGAAGGCGAGGAGAAGGAACGAGTATATATAACGTCGATCGCATTCATGTAAACACGCAAGCACCACCACAGCTCCCGCCATCTGGTGGCAATTGCCTATGCACTAGAGCCGACTGCGGAGGCACAGCCGTAATGCATGTAATGCAGAAGTGCAGAAGTGGACAACACCTTCTGGACCTCCGCAGCACCAGTCACGGCGGCGCAATTAAGGTTCTGGACAGTACTATGTAAGCGGGCTTCATTGTGATTCTTCAAGCGAGCCCCCCACCTTCCTTCTCTACCTTGTGATATGTGTTGACGTTGCCTTTACCTCTGCGGTCCTCCATCCTCGTCCCCATTTAAATCAAAGTCCAAACGGACCAAACCCCACACATCTCTTCAATGCCCTCTGTCTCTGCTTTGCCCGTCGTGCAGCCAAGCACTGCCTCCTCCGCCACTGTAGCCTTTCCCCTCTCCACAAAGCAGCTTCGCCGTCCCTCCCTCACCATGTCTTCTCCTTCTTCTACGGGGGCTTTTCTCCCCAGAGTTAACACCCAGCCTACTTCCTCTTCTTCTCCCTCCTCCCCGACCTCAGTGTCCAAAATGAGCATAGCCTACATCAGCTCCTCCTCGGCCTCTTCCAATGTCGAGTCGCCAGGGACAAAGATGAGTATCGCATTTCTCAACTCGCTAGCGGCTGCTGATGTCAAGTGTTCCACCGACTACCGGACCTCCAGCCCAGAGAAATCCAAGGATAGCCAGTCGATCGCATTACCCAGCCCTGTAATGAGCCGTTTGCAAGACCAAGACGATACAGAATATCATCCCATGGACATGCATCCAATCTCACGTTCTCCTTCTCCTATTTCACCAGCCATGAACGTATCGTTCTCCAACATGAAGATGACCGTAGATGACCTTCCTGACCTCCACAAACCCGTGCCACGTATACGACGATGGTGGAAGAAGCCGTCGGATGCCTCGGAAGCCCTCGCCCCTCCTCGAAGGTTTACATGTCCGTATGAGGGCTGTGGGCGAGTATTCACACGAGGGACGAACATGAGAGCACATCAAGTGACCCATTATCCGGACATCGCGCCCAAGTACCAATGCGACCTAAGTGGTTGCCACCGGAACTTTACCAGGAAGCACGACTTGCAGCGACATCAGACAACGGTTCATAAGCACGAGTGCAAGCACCTGTGTCCTGTGTGCAATGAGGCCTTTTCCAGAGCAGATGGACTCCGCCGGCACCGTGTGAGAAAGGAGGCTTGTCGCGAAACAGGGATGACGAAATCACCGACCACGACAGGCAGGATGACCTCTCCGACTGCCCCCAGACCACCTGACAAGGGTGAAACTGGGCCTGATGACATGGACGCCTCCGCGGTAGATTCGGATGAGGATGAGGATATGCTCGCCTCGGACACGGAGGTTGATCTCACGACTGCGGCTCAGGCATCTTCCGAGGGCTAAGGAGCACGATGAAGCGTCTTCTTATTAAGTGCTCTCTCGTCTATTTTCCCGCTCATTTCCGCCACCACTCACACCCACCCCTCACCACCACGATCAACAACCGTTCTAGACTTGAAAATGATTCGGTGCTGCGCCGCCACCAACTCGTTGTCTGCGCTTCTCCGCGTAATGTGTATCATACTACTTTCCCCCCCCTCCCCACTCCAATAGCGCCATGAGGGTAGCTAAATATCCGAGCAGATAGTATGTACACTAGATGATTGGAGGAGGCTGGTGTGTCAATACCGCTTGGTTTGCACCAGGGAATCCATTCGTGATGAAATAGAGAATCTCTTTGCTGGTCCACACCAGGTCCATCTATTGAATTTGTGGTTGTGCATGATGAGAGCCGATGAACAGAGTGTGTACAAGGGAGATTGTACTTTTTTTTCACCCGGAACGAGACAGTGTGTGTACACGGATGGCGCTGTATGTACACATGAATGGGTCGAAAGCACAAAAGGCGCATTGCCGATGGTGGGTTGGCATAGCCGGCATATCGGATAGGGGAGCATGGCTGAGGGAATGACAGGTCAGTTGCATGTGTGATGCTCTACCAACGGTCAGATGTGGAGAATGTGCATACGACTGACGCACCATCCTTAATGGATGCGCCACCACATCCCTTTTTTTCCCCCTTCTTCCCACTGGCCTGCATGCATTTCGCACCCCCGCCCAGACACACACATCGGGGCGCATTGGCCAAATGCGGCTGGACATGGTGCACGTGATCTCGACCTTGGGATTGCTGACTCAACTCCTGGACCTTTCTTTTTTTCCTTCTTGGCCGTTCCACCTCCTTCTCCTTGCATAACGCACACATACACGCGCTTTCGCCATGTCGCTGGAACCCAACCGCAACACCTCGCTCCTCCACGCTGGCTACCACCACCCCGTCCACAGGACGTGGCAAAGCGGCGCCAAGCTCGATGCAAACATGCTCATGTACCCGATCTTCGTCACCGACAATGACGACGTTGAGGAGAAGATCGAGACCCTGCCTGGTCAATCACGGTAAATCCCCCCTCCCTTCCCCCCTTTCTTCACTATCTCTACCCCTCTCTGCCCTTATGTTTGTGGTTGACCGTGTTGGACCTTCGGAGACAAAACTGCCGAACCGAACTCTGTTGGCCGTAGTAGCTTCTCTCTAGAACCATCCAAAGCTAATTCAAACTCCCCCCCTCCTTCTGACTGCATGCATATGCATAGATGGGGAGTCAACCTGTTGGTCAACTTTTTGAAGCCTTTGGTCGCCAATGGTCTCAAGTCGGTCATCATCTTTGGTGTCCCTGTCAACATCCAAAAGGTGAGTCGACAAGATCTATTTTTCCCATCTCCTCCGCCTGTTGTGACACAAACCAAAACAAGCAAAGATGGCACCCGCTTCGGAGCACGCACTTCGGAAAAGCGAAGATGGGAAGGGAGGGGGTGGGAAGAAATGGCTGTTTTACCGGATCGGGATCGGAGCACTAGCCGAATTGGAGACGACAACCACCCAAGGAACACTACAGAAAGAAACCAGACCATGGGGCGTGTGCAGTAGCCGTTTCCTCATTGCCAAGAAACCATCCCGTTTACATCATTGGCATCCGTGAGGCCTTTTCTCGGCTATCCCTTCCCCTTTCCCCATCGAAACTTTGTTTCCCCCCTCCCCCCTCGCCTCGTCCTTCCGCGATCCAATTCTTGCTTACACCACCTTTCTCTTGAACTGTGAACCTCCTTAGGATGCAGTCGGATCCGCAGCGGACGATCTGAATACCCCGACGATCCGGGCTTTACATGTGCTGCGCAAGGCATTCCCAGATCTTCTCCTGGCTTGCGACGTGTGCCTGTGCCCATACACTTCACATGGACATTGCGGTGTGTTGTGCGAAGACGGAACGATCGATAACCGAGCCTCTGTCAAACGTCTGGTCGACGTCGCCATGGCCTATGCCCGCAATGGCTGCCAAGTGATTGCACCAAGCGATATGATGGACGGAAGGATCAAGGGTATCAAGGACGCATTGGTTCAGGAAGACGTGGCGCACAAGATCAGTTTGATGTCGTACTCTGCCAAGTTTGCATCAGGATTCTATGGACCTTTCAGGTATGTTGTCGTCTGAAGGGCCACATTCATTTATGATTCGCAAGAAGAGTAGGCAACGTATTGACCCCTCCTCCCCTCTATTTTTTTTTTTTGCTGTTCACAGAGATGCATGCCATTCAACCCCTGGCAGTGGAGATCGCAAGTGCTATCAACTCCCTCCTCAGGCTCGTGGACTCGCCCGCCGCGCGATCATCAGGGATGTGGGCGAGGGCGCAGATATGTTGATGGTGAAGCCCGGTACACCCTACCTGGACGTGTTGAGGGATGCTCGGGAGATTGCACCGGACCACCCATTGTCAGTGTACCAGGTCTCGGGCGAGTACGCGATGATCTGGCATGCGGCCAAGGCAGGAGTCTTTGATCTGAAGACAGGCGTCATGGAAAGCATGGATGGATTCATCCGTGCAGGAGCCAACCTCATCCTGACCTACTACACACCCCAGATTCTGGAGTGGCTCAAGGAGAACAAATTGTAAAAAAAAAAAAAAAAAAAGAACAAAAAGGCATACCAGGTTGGGAATAGGATCCACCTCTCGGCAACCTTCCGCACAAAGCAAGGGACTCTTTCCACCGGTGGTATTGGGTGGATTTGTAAATCGTAAAAAAAATAAATGTTCATTAGTGTACCATGTCAGAAAGCACACCTTTACCACAAACTCGGCGGCGCAGACGCCAACGGTGTCAATGTCTTTCCAACGGCGTTCTTTATTTTCCACCACCGTGATCCACAACAATGCAGTCGTTGGTTATCCACAGCGGTTTTTTTTTTTTGTCTGTGGATTTGAAGAAGGGCTGTGGTCATTGCTCAGCGAAGATTTATGAAGGGGAAATGTTTGCCACCAAAATTCACTTTCCCCCCCTCTTCCCTTCCATACGCCGTTTTTGCATCCGCTCAGGGGGATCAGAAACGTCCTCCTCACTCCATTCATGTAGACCATACCCCGAGGTAAGTTCTGCTTTGCTACAAGAGACGATATCAAAACTACTCCATCTCGCTCTCAACAAGGACTCGATAACGAACTGATTCCATTGTTCTTTGCAACTCTCCCCCTCCCCCCCTATCTTTTTTTTGTTCTTCCTGCTCATTGACACAGCGTCGAGCAGGTCAGGATCACCAAGGGGGAGTCGTTGGTCTTCTTGACCACCAAACTTCCCCTCCTCCCTCGGACCTCCCTCCTCCGATTTGCACCATCCCAAGAACAAGGCGATGGTGGTGGTAGGGGGGCTACTACACTCCTCTACTACAACATCAGCACCAAGGCACCATCGATAAAGTCCAAAGGCACACCGATACTCGCTCACACGTCCATTACAACATACAACGAACGAACCCCACGAAGAATGAAGAGGCGCGCCCTTCGCGATCACCATAAACCTGTACTCGGTCCACGATTCAAGACCCGCCAGAATCGCCCGATGATGCTGGTGCTCCAAAGGCATTACCCAAGATTCATGGATGCTCGAACAAATGGAACCGAACAACATCTTCAACCTAGCCACCACCCCCATCGACACCCTTGCTTATCGCCTCCTCATCTCTCAACTCACGCGCTGTGCAGGTGCTTGTCGTTCCTCGCCGCCGCACTCAGCGACCAGCAGAGAAAATCGAGGGGGGACCGGGGG
>Ga0247824_10001426_pt1 | contig 13025 bp, 9 predicted proteins | sample 13C_PalmiticAcid_FD_194412 | JGI IMG/M metagenome (GOLD analysis project Ga0247824, IMG submission 194412) | Soil microbial communities from agricultural site in Penn Yan, New York, United States - 13C_PalmiticAcid_Day48 | ecosystem: Environmental > Terrestrial > Soil > Agricultural land...
AAGCGGCACAGGCGGATCAGCGCTTCCGCGATTTGCCCCAGCTTCACGCCCGGTTCGTTCCTGCGGAATCCCTCGTCGAGCATCATCTGTTCGCAGTAATGCGCCCAGCCCTCGACGAGCGCCGTCGAAGAGAACAGGATCGACTTCCGCAGCTTGGAGTCGATGTGGCGCAGATGCTGATAATGCAGGTAGTGCCCGGGGAACACCTCGTGAATGGAGATGGACCAGAGATTCCCGTAGTTGAAGTCGCGGAGATGTTCAGCCTGCCGCTCCGCGGGCCACGTCGGGTCCACATCCGTTATGTAGTACGTCGCGCGGATCGGTCTCGTCTCGAACGGCCCTGGCGTCCACATGCTGGCGAAGGTCCAGCGATAGAACTTCGGTGTCGCCGCGACGTCGACCGGCGCCCCCTGCGGAATCGTGACGATCCGGTTCTCGTCGATGAACTGCACGAGCTCTCCGAGCTGTTGCTGCGCGACCGACACCAGCTGCCCGGCCGGTGGATGGTCCGATTTCGCGCGTTCCCATGCTGCGCGGGGGTCACCGCCGTTGATTCGGCAGGCGACACGCCTGAACTCCTCCTGCGCCGCACGCAGCTCACGCATGGCGATCGCGAGCAGCTTGTCGACATCGACCGAGAATCCTTCATCGAGGCGCAGCTTCTCTTCGAAGCGCTCTCGTCCGAGGCGGAAGGAGCCCTTGCTGCGGGGCGCGAGTTCCTTCTCGAGATACTCGGCGTAGACGCCGAGCGCCGCCGACGCGTCCATCGAGGTGTCCGCGAGGTCGCCGAGGATGTGATGATCGTCGAGGCGCGAAAATGCGCGCGGCAGATCCTCGTCGATGAAGCGCTGCGTGCCGCGGATGCTCTCGAGACCGACCTTCACGAAGATGCCCGCGGGATCCTTGATGTTGTCCTTCGCGGCCTGGATCAGTCGCGGCACCTGGCGGAGCTTCGAGACGATGCGGCGCGCGCGTTGTTCGAGCGCGGCGTATTCGAAGAGCGCCTGGCCGGCAAGGCTCGTCGAGATGATGTCCGCGTAATGCTGCGGGCTCCGCTCCCACGTGCGAACCTGTTCGAGCTCGAACAGACGGGCGCGGATGTTCGCGTCGATGGCCGGGCGCTCCTGCCGCTCGGTCTCGGTGAGCCGCGCGGGGTCGATTGCCGCCAGCCGGCGTGCGAATGCCCCGAGGTCCCTGATCTGCGTGTCGATGGCGCGCCGGCCCAGATCTTCGAGCAGGTCGTCGTGAACATGGACTCCGTCAAAAGTCGCGCTGGTCGGCTGGACCTCGTGCAGGTGCGAGAGGTACTCGTCGACGAAATGGGGGAGAGGTTCGGCTGAATACATGCGTTACAATTCGGCCCCGCCAGACATGCCGGGCATCCTCTACGTGGTCGCCACGCCTATCGGCAACCTCGAGGATGTGACATTGCGGGCCTTGCGGATCCTCCGCGAAGTCTCGCTCATCGCGGCGGAAGACACCCGCCGCACATCCAAGCTCCTTCAACACTACTCCATCTCCACACCCGCGACGAGTCTTCACGAGCACAACGAGCATGCGAAGGCATCGAAGCTGATCGAGCGGCTGCGAGACGGCGAATCGATCGCACTGGTGTCGGACGCCGGAACACCCGCGATCTCCGACCCGGGTGCCCGGCTCGTGCGTGCGGCGCATGAGGCCGGCATCGCGGTTCAACCGGTCCCCGGCGCCAGCGCCGTCACATCGATCGTCTCGGCGGCGGGTCTGGACGCCGGTGGTTTCACCTTCTTGGGGTTTCCTCCAAATAGGTCGAGCCCACGAAAAAGGTGGCTCGCGGGATTGGCCTCACATCCGTTCGCGCTCGTGATCTATGAGGCACCCCACCGAATTGAGCAGACTTTGGTCGACGTCCGGGCAGAACTTGGCAACCGTCGGGTGGCGATCGGCCGAGAGCTGACAAAGGTGCACGAGTTTTTGGCTGTTCGACCTATTGATGCGTGGATTCGGGATCCTCCTCCTAGCCAGGGAGAGTTCGCGCTGTGTATTTTCCCTCCTGATGAACAGCAGTCATCCGAGGCCGCCGCCGTTGATGCATCAACCTTGGCGCAGGATTTCTGTTGTATGACCAATAAATTGAATGTAACCCGTCGGGAGGCGCTCAGAACGGTGGCAAATCGGCACGGCGTGAGCACGAGGGACGTCTTCGCCGCCGTGGAGGCGTATCTGAAATCTGGCAAATGACCGATCGCCCCTAGGAGTCCATACGTGTGCGGTACGTGCTTGACCGTTTCAGGGCCAATTTGTTACTTTTGCCCGCCTAAGCACGTGCGGGCAGGCGGGGCCCCCGTGCGTGTCTTCCAGCGCGGCGGGGGCGGAGGAGGCGACAGGTTGGCAAAGCAGCGCCGGGGACCAGCTCCCCGGTCGACAAAGAAGAAGGCGACGGCCCGAAAAGGGCCGGCTCCCCGATCAACCCGGCCCGTCGGCGCTGCCGCGAAGGCGAAAGCTCGCCGTGCCGTAAAACAGGCGGCGCCGCCACCGAAATTGCGGCGCGCGGCTTCTCCAAAGCCGCAGTCCGCGCCGGTCGCCCCGACGCCAGCCCCGGCGCCGGCGCCTCCCTCGGTCCCGCCGCGAAAGCCCGGCTTCTACGAGGCTGTCGCGATCTACGAGCGTGGTGTGCAGGCGCTGCAGCGGCATGACTACCCTGGCGCGGCCGATCTGTTCCGGACCGTCATCGACCGGTATCCCGAGGAACGCGAGCTCCTCGAAAGGGCTCACTTGTACCTTCGGGTGTGCGAACGCGAAACCGCCCGTCAGGCATCACCTCCGCAGAGCTCGGTCGATCACGTCTATGCGGCGACAGTGGCGCTCAACGCCGGTGACCATTCCGGCGCGATGACGCATTTGCAGCGGGCGCTCACCGCCGACCAGGACAACGATCACGCGCACTACATAATGGCCGCAACCCTGAGCATGCGCGGCCGTCGCGAAGAGGCCATCGAGCACCTGAGGCGGTCAATTGCCCTCAACCCGGAGAACCGCACGCAGGCGCGCCAGGATCCGGATCTCGATAACATTCGCGATCACGACGCGTTCCGCACCACCGTCGAGTCCCCCGCCGGTTCGACGAGGAAACCCATCGCCGCCCGCCGCCGGTAGCTAACGGGGCAGACCGTGGTCTGACCCGTTTGCCCGCCGCTGGCCCACCATTCGGTCACACCACGGCCGAACCCTCGGCAGGGTACACTCCGGGTCATGCCCGACGTCCACGTCGTCGTCCTTGCTGCGGGCAAGGGCACGCGCATGAAGTCGACCCTGCCGAAGGTCCTGCACCGGGCAGGGGGGTTGCCGCTGATCGAGCAGGTCTTTCGATCGGCCGATGCTCTTTCGCCACAGACAATTACCGTCATCATCGGCCATCAGGCGGAGGCCCTGCGGGAGGGTTTAGGGGAACGGCTGGGCCTTCAATTTGCAGTGCAGGAGCCGCAGCTTGGCACCGGTCACGCGGTTTTGCAGGCAGAACCCGCGCTGCGTGGGCGAACGGGCACCGTGGTGTTGCTGTCTGGCGACGTTCCGCTGTTGCGCTCAGCCACACTGGGCGAACTGGTGCGGGTCCACGCGGAACGGCGTGCGAGCGCGACGGTGCTGACCGCAGTGCTCGAGGACCCTTACGGGTACGGCCGTATCGTGCGCGGGGCGGACGGATCGATCGAGGCGATCGTCGAGCACCGCGACGCCACGCCCGAACAGCGGCAGATCGCCGAGATCAACAGCGGCATCTACGCGTTCGACCTGGCGCCGCTGTTCGACGCGCTGCGGCAAGTCAGCGCGTCCAACGCGCAAGGGGAGTACTACCTGCCCGACCTGATCTCGATCTACCGGTCGCGCGGGCTTGGCGTGGAAACCGTCGTCGCGGACGATCCCCGGGAGATCCTTGGGGTGAACAGCCGCAAGGAGCTCGCGGACGTGACCGCAGTGTTGAAAACGAGACGCAACGAAGAGTTGATGGAGTCCGGAGTGACCCTCGTTGACCCGGCGACCACGTTCGTAGGCGCGGATGTCACCATTGCCGCCGACACCACCATTCATCCCGGGGTGTATCTCGAGGGGCGAACGAGGATCGGCGCGGGGTGCGTGATTCACTCGGGTGTTCGCATTGTCGACTCGACCGTCGACGACGGCGTCACCATCAACAACTTCTGCGTCATTGTCGAATCACACGTCGCGCGCGGCGCGAGGATCGGGCCGTTTGCGCATATCCGTCCGCAGTCGCATGTCGGTGAGGATGCCCATGTGGGCAACTTCGTGGAGCTGAAGAAAACCGCGCTCGGGCGTGGCTCGAAAGCGAACCATCTGTCGTATCTCGGCGATGCGACGATTGGCGAGAAGGTCAACGTCGGCGCCGGCACGATCACCTGCAACTACGACGGGGTCTCGAAGCATCAAACGATCATCGAGGACGGCGCCTTCATCGGGAGCGATTCGCAATTGATCGCGCCTGTCCGCATCGGCAAAGGCGCCTATGTCGCTGCCGGCTCCTCCGTCACCGACGATGTGCCGCCGCAGTCGCTCGCCATTGCGCGTTCGAAGCAGACGAACAAAGAGGGTTGGGTATCCAGAAAAGGGAAGGCCAGATAAGCCATGTGCGGAATCATCGGATACGTCGGGCAGAAGCAGGTTCTTCCAATTCTCATCGACGGGCTTCGACGCCTCGAATACCGGGGGTACGACTCCGCCGGCGTCGCTGTGGTCCGCAACGGCACGATCGAGTTACGCAGGAGCGCCGGCAAGCTCGCGCGGCTCGAGGAAGTCATCGCGACCAATCCTGTGGACGGCGACTATGGCATCGGCCACACGCGCTGGGCCACGCACGGCCGTCCGACGGAAGAGAACGCCCATCCGCATCGCGACTGCACGGGCCGGGTGGTGGTCGTCCACAACGGGATCATCGAGAACTATCTCGAGCTGAAGCAGCATCTCCAGCGCGAAGGGCACAAATTCGTCACCGAGACCGACACCGAGATCGTCGCACACCTGATCGAGCGCGAGATGAAGGACGACGGGCTCGAGAACGCCACGCGGCGCGCGCTGCTCTACATGCGCGGGCTGTTCGCACTCGTGCTCATGTCGGCCGACGATCCGAACAAGATCGTCACCGTCCGCAATGGTCCGCCGATCGTCGTCGGGCTCGGTGACGGCGAGTTCTTCGTCGCGTCCGACATCCCGGCGATCCTCAGTCACACGCGGGACGTCGTGTTCCTGGGCGATGAGGAAATGGCGGTCATCACGCCGTCAGGCGTGGAGTTCACGGACTACTCCGGCCGCGCCGTATCGAAGAAGAGCACTCGCGTCTCCTGGGATCCGGTCATGGCGGAAAAGGCCGGGTACAAGCACTTCATGCTCAAGGAAATTTTCGAGCAGCCGATGGCGATCAAGGAGACCGTCCTCGGTCGCACGTCGCTCGAGTCGGGCAAAGTGTTCCTCCGTGAGATTCAGATTCCGGACGACGTCCTGCGCGAGACCGAACGGGTGGTGATTCTCGCGTGCGGCACGTCGTGGCACGCCGCGCTCGTCGGCAAGTTCATGATCGAGTCGCTGGCGCGCATTCCGGTCGACGTGGACTACGGGTCCGAGTACCGTTATCGCGATCCGATCGTCTCGAAGAACACCCTGGCAATCGTGATCACGCAGTCGGGTGAGACCGCCGATACGCTCGCGGCACTGCGTGAGGCGAAGCGGAAGGGCGCCCGCAGCATCGCCATCTGCAATGTCGTCGGCAGCATGGCCACGCGCGAGACCGAAGGGACCGTCTACACCCACGCGGGACCGGAGATCGGCGTCGCCTCGACCAAGGCGTTCACATCACAGCTCGTCGCGCTGCACCTGCTCGCTATTTATCTTGGGCAGATGCGTGGCACGCTCACACCCGACGAGGCCCGCCCGCATATCGAAGGCCTGACCCAGCTGCCCCTGCTGCTCGAGCAGACGTTGAAGTGCGATCCGCTCACCGAGGAGATCGCCAGGAAGTTCTATCAGCGCAGCGACTTCCTCTATCTCGGTCGGGGGATCAATTATCCGATCGCCCTCGAAGGGGCGCTCAAGCTCAAAGAGATCTCATATATCCACGCCGAAGGCTATCCGGCCGGTGAGATGAAGCATGGCCCCATCGCGCTGATCGACGAGCAGATGCCGGTCGTCACCATCGCTCCGCACGATCACGTGTTCGAAAAGATGGTGGGCAACATCCAGGAAGCGAAGGCGCGCGGAGGTTCCGTGATCGCGCTGGCCAGCGACACGCAGGCCGGCATCCGCGACCTGCTCGATCCTGCGCAGGACTTTCTCATCCCCGTCCCGCAGACGCATCCCCTCATCACGCCGGTGCTGATGGTCGTGCCGCTGCAGCTGCTCTCGTACCACATCGCCGTCCGCCGCGGCTGCGATGTCGATCAGCCGAGGAATCTGGCGAAGAGCGTCACGGTTGAATAGACAGCGCAAGGCTGAATGCTGATTGCTGATTGCTGATTGCTGACGTAAGGGGCGCGGCTGAAGGGGGCAGGGAACTGAGAACGCGCCAGGTAGGCGAAGGCGAAGGCCGGCTCGAGTGCCGGCCTATTGATGTTGACGACTCTGTCGACCTTACTGATTTCGAATCGCGGTGAGGTTGACCGGCATATCGTACGTACCCACGACTGACCAGCCCGCGCCCTTCCCCTTTTGATAGACGCTGACCCGCGCGTTCAGGATGTTCTGCACGGTCCAGGTGTCGGCGTCGGGGTGCGTGACAGTGACGCCATTTCCCTCGACCCGCTTGTATTCGAGAACGTACTGATACGACCCGCCTGCCTGCGCTGGGCCTATCCAATAGACGTCCATCCCGAAGTCCAGAGACCCGCCAACCGGCAGATCGCCGACCGAACCGTTGTCTCCAGCCAACGTTCGCAGCAGGACCGGCGCGCAGATGTCCTGTGGAGCGAGCGCCGCCGCCGCGCCTGGCATCACCGCCCCGTCGAAATTGAAGCAGGCCGTTCGGCTCGAGCCTCGGGTGTCGAGCTCAATGATGCCATTCAGTGCGACGGTGGGCACCTTTCCTTCGGCCTTGTGGACGTAGGCTCCGCCATCGCCTGAGATCCCGCTCGTTAGAGGGGCGTCGGCAAACGTGATCGTCAACGGAATGGCGGTGTTGGGGCCTGCGGTTACAGATGCCGTAAATGCGATGACTACGGCGGACGTCGACGCGTGCGGATAGAACTTTGAGAGCATGTGTCCTCCGGAAATTGCGTTCATCCTGTAAAACGAATTCGCCAGTGGCATCCGAACAAATGCCGAATTGCGCCCGGAGATGCGGGATAAGATGCGGCACCGGCAGCAATGGGTGACATTCCTGGCCCTCGCGAGAGCGCGGAATCTACGGTTTTTTTGCTCGAGCGCTTCCGCGCGGGGGACAACGATGCGCTGAACCGGCTTTTCGCTCGATATGTTCCGCTGCTCCAACGATGGGCGAGCGGGCGACTGCCGCGATGGGCCCGCGACCTCACCGACACGCACGACCTTGTTCAGGACGCCGCCCTCCAGACGTTTAAGAACATCGAGGACTTCGAACATCGCGGCGAAGGTGCGCTGCAGGCGTACCTCCGCCAGGCGGTCATGAACAGGATCCGGGACGAGTTCCGAAGGTCCGCGCGGTCCCCCGAGTCGACGGCGATTTCCAGCGGTCTGCTCGATAAGGGGACGTCTCCCTTTGAACGCGCCGTCGGCGCCGAGTTATTGGACGCATATGACGCCGCGCTGGCGAGGCTCGAGGTCACCGAACGCGAAGCGATCATCGGGCGCATCGAACTTGGTCTCACGTATCCGGAACTGGCGAGCGCGATGAACAAGCCGTCGTCCGACGCCGTGCGTATGACTGTCGCGCGTGGGCTGGTACGTCTCGCCGAGGAGATGGGTCGTGAAGAACGCTGACGAGGACGATCCGAAAGTCGCCGTGGCCGCGCGTCTCGCCGATGGCCAGCCGGTGGATTGGTCTGCTGTCGCGCGGTCCGCTCACACGGATGCGGAACGAAAGTTTTACGACCGCCTGCGCGCCGTGGCCGAAATCGCGAAGGCGCACGCTCCAGGAGCCGGCGACGATGTTCACGGATCGATCCGCGGGGCCCAGCAGTACATCAGCGGCGATCGGCAGGATCCGATCAGCTGGGGCCCCTTGCGGATCATCGAGAAGATCGGTCGTGGATCGTTTGGCGATGTCTACCGCGCGCGGGACCCGCGGCTCGATCGCGACGTGGCGCTGAAGCTCCTGCGATATCGCGAGCCCCCGGAAGACCAGCTCATTGTCGAGGAAGCGCGGCTGATGGCGCGTGTCCGCCACCCAGGCGTTGTCACGATCTATGGCGCTGAACGGATCAACGGGCGAACCGGCATCTGGATGGAGCTTCTGTCGCGAAGCGTGGGAGACGAAGTCGCCCAGCAGGGCCCAATGGCGGCAGTCGAGGCTGCGCGTGTCGCCGCGCATGTTGCGGGCGCCCTGAGCGCCATTCATCGAGCCGGCCTGATCCACCGCGACGTGAAAGCGCAGAACGTGTTGCGCGACGCCGCTGGGCGTGCGGTGCTCACCGATTTTGGAACAGGCGGCGAGCTCGATCGAAGTGGGGGTCCGACAGCCGGCACCCCACTCTACCTTGCGCCCGAGGTGCTGGATGGCTCGCCGGCAACGGTGCGCTCCGATGTGTACTCACTCGGCGTTCTGCTGTATTTCCTGCTCACCGGCGCGTACCCGGTAGAAGGCCGAAGCACCGACGAGGTGCGGCGAGCCCACCGCGAGCACAGCTACGTAAAGCTGGCAACACGGCGACCCGTGCCGCCGGCGCTGGCTGACATCGCGAACCGTGCGCTTTCGCCTGATCCCGCCGACCGATTTCCCGATGCGGGTTCGTTCGAGCACGCGTTGACTGCCGTTCTTCAACCACAATCCTGGGCGACACTGCTTCTGCTGGCGCTTCTCGCCGTCGTGGGGCTGGCGATCTTCGCTGCCTGGCACACAAGCGTCGTTCGCCCCAACGATGGATCGCGTGGATTGGTGCAGGTCGGCATGTTGCACCGCAATATGCGATATGGCGGTGTCTCGCCGGATGGGACGTCGATCGTCTGCTCCAATGCGAAATGGCGGTTCGCCCTGTGCGAGCTCAATTCAGAGGTGGTGCGGCCCATCATCACCGACGCCTCCGTCGGGTTCGCCGATGGCGCCTTCTCGCAGATCTCGCCGGACGGTCGGCGGATCGTCTATATGGCCCGCAGCCGGCTGGAGCCGAAAGCGCACACTACCTTGCACGTGCAGAACATCGATGGGACGGGAGCACGTCAACTATTCACTCCGCAACCGCATCAATGGTACCTGCGACCAACGGCCTGGGCCAGCCGGGCCGATGTTCTCGTCGGCGACCTGAAGGATCTCGACGAGGCACACCGCGTCGTGCTGCTCGATCCTGCTACTGGAGCGATTCGCGTCGTTCGTGAGTTCACTCGTGAGCAACCCGTCGAGTCGATCGATATTTCGGCAGACGGGCGGTTCGTTGTTCACGATCTCCCATCGGGTCCGACGTGGACCCGCGACCTCTTCGTGATCGATGTCGCGTCCGGACGGTCGTGGATGCTCGCCGGCGGCGACTCCGACGAGATCTCTGCTGTCTGGTCGCGAGATGGATCCCGTATCTATTTCACGAGCGATCGCTCGGGGACATTCGGGATCTGGTCGCAACGAGTAGTCGACGGCCACCCGCTCGGGGATCCGGAGATGATCATGGACACCGGACGCGATATGTTCAGTCCCGTCGGCGCGATCGGGATGGGTAGCAGCATCCTCTATACCCGCCGGACAGGCGGGTTCGACGGCTACCGCGCCAATCTCGATCTGTCGGGTGCGACGATGGCAGTTCGGCGCCTTTCCCCGCGGGCGCTCGATCAGATCGCGTCGCCCGATTGGTCACCTGACGGATTACGCCTGGCGTACTTGTCTTCTCCTACCCGTATCGGCAATCGCCGGGCTGCCACCCGCGTCGTGATCCAGGATGCCCGGTCGGGACGTGAGATCGACTGGCCGATCGACGGGCAGGTGCATCAGACGTCGATACGATGGTGGGTCGATGGAACGTCTGTGGTGATCAGGCGCGGAGCAGAACAGCGCGGATCCATAATGGAACAGCGGGACGCGCTGACGGGACACGTCCTCCGCGAGATTCCGATCGTCGGGGCTGGCGGAGATCTTGTGCCATTGCCGGATGCATCGGCCGTGATCTACACCGCGGGGTCGGCGGTCCACGAGCTACGGCTTTCTGACATGCGGCACCGCACGCTGATGACCGTCGAGAAGCCTTGGTTCCTCAACGAGCCGGCAGGGCTCAGCATTACGCACGATGGTCAAAGGATCGCCGTCTCCATCTATCGGCAGAACTTGACTGGTCTGACAGCGCGAATCATCGCCCGCAATTCCGGAGCGATTACCGAAGTGCAGTTTCCGGTGAAAGCGATACCGGTCGCATGGGCCGATCTCGACAGGACGCTTCTGGGTGTGACCTGGGGCGTCGACCCCGGGTTCCGGCCACGGGTGTTTGCTTTCGACCTGAGCGCCCGCACGACGAACTATCTGGGCCTGAGTGCCGACCAGATCCGACACGTTCGCATTCATCCAGCTGGTCGCGAAATCGTCTTCTCCGCGGGCCAGAGCCGCCTTGACTTATGGCTGCTCCAGAACCCGGATCGCTGAAGGCGTGCAGTCAGACCCCGTGCCCGTAGCCGATTTCGGACGGGGTCGTGGCGAAATCCGGAATGGGCTGTAAGGACTCTCGCGAGGCGCGCGCGCACACGCGCAGAACGATGGCGGACAGATCGCTGTCGGTGACCACCTTCTCGCGGTCGGCATGTTCGATGACCGCTCGATACACCGCATCGAGCTCGCGGCGCTCCAGCGTGATACCGATCAGTTCGCACCGCCGCTGTACCGCGTGACGCCCCGAGTGCTTGCCGAGGACGAGCGTCGCCTGGGGCACGCCCACTTCCTCCGGCCGCATGATTTCGTACGTCCTGCGGTCCTTCAGCATGCCGTCCTGGTGGATGCCGGCCTCGTGCGCGAACGCGTTGCGGCCGACGATGGCCTTGTTCGACTGCACCCCCTCGCCGGTCACGTTCGACAGCAACTGGCTCGAGGCATAGATCTCGCGCGTGACGATGCCCGTGCGATAGGGGAGGCGATCTGCTCGTACGCGCGTCGCCATGACGACCTCCTCGAGCGAGGCGTTTCCGGCACGCTCGCCGATCCCGTTGATGGTGCACTCCACCTGGCGCGCGCCTCCCTCCAGAGCGCCGAGGCTGTTGGCGGCCGCGAGGCCCAGATCGTCATGGCAATGCGTGCTCCAGACCACCTGGTCCGAACTGGGCACGCGATTGATGATTGTCTGGAAGAACGCCTTCATTTCGTCAGGCGTCGAATAGCCCACCGTGTCTGGCAGGTTGACGGTCTTCGCGCCCGCCTGGATCACGGCCTCGCACACGCGCCAGAGGAACTCGGGATCGCTCCGCGTCGCATCCTCCGCCGAGAACTGCACGTCGTCGGTGTACTGCCGTGCGTGGCGCACCGCGGCAATCGCGCTATCCATGCACTGCTGCCGGTTCATCCGAAGCTTGCGTTGCAGGTGGAGGTCAGAAGTGGCGATGAACACGTGGATGCGGCGCCGTTCCGCCGGCCGCAGCGCCCACCCGGCACGGTCGATGTCGGCTGCGTTGCAGCGACCGAGCGCGGCGATCACGGGACCGCGAACGCTGCTGGCAATCATCCGCACAGCCTCGGCGTCCGCTTCGGAGGCGATGGGAAACCCCGCCTCGAGGATGTCGACGCCGAGCGCCGCGAGCTGGCGTGCGATCTCCAGCTTCTCTGCGGTGCGCATCGAAAACCCCGGCGCCTGCTCGCCGTCGCGAAGCGTCGTGTCGAAGATCGTGATCCGTGTGTCTGGCATACGTTCCCCCGCCTCTTTTTTACCGGATCGAAGGCATGGCAGTCCAATTTATTGTTTTTGTCATTTCATAAGATTTCGTTATGCTGCCCCTATGCAGCTGCAGGACCTGCATGTATTCGTCACCGTTGCGCAGGAGCGCAGCTTCTCGCTGGCGGCGCGCAAGCTCCATCGCACCCAGCCGGCAGTCAGCCAGGCGATCCGGCGGATCGAGGACGAGCTGGAGGACCGGTTGTTCGACCGTTCTTCACGAAACGGCGCTTTGACGGAAGCGGGGACGCTGCTCCTCGAGCACGCCGAGCGCTTATTGCGGATGGCGTCCGCAGCCCAGGCAGCGGTCCGCGAGCTGCAGCACGTCAGACGCGGACGCGTCGTCATCGGCGCGAACGAGGCGGCCGTCCACTCGCTGCTGCCCTTCGTGCGTGATTACGCGGCGAGCCACCCGCAGGTCACGGTCGAAGTACGTCGCGTGCCGTCGCGGCGCATTGCGAGCGAGCTGCTCGAGCGGTCGATGGACTTTGGCGTGATGACCTTTCTGCCGGCCGATCGAGCCCTGCAATCGATCCCACTCGGCGGCGATGAGCTCGTCATGCTGGCGCACCCGGAACATCCTCTCGCGCGGCGAAAGCGCGTGTCGATCGAGGAGGTCGGACGGCAGGTGGTGATCGCCCACAACGATCCGTCGCCCACGCGCGAGCGTGTACTGCGTCTGTACGAACGTCGCCACGCGCCCATCAACATCCAGATCTCGCTGCCCAGCCTCGACGGGATCAAACGCGCGGTTGAAATGGGCGTGGGTGTCGCCGTGCTGCCGAGGCGCTGTGCGCTCACCGAGATCGCTCGCGGCGATCTCGTCGCCGTGAAGGTGCCGGAGCTCGGAGCACGACGAACTGTCAGATTCGTCTTCCGACGCACCGGCGAGCGCTCGCACGCAGCGGGCGCCTTTCTCGAGCTCGTGCGCGCGTGCACTCGCTCCGTGTAATGGGAATGGAACAACCATCCAGCATTCACGGCCAGCCGCGTATGTATGGCAGGCGGCTGGCCGTGAAT
>Ga0247824_10001427_pt1 | contig 13021 bp, 16 predicted proteins | sample 13C_PalmiticAcid_FD_194412 | JGI IMG/M metagenome (GOLD analysis project Ga0247824, IMG submission 194412) | Soil microbial communities from agricultural site in Penn Yan, New York, United States - 13C_PalmiticAcid_Day48 | ecosystem: Environmental > Terrestrial > Soil > Agricultural land...
GACTACGATGTCGACGAGCAGCCGCACGACTGCGGCGAGTGGGGCGGCCTCGCCCAGAAGCGCGAGCGGCTGCTGCTCGTCGCCCGCCTGCGCAGCGCCTGCCCGAGCCATCTGCTGCGGCCGCCCAACCTCGGACTGCGGCCAATGTCGAGCGTGCTGTGGCGGCTCCCGCCGCCGGTGCCGGGCTCGACCGCTGGCGGTCCGCACCACGACTTGCCGATGATCAACGCGCTCAACTGGTTGCGGCTTGCCGGGATCCCGGGAGGCCAGGACTGGCGCTGCATCCCCGAGCGCGTGCACCTGGTCGACGTCGACCCGAGGCTGCCCAGCGACGGCCGAAGGCACGCCGGCAAGTACGGCCCGCAGGACCCGGCCAAGCCGGCGCACGCGGTGATCGCCGAGGCGCGCACGGGCAAGGGCTGGTCCGACGTCGCTGACCCTCGCTGCGGTGGCAACCCGCAGGGCCGTCAGTCCGGGCTCTACGGCGTCGGCTCGAGCGAGGGTCCGAGCCACACGGTGGTCGCGGCAGCTCGCGCCGGATCGCACAGCTGGGCGAGCGTCACGGACCCTCGGCTCGGTGACCGATCGTCGCGGCAGAACGGAGGCTTCGGGGTCAACGACAGCGATCGAGCCGGGCACGCAGTGCTGGCCGAGGGCACGCCGCGCAACACCTGGTCGAGCGTCGCCGACCCTCGGCTCGACTGCACGCAGCGAGGCGGGTCCTACGGCGTCAGCGACAGCGGCGTCCCTGGTCGGACCGTCGTTGCGCACGCGCATATCGACAACAGCACGTCGGCGGTCGCTGACCCGCGCAGCGAGCCTCGCTTCGCCAGCTGCATCCGCAAGGGGCCGTTCAAGCGCCCCGACGGCGGCATCGATCCACGCAGCACGTGCTCGAGGTTCGAGGATGCGATCGGACTCAGCGACGTGGCGCGGCCGTACAAGACGCCAGTGATCGGGCACCAGAAGATCGAGAACTGCCCGAGCTCGGTGGCCGACCCGCGGGTGACCGAGCAGAACCGCGGCAACTACGGCGTCCAGGATCCCGCGCGGCCGAGCGCGTGCGTCCGCGCGACGCATCGCAGCCGCACGGCGCCGGCCAGCATCGCCGACGGGCGCCCGCTGTTTCAGCCCACACACCAGCTCGTTGCAGGCCAGCCGTGGACCGGAGACCGCGACGCGTGGACCAGCGGCGACTTCTGGCTGGTCGGACCCGAGGTCAAGATTACCAAGGGCGCGCGCGGGACCTACCTGATCATCCTCGCGCCCGACGGCACGGTGCACCGGCCGATGACCACGGCCGAGTTGATGCTCTTGCAGAACATCCCCGTCTGGCACCGGCCCGGAGATCCGACGGAGCTCGAGATCGGCGACCCGAGCGGGCAGTGGGTCCAGCTACACGGGCCAGACTCGCTCGTGCGCGAGCACGTCGGCAACGCGGTTCCGATCGCCACGGCGAAGGCGATCGGCACGGTCATGCTCGAGCTGCTCGACCTCGGCGCGAGCGAGGTGTTCTCGCTGAGCTCTGCCGGGATCTGGGTGCGCGAGGCCGAACTGTCGCGGGCGAGTGCGTGACCTCGGAATCGCCAGCGATGCTGGATGTTCACCGGAGCATGCAACCGCTGGCCACCGTGCTTCGCGTCACCACCACCAACGTCGCTCCCGTGCACAGCGACCGCGAGCCGGTCGACCGTCCGCGCACGGGAGCCTGGCTATCCCGCGAGCTGGCGTCGACGAGGTTGCCCGCGAGCGCCCGCGTCGTGCTGCGCGTGATCTTTGGCAGCGCCGACGATGATGACTTCGAGGACTTCGACGCGAGCTTCACCCTCGGCTTGTTGCTGTACACGCTCGCCCTCTACCCTCGGCGGCCCGTCATGGTCTCGGCCGGCGGCCATGACTCACCGATCGGCGACGTCGAAGTGGCTGACGATCCCGAGCGAGGTCTCGTGCAGCTCTACTTCTACGCAGGCGCTCGATGAACGTCTGGGTCACCGAGCATTGCGAGCAACGGGCGGTCGAGCGCCTTGGGTCTATGCCGCCGATCGGGTGGTGGCGAGCGTGCGCCAAGCGGATCGCCACGCGCAAGCTCCGGGCGCTGCGGACCCAGATCATCGGCCGGATCGACATCACGCGGTGGGTCGTGCCGACGTCGCAAGCCGGGACCGACGTCGACCTCGTGCTTGTTGCCGAGTCGACGCGCAGGCGCGACGGCAGCACGCGGTCGATGGTGCTCGTGACGGTGTGGGTCCACGCGATCGACGGCGTCGAGCAGCCGAAGCCGCGCGAGGAATGATGCTCGGAATCTGCCAGCGAGCGCGCGGTTGATCGCCGCACCATGAAGGTCAAGCTCACCGATTACGTCGTCGTCACCCTGACCGAGCAGGGCAAGCACCAATACCGGGCCACCGTCGGCAACTGGCCGCAGGCCGACGGACCCTCCAACTATCAGCTCTGTCAGCTGTTCACCATCTTCGGGCCGGTGATGGGCTCGGGCTCGCCCGCCACACAGCCGTTTGTCGACAATGTCCTCGAGATCCGCGTCGACGATCGCCACGAGATGCGGCTGCTCAACGAGGCGTCGGAGATGCTGCGGAGGCTCGCGGCTCGCGTCGACCCGGCCAGCCCCGATGGATATGTCGGCGAGCTTGGTCGCTCGCTCGCTCACCGCTGCCACCGCGCGGTGCTCGGCAAGCTCGACGAGCACCCGCAAGAGGGTGACGCCCCGAAAAAGCAGGCCGCCGATGGGCTCGCCATGATCGCCAGCGAGCGCGCGCGGCAGCGCCAAAAGTGGTCGGTCAAGCACGATGCCGAGCACTACACGGGCGAGCTGGCCGTGCGCGCGGCCGAACTCGCTGTCTACGGAGCGCGCGCACGTGTGATCTCCGACGAGCATGCGCCCGACGCCTGGGGGCTGGTGACGCGGCACGAAACTGATCGCGTGCAGCAGCTGGTGATCGCGGGCGCGCTGATCGTCGCGGAGATCGAGCGCATCACAGCCGATGTCGTGTTCGTCGACAGCCTCGAGCGCGTGGTCACGCAGCTCGCCGATCTGTCGCCCGAGCAGCAGCTGCTCAACGACGCGTGGACGATGCTCGAGACGATGGCCAGCACCTTCGGGGCGATGATGATTGCCGATGACCTCGAAGAGATCGGCATGACGCCCGACAAGATCGACGAACTCGCTACGCAGGCCCGCAGCGTAGCGGCGCGCTGCCACGCGGCCGCCGAAGGCAAGATGCCGGACCGTGTCGCCGAGCCTGGATTCTCCATGTCGACTCTGAAGCTCGCGCGCATCCGCTCATGGATCGACCAACGCTTCCCGGGCGAGCTCAACGACAACGAGACGCTGGTGACCACGGTCAAACGGCTGCTGCGCAGGGCCGCCAGGTACGATCAGTGGATCGCCGAACTGCACGCCGAAGGCGACCCCGGCGACAACTTGATCAGGCTGCTGCGCGTGCTCGCCAACGCGACGGGCGAGGCGTACGACGGCAAGCTGTCACCCGCCGCCGTTCACCGCGGGCTCGGGCAGGCGCACGCGCTGCAACAGCAACTGCGCGCGAAGCAGGCCGACGACGAGCGCGCAATCAGGATCGACGAGATCCACAAGACCCAGCGCATGGTCGCGTCATGGTTCGGTGTCGAAGGCGAGCCGGACCCCGCGGTTGCCCTGCTCGAGCTCGGCAAGCGCTGGAAGGCGATGCACAGCACCAAGCCCCTCGACCCGGCGACGCCGGCGGGCTTCGATTTGGCGGGGCTGATCTGTCGCATCGCCAAAGCGTGGGGGCTCGACCCGGCCAGCCACCTCGCGGAGCTGCAACACGTGATGGCGAAGGCCGGCTGGCTGCCGAGGCCGACGAGGCCGACGGGCAATGTCGAAGTCGTCTTGGACATGCGCGACCCGGACCCCGAGCGGATTATGGCCGGCTTCGTCCGACCGCTCGAGGCCATGCTCGAGAAGCGCACGACTGCGGCTCTCAAAGACGCGGACGTCGCCACCCAGCCCGACAGCTTCACCATGCACGCGATCACGCAGGCCGCGGCGCCGGGCGAGTATCTGACCCCTGCCGAGCTGATCGAGCGGCTCACCGATCTGCGGCGCCAGTCGGTCACGCTCGGTCGCATCACCGCGGCGATGGCCGGCAAGCCGGACACCAGCGAGCCGTTCCCCGCGCTCGCTGTCGCCGACAGTCACGAGTATTACGTCGCGCTCGTGCGGTTGCTGATCAGCGCGCTCGACCAGGTCAACAACGCGCTCGCCGTGGCGAAGGGGTACAAGCAGTGAGCGCCCCGATCCCGATCATCGACACCGCTCGGGTGTGGGCGGCCGCTCGCGACCTACAGGTTGCCGAGCTGCACCCGACCGACCCGGACACGCCCGTGCCGACCGAAGCCGATCTGCGCCACTTCACCGCGTGGGTGCTCGAGTTTGCCGAGGCTCAGCGCTCGGCCGGCTGCACCGACGTGGACCGCCTCGCCGACGCGCTGGGCAAGGCGCTCGATCTGCCGCTCGACCAGCGCAGCGAGTGGCCGGAACATCTTTGGCGCGAGCTCGGTTGGGCTTGGTGGTGAACCCATGACAACGATTGAATGGACGCACGTACCCGACGGCCATGGCGGACGAAAGAAGGGCGAGACCTGCAATCCGCAGGTCGGATGCTCGGAGAAGTCGCCTGGCTGTCGCAACTGCTACGCGGCCCGCGTCGCCGCCCGCGGCATGACCAAACATCACCGCGGTCTGACGTTGCTGCGCAGCAACGGGCCGCACTGGAACGGCGAGATCGCCAGGGCCCCTGACCAACTCGAGAAACCGCTTCGGTGGCGCGAGCCGAGGGGCATCTTCTGGGGTTCGATGACCGACCTCTTTCACGAGAGCACGATGGCCACCGAGGACGGGCGCCGCAACATCGCCGCGTGTTTCGGCGTGATGGCGGTGACTCGCCAGCACACGCACATGGTGCTGACCAAACGGCCCGCGCTCATGCGGGAGTGGTTCAAGTGGCTGGAGCGCGCTGCCGAGAACTACTGGCTTTGCAAAGGAAGCCATGGACAGGCGATGACCTCCGACAAGATCTGGCGCTGGCTCGGGCATTGCGTCTCGGAAGTCATTGAGGCCGACATTTGGCGAGACGCGATTCGCAAGGCAAAGCGATCCGGCGGTGTCGGCGTGTCGGTTTGGCCGCTGCCAAACGTCTGGGTCGGCACGACCACCGAGGATCAGCAGCGCGCCGACGAGCGCGTGCCCGAGCTGCTGCACGTGCCTGCGGCGGTGCGATTTCTGTCCGCCGAGCCGCTGCTCGGTCCCGTGGTCATTCCCGAGGCGTTCTTCCGAGGGCCGAAGGCTGGACCGGAAAGCATTCGCGGCCGGCGTTGGGTCATTGCTGGCGGCGAGTCAGGCCCTGGCGCGAGGCCGATGCACCCTGACTGGCCGCGAGCAATCCGCAACCAATGCCGCGACGCCGGCGTGCCATTCCTCTTCAAGCAGTGGGGCGAGTACGCGCCGTGGATCACCGAGGCGTGGTTCACCCACGGCGGTGAAGAGAAACACGCGCACACCTGGGTCGCGCGCGACGGCACCGTCGGTGCGTGCTGGATCTACGATGATGACGGGACCTGGTCGAACTGGACCGGAGACCCACCGAGCGTGACGCTGGTCGACCCAGAGGACAGCAGCGTCGAAGAAGTGCTCGACGTCGCTGTCATGTCGAAGATCGGCAAGGGCAAGAGCGGACGCGAACTCGACGGGCGAACCTGGGACGAGTTCCCCGAGGTCACGACCGCGTGACGTGGGCTGCGATGATCGCCGAGCTGCTCGAGCGCAGCGGGCTCTCGCTCAGGGCCTTCGCGCGCGAGCTCGGGCTCAGCTACGAGACCGTCAGGCGCTGGCGCGACGGCGACTACGAGCCGCTGCTCTCGTTAGCCGTGGGCTTCGCGGACGCGGTCGGCTGGTCCATCGACGTGCTGGTCGGCGACGGCCCGCTGATCGGCCCGTGGCGGATCTCGGGACGCGCCGGCCAGCAACCAACCGGCTTCCCCGGATCGTTGCTCGCCATCGCCCGCGCTCGCGACCTGTCGCTGCGCCAGCTCGCCGGCCAGACCGGGATCCCCTCGGGCACGCTGCTCGGCTGGACGCAGGTCCGCAGCGAGCCGCGAGTCGGCAACGCGGCCAAGATCGCCGCCGCGCTCGAGCTCAGCCTGCATGCGATGGCGACCGGAATAGGGCTCCGTTTGGTGTAGTTTGCTCGTTGCCGCGGGCGGCGACGCGCCGTCCACCATGCGGCTCGCTCGGTCTGGGCCTGCTCCGCCGGTCGCTACGCGACCTCCCCCGCAGGTCGCTTCGCTCCCAGCCCTCGCATGCTCTGGGGGTGCCCGCTTCGGCAGGTGCCCCCGGAGCATTTAAGGCGGGCGGTAGACCGCTCGCGCGCGCTCGCGTACGCTGACCCCGTGTCGAACGTGAGCGTGAAGCTGGAAGGGTCCCTGCTGCTCCAGCCAGCGACCTGCAATGGCGCGATGGGGACCGGCAACGTCGGACCCGTGTTCGCGCTCGGTCTTCGGATGGCCCAACGATCGGCCGAAGTCGAGGTATCGCAGATCATCACCACGATCGACAGCACGGACGCCTACGTGGCGCTCCCGTGGCCGGCTGGGCTGCACGCGACGACCTTCTACCTGCGCACGGCGGACTTCCCCAGCGGCTGGTCGCTGCGGCTCACTTACGAGAGCAGCGGACAGAAGGTGCTGCCGGTTCACGGCACCGTGCTGCTCGAGGCGCCCGTCGACGATCGGATCACCGCCGCCGAACTCCAAGGGTCCGGCCAGTTCGGCTGGGCAGCTGCTGGAACGATCGAGTAGGATCGCGGCGATGGAAGACGACTCGCAGATCGAGACCACCGTGGACGCGCCCGGCAACGAGCCGATCGACGCGACGGCCGACGCTCCCGTGGACGCGCCGGCCGCCCAGCCCCCGCCGCCGACCGAGCAGACTGACCTCGAGAAGCTGCTCGCGCAGGCCCGCACCGAGGAGCGCGAGCGCGTACTGGCCGAGCAGGCCGAGGCCAAGGCGCGCGCCGAGGCGGAGGCTGCCGAAGCGGAGCGCCAGCGGCTCGAGGCCGCCGCCGAGGAGCAGCGCCGCACCGAGCTCAGCGAGGCCGAGCGAGCAAAGCTCGACGCCGAGGAGCAGCGCAAGATCGCCGCGGCGAAGACTGCCGAGGTCGAGGCCGCCGAGGCCAAAGCCGCCGCCGCCCAGGCGCGCGCCGACATGCTCAGCGGCCTGGTCGACAGCGGCTTGCAGCTGCAAGGCGATCCTGCGGCCGAGGCTCTCGTGCTCGAGCGGATCGGGCCGAAGCTCGCCGCCGGCAAGCCGATGGCCGACGCGCTCAAGGAGCTGCGCGCCGAGAACCCTTGGCTGTTCCGCGGGACCGAGCAGCGCACCAATGTCGGCGGCAACCCGGGCGGCCGCGGCCAGCCTGCACCCACGCGACCCGAAGCGCCCAAGAAGTTCGACGCCATGACGGCCACAAGGGCCGAGCTGCGTCAGCGCATGCGAGAGATCGAGCGCCAGCAACGAGAGGCCCGCCGCCCCAACTAGATCCCGTTCGTCGCTTCCCACCGCCCACGTCCTGACCGTCGATCCAGGAAGCGACCCAAGTCATGAGCATCATTCTCGGCACATCCAACATCGAACAAGTCGTTCAAGAGCGGATCTTGGCTCGCACGATCGGCGACGGCTTGTTTCCTCCCTTGATCTTTCGCAGCGCGGCCTCGCAGGAGCCCTGGGAAGGTCACCTCGGTCAGACGATGACCTTCACCAACGAGGGTCTGTACGAGCCGGACACGACCCCGCGTACGCCCGGCGTGCCGCCGCCGTTCATGACGCGCGCGTTCGAGAAGTACACCGCGACGGCCCAGAGCTACGGCAAGCCGATCCAGGTGCACATGCCGAGCAACTGGGCCGCGATCGACTCGCTCTTCTATCGCGACCTGAAGGCGATGGGCTTGCAGGCCGGCCAGACCATGGGCCGCCTCGCTCGCAACCGGCTCTACCGCGCCTACCTGGCTGGGCACGCGATCGTCGAGTCGACCGCGGGCGGCGGCACGGTCCTGACCGTCAACAGCGTCAGCGGCTTCGTCGAGAGCACCGATCCAACCACGGGCTTCCCCGTGGTGACGAGTTCGGCGGCGCCTCGCACCTTCTCGCGCAACGGCGTCGCGGTGGAGAGCGCGACCTCGCGGATCATCGCGGCCGAGCCCGCCGATGCAGCCGCGCCCAACGGGCCCGGCACGATCACGCTCAGCGCTGACGTGGGCTTCGTTGCCGGCGACCTGATCGACGCGACCGATGCGTCGATCGTGATCCGCCCGAACAACGCGACCTCGGTCGACGGCATCAACGCGGGCGACCGCCTGACCATGAACCTGATCCAGCGGGCGATCACCAGCCTGCGCCGTGACAACGTGGGGCCGTGCGCCGACGGGTACTACCACGTGCACATGGATCCGACGGGCGAGGGCAACCTCGAGAACGACAACAGCTTCCAGCGGCAGATCGAGGGACGCGGGATCGACGACGACCCCTACGCCAAGTTCGCGATCGGCAAGGCCAAGAGCTGCTTGTTCTTCGCGAACAACGAGACGCCCGACGAGGCGACCGTGGAGCACACGGTCGGCAGCCGGCCGTCGCAGGCGAGCGCGGCGATCGGCAGCTCCGACATCGGGGCCGACATCGTCAACCGCGGCGGCGTGCCGATCATGCGCACGATCGTGATCGGCGGCGGCGCGCTGGTCGAGAAGTCCGTCGACGAATCCGCGTTCATGAGCGAGGCCGGCGTCAGCGGCAAGATCGGCGAGGCCAAGGTGATCAACGGCGGCGTCGAGATCCCGCTCGACGGTGTCCGCTTCATCCTCAAGAGCCCGCAGGACGTCTTCAACGAGGTCGTCACTGGTGCGTGGTCGTGGACCGGCGACTACGTCGTGCCCACCAACAAGCTCACCGGTCGCACCAACGCGGCCTTCAAGCGAGCTCGCGTGATCGAGTCCGCGCTGATCGACTGATCGTCACCACCCCACGGAAAGCAGCAGGACCATGGCACTCACGATCCAAGACATGCTCGACCTGAGCAACGATTCGACCGTCCTCAAGGCGCTCGCGCAGCTGCGCGACGACGGTGGCGAGGGCTTCGGAGCGATCCTCGCGGGACTGATCCCGCGGACGATCGCCCGGACCGGTCTCGCCAGCAGCGCGACTCAAGTCGAGCCCGAGGCCGGCGCGATCTTTGTCGTCACCGACACCGCGGGCACCACCGCCTACACCATGGTCACGGGCACGCCGGGAGCCGGCGAAGTGCAGGTGACCTACAGCTCGAACGGCGTGGCGACCCTGGTGTTCAACAGCGCGGTCACGGCCTACAACGTCGTCAAGCAGGTGCTGCCCGCGGGCCTGGCCGACAGCCTCGCCGCGATCGCGGCCTGATCGTTCGACGGCCGAAAGCGAAGGGGCCCGGGTCACCATGACCGCGGGCCCCTTCTGTTTTCTCGCGCATGCCCACGCGAGCGAACCGCTGCGAACCTCCTCTCCGAAGACGCCGATCCCAACTCGTCAGGACGAAAGCGGGCGCGGGGATCGAGCGCGCCCTTGCGTTCTTCTCATGCCTGATCAACCGGCGCGGAGGGTGTCGATCGCGGTCGCGTAGGCCGACACCGACGCTACGTTGAGGGTGTCGCCAGCCACGGACGCCTGGCGCAGACCGACGTCCACTGCGTTGGTGAGCGACGAGATGATGATTTCGAGTTTTTCAATGGTGTCGTTCATGCCGCCTCGAACAGCTGTGCTTGACGTCGATTCCCTCGGCGCGCCGAGGCCTTCGCCGCGAGCTCGCGTCGTGCCTGATCGGACCTGGCCTTCGCCGTGCGATAGATGAACAAGCCCCACGGCGTGAAGTCGCGCGTGCCTGGCTGGACCAGCTCGAGGCGCTCGAGCGCGCGGCGAGTCTTGGATCCCGTCGTGGACTTGATCCGCGGGTTCGTGCCCACGTCGAGGGCGTCGAGGATCGCCAGCTTCTGCGCTTCTGAGAGCTCGGAAAAATCCTCGAGCGCGAGCGCTTCGGCAGCGCACCGATTGATCGTCTTGGCCATGCCGTGACCAACCGGCTTCGCGCTCGGTCATTCCTCGCATGTGATCCCAAACAGATCAGAAGCCCCCGCGGGGGGCGTAGGGAGGCGAAGCCGACCGAAGCGCCCCGCGGGGCCCGGAGGGCCGGAGTGAGCGAAGCGAACGCAGGCGCTCCGGGGGTGTTCGAGCTCGGCCCGTCGGGCCGCAGCGAGCAGCGCGAGCGCAGGCGCGTCGAGGGCCCCCGCAGGGGCGCAGCGAGGCGAAGCCGAGCGAAGCGCCTGCGGGCTTGTGTTCGGGCCCGCAGGGACGGAGTGAGCCGCAGGCGAGCGCAGGCGCTGCGATGCCAGGCCGCAGCCCGCAGCGAGCTCTGCTCGCGCTTCGGCAGAGGCCGCAGGCCGGAGTGAGCCGAAGGCGAACGCAGGCGTGCGAGCCGTCCCGCGTGGGCCCGCGAGGGACCCGGGCCCGCGAGGGACCCGGGTTCGTCGTCGCGCTACTCGTCGCGCTCGCAGGGCGGGTGAGGCCATCGGCCGAGCACGGCGTGCGGCGCCTGGTGATGGCGGTTGGTCACGCGCGGCGAGGGGCGGCGACGCGAGCGACGCGAGCGACGCGAGCGGCGCTGACCCTCGCCTGGTCGGAGGGAGGATCACGATCAAACAACCCCGAGCGGAGCGAGGATCCTCGCGACGATCACCTCTCGAGGTAGCGCTTGATCGTCTCGTCGGGTTCGGCCGCGGCGATGCCTGCATACACGCCGCCGTAGAAGATCAGCACGTTCGCAGCGACGGCCAGCAGCGCTGGCATGGGCATGCCCTCGAGTACGACGGGCACTACCGCAAGCGCACTGACTGCGATCGCCACTCGCCGAGCTCGCAGGTGCGCGCGCTCGCGGTAGTTCTGAATCGGGTCAGCCATCGATCTCGCTCAGTGCTTGTCGGACCACCGCGAGCGCGCCGGGCTCGAGGTCGAGGAGCCGCGCGGCGAAGCCCTCGAGTTCGCTCTCGAGGTCGAGCGTCGCTCCAAGGTCCCGCGGTGCAGCAGCGATCGCGCGCAGCACCGCGACGATCAGCTTGCGCTCGCGGGGCGTCAAACCACCCTCGCCGAAGAGCAGCGCGAGCTCGACGTGCCGAGGCTCGCCGATGCGCACCACGTGGTCGCAGAGCTGGCACGCGAACGTGCCATCGTCCTGCTCGCGCCATCGGCACTCGGGCAGGGGCTTCTTGTCCATGCCCGCGTAGATCCTGGGGTCGCAGGCGATCGGGTGCACGATCGAACCGTCGGCGTGGGCCAGCCGGAGCAGCGGAGGCTTGGCTCCTACGATCGAGTCGCGCGCTGCGTCGAGCTCGAGCTCGAAGTCGATCAGCTCGCCAAGCTTGCGCAGCCGCGCCGGGGTGAGCTCGAGGGTCTCGGTCCCGCAGACCAGCACGAGCGGCTCGATGTTGTCGGGCATGTGCCTGGGGAACAGTCCCGCAGGAGGGCGTATTTCGCACGTTTGCGATCGGAGTGCTTGACAGCGGCGTGCTACGCGGTGCATCATTCTCGCCATGCTGTTCGACGCCACCACTCCCTACGCTGACGTGTTCAAGACCGAGTTGCTGCCCGCGCTGTCGCGGCTGGACGGACGCGCTCGGCGGCTGACTGGCGGAGACGTCTCCGCCGCCGAGGATCTGCTCCAAGAGACGGCTCTCCGTGCTTGGCGCTTCGCCGATCGATACCGGCCGAACTCGAACCCCGAAGCGTGGTTGGTGACGATCATGCGCAACCTCTGGCTCAACAAGCTGGCCAAGCGGAGGCGCGCGCCCGAGATCAGCGAGTCCCAGCTGTGCCAGCTGCGCTACCACCAAGACCACCGCGGTGACTTCGCCGAGCACAAGTACGTCGTGGACAGGAACGTGCTGAGCCTCTCGAGCGACGGCTCGCTGGCCATGTCCGACGCGGCCACGACCGCCGAGGAGTGCCTCGACGGGCAGCTCGACAAACAGCGAGCCGCCGCCGCGATCGATGCCGCGCTCGCCAAGATGCCGAGCTCGCACGCGCGTGCCTGGTCGGCGTTCGAGCGCGAGCACCTCTCCTACGCCGAGATCGCCGAGCGCGAGGACGTTCTGGTCGGCACCGTGATGTCCCGGATTTACCGAGCTCGCCGCGCGATCGAGTCGGCCTTCGCCGCGGCTTGATCAACCGCAGAGCGGCACGTCGCCGACGACCATCGTGAAGCGGATCCCCGCCGCGCGAGCCTTGTCGACGACCTCGTAGACCTGTCGGTAGAGCAGCGCCGAGACGGCCTCGTAGCCGTCGACGAAGCATTCGTCCCACGCGTTGCCGATGAACTGGCCCAGCCCCTCGACGTAGATCGGTGGCGGCCCGTCGTCCCACGCAGCTCCGAAGTCGCCAAGGGTCGGCGGCGGCACCACGACGAAGAAGTGCCAGTCCTCCTCGCCCGAGTCGAGCGGCAGCATCGTCCAGTCCTCGGGGAACAGGTCGCCGTCGCCGTAGAGATCCCACGCCCCCACGACGAGCGGGGCGAACTCCTCGGGCACGTCCCAGAACAGTCCGGTGAATCCGTCGCCCGCCTCGATCACCTTGCCGCCGAGACCGAGCGGCTCGAGGATCCGGTTGATCTCCCACTCGATCATCTCGGGTGTCACGACGTCGGGAAACTGCGACGCTCGCCGCCGCAGCGTTTGGATCGACTCTCCGTGGCGGCGCGACAGCCCTCGCTCCGCCAGCTTCAGGGCGAGTTCGTCCTCCCGGCCGCCGGACGGCGCAGTCATTGCCACGATCTCGACGCCGAGGTCACGCCAGTCGAGCAACGTCCACCCGATCTGCCCGAGGCCGAGTGCGTCGAGCGGATCCTCGACCAGCGGTGCCTCGATCAGCACGGCGGCGAGCGCGGCGAATGGCTGGTTGGTCTGGCTC
>Ga0247824_10001428_pt1 | contig 13018 bp, 9 predicted proteins | sample 13C_PalmiticAcid_FD_194412 | JGI IMG/M metagenome (GOLD analysis project Ga0247824, IMG submission 194412) | Soil microbial communities from agricultural site in Penn Yan, New York, United States - 13C_PalmiticAcid_Day48 | ecosystem: Environmental > Terrestrial > Soil > Agricultural land...
GATGATCGGGGGCTCGTGATTGATCCCGCGACGAGGCTGGCGGGGAATCTGATCATCGGCGCTGGGTCGGTGCTGTACGGCCTGTACGAGGTGCTGTACAAGCGGTTTGCGTGTCCGCCGGACGGGACGAACGCCACCAAGGGGGTCATCTTCGCCAACACGTTTGGCAGCCTCATCGGGGCATTTACGCTGTTTGTGCTGTGGATCCCGATCCCGATACTGCACGTCCTGGGGTGGGAGACGTTCGAGGTGCCGACCGGCCAGACGGCGTGGCTGCTGTTCATCAGCGTCATTATGAACATGATGTTCTCGGGGTCGTTCCTCGTGCTCATCTCGCTCACGAGCCCGGTCCTCAGCTCGGTCGCCGCGCTGCTGACCATCTTTATCGTCGCCATCGTCGACTGGTTCCTGACGGGCACGCCGCTCAGTGCCGCGGCCGTGTTTGGCGGGCTGCTGATCATCGGGGCGTTTGGCATGCTCAGCTGGAGCACGTGGCGCGAGATGAACGAGGAGGAGCGCAGGAAGCAGGTCGACCTGAGCGGCGACGAGGACGACTAGGCAGCGTCCCCGACACGCCGGACGGCCGTCTCCGCAGGAGGGATTGTCCCGGGGATTGGTCTCTGGCAAGGGTGGTTGCATGGGCTGGGAGAAGCCTGGAACCGAGAGAAACGGGCATAGAGCATCAAGACAGGAGTGGCTTTCAGGACGATGGCGTTAGATGGTGTTATTTGATACCCAACCGCATACTTGACAGCACAATAGAGAACCCTAGAATGCGAAGTGGCCCAGAAGTATGTACATGTGTTTACACGACCACGACGGCTAACCCGACATCCAACGACAGCTACTGGCAGTGCAAGAATTCCTCGCCGGAAAAGCTAGGAGAACAAGCCTATCCCAAGCCACTCCGTCATCTGCTCTTCGTCGAGATCACTCTCGTCCGACTCGTCCGTGGGAAGAGGCCCCCTGACAAACGTGCCCTTGCGCTCGACGACCCACCCAGTCCTGTGCTCGTGCGCGAACCGCACCGCGCTCTGCCAGACCTCCGCGTCCGGCCAGTCGCCCGTCTCAAACGTGCGCAAACACGGCCCATTTTCCCTCGCGGCAGCTTCAGACGAAGGACCGTCCACGCCACCGTTCGCGGCCTGGCCGTCGCCATCACCATCACCCCCGCCGTCGTTCCCGGCGTCGGGCATGACAGGGGGCGGAGTCCTCGGCCTAGCCAACAGCTTGCGCAAGACGAGGTCGTAGCAGTCGCTGCGCTCGAGCCACAGATCGGGGGCCTGGACGTGGTACATCTCGTGCTTGTCGAGCAGGATGTCGTTGCGCGGGACGATCTGCAGGTACAGGTGCTCGACGGCGCGGGGCAGGTGCTGCACGAGCTGGCGGAGCTGGGACACGAGCGGGAAGATGGCGACGTAGGAGAGGGAGGTGACGGTCGGGGGCACCGTGAAGGCGCGGCCCCGGCCCGGGGGGGCGTCGTCCTCCCAACCGTGGAGCATGTGGCTGAGGATGGACGGCGGGCGGCGGTGGAAGTAGTGGTAGCTCCGGTACACGCAGATGGACGAGTTCTCGTTGAGCAGGAGGCGCGTCCACGGGCGGATCGTGACCAAGGCGTTCGTGGCATGCTTCCGGTCTCCTCCCGCGAGGCATTGGGATGTGCTGGGGGTTGGTTGGAGGGGAATCTTGGACGTGGCCGGCGACCTGCCATCTCTGGCCAGAGACAGGATGTGCAACCGCTCGCCGGTGGCAAAGAAGTCGGCATCCCCGACAAATATGCTGCATCCCAGCAGCCGCGCCAGATTCTGGGGCGATGCGATGATAGTTAACCGCAGCGGATCCACCACACGAAACAGCATGTCCCAGAGCCAGTCGTTGTCCTCGCTGTACGATATGACCGAGGCAGTGGGCGAGGGGGCTGCCATGGCCGGCGTGGGCGGCATTACAGGCGTCATGCCGCCACAGACAATGACGGTGAAGGACTGTACATGGCGGGCGAGGTCGTTGGCACGGAGGAAGGCAAGAACGGGCACCTGGTCGGCGGGGTCGGCGTCTTCGCTGGGTTTCGCGAGGAGCTGGTCGCAGTGCTCGAGACTCCAGACGACATGGCGAAAGAGGAGAGGCATCACAATGACGCGCCACCGCTTGTTGACCAGAGAGATATTCTTGAGCATGCAGTCCGGGTCTCGCAGCATGTCACCGGCGGGCTGGTCGTGCAGGCGGTGGTCGGAGGGCGCAGGGCCATCGAGGTCGGCGAAGATCTGGCGCAGCAACTCCGGAGGGAGTGCGTCGACAGTCACGGGCTGCGTGGAGTCCATATTGTGCTCGTATCGTCTTTGTCTCCCAGAATTCGAGATGGAGGCAGGCGAGGGCGTCAGATCAAGTGCCGGGCTGCGCGAGCCGAGTTTGGTTGTGGTGCGAGGTCAAGGGTCTAAGGCGGAGGAGGGCAGCAGCTGGGCGAGCAGCACAGCGCGCCGCGCAATTGAGCTATCACATGTCTTGCGGTTGCTAACAATGGGAGAACCGAGGTGGTAGCGCGCAAGCATTGATGGTGGTTGCAAAGCTGAAGAGAAGGTTCGTGGTTGTTTAGGTGATGTCACAACATTGGACGAGCAGTTGGAGAAGCTCTCGATTTACGCCCATGCACAACCCCAACCCTCGAATTGCCCCTTTTCTGACCTGTTGCTTGACCACCTCGCCGTTCTGCCCGAGCCCCGAGAAAACGGAACAGGAGATTCATGGAATCCCTATTATGCCCCTTGGCAACGCTTTGAACATCTCGTATCAGAAGACAAATGAAACGATCCGGCTTCTCGGTGACAGTCACCCTCTCCAACAGTCTCATTCTCGGGGTTTCAAGGATCCATTGCCTGATGAGCCATATCGCAAAGTTTAAGACTACCGGTAACTACAGTCTTGAACTTGAAGAATAAGGGGAAACCACCAAAGATCCTTGTCCCAGCGCCGCCGCTCGTCTTGTGCATTCTCTCGTCGAACAACACGAACAAGAAACCTCTAGGCTGGAAAGTACCCGAGGGGCGGGAAACCCCGCGTGCTGCTCAAAGTGCAACTCCTTGGTGAGAGCCACTCAACATGCGAGGAATGGGAGGGGGGTGGCGTGGTTCGGTTTCCTGCCTGTATTGTCGTCGCACAAGATGTGTCCGAAGAAGGCCGACGGCTTTGAAGATTGCGGTGTGCTCTTAATGGCTGCCATTCTGGTTGGGTGGGAAGGGCGGCCTGGGGTTGGCCTGAACAAAGTGCCGTTCAGGGGTACCTGCACGTCCGCCGAAGGTGTCAAATACATACCCCAGCTCGAGCCCAGGTACCAAAGGTAAGTACCCAATACCTGGGAGTGTCCGAATCGTTCGCTTTTCAGCCGCAATCCAGGTAGGTATCGCCTTCTCGACGCCTTGCAGGAAAATGGCCGAGGAGTTGGCTGTCGCAAATCCGCCACGCTGCCAGACCCCGCAGCGCCACGAACCTGTCGCCTGCGCAAAATTACGCTTGAGCCATGACGAGCGACAGCGCGGTATCGTGGAGGGACCTGGAAGCGCGCCTCTACGCGGAGCTCAAGGGGCAGGAGAGAAGCCAGGTGTTGGCCATCACGACGGAGCGGGCTCTTGCGGCCCGCCTCGATGTGCTCAGACACCAACGCCAGGCCCTCACACGCGAAGGCACATGGGGTCGCCTCAACAACGTGACGACGTTGCTGAAGCCCATTGCACAGGCTGCCGACATTCTGGCGAAGGGGGCTTGTCTCCCGTCACAGACACTCTGGGGCGCCCTGGGGTTGATAGTTGATGTGAGTTATGTGGGCGCATGGTCCAATTGCCTCAGAAGCCTGACCTCACTCATGCGTAACTTAGCTGATCAGCTCTCGGGCTGAAGCCCTCGATACCGTCCTCTCCGCGTATAACGCTCTGCTCTCTTCGCTTCCGAGGGCGCCGACCTTTGCTTCGGCGCTCGAGCAAAGTCCCCACCTCAGGCTGGCCATCGCAGACGTCTACGATGCATATACCGCGCTCAGCATCCGATCACTGAGGATATTCGGACGTAGCCATAGACCGTGTAAGCCGTCATTCTCCCACGCGGTTGCTGCCCACTGACCGGCCCCTAGCAATGTTGAACGCCTTCAGCTGGATGCGGGATAGAAAACTCCTCCAAAACTCCATCCAGCGCCTCGAGGGTCTCGTCCGCAAAGCCCAGTTGGAGGCGGGGTATGCTCTGCAAGACCACCGCCATGCTGAAGTCGTCAAGGAGGCGTTGCGGAACACGGAGCAAATCTTGTCCAATCTCAGCCTGCGCAACGAACAGTCATCCAAGACGCCACAGCTCCAGGCCTCCGAGTTTATCGAGCCTTCACGCAACCCTTCGTTTGTCGGACGCACGCGCCGGCTCGAGGACATACATACCGCCGCGGGGTTCTATGGGGGGTGGCATGCCATGTCGGAGGCGGCATGACATGCCCCAAAGGTCATACATGCACTGCAACAGGACGTATCAGGGTGACATGACATACTATCTCAACGTAACATACAACTCTTCTACAGTATGCCAAGATCACAGGGGCGACAAAGCCACCCGAGTCTGAGGGAGAGTTCAATATGTTGGTGCTGTACATATGAGTTCACTTTGGGGTACCTTGACCAAGCGGCACTGCAAGGAAACAGGGGTACATAATTAGTACATAGCCATGGAGTATCCGTACGTCCTCCCTATCCCGTGCATTTGTGCATGCTCCGATATCGAGATGACAGTCTGCAATCGTGGGGTTGCAGGGAACCCGCGAGCGTGCCCGCCCGCATGTGCTCATACAACGCGAGAGGGGGGGAGCCGCACCCTTCCGCTGCCGTCCAGTTTCTGCAAGGCCCCACACAGAGCCTCAACTGTCAGGGTCATGACTGGCCCCCAGCCGTGTCTCCGCCGGCGAGGTGCGCCAGGGCAGCTCCTGTTGTTCGAGATCCGGTCTGGCAGCCCGGGGTGTCCCTGGATCCCTTGTCACTTGGCAGCCCAGCTCCGGTTTTGCTTCGAGTGCCCGCCCCGGCTCAGCCCCAGAAGGTCAGGGTTTACTCGTCTGAATCAAGATGGTGACTCCGCGTGGTCCGACCGCGTACACAACTCGCGGAGAGATCCGCTACCTCGAGCGGTAACATATCACCTTAGCATGTCATATTGCCGTGGCATATATAACTTTTGGGGCATGTCATGCCGCCCCCGACATGGCATGCCACCCCCCACAGAACGCCGCTGTAGTACACAACCTCATCCACCCGCGAGAATCATGATTCCACATACATACCCACCACGGCAACCCTTCAACAGCCCCCTCAAGCCTAGGCCGACAACTAAACCACCCTACAACACACACATTCACGTCAGCCAAACCCAAAAACCCTCACCAAACCACCCACCGAACGGAGCTCCCCACCTAAGGTATGTACTTCAACATACCTCAATCCCACTCCAGTCCCTTCAGCCGGCCTTGTTAGTATCACAAGCCTCGCTCTCATCCTCGTCGGCCGCCGCGCGGGCGTCGAGCTCCTGCTTGACCCAGTTCTTCCATGGCTGGTCGCGCACGTCTTGGTCTTGCTCCTGCGGGTCCCGGTGCTGGTCCTGCTGCTGCTGCTCGGCGTTGTTGTCCATTTTCAGTTGTGGGTTGGGCGGGCTGGATGGGTGTGTTGGTTGGCTTGGTGGTGATGGCGGTGGGGGCGACCAAGAGTAGGTGTGTTGTTGGAGGATGAGATGCAGGCTGGGGCAGGGGCAGTGGCGGGAAAGGGAGAGGAGGGGGGGTATTTGTGCCAGAGGTCTTGCCGCTTGGACGGAATCGGTGATGTTGAAACCCCCACCCCCCTGCCTCATAAACGAGGTCCTTTTGAGCGGGAGGTGTGGGAGGAATACCAGTGACTGTGACGGTACTGCTGCAGGTGGTGATGTCGACGAGTGTGGTCGCGGGGTGAGGAGGGGGAGGAGCGATTGCTACCCCCAAGGAGGTAAAGCCGACGGAGGGTGTGGGGGATGATGCGGGCCACTTCTTCTATTGGACCCTCGCGGTCCTCAAAACCAATGACTTTGACACCTGGTATTGGACCCTCGCATCCCCCAAGATCAGTGACTTGCACAGTTGGTAGCCGAGGCGGGCGAAATTAGCGGCGCCGACCACAAGGGGGAACAGTTGGCTCAATGTGTTGCAAGTGTTGACGCCCCTGATGTTGTTCTAGGCCAGCGTGAGCTCGACGGCTACATCTTCAGCTGCCCAACTGGGGTGGCAAGAGCTGTGCCCGAGCGGTGGGATGTTCTGCCTTCGAAGGGCCACTCAGGTGGAACTGGGCACATCAGCCACCGGCAGCGGGCAGACGGCGGGGTGGGTGGAGGGACAGGAGCGCATCAGGGGACATTTGTGGATGGGGGAGGAGGGGGTGTGAACCCAAAATCCACCAGCGTAAGGTAACTTGCATGTACATACATACCTACAGAGTGCAAAGTACACACGGATTCTGCAGCCTAGTTCTTTGAGTTACGCACATCCAACCTAACAGACCTCATCTCCGCCCGTTACCTACTCCTACCCATCCGTTTTGATAAAAGAGATCGTTTGAATTTGCTTTTTAAAACCCGAACTCCTCATGATCACTGTAGTCGGCGATCCCGCTACCTACACGCCGTCACTAACCCCGGCAGCCAGAATCCAATAAACATACCTCAGATTCACCCCATGGCTCGCCAGCACGCCTAGGTTTCCTGTAGTAGAGTCGAGCTCAGCCACGGCGGGAGAAGAACGTGTCCACGCCATCCAGCTTCCAGACAAACCCTTTCACTCCTCCCCCGTCGTCGCGCAAAAAGGAAATGAGGAAGGCGGACCAATGCGTCCTGTCCAGCCCCCGTTTTAGACACTCGTCGTAGCTGTCTGGCAAGTAACTGAACAGGTCATGGCTGTAGTGCCGCAGCGGCAGCGCCTGGTCCCGGCAACCATTGACCATCATCTGCAGTCTGGCCGGATCATCCGGGTCCAAGACCACCTCGAGAAAGGCGACATCGAGATGGTCCATCACGTAGGTGCCCACAAAGTTGCCGAGGGTGGGCAATGGGGTTGGGGCGCCTCGATGCTGTTGGAGCGGAGTCTGGAAATACTTTGCGTAGTGAGACAGATAGGCTTCTGCGGCCTGGGTTGCCGTGGCGACAAAGTCGACTTTGGGCTGGAGCTCTGACATGGTCTGGATAATATCTTGGGCGATCCAGTCCGTGGCGTCACCCAGACCGGTGCTGTTGGAGAGAACGACGATGGCCGAATTGCTGCTGGGAATGATGTAGATGTTGCAGGTGTATCCGGGGACGTCCCCCTGGTGGCCGTAGACGAGGAGGGAGGGTGAGTCGGAACCCAGGACGGGAGATACGAGGGTCCTGTTGGGCGAGATTAGCCCCAGCTCGGCCGGCGTCCTGTGATGGCACCATCCAATGCAGTAGTCGCCGGCCGTGGCATCTTCGGGACTTGCGATGGTGCATCTGTTGAAGATGGGCGATGCGTGTCTGACGACGACGTCGGCCCCGGACTCTCCGTTCAGCGCCGATAAGAGACACTGAGACCACTTGAGCAAGTCGTTGACCGAACTCCTCAGGCCGCCCGAGCCCCCATTCATAGAATCGGCAGACAGCTCCGTAGGCGGTATGGAGAAGGGCGTGCGGTCGGTGAGAATCATGTAAGGCTTGGCGATGTTCTTGTCGGTCTTGTGGACGTCCCTGAAGGCGGTAGTCCTCTCCATGCCAAGGGGCTCAAAGATGTGGTCGTTCTGAAAGTCGCCCCAGTTGGAGTAGCCCGAAACACGCTCCACGACATGTCCGGCCAGCTCGTAGAGACCGTTGTTGTAAAGGAAGTTGCTCCGCAGGTCGTGCTTGATGGGCATGGCGCTGCACACCTTGACCACGTCCTTCTTGTCGATGAGAATCCTGCCGTCAAGACCCTGGGTAATCTCGTCCAGGCCTTGCAGGCCGGTGCGGTGGGAGCAGATGTCGCGCACCGTCATGCCTGCATATTCGGCAGGCTTTTGGGCGTGTTTGAACTCGGGAATCACGGAATGGATGGTGCTCTCCCACGAGATCTTGCCCTCTTGGACGAGCAGATCAAGTGAGGCTGCCATGAAGGCCTTGGACAGCGACGCGATACAGTAGAGAGTGTCGCTGTCGGGCGCTCGTTCCGTCGTAGTGTCAAGCACGCCGGCATTGTACTTGAGGACTTCGGCTCCCTGGTAAATGACGCCGATGGAGATGCCAGTCTGGCCGGTGATGCTTCGGATCGTCTCCCAGGTTGGGATCTGACAGCGCAGCAGCTGCTCGACGCTGGCTGGGCTTCGCAGTGCAGAGCGCGCACTCACAGCCCGACCTCCGGAGCGACGGCGTAACCAGAGACACATTGCGTTAATGTGTGCTCGGGTGGCCCAAGATGCCGCTTGGCTGCTAAGCCGAAATTACCTATTGGGTGCGGCTGCACGTCTTTTTTGGTTTGGGTTGTCGACTGGAGAAGTTGTGACACATATCTGTGGCCCTGTCACCTGTGCATCCCGTCAGTCAGCGGTGAGGGTGCGTGTTGAGAGCTTCAGCCGCAGCCGTACCCTTCCATTCATGCAGGGTAAAGCAATCGAGGAATTGGGTACTTCGGGGTTACAGTAATGTTGGGGAAATGCAGGGCGACGCAGGAATGTGCACGGGAGGCACAGGGCTTGTCGTGGCGGACACCACACGCCGCCAAACCGAGACTCAACAACGCTGGTGGCCAGTTGCTCCAAACTGCTCATGGTACGTGCACCCTGACATACCTTGGGGGCATATACGGCATTGTTTCTTGCGAGGTCCCTGTGCAAGGGATGCGATTTTGGTGTGAGATGCCCCTAGTAGTGTCGTCAGAGGCAACGAGTCAGGGGCTGGGGGATCTTGTTAGATGAAACTGACATGAACTACTTTCAGGGGGAAAATCCGCGGCTGAGAAGGACATTTCAAGGAACAGCACCAAGTGGCATTCAACCTGCTAGTCACGACCGCAAGGAGCAACCTCTGCATCAGAACATCACACGATTCACCATTCACAAACTCCCATCATCTGGCCTTTGCATCGAGTCTGGAAACCCAAAACCAAGATCCTCAAGCAAGCATCCCAGCTAAACTCTGTCTTTGGTCTCGACAGCATGGCTCGCCTTCTCGTCCGATTCCTCGTGCAGAGCGTGGCTGACGACCTTTTCGGTACGACGGGCGTACTCGTCGGCCTCGAAGACTAAAGAAAGAATCAGCAACCAGTCGGCAAAAACGGAACAATGGGAGGCTTACGGAAGGCCAGTTCCTCGAGAGAGCGCCCGGACGTCTCGGGCCACAGGAACCAGATCAAGATGGCCTCGACACAGATCCAGCAGCAGTAGACGAGGAGGTACTTCCAGCCAATGGCTTGCGTGCCTACAGAACGTTAGAGCCGGCGACGATTACACTTGAAAATAACAGAAACATACCAATCGGGTTGACGTTGGTGCCGAAAAACTGCGCCGCCTTGCCCCAGAACTGGAAGATGGCAATGCCGCGGGCGCGCTGGGCATACGGGAAGATCTCGATGAGGTACGCTGCCAACCGTTAGCATGTCTGTCAACACAATGGAAAGACTGTAAACTCACTGTATGTGAGCGCGTTGAAGCACAGGTTGTACGCTGGGCTGTACGCATAGATCCAGAACAGCGACAACTTGGCCGCAATGTCGGACTTGTCGACGATGAAGACGGCAGTGCAGGTCGTCCACCCGATGTACACGGCCAGGATCGAGAAGATGCCCGTCAGGTACATGGTGCGCCTCCGGAAGCGCATCACCACCAGCGCCGCGCACACGCCGCACACGAGCGACCAGCACTGGTTGCCGAGGTTGTACTGCGCCTGGAAGGTCGGGTCCGTGTACCCAATAAGCTTGAGCACGTCGCCGAGAAAGTACGAGATGACCACGTTGCCCGACAGCTGCGTGAACAGGCCGAGCAGCGAGCCGATGACGACGCGCCGCCGCATGCCCGACGTGCGCACCATGTCCATCCACGACCGCTTCGAGTGCTCCAGCTCGATCTGCAGCGTCGTCTTGATCTCGACGATCTCGGCCTTGACGAACTCCGAGTCCGCGTTGCCCTCGGCGTGGTACTTGATCAGCACCTGCTCGGCCTCCTCGAAGCGGTCCTTGCTCATGAGGAAGCGCGGGGACTCGGGCAGGAAGAAGACAAAGGCAACCTGCAGCAGCGACGGCGCCATCTGCAGCAGCGAGGGGATGCGCCAGGACCAGTCGTTGGGGATCTTTTGCGTGCCGAACGTCGTGCCGGCCGCCACGATGGCGCCGATGAAGTAGCACGCGTTGAACAGCGACGTCAAGATGGGGCGCTCTTTCGGGTAGCCCAGCTCGCCGATGAGGCAGGATCCGGCGACGATGGCGTAGGGCAGGCCGAACCCGATAATACCGCGGGCCAGGATGTACATGGGCCCTGAATGCTGTTAGGACTCGGATTGTGCTATCGTATGCGAGCACATGCCACACTTACCGTTGAACGAGAAGCCTTGGATGATAGTGCCGATGATCATGATACACGAGCCAAACATGATGCACCACCTGCGCCCAAAAGTGTCGTTGATGAGCGGAATCAGGGGTAGACCGATGACGGAGCCGAGCGGGAGTGCTGACGCGAGGATGCCATTGTATGCTCCAGTAGGATGTCCGAAGTCTGGATCGGGGCAAAGGAGGTTAGGCCAAGGTCTCGTCGGGCTTAGTAGAGTCACTCACAATCTTTCCAGGCAGGAAGCAGCTGCGCAGAGTTGATGATTTGCGAGTCAAACCCGGAGGTCATCTCGATGCCAATGACGCAGGGGAAGAGCAGCAGATACATGGACCGCAGATTCGGCTTCTTGTACCAGGGAACCGGATCCTCCATCGCCATGCGATGGATGAGGTTCCCCGACTCATCTCCGCCGCCGACCATCTTTGCTGAGTTTCTTCTGAACGCTGGCGGAGACGCCAGATGATTCTCGAGTCGTCGATGTCAGGGGTAGACCCACAACTCCTGGCGAGATGTGGGAGTTGCACAGATAGCAAAGAGCCCTGCACAAGATGGGCCCTTCAACACGCGGGAGCCGTGGGTCTGGGGAAGCATATAAGACATTCCCACCACCCTGCTAGACGCCGACCATCAACCCAACATGCTGCGCTGTTTGCGCGGCCAACGCTTGGCATCGACACTTGAGGGAAATCGATACCCCCTAACCGCATGAATTCAGTCAGTCTGGCCGCTTTCCCCATCCATGTGTTCCCCCATATTAGACCGACGCCAATCCCACGAGGCTCTCCATATGAGAAGATATTGGACACCACAGGTACAGAGCAGGTCGGTCCGACAGGAACCAGCAGGCCAGCAGCCCTGGGGGCATCCGTCGGCAATATCGGCGGCCACTTATGCACTGCTGGTTGCTGAAATCTGCGCAGTCCTTTTCTGGTGTACTACATCAGGACCTGAGGGCCTTCCTTTCTTGGCGGGTTGTGTCCGGGGCAGAGGGCAGGGGGCGGGAAGGGACGGGAGGTTTAGCCGGGATCGACATGCCATACTTAAGGGCCGGAGGATCTCTGGGCGTGCTCAGTGGCGTCGGGACAAGAGATCTGTTCCTCGCTGGCGGAGAGTGCCCAGCCGGCCGCTGCCGATAGGGTCAGTCCATACGTGTTGGGCTTAAGGTTCCATCCCTCAACTACTCCTAGCTCCTCGCACGATTAGTTTTCACCCTATCCCGCCAATGTTGGAGCTCGAGAATGAGAGTTAAAAACCACGCAATGAGCCATTAATCCAAAGCACCGAGTCGTCTCCGTTAAAGAAAGCTGCCGGGGCTCGATATGATCAAGAGCAAAATCCCTAAGCCATCCGCCCGGAGGCTAATCCTTCGAGACCCTGGCGTAGCATGCATCAGCTGCCGTGGTGGGGCGGCGGACGGGTAGAAACGCGGCCATCGAATCAACCCAGCCAGCCCGTAATTGCATCTTTCGGCTCAATCCTGCTCGGACAAGTCGGCATCTGGCCTTGGCTGCCCCCCATCAAGGGTTTTGAAAAACGTGGGACTGGCTCGGCAGGGCTTGCTAAGCTTTGTCCAAGACCTTGAGCCGCGCCAAGGGCGCGGGTGGTTTTGGGGATGTATGTAGGTGTTGGTGCTGCCGATGTTCAGATCCCAGGGGCGAGATCTTGGTGAGGAGAAGGGCGCCTAAGGGGCAGTGACCACTCAAATAATATCGTGATCATCGAATTCCGGTTTCTCACCACAGCGAACTCCATGCCCTTAAGATGCAAGGAGAGGAGAAATAAACACAGAATGGATGCGGTACGCAAAAGTAACACCGGAGACGGACCGGGTCAGGCTGGTCGGTTCCACCGCTCACTGCCGGCTGTTACTGCTGCTGAGCCCTTGGCTTACATCACGTTTGGGGGACGGCAACTACCCCTGTCTGCCCCATCGGCCGAGACCACCAACTACAATTGTCCAGCAGGACCCAGCAACAGCAGTGGCACATCGTACGGCGAGGGGCTTGGTATCGGCAGTGGCATTCGGGGTACAGAGTACTACAGAGCAATGTTTCGAGCTACTCGGGTTCCCCCAACCATTTTGTTCCATGAAACATCACCAACTTCAACTGTCAAAGATTCCCCCTCCGAACACGACAATAACATCCGAGCTCAGCCCCGTGATGGTGATCCAGGCTCCCAAACAGGAGTGTTGACCTCAACGTCATGCCCACTCTATAGAAAACCCTTTTCCCTGAAACAGCCCTAGCAAAAAGAACAAAAGAAAAGAAAAACAGAAAAACAGAAACACAAAAGTCCTGCAGTCTGCTGTTCCTGCCTGGTCAACGACACCCAAAAGACATATCCATGCCACCCGCCCGCATATCATGACATATCAACCCAAAACAAACACCCTTCCACTCACCCTCCCCACCTTAATTTCATGACTTTCCACCCGCCGTAACCACCCTCTCAACAGC
>Ga0247824_10001430_pt1 | contig 13016 bp, 9 predicted proteins | sample 13C_PalmiticAcid_FD_194412 | JGI IMG/M metagenome (GOLD analysis project Ga0247824, IMG submission 194412) | Soil microbial communities from agricultural site in Penn Yan, New York, United States - 13C_PalmiticAcid_Day48 | ecosystem: Environmental > Terrestrial > Soil > Agricultural land...
CCGCCCCCCCCAGCGCCTTAAGCCACCGCCCGCACGCCGGCTGTGTCCTGACTCTTGCTCGGCCTCGAGAGGACATGGCTCGCGAAGTTCCTCAGACACCCGCTGAACCCATGGTGTGTGTGTTGGTTTATGATGTCGTGAATGTGGTGATTGGAACGCATCAATACTGATACGGTATCATGGCTTAGCTTGTATTTTTCTCACTTTGACAGCGGCTGTATCTAATACTGAAAATGACCCTCGGGATACCACAGCAACTAGAACCATGTTCATGCCGCCTGTGCTACTCATGCCGATGACCCCCTGTAGCCACCTTAGCACGCGAAGACCGCTGGCCCTGGGTTCTGGTATGAGGTAGGGACGGGATAATTGATGTTGATGAGGATGCCCGGGTCGGATGCTTTGTACGCGCCTGGGAAGGCAACCTTGTTCTGAGGCTCGGTGCTGCCGCCACCAGTGATCCCAATCTGGGCACAAGAGATATAAAACTGGGCACCACCAGAGCTCCCGGCCGCGTGCAAGCCGATGTGCTCAGCCCGAAGGAGATAATACCCGGACTTGATGCATTTGGGGATGGGGACCGAGAATGAGCCCTTGTCTAGTTGCGGAGCCGAATGTGTTAAATACCATCAGATCCGGCGGGTTGTGGACGGTTCTCCGGAGATGGGAAGCAAGGTGGCAGGTCTAAACGTACCATTACTCGGCCATGTGAGCTGTGCGCCGAAATTGGGCTGCTCGTGGTACACCTTGAACCACACAGCCCCGTCGCCATTCCACGAATTGACATTTTGGCCGTCCGGAACGCGGGCTAGGTAAAATTGCATGGGGCCAGGGTGGTAGATGCTGGGGCTGGCGTAGTATGTTACCGAAGAGCCAGCGGTGACATTCAAGGAGGCCGAGGCCGCTGCTGTCGTAGACTGGAAGCACCGAATCTGCGCAGAGCTGACATCGCCAACGAACCCGTTGTTCTGCCAGTTGTCGGCCTTCCGGACTTGTTGCCAGTCGGAGCCGGTCCCGACCTTGGGAAGTGTGTAGTGTCCGTTGACACCAAGGATGGTTCCCAGAACGACAAGGGCAGTCGACACCATTGTGAGGACGAGGAGTTATCTCGGACCGTTCGACGGGGAGAAATATCAAGGGAATCTGGAGGTCGAGGGGTAATGCAGGCTCGAGCTGATGTTGGTTTGCCCAGGAAGAAGACGAGAAGACCGCCGCCCTATATAGGGCTGCGTATTGCAATCAGTCTTCCCCAAGTTCCGCCACTGTCACCGGCCCCGTAGCCTTAAATCCGCCGTCGTATTATGCGGCGCCCGTCTACATGCCAAATTAGTGTTCTTGGCCGGAGCTGCCGTCCCCGGATTCCACCCAAAGCAACCCATTTTAGGGTCTGGTAGCCGACTGCCACCTTCTCCCGACCGGCTAAAGGAGGGCTGCCACCAGTTACAAACGGCGCAGATATTGTCGACAATCTGTCTCAGATCCAAGCCCTAGGTTAGGTTATCCTGCGATGCCGGCACAGCGGACCACTGATGCCTTTCCGTTCTGTTCCCGTGCACAGGTGGGGGAGTGCATAAAGCTACCCTTTGACGAGCCCAGCAGCTAAAACCTTCCATGAACCCCCCCCCCCCCCACCGCGGAGGCGAGACCTGACACCTAGAACTTATGAAAGCACCTGCGTTTAAAAGCCCTCAAAAAGTCCTATCTAACTACCATGGCTGCAGCCGTATGCGACCTATTGCACGGCCACTTGTCAGGGCCGAAGGCACTAAGGAGAAGAAGGTGTTAGGACCGAGGCGCCCAGGGGTTAGCTGAAGGGAAATTATCACGGCAGGGCACTTGAAGAAGGATGGCACAGCAATCGTATAAGTGAAACTCTAGGTGTAATAGAAGATCTCACTATAAGAAGAGAAGAGGAAGAAGAGAAACACAAAGTCTCTGCCCCTTAGGGGCCCAGCTTAATGTTGCAGACAGGGTTTTTAGTTAGCTACCCTTTTTAGCTAGGTGCGACCGCTAGCAACCTATCTCTACTAAGTTCGACCTTATTGACTATCATTAACTGCTTTAATACTCCCCGAGCCTAAAAAAAAAAAAAAAAAAACTTTCTTCTGATTCCGTTCTCGGGCCCCTGCACGGGCCCTGCACCAAAACACCCGAAACTACTACCATTCGAAAGCCCCCGAAACGCTCTATCTAACTATCCCCATTGCACCTGCGCGCGTGCCTTTGCGTGGCTGCATAGGGTGGTTAGAAACAGCTGTCGAGAGGGCTCTCATAGGGGCTCTCAAGATCTTTGCATTATGACCTTCGTATTGTAGGATTTGCTACCCCCGCCCTTCGTCAACGTCATCGACGTCACTACCTACGTTACTACCTACGTTACTACCTACGTTACTACCTACGTTACTACCTACGTTACTACCTACGTTACTACCTACGTTACTACCTACGTTACTATACCTCCCCCTTTATAGGGATATACCTTGTTTTCTTCACAAGGATGATAGAGGTAGATAACCTGCCCCTGGATTATAGTTCGGACTGTACTGACGGCTCGGACCGTACCGACGGTATGGGCCGTCCCTAGGGCCTAGACCCCACTGGCCCAGACTATGGCCTAGTAACCTCTAGGTATATAGAGGCCCCCGAGCTAGCCAAGGCCCCTAAGGCCTAGCAGTCGACCTAGCCATAGGACTAGCAGCAGTACTAGCAGCAGTACTAGTAGTACTAATAGCATGTTAAGACTCTTCTTAATGCTCTAGTCGCCTTGGTGCCAAAGGACAAATACGTGCCCTATAGGCCGGGTAAAAACCTCTGCCTCCCTTGTGTGCCGTCCGTTCGAATCTAACTAGTACAAAATAGAAAAAGGCTCTATGCTAGCCTCTAGGCTTCGCTATGCCCCGTTTCTAGCGCTAGCTTCACAGCTAGACTATACTGCGGGAGCCGGCCACAGCCCATCAGCCAGTCTAAGACCCTCCGTAGAAGCCAAATTCGGGGCCTAACCCCCTATAAAACAGTCTGTAGGTCCTCCCTAGACCTAATTTGCCTCTGGTCCCACGTCCTCTATTGCGGTAGGTTAGAACACCAAATAACTAGGTGTTCTACCAGGGCCTGGAAGACTTGCCTACAGTAGGCGACTATAAGGGGGATGGCCTTTGCGGCAGAAAAGAGCGAACTGATCTACTTCAACAAAAACCGACGGCAGTGGGCCAACCCAGTGGGCCTAGCCCTGGCTACAGAGGATGGGTACAGCACTATTAGGCCTATACCCTCTGGAAGATTCCTAGGGGTCTGGCTTAACTGGAAGCTATCTTAGAAGGCCCACGCTACGGCTGTGGAAAAGAAGCTCAAGACCCAGGATTTTGCCCTGTCGAGGATTACTGCAAAGACCTAGGGCCCCAGCCTGGCCAAGGCTAGGGAGGTCTATACCAAGTGCATTCGAAGTACTATAGCCTACGGGGCGTCAAGCTTCCATACCCCTATAACAGTGGGGGGTAGGCCGAAGGGCATCGCGAAGAGCCTTGCAAAAGCCCAGAACCGAAGCCTACGAATAGTAGCTAGTACCTACAAGGCTACCCCTATTCGGCACTATAAAAGCCCCTCTCCCTTCTAGACTAGCCCGCGAGGTGCTTGTCAGAGGGGCAGGACTGTCAGCAAGCCTAGCAAAGAGAACCCCCCAGGAAATCGTTCAGGCCGTTAATACTGCTTCCGAGACCAAGGGTATATCTACGGCGGGCTTTTAGTGGCTGAATCAGCAGCTGAGCGCCACTTTACCGCAAAACGCGGGCCGTACCCTCAGCGACCGCGAATATTTACCCCTATCTACGTCACGGGGGGTTAGGGTTATCTATGGACTTTCGCATCGCGATAACATAACGGCTGACAACCAGCCAAATAGCCACCAGCCAAACAGCCAGCTCACCCGGGCAGTGAAAAGTAGCCTGCATTACAGTCCCTACTGTCTATATAATCTATCAATCTAGGCCCTTGCCCCCTCCCGGGTCTTCCTGTTGGCCCGCAGCCGCTTGCAATACAGGTCTAGAGAGCAGTTAGACTGCCGTTGTTCGGCACCGACGAAGTACATCGCGGAATCCTCGCTTATCCGCCGTACCTAGGCAACGCGCCGGATCTCCCGGATGACTTCCAGCCACAGAGAGTACCACTGGACCTCGGCCTGACGGCCGGCCCGCTACCGGCTCCCCCATCGGTTGTCTAGGGCCGTAATCGAAGGCCTGCCCCCAAGGCCGACGGTCCACTTACGCTATAGGTCCCTAATAGTCTTGACAGCCCGGCTTATATAGTACCTCGGTAGCTCTCCTTCTACCTCTAGCGCTGGCTAGGCCCCTAGCTATGCCTCGGACTATACCTCTGACTGTTGGCTTGGAGAGCGGCTTAGAAAAAACAGTACCGTAGGCACTGGCGCCGGCACTAGTACTAGTGCCGGTATAGGCGCCGGTACTAGCGTTAACGGTAGCGCTAGCGCCAGCTGGAAGACGCTCCCAGCAAGGAAGGTCTATACCGAAGATTAATAAGCTATAGCTAGTCGTTCCTCGGCCGAGTCGATCTTAGCCGTCATAGCTATAATAGCTACTGAAAGCTAGACCTCGTGCCGGGTTTCTACAGCCTTAAGGTAGTCGGTAAGGACCGGTAACGCCTACGTCAGGATAGCTAGCTGGCTTGGCCGCTCGTCTTCGTCCATCAACGCTCTAACCTGGCCTACGTACGGCATATAGTCTTAATGCTAAAACACTAGGTAGCTCCAGAGTATACAATCCGGAAATCGGCGTATTAGGAATACCAAGTCCTCGAGGATAACCTCCCGAAGGTAGAACAACAAGCCGGTAAAGCCAGCTACTGCTAGGTTATTAACCTACCCCGGCCCTAGGCCGAACTTACCGGCCTATTTATTTAGGCCCAGCCATATTAACGGCAGGAGTAAATCTAGAGGCAGCATTCGGGCCCGGCGTATCTCGAAGCATCCTATCTACAGTAGGTAGCCGGCCATCGTACGTATAAACTTCCGTAGCAGCGAGTTCAGGTAACAGCCGATTATCTACTCCTAGTTCCACCGGCCTATATACCGAATCTAGGCCTCGCTAATGCCCTTTAGCTCGGCCGTCTTTGCTCTAGAGCTTCGGCCGACGTAAGTCTTCTTATTAGACTAGATACTAGTATATATAAACGCCTTAATAACCTAGTCCCGTTAGCTATTATAGGCGAATATAGAGGTAGGGCTCGTATCGGTACTCTTCAACAGCCGAACGTTATACTATCGTGCCCGGCTTCCGAAGTCTAGGAACGGCTCGTTAGTAAGATCCTACCGAAGGAGCAGGTAAAAGGCTATAGCACTAAGGATATAAATCACCGGGTCGTAGCTCCAGAGCGTACCGGCGGTTTCCAAGCAGCCGTACTAGTTTTACTTCCCCGCCCGCATAGTAATAACAAGCGGTATATACCGGGTAGGACCCTCGTTAGCGAATTCGAACGTAAAGAGATTAGAGATCTCGAGGGCTCAGCGGTCGCCGCTACGGGTAAGCATATAGTAGCCGAGAAGCAGGTCGACTAAGGTCCGAAGGTAGCACTCGGCCGACTATACTATATGGCCCTAGAGTTCGCCGGCGATACGCTTCAAATCCTCCTCGGAATAGCCGTCAAGAAGTATATCTCGGCCTTTATCGGTATAGTTGGCCTTTTGCTATTCTATATCCTAGCGTTATAGGGATTTGATATATTCCCGGGCGTTATCTTCCCGGGGCGACGGATAGGCGTTTATACTAAGAGCCTTCTGCGAACAGTAGAGGTCGGTAACGGCCGTAATATACGACCGGACTAACCGCCACGCAAGCCGAGTCTCTAAAAGGGGGGTATCTTCGGCGGCCTTCTAGCTCTAGGACCGTAGCGGCCGATAGATGACTTCCTCGATAAGGAACAGGAGGAGCTTATCCTCTATTACTATCTTGCCGTCTTAGTACTGCTTCTGCTAGCAAAATTGCCGGAACTCTTCCTACTTAGGCTCGTAAGCCGACGTCGTATTCTTCGGCCGGGCCGTCTTAATCATAGCGAGGATATTCTATAAGTTAGCACGTAGCTCGGTATAGTTAACAACGGCACAGTCGGCATAGTAGCCAGGGGCTACGGCTATAGCTACAGCAGGCCGTGCTAGCGCCCCCTTTTCTTAGCTGGTCCGGGGTTACGTCGTACTGCCGGCTGGCAAGGCTACTATAATCGACAACTAGTTGCCGGCCATAGCCGTAGCTATAGCTGTAGCTATAGCCGGCGCCGGCGCTAGCGCTAGTATGTATTGCTTTCTTCGGGCTATAACGGGGGATAGGATAACTATAGAAGAGGGGAGAGGGTCGAATTCGAGGGCCTAGCAGCAGTTACACGCGAATTAGCGACCAAATTAGCAGGCGCCATAGATATACCGAAATAAGCACGGCACACTAGCGCGAATAGTAACGTAGATATTCGCGGATTTCTACAGGAAGCAGGTATAGGGGTTAGGGTTAGGTACGGCGGCCGGATCAGCGGGCAGCTAATTTGCACTCAGCGCCGCCATAAATACCAAGGGTAATCGCTATACCCATTACTCCGAGAACAACCATTCGTACGCTCCCGTAAGCTATCCCTTCTCCCCATAAGCGCGCTCTGCGCGCGAAAGCAGCTACTAATCAGGTCCAGATCCCAAATGCCGCTCTCGAGGATATAGTCGCCTTCGTCATTGCCTTAGACGAGGCTAAGAATCCCGCTAATAGTAACGATATACGTACGTATTCTCTGCTTTCTCGCTGCGCATACTAACATATCTCAGGAGGACGAGCTAAAGGAGCACGCTGCCCTCAAGGGCAAGGAGGCTAAGCGTTCGGTTCGTCACTACGGCTGCTCCACGCTCAAGTCCGACGTATAGAATACCGACTGGGCTACGCAGCGCGAGCGTAAAGCTAATATAAAGCAGCTTCTACGCTGGTTTAGTGGAAATGGCAGTCATAAGCTGCCCGAGGAGGTAGTTCAGGCGGCGGCCAGCAAGGACAAGTTCCGCGAGATAGTAAAGGAGGCTCTAGTAAGTAGCGGTTGCTCCTATCGTACGCGGTCGCAGCGCTAACATAGCGCAGGATACATAGGCGGACCGGCTAGCGTCTCTCAAGGACAAGCTAGACGAAGTACTAGCGGCAGTCAATTGCCTTCGGCGTATAAGCGCTACTCCCTCGGTATACGACGGTAGCAAGGACGACGTTATCGGACCTACAGACGGGGAGGAGGGTAGCAGAGGCGACGACGATATCGATGCCTAGTCGCAGGGTATACGCAGCTCTCGCGCTCGGGTCAGGTTTAGCGTCTAGGGTATATCTCGATCGTACAGGCGCAGTTTTGTAACCTGAAAAAATGCTAATTTTTCTCAATAACTTCGCTCATTTGTCGCCTCGTCCGCGCTACACGTACGCTTGCCGCTACTTCGCTTGATAAGGTACTGCCGTGCCGTCAGTAGTCCTCGGTAGGCAAGGATCGCTTCCACCTCGAATTCAGGGGCCTCTAGCTCGATATCGACGAGTTCTCGCTACGAGTTTACTGCTCCTTCGGTACACAGGGGCAAGAGCGATAACGAGCCCGTAGCTAACACCGTGGAGGGAGGCAGTAAGGACAAGGTCCCGGACGTAGAGGATACTGGCGGTCAGGGCGGCGACGGCGATAATGTCGACGCTTAGTCGCAGGGAACGCGCAACTTCCGCGCTAAAAAGAAAATTAGAAACTTGCTGTCTTTCCCATCATAATATCGCTCCTTCTGCGCTCTATCTACGCTTCGTCCACGCTTCGTCTGTACCACAATCACACTTATAGCCAACTCGAAGGCCCCAGTTCGACATCGACGAGTTCTCGGTCGTAAACCTATCAACCCTAGCCAAGAACCCCAGCCTAGAGGGCATTTCCCGACTTGTCAGTATAGGGGGGGGGTCAACAAAAAGGGCAAACCTATTGCGAACTCCACCAGAGGATCTTGCCAAACGACTAAGTCCGTCCTCTTGCGTACACTCAGCGCTTTCGCATCGTCTTCCTTGCTCCTAATATGCTCCCAGGCACCCTGTCTTAGCCACTGCTCTTCCCATGTTTTCTACATCGGAACTCTGTCCTCTGCTCTCAAAAGCCCCTAGGCTCCTTGGACCCCTGGACCTACTACGCCAACGTAGTCATCGCGGTGATCAGTCGCTCCGAACTCGCTGCAAGCAGGCCAAACCTCCATATCATCGTCAACACACACACAGTCAGCCCTCGAGCGTCCTCGAGGCGAAGACTCTTCGACAAACATGCTCTCTGAGGCGTTCCCGCTGTGGCATTCCTGCCTCGGGTCAATGACACAGAGCGGTGCCCTGCAAGAGGGTCGTCCGGCCAGTCCTCGTAGCATCCTGGGCCAGCTTATCGACAAGGGCGCGCAGCCCCAGCGACCTCGCTGCTCTCTCCCATTGTCCACACCCCCACATGGCCACCACGAACCTAGAGCCTAATCGCCACTTCTCCGTAAGGGCCTGCTCCTGGTTCACGTCCATATCCCACTCGGCATTGCGCTCAACTCGCGCACTCGACTCGCACTCGACTCGCACTCTCGCTTCCCTTATCAAGCCCGGTCTATACGAGAGGTCAGCGAAGTCTCTGCTCTACCGTATCTATCCCCAAGGGAGACAGCCCTTCGTTCTTTAGCCCACAGGGGCAACAGCACACAACAGGTTATAGCACCAGGCTCGGAGATCACTCTCGCGTACGAGCAGCGCGCGAGCACCGGTATCGCGGGGTATGCTTGAGGCCGTGGGTATGGGGGTCTGCGACGTGGAGGTCTGCGGCGTGGAAATCTGCGGCGTGGAGGTCTGCGGCGTGGAGGTAGTTGAGGACCTCGCGAACAAGTTGCGTGTGCGTGGCGTTGTTGTTGCTAACTACCGCGATGTCGTCCCGGTAGGCAATGCTACTGCCGTTCTGAAGGTTTGCGAGCGCCTGGTTGATGTGGATTCGGAAGACCGCCGGGGCGAGGGCAAGTCCTTGTACGCGGTCGGCCAGAGGGAGCTCCTCACGCGCAGCTTGGGCGCTCTCGGGGGAGTTGTCGGTATTACATGGTGTTGGTAGGGGGGAACGAAGGCGGGTCATGTCGTCGGTCTTAGGGGGTCAGAGCGAAAAAAAAGTAGCGGATTCGACAACGCTTGAAGGAACGATCGAGGGAGCAGGGAGCGAGCGGGTTCGAGGGGCCATTGCCTACCCCCAACGGTTCAGGGCCGGTGAGAAGAGTTCAATATGTCAGGGCCGAGGTCCCCAGGGGAAGGAGGGTTGGCTGAAGTGAAGGGGTGTAGGCAAATAGCACAGAACACGCAGCGAACAAGCAGTGGACACGACCTTAGGTAGAAAGCAGGAAGACCATTGAACTCTGAACCTCCCCAAAAGTGGGCAATCCTGCCCTCCCCTTATTCTCCTGCCTGGGGCATAGCTACCCCCGTATGACCCCCATTACCCCGCTCCGTCGGTGCGCCTTTTCAGCTCGAACGCTACGAGGCAGCGCTGATCCCTTCCGATCCATCCCGACAGCTGCCATAGGTCCGACAGGCCCGCGACCCCCTAACCCTAACCAGCCCAATCCTCCTCCCAGACACTCCCAGGGCCGATACACCTATTCCAGGCCCTAGGGGCCTAACAACATCCCAGTACGGCTCACAGTCGAACAACTGGGCCCTCTAAAGTAGGCCCTGATCACAGGCCTTTCGGGCCTCTTCCAGAGATATAAAAGCTACTAGGGCCATAGCCCGGGTAACCTTCGGGTCTCTGGGCAACCGGAAACGGACTGTTTCAACGGCTGGGCCAAGGTCGGCCTGGAAGGTAGCCTCTGTAACTCCCTGGAGGTCGCTCTTCTATAGGCCTTTCAACAAGACTATAGTAGTTCTCTTAGCCTATGTAGCTCAGGTGCCAAAGGCCTATTGAATCCACTGTAGGTTAGTCGAATGCCACTGTTTGGCCTGGTCGCTACAGAAGGTAACGATCACATCACTACTAGGAAGCTTTCTGGCCGCAATAGCTCCCTTAGTATTCACGGCAGCGCTAAGCGCAAATCAGCCGCCCGCTGATCCGGCCGCCGTACCCAACCCTAACCCCCATACCCGCTTCCCATAGAAATCCGCGAATATCTACGTCACTATTCGCGCTAGTATGCCGTGCTTATTTCGGTATATCTACGGCGCCTGCTGATTTAGTCGCTAATTCGCACGTAACTACTACTAGGCCCTCGAATTCGACCCTCTCCCCTCTTCCATAGTTATCCTATCCCCCGTTATAGCCCGAAGAAAGCAATATATACTAGTACTGGCGCTAGCGCCGGCTATAGCTACGGCCACAGCTACGGCTATAGCCGGCAACCAGTCGTCGATCACAGTAGCCTTGCCGGCCGGCAGTACGATGTAACCCCGGACTAGCCAAGAAAAGGGGGCGCTAGCGCGGCCTGCCGCAGCTACAGCCATAGCCCCTAGCCACTATACCGACCGTGCCGTTATTAACTACGCCGAGCTATACGCTAACTCGCAGAATATCCTCGCTATGATTAAGGCGGCCCGGCCGAAGAATACGACATCGGCTTACGAGCCTAAGTAGGAAGAGTTCCGGCAATTTTGCCGGCAGAAGCAGTACTAAGACGGCAAGACGGTAATAGAGGATAAGCTCCTCCTATTCCTTATCGAGGAAGTCGTCTATCGGCTGCTACGGTCCTAGAGCCGGAAGGCTACTAAAGATACCCCCCTTTTAGAGACTCGGCTTATATAGCGGTCAGTCCGGTCGTATATTACGGCCGTTACTGACCTCTACCGTTCGTAGAAGGCTCTCGGTATAAACGCCCATCCGTCGCCCCGGGAAGATAACGCCCAGGAATATATTAAATCCCTATAACGCCAGGATACGGAATAGCAAAAGGCCAACTACGCCGACAAAGGCCGAGATATACTTCTTGACGGCTATTCCGAGGAGGATTTAAAGCGTATCGCCGGCGAACTCTAGGGCCATACAGCATAGTCGGCCGAGTGCCACCTTCGGACCTTAGTCGACCTACTTCTCGGCCACTATATACTTACCCGTAGTAGCGACTACCGAGCCCTCGAGATCTCTAATCTCTTCACGTTCGAATTCGCTAATAAGGGTCCTACCCGGTATATACCGCTTATCATCACTACGCAGGCAGGGAAGCAAAACCAGTACAGCCGCTTGGAAACTACCGGTATACTCCGGAGCCGCAACCCGGTGATTTACGTCCTTAGTACTATAGCCTTTTACCTGCTCCTTCGGTAGGATCTTACTAACGAGCCGTTCCTAGACTTCGGAAGCCGGGTACGATAGTATAACGTTCGGCTGTTAAAGAGTACCGATATAAGCCCTACCTCTACATTCGCCTACAACAGCCAATAGGACTGGGTTATTAAGGCGTTTATATATACTAGTATCCAGTCCAATAAGAAGACCTACGTCGGCCGAAGCTCCAGAGCAAAGACAGCCGAGCTAAAGGGCATTAGTAAGGCCCAGATTCGGCACACAGGCCGGTAGAACTAGGAGCAGATAATCGGCTGTTACCTGAACTCGCTACTATAGAAGTTTATACGTATAATGGCTGGCTACCTACTATAGATAGGATGCTTCGAGATACGCCGGGCCCGAACGCCGCCTCTAGATTTACTCCTACCGTTAATATAGCCGGGCCTAAACAAATAGGCCGGCAAGTTCGGCCCAGGGCCGGGGCAGGTCAACGACCTAGCAGCAGCTAGCTTTACCGGCTTGTTATTCTACCTTCGGGAGGTCATCCTCGAGGACTCGGTATTCCTAATACGCCGATTTCCGGATTGCATGCTCTAGAGCTACCCGGTATTTCAGCATCAAGACTATATGCTATACGCAGGCCAGGTCAGAGCGTTAATAGACGAAGACAAGCAGCTAAGCCAGCTGGCCATCCTAACGCAGGCGTTACCGGTCCTTACCGACTACCTCAAGGCTACAGAAACCCGGCACAAGGTCCAGCTTTCAGCAGCTATTACAGCTATAACGGCTAAGATCGACTCGGCCGAGGAACGACTAGCTACAGCTTATCAATCTTCAGTATAGACCTTCCTTGCCGGGAGCGTCTTCCAGCTAGCGCTAGTGCTACCGTCAACGCTAGTACTAGCGCCCGTACCGGCGCTAGTACTAGTGCCGGCGCTAGTACCTACAGTACCGTTTTTTCCAAGCTGCTCTCCAAGCTAACAGTTAGAGGCACAGTCCGAGGCATAGCTAGGGGCCTAGCTAGCGCTAGAGGTAGAAGGAGAGCCACCAAGGTACCGTATAAGCCGGGCTGTCAAGACTGTCAGGGACCTATAGTACGAGTGGACTATCGGCCTTAGGGGCAGGCCTTCGATTACGGCCCTAGACAACCGATAGGGGAGCCGGTAGCGGGCCGGCCGTCAGGCCAAGGTCCAGTAGTACTCTCTACAGCTGGAAGTCATCCGGGAGATCCGGCACGTTACCCAGGCACGGCGGATAAGCGAGGATTCCGCAATACACTTCGTCGGTACCGAACAACGGCAGTCTAACTGCTCTCTAGACCTATATTACAAGCGGCTACAGGCCAACAGGAAGACCCGGGAGGGGGCAAGGGCCTAGATTGATAGATTATATAGACAGTAGGGACCGCAATGCAGGCTACTTTTCACTGCCCGGGTAAGCTAGCTGTTTGGCTGGTAGCTATTTGGCTAGTTATCAGCCGTTATATCATCGCGATGCGAAAGTCCATAGATAACCCTAACCCCCCGTAACATAGATAGGGGTAAATATTCGCGGTCGCTGAGGGTACGGCCCGCGTTTTGCAGCAAAGTAGCGCTCAGCCGCTGATTCAGCCACCAAAAGCCCGCCGTAGATATACCCTTGCTATCGGGCGCGCAGTACTCTATGCCGGACTTGACGAAATTGGCGAGGCAACCGCGGTAACTAGCGACGACTTAGCTTGCTTTACGCAGCGAGTACGCTACTGACGTAACTTATGG
>Ga0247824_10001431_pt1 | contig 13014 bp, 7 predicted proteins | sample 13C_PalmiticAcid_FD_194412 | JGI IMG/M metagenome (GOLD analysis project Ga0247824, IMG submission 194412) | Soil microbial communities from agricultural site in Penn Yan, New York, United States - 13C_PalmiticAcid_Day48 | ecosystem: Environmental > Terrestrial > Soil > Agricultural land...
GGGCACAACGTAGCCGTGGCCGCCGGCTACGTTGTGCCCTCGACACTGATGCTGACACTGGACACCCCCGCCACCGTGGTGGCCTGGCTGTTCTTCCCGGTTTGGGTGTCCCTCGTGCGCCAGGCCGTCCGCCGGGTTGCGCTTCTGGCGCGGGACCGGTGGGGCGGCAGCCTGCACCTCGAGTCGAACCGGCTGGCCCTGCTCGGCGTCTACGCCGTCCCGATCATCTGCTCCATCCTGGCGCAGGCCCACCTGATCTGGAGCCTGACGCAGCCCGAGGACCGCAAGGAGATGACGCGCTCCACGCTCAAGACCATCACCATCGAGGCCGTCTTCGTCCTGCTCACGGTCCTGTACTGGATCCTCGTCGAGGCCGGGTGGCGGGTTGCGCTGGTCATGTTGGTGACGTCGTTTGTCCTGGGCCCCGGCGCGGGCATCTGCATCGGCTGGATCTACCGGGAGCAGACGGTCGATCCGGACCGGAGCGTGACCGTGGTGGCGGTCGGATCCAGGAGAGCCAGCGAGGATGCGGATCCCTCCGAGGAAACCCCGCTGTTGCGGTGAGACATGATCAACCAGATGGGTTATTTATTTCAGGATGAACGGGGGAGTGGTGGGATCAACAACCGACAGCATGTTGGATGTAATGTTTTGAACGATGTACATGAGAGCCAGAGCCACGATTAATGTAATGTTCTTGATGGAGTAATCTGAATGGAGATGTATACATTACACCACTCTCATGACTTTTGCATCATTACTACGTACGTACGTTTAACGGAGTCCCGTCGACTCCGTGACCCCCCAACCACAGAACGCCACATTGTCACACAAACCAGGCCCCAAAATGCACCCCACGCGCACGTGGAATGGCGACACCCGACAGCCCCCAACCAAACCATCGGGACAAGGGCCCTAATGCTGTCTTCTTAAACACACCGACTTCCTGCGACACGAAGGCAGGAGAAAACGATCGCAATTTCCGACGTCAGGCCTGATGTGTGAGAGCCAGCTGAGGCATCACGAAATGTTGCCGCCAGAAAAGGGCCCGAGGTCCGTCCAGCCGTGCGAAAGAGCCGTCCACGACTCCATGCCGAAGAACTCGGGCCCAAAGTTGAACCCGTCAGCCACCTCCTCAAACGCATTGCTCGCGCTGGTCACGGCGCTGGCCTGCGAGGGCGCAACCATCGCCCTCTCGGTCACGGGCAGGCCCAACGCCGCGATGGGGCTCAGCGTCGTGGTGGTGGGGAGCGGCATCTGGGACGATCCGGCGTGCGCCTGGTCCGTCCGGGCTGAGGCGGGCGCGAGCTCCATATGATCCGCCTCCGGGATCGGGGGTGCAGGGAACGGCGCGTCAATCCCGGCGGCGACGCTGCGGGCGCGGCCCGGCAACGAAGGCGGGACCTCGGGCAGCGACAGCCCGTTGGCAATGAGCCGTTCAATGTCCGCTTGCTGTGCCATTTGGTCAGTGCTTTTGCTCGTGTAAGTTCGTGATTTTGGGGGGTTAAGACAAGACGTACCATGCTGGCGGATGCCAGCCCAGGGGTCGACTGGCGAGCGGCTCGGAGGCAGACCGTGGCCAGTTCCCGCACGCGTTCTTGCGTGAAGCCGAGGTTGCCGCCGTCGGTCTGCAGGCCGTGGTACAGCACCCTCGAGCACTGAAACGCGCACCCAGGCAGATCCAGGTCGGCGACCGGGGGGCTGCTGGCCGTGCCGCTCAGGCTCAGCAGCTGCGAGAACATGTCGGCCATGGCCCGCGCGTGCTCGTAGCAGCTGCTGCGGTTGTGCAGGACAAAGTGCGGGTCCAGCTGCTGCAGCGCAGCCGCGGGGAGCGCTTCTCGCAGACCGGGCAGGAAGAGCCGGTACAGGTCGAGGTGGCAGAGCCTCCACACCACGTGCGTCATGATGAAGATGCCTAATCTGGTCGAGTAGCTGCGCAGGCGGAAGTTGGCTTCGGTCTCGCGGAACGAGATGGGCAGCCTCGCCTCGAACACGTCGAGCTCGGCCGCGAACTCGGCCAGCTGGTTCGGCAGCAACGCCAGTGCCTCCGCCGACGGCGAGGCTGCCGCTTTGGAGGTGCACTGCAGGATCCGGGTGCGCATCCAGAGGAGGCGGATATGCAGGGCCATGAGGCCGAGCACGTCCGGCAGCGGCGGGATGACACCCCCAGGGCCAGGTCCTGGCGGGCGCAACGGTTCTGTTGGATCGGGCAGGTCAAAGTCAAAGTTGCGCTCGTTGCACGGGAGCTGCAGGTGGATCTGGCGCTCGGCATCGGCCCAGAGCGCGACGTCCGGCTGGCCCGTCGAGATGGACGCGTCGATCATGTAGATGGACCACATCAGACGGCGGCGCGCCTCCCGGGCGAGGAAGCAGAGGTCCGGGTTCTCTTGGTACAGTCGGAGCGCCGTGGCGAATCGGCTGGCGATGGCGTGGAGCATGAAGGCGCTCGAGAAGCGCTTCGAGAGCATCCTGTGCTTGATGGCAAGGACCAGCGCCTGCAGGCGCGGGATGGTGGGCTTCTCGAGGCCAGCCAGACACATCGACACGGCCTCTTCGACACACCGGTTCCCGTACTCTGCCATCCCCGGGCCGAGGTCGGTCAGGAGTGACGTGATGCCGACGAGGGCGAGCACCAGAGCGCGGTCCAACAAGCCAGCGTGGTACCGCTCCATGAGGGACGGCCGATGCAGGAAGGAGAACATGGCGACGTGGTGGATATGGCGGAAGAAGTTGTCGAAGGCCTTGAGCGCAAAGGCGTCGTCTGGGTCCATCGGGTCAACACTGGCTGTGACGGGGCTGGCAGTGCTGCTGGAGGTGCCGTAGTCGTGGGATGTGCCCCGGCCCATCGGCGCGTCGAGGTCCATCCCCGTACCGGGCGACGGCGCAGCCGAGGTGTTCGGGAGGGGGAGGGGCAGCGGCAGCGACCGCTTCCCGGGCCGGTAGATGCACTCGAGCCCCTGAGCGCGGCACCGGTCTCAGCTCGGCATGGCGCCGCTGCAGCGGGCCTTGCGGGCGTGGCAGTTCTGGCAGGCCTGGCGCACGCGGCGGCGCGGCACCGAGATGGCGGCGCCGTTGCTCTCGCCCTGCACCACCTCGACGCCGACATTCTCGTCGTACGAGCAGCCGAAGCCGAGGCGCTCGCAATTGGTGCAGATGGGGCGGCGGCCGTCGCATCGCACCTTGCGCGCCCGGCATGTCACGCACGTGTTTGCGGTTGCGGTCCGCTTCGGGGGCCGGGGTGAGGTACTCATGGGTACGGGTACAGGCACCTACGGGGGTGGGGGTGCGTGTCCTGGTGTTTCGGCGTTAATGTAATGATTGCTGTCCGTGTCCGCGTCGGGTCCGTGTCCGTGTCTCGGGGCGGTGTTGTCATCGGCCGACGATGACTCGATGCGTTCCAATTGCAATTCCAGCTCCGCGGGCCCGGCAATTTGACGCTCCAATCCCAACCCCAAACCAAAACTCGCCCGAGCAGCAGCAATCGTGCACCCGCGTTCGGTGTGGCCGTCGGTGTCTCGTGGAATAAGCGGGCGGGCCTGAATCCTGGATTGCTGCACGCATCTCTGTGTTCTTCCAGTCCGTCGTCGCTCAGGGCGGCACGTTGCTCATGCTGAATGCTGAGTGAGGTGCCTCAGCTCAGATCTCACTTGTGGTTCTCGTCTCTCGTTGGGTTGATTTTCTGGCCGTGTGGGGCGGACCTGGGAACCGGGCCGGGGCCTGGCAAAACGAACGTGGTGGGCCCGCACTGGCCAACTGGGCGCTCGGCTCACTGGAAGTCTGTCTTGGCAGCGGGGACGACACCGCCTGTGGCCCAGGCAGCAACCCGGAACGGGCCTCTCCCACTGCCAGCGTCCCCGAGTCTCCAAGGACGGGAGACCGGACGGCAACCCCAATCAGCAGCCTTGAGCAAATCACTTGTGAGATTCTTTGATACCTAAGGTACCTCGCCGGCAGGCCAGAGAGCAGCAACCGTCTAAAACACCCCATTCTCCCAGAAATTGTGAGCAAAGTGCAAAGATCCTCGTGACACCGCCAACGCCAAGAGGCCCAAAACCAGCACCAACGACACAGAGAGCAACTCCGAAATCTCCCGCTCCGATCCCGTCCACCACCCGTCCGACGCCCCTTGCCGCCGCTCACATCTTCACCCTCAGCAGGTACCGCAGGCGGACCTGGGAGACGTCGTAGCAGATGTACTCGTTGTAGTACAAACCAGCGCCCCGGACATTGGTATCCCCGGGCTTCACAGACGTGTCGGGCTGCATCCACCATGTTAGTCAATGACTCGAGACTCGACCACTCCGGGCCCAACCACAGGCAGAAGTAACTCACCATCATCACCCCGGCCAGCGACGGATGCACACAGCCGGCATCCTTCCACTTGCTGGGTCCTGTCTGGCCCTTGCCCCACGTCGAGATCATGCCCTTCTGCTTCGCGTCCTCCCCTGCCGTGTACGACGCATCCACCAGCTCCTGCATGGGGCTGCCCAGCTCGGCCTCGCACAGCAGAAGGAGCGCCACGCCGTTCGACATGTACGAGCAGCAGTAGTTGGCCGACTTGGACGCCATGTCGGCGAGGTAGATGCCCTTGCCGAACATGTAGCCCGACACGGGCGCCTCGGGCGGCGCAATCCGGAGACCCTGGCTGAGGATGCCGCCAAAGTTTGTGCAGCGCGAGCCGTGCCACAGCAGCCGCCGGTTCTGGCCCATCTTGCCGAACACGCTGTCGTCGAACCGCCCGAACTCGCCCTCGCGCTCGATGCGGAAGATGGACTCGACCGTGTACTGGTGGCCATGCGTGTCCCCGCGGCTCTCGACCAGATAGTTTTGCAGCTGCGTGAACTCGCCGCTGGCCGGATCGAGCGGCGTCATCTCCCGCATCTTGAGAGCCTGGTATTGGCTGTCGAGCGGGTGGATCGGGTTGTCGCTAATCTTGTCCATCTTCATGAGGAGGGCCGCGTCCTTCATGCCGCTCAGGCTTTCGAGAAGTTCTATTTCCCGCTTCACCGCTTCGACATCGTAGATGACCGGAGGACGGTTCCGACCAAACGCGTGGGGAATGACTGAGTAGTATGAGTTGGACAGGTCTTCGATCGCCGCGTTGAACGCTTTGCCGTAGAGGTCCTGGGCGATGCTGTTGTCGTCAATGACGGCAGCCAGGTCCTTGAGCGCCTGGAAACCCCGCGTGATGGTTGCCTTGCTGAGTTTCCCGAGCGGCAACTTGTTGGCGTCGTACTTGAGGGCCGCCATGGTGTTATCGAAGTTGCTCTTGTTGAAAATGAGTTGCACGAGCTCTTGAACCGCAGGCAGGAGCGTCGACTTGGGTGGCTCCCGGGGCGGGCCCTTCTTCTCCTTGGCCGCCGTGTCCTCTGCCTCGTCTTCCTCGTCCGACTCCGCGTCGTAGCTCTTTTCGACGAAGGCGTATTTTCCAGGCTTGGCCTTTTCGCCGCGTTGGGTCCATGGCAGACCCGACTTGTCCTTGAACTTCTTCTCAAACTGCTTCATGGCCTCGCCCAACGACCCTGTCGCGGGAACCTGGGTCTGCCCGAACTCCCCAACGCGGCCCCACCTCGTCCACGTCCTGAAGGTGCCAGAGGGGTCCTCCAAGAGCTACGAATCTGTCAGACATTGGTACCAGAGAGGTCGGCTGATGCCTGTATCTCACCTGGATGCGATAAAACTTGTTGTTGTTGTTCGACGCATTCGTCTGGTTCAGCGACGCATCGTAGATGACCCCGGCATCGTCAATGTAGACCTTGCTCGTGGGGAAAGGGCACCCTTCGTCGAGCGGGACCTGCATGTTCTTGTCCTTGGCAACCTGGCCCTCGCCCACAGCCCGCTCGACTCGCACCTTTTCCTTCTTCTCTTCTTTGGTCTCGACGTCCGCCACGCCATTGGCATCTTTCATCTCGGTGTCCTCATCCGCCTCGGTCTTGACCGCTGCTGCCTTGCGCCCTCTCGTCTTCTTCGCCTTGGGAGCAGCCTCGGAGTCCGAGACAACGTCCGCAGCAGCAGGAGGGGCACGTTTCCGCGTTCTGGTAGTGGTGGGGGCAGTTGCTGTGCCATTGGCCTGCGATGACGACGTCTTGGAAGCGTCAGTTTGAGATGGGGCATCCTTGGCGGGCGTCCCAAGAAGGTGGTCGTCCTCTGGCTCCTTGGCGTTGTTCTGCTCGCAGAGGGAGAGCCACTCCATGCCGACAATGTGGATGTTGCCAAGTGATTGGGCCTTTGAGACCTTGGGGGATGGCTTGTTAAAGTCGGTCTCTGATGCCACGAGGTGGGTGACGCCGTCAGTCACAGCGCTGGCCATGGTCGCCCCAAGCCCTTCCGCCTTGGTCTTGATGAGGGCGTGCGTGACGCCTGGAAATGTGCCGCTGAGGACGATTTTGCAGCCATCCAAGGGCGGGGTTGCAGGCGCGGCCGCCGTCTTGCCTCTCCTGGGCGCCATTTGGTCGGCTGTAGTTCTCCAATTTCTCGCAATGTTTTGAAGTTGCGACGTCCCGACGCTGTGACGTCCGAAAAGGGGCTCTCTCAAAAAGGCCAAGTGCTTGGCGCAGGGAATGAGGGATGATGAACGAGCCAGTTCAAGTGGTCGGGTCTTGCTCAACAATCAGTGTTGAGAATGAGAAAATGAAAGAGCTTGGATTTCTGAAGAACCTGGCAGAATGGTGAGTGTGGAAGGAGCGGTTTGCGACCGTCCGAAGTAAATAAGTACGCGCCCAGCAAATAACGGTTTGTTAGCTGACCGCGCTGTCGAGCAGGCAACAGCGGCCCCAGGCTCAGGGGCCCATGCGCCGGATCGCGAGATCACGAGAACTGAGCCAGGCAAAAGCCGCTATTGACCAACCAGTTCCACAACCAGTTAGGCAGCGGCATCCACAATTTCAGCACCAAGACGCCGCAGCTGAAGCGAGATTTCCCGACACAACCTCAAGCCATTTCGGCAACCTTGCCGAACCGCAGCAGTTGCTGCTTGACAGCGTTGCGCTCTTTCCCGAGGTTTGAGTAGCGGGTTTCCAGACATCGACTACACAGGAACTTCCGGTCACGAGCAACATGCCTTCGAAAGGTTTGGTGTTGACGGTGACACGCAGCTTCTTTGTCTCGCATTCAAAGCACAACCACCCCCTCGTTGTCCACAGTGAATTCCCCCCAAGACGGAAAGACTGGACAAAACAAACGCCTTGTCTCTCCAAGCCCGGGTGTCGCACTGTTGTGTTCAGTTGTCCATATTGAGACGCCAGCTGCCGCAATATGAACAGGCAATTCCTCAACTCCAGCCCAGATCCTTCCACGACGCCTCAGAGGAATCATGTCACTGTCCAAGCCGCAGCCCACAGCAACAACTGGCTCGACCAGTGTATCGACCACTTTAACGGAACCGAGGTCACTTTCTTGTTTGCTTGATCTCGGCCTTTCATCCCGAAGAATTGACATCAAGTGCTTCGAGTTCGTTGCCGACACCATCGCTAAGTTTGAGTCCCATCTGGTTGTTCATTTGATACCAAGAGGACATGGATCAACGGACAAACTCATATGATCTTAACAAAACCCGCAACCGCCGGTCACGCAACAACAAGTAAGTCAAGGATGACTGAAACACCTGTTTCCTGTCGAGGAACAATGACAGGGAAAATCATTCAAATGAATCAACACCCCGGTCATGAGCTTGGGTCTTTAAACACCTAACTCCAAAACTTCAAGGCTTCATGACACTCCCGTCCCGACAATGGGTTACGTTCCACCTCCCGTTCTGCTCGATTGAGTGGTTGCCGACGCACTCTCGGCACTGCATCCTCCACCTGGGTGGTGTTCTGGATTGACTTCCGGGGCTTGAGAGCTAGATGCATCTTGGTCCAGTGAGTTTGGAATAGGTTCAGGTACCTGAAACCTCACGACCGTACTAGTACTTTGTGCGCCTATTCAAATCTCAGCCAAAACCAGAACCCAGCTGGCAGCTTCCAGCGCTGAGGATACCTTGAATGTTGATAGCCTCGTCATCCGTATGGCTACTCGAGCTACAGTCAAGCTCTAGGGATGTTGTCGGTCCGTCTTTGGCTTCGGCTTCAGCTTCGGCCTCGATCGCCTCGCGTCGCGCCCCGAGATCTCGGTACTCGAACCACAAACGTTTGTTCTCGGGAACTGACTGGGGTATCCAGAGAAGTGCTTGAAGATGAGCCATTCGCTGGCTGATTTCTTAGATTTCTTCATTCCGCGAGGGAGGCATGTCGATGCATTGGGCGTGGGGGCTGTCCTCGGTGGGTTTTCGAGCGAAGTTGACTTGGCGCGTCTGGCTGTTTGGTGTTAGGGGCGCCAATCCAACGAGAATCTCTCCAGAGGTCGCTTGGAATAGAGGACAAAAGGGTGCCGTTGGTCCCAGATCATCACGTGAGACTCTTTTCACAGAAGCCGAGAGTGCAGCTGGGAAACGAACCTCAGATCACTCTACAATACACTTACCCTAAGCGTAGCACATCACAATGTAGCCTGCATCAGCAACATCGTGCATGTCAGTCCTGCATGAGTCTGTTAAACAGCTCTTTGGTGCCTAAAGATCCAAGCCTTCAAGAGATCATGGCAAGGACAGCAGAAGAAGCATCTTCAGGCCAGCCCGCGTTCTTGAGGCAGTTGTTACTATCAATACAAAACATCGTGTATGGCGTCAGTTTTGCCCTCACATTTGAGCGATAAGTCATCAGAAGCTGATTCCCGCGTGGGCGTGATTGGAGAGATGGGATTTCATATTGGCATCCGAACCCTCGATGCGGAAAAGGGTCCCGTCGTCATGGCGAAATGAAGAAACCAGGGACTGGCGTTTTGGACCCCATCTGCAGGCCGAACCAAAACCCTGTTTCCTTGCTTGGCTGTTTCAGCCAACTGCAACGACCCAAGACTGGGCCAATCGTCAAAATGGGGCCCCAACCCAATTTGCCCAGGCTCGCCAGGCCAGCGCAGACGATGGTTGACTCCGCCACCACTTCGCTGCAGCTCAGACAGGCTGCACATCGTCGGCTTCTAAAAATGCAAACGGCAAATGCACCAAAGAGGGGCCAAGAGGAGATACAGCGAATCTGATTCCGACACCTCCCAGCCATACGGAGGGCTGCTGAAGAGCGGTGGGCGCTGTGGACCACAGAGTCATCGACCTGATCCTCGAATTTGGCCGATGGGTCTGGACCCCAGCCCTGGAATTCACCCAACCAGCACAATGACGTACTTCGTTTCCACGGCTTGGCAGTGGAAACTGCCAATCAGCGAAAGGCAGGGCGCAAAACGCAGAGGCATTTCATCATCGTGCCTTCCACTTTGGGTCGCACGCTGTCATCCTTGACATCCCTGACATCCGGGTTTGCAGCACGCCAGGATGCAGGCAGAGCAGGCGCGGGCATTTATTAAAATTGCCCACCATCGTGGATGGGAATCTCTGGGCCCTCCTCCTTCGGGTCGAGCTGAAGAGCAAACAACGAGCGGCACAAACGCAACGCAACCCTCCCGCTGGACGACAAACCGCAGGGCCGCCTTTTTTTGACTTTCAGCACATGCACTGGGGAGCGAGTCCACCCGCAGGCGTGCACAAGCCCCTGAAGACGACCCTGCCCCATGTGAAACGGCGCGCGATACGAAATTATATCAGGGATCGCGCCGCCCACCACCCAATATCCCGGCCCTTGAAGCATCATCAAGCCCTGGCTCAAACACGTCACAAGCAACTTGGCCGTCATCTCCATCACTTCATTCTTATTCCTTCAACAACACAATAGAGCAAGAGGGCATCGTTGCATCCGGCATTGAGCGGCATTGAATAGATCTTTTTTTTTCTTTCTTGGCTACCAAATTTTGAGGTAAGCTGCCAAAAGACTTGGGGCATTCTGCTCCATGATCCATCCATCCAGCATCAAGACGCAATTTCTGACAAGCTCGCAGATACCCCATTTTTTCTCTTCGTCCCAACAACGCAACAACAACAACAACACAACAAGATGTGTGGCACCAAGATCAGCTACGCCTGTCTCACCACCCTCATCTCGCAGTCGACCACCTGCGGCTGCGAGCGCGTCGTCGCCTGCGGCAAGAGCACCCTGTTCTGCGGGACGTGCGCGCACCCTCGGTGCAAGGAGCTGCGGGGCGAGGTGGCCGTTGCATAGGGGTTGCGGCCACGGCGGGCGGTGTCGCGGCTGGTCGGCGGCGGTTGTTTCTCATTACTATTGTTCTTGCAGAGACAGCCCGCGCCGGCTCAACTAGAAGCGCGTGCTCGTTGTGGTCTGTGTGTGGTGGCAGCGTGTCGAGAAGTGACAAGGGCCGGTCTCAGGAGGCAGAGGAGGAAACCTGGGTTGACACGCGCCCAGGAGAGACTGGTGCAGGACACAAGGGGGGTCTGGACTCTGAAGGATCCCATGTACAAATCATTGTTTGATGGCCGGCAGTGGATCGCCAGGCACAACAATTATCAATTTCCGCGGCGAAGAGGTTCTTCGCTGCAGACGCACAGTCCAATCCCTCGGCGCCGATCATCTGCAGCGCGATGCCGGTATGGTGGGAGCGCGGTCAAGATCGGCGCGGTCCAGACAGGCCCTTCCATCTAATCCTTGTGCTAGCGGACGATCCGTGGCAAAGGGCAGCTGACACCAGAGCGTACTGGTACATGGCTCGAGATTGCATCGCTGAAGCAGGCGAGGCAGGCTTGCTCAGGGGAAGGTCAAGACTGCCTAGTTCCACCTCAACAAAGATCCCCTCGGAGGACGCAGAGTCAAACCGCTCGGCTCAAGACGTAGATGGCCGAACAAATTAACCAACAATGCTATGGAAAATGCCCAGCAATCTGAGTGCATCCAAGCCAAACCCAGTAAACACCCAACAGCTTGTTGCCGCTTGCCATGCGAGTTACTCTGTACAGTAAAAGCACACCCAGACAACTCCGTCCCAACCCGAAACGCCGCGTGAATTTGCATCATGTAAAGATTTGAGAGGTCAACACTCATCCTCCCAGTCATCGGTGCGGAGAGGCTTCGCGCCCCTTCTCGCGGGCTTCAACCAATCCTCATTCCCCGGCGGCCAGTACACCCTGTCGTCGGGCCCGCCCATAGCAGTCTCCTCCTCCGACACCACCTTCCCGGCCGGCACCTCGGTGTCATCATCCGCCCCGGCGCCGACGTCGTTGAGCTCGATGGGCTCTTCGTCGGGCGCTCTCTTCCGCTTCAGGTTCGCCGCGGGCTTCTGCTTCTTCTTCGCCACGGTTGGGATGGGGCGGGATTCGTCCTCTCGCATATGCGGGATCATGTCGTTTATTCGATCGAACCCGGGCAGCTTGAAGGTGCGCATGAGCTCAAAGACGGCTTGCTCCTTGTCCTTGGCCTCGATCATCAAATCCATGTCGGGCGGACAGGGGGGCAGCGTCATGACGCGCGGGCTGTGCTTGCGCCGGTCTCGGGGCGTCACAGCGCCGGGACAGGGTTCGCTGTAGTGCATCTTCTGCTTGATGCCCTTGCGTTTCCAGGTCGCGGCGATGCGCTCTTGGAGCTCAGGCTGGCTTATGTCGAGGGTTCCCTCGCGGCACTGTGTGCTGTCGAATATGATGTTGTGGTGATGATAGTCGAGCACGAGGGGGATGTTGAGTTCCTCGCAGATTGGGAGTAGGTCGTGTACACTCCAGCCGACGTCGTCGTTCTCCAGCACCAGCCGTGCCTTGACCGACGGGGATAGCTGGGCGTAGTTCTTGCGGAACCTGTCAAGGGTTGCGGCCTTGTCGCCGTACACGCCGCCCATGTGCAGGATCATGACGGCGTCCCGGTCTTGTTGCTCCGGAAGCCGGAGCAGCGACAGCATCTCGGCGTGGTATTCCAGGTCCCGCACGGCGTTCTCAATGACTTCTTTCCGGGGCGAGCCAAGCTGGGTGAACTGGCCGGGATGTGTGGTCAGGCGGTGGCCCAGCTCGGCGGCCACCCTGCCAGCCTCGGCCAGCACGTCAGACGCAAAGGGGGCCAACTTGTAGCCGTGTTCCGGGTGGCTGGCAAACGGAAACATCTCGGAGCTCAGGCGCATGAACTTGATGCCGTACTTGTCGTTCCACCGTAGCATCCGAACAATATCGCGGGCATTGGTGAGACCCAGGTTCTGGACAAACTTCTCCCCGAGCTCGTTTCTGGGCTCCTGGGACTTGTCGGGCCGGTTCTTGACCGTATGTTCGGGCTGAGAAGGGTCCACGAGGGGATGTCGGTGCTCAATGATGGAGGCCATGCGACAAGTCCGGGAGCTGAAGACAGGGGTCTTGGCGGAGCGAAGGTATGTGTTGAGACATGCATAGCCCAGGCGGCCTTTCCAAGGCAACGGCAAGTAGTCGCTGTTGACGGGCGGTGGTCTTGCCGATCCTCGTTCAGGCACATCCGGTGCTTCCTCTGGGGCGTCTATCCTCGATGCCTCTGGGTCATGACCTGGGACCCCGCCGATGTCCTTGGCAAAGTTGCCCTTTTCCTCCTCGTCTGGCGTCGGAAGCTGGCCTCCGTTTGCGGGTTCCTTTGTCGGCTGGATGGTCCTGAGGATATCCCCTTTGCTCGAGTCGGCGCGGGATGCCTGCTCGACGGCGGTTCTGCGCGACTGTGAAGAACGTGATTCCTCCTCGATCTGGAGCTTCTGCCTTTTTGTTGCACTCCTCAGCCGTCGCTCCATTCGGGCGAGCCCTTCAATGGCGAGTTGCATCTCCTCTTTGACCGCTTCCTTTCGCTCCTGCGCTCCCTTGCTGTTCACGTCCTCGTGTCCCCCGGGGCGGGTTCCCATCATGTTCCCTGCAGCCGGACCCAAGATGTCTTCGGGTTGCAGTGTCTTGACCACGCCGCGGCTCGACCGCCGGAGCTCGATTTGAGGGCGCAGGGGATCGTCGACGTTGAGGGAAGTCAGGGTGATGTCCTTGGGCGGAGATTTGGAGGACGATTTCGACCCCCGGGCCATGGCGGAGAATGCCTGTGTCGCGTGGCAGGCGACGGTGGAATATATGTGTTGAAGTGGGGGTTTGGGGGAGGG
>Ga0247824_10001432_pt1 | contig 13014 bp, 14 predicted proteins | sample 13C_PalmiticAcid_FD_194412 | JGI IMG/M metagenome (GOLD analysis project Ga0247824, IMG submission 194412) | Soil microbial communities from agricultural site in Penn Yan, New York, United States - 13C_PalmiticAcid_Day48 | ecosystem: Environmental > Terrestrial > Soil > Agricultural land...
CCCTTATGCTACACAATTGCGTGTCTCGCTGTCAAAGTGGTAGGGATCTTGGCACGAGTACTGTTTTGTGGTCCATCCGCTGCCCGAGTTGCCGATGCAGGTATAAAATGTTTTTGTATTCTCGCTGTTAGGCAATCTTTCTCCAGAGTGGGTGCAGGAACCGACCTGGGCGGCGTCGGTATGTTTCAACATGATGGTGAGATAGGCCACGGCGATGACCAGTGCGCAGGCGTGGAAAGAGACCATGATGGTGTTGCTTGGAGGGGGCCCAGACGATGAGGAGGAAAGAGAGTGTGAGAAGTGAGAACGCGTGGCAGACAAGCGCGAGTGAAAAGGGGAGGGGGCGAGAGGATTGCGATGGAAGGAAAGGAAAGAGAAAGGGAGAGAGAGAGAGCAGCGAGGTAGTGGAGAAATAAAAAATAAACGGAATGGGTGAACTATGGCCCCACAACCCATTCCGTTTTTCTGTCTAAACATAAAGTGCTCACTCACCCACTCCATGTGATGCGGGAAGGGGGTGGGAAGCATGGCCCATCCTTCCCCCCCCCTCCCTTCCGGATGCAAGGCGGTATGTAAGGGGGGGTAGTCTAGAAGGAAAGAAAGATGAAAGCATGCGAAGAGCGAAGAAGAAGAAGAAGAAGAGGGGCACCAGCGTGTGCACAACGCACACTCCCATTTGCAACACACTCCTTTTCCCAATCACCATCCACCACAGCAGCACAGCCTCAGCTAATCCAGTCCAAACCCGTCCAGGATGATGGTTACGCAAAAGAATCGAACAATCACACATCGCCATGGCCCAGTGACTGCACTCTGGAATGACGACGTTGGTGCGTTGTGTCGCCGGAGCTCTCTGCTGCAGCTCCCTCTCTCTCTTCCCTTTTTTTCCTTCTTCCCGCCACCCATCCCCTTCCCACTCGTCAATACGTTTACCCACTCTTATACTTTTACCCATTTCCCTGACCATGAGCAAGGCCTCCGATACGCCCACCACCATCCAGGTCGTGCTCTCCATCCCCCACGCCACCATCTACCACCATGCCATCGACGCCACCGCCTCCCCCAAGAAGCTTATCGGCACGGGCGAGCTTCGAGTCTACTCTACTGTCCAGCCCGATGCCGGCAAGGGCCAGCCTGCTAAAGACGCGCCACCGCAAACTTCCTTCATGGCCCTCGAAGACTATGATTCATCCTCCGACACTCGCAAGAACCTGATCGCACATCCCCTCATGCCAAACTCGACTGCTGAAAAGACTGCTGCACGAGTATGGAAGTTTTCTGTGCCTGGTAGCGGATCCTTAGAGTTACAGCTGCTCAGGTAAGTAGACCAGGCGTGTGTGAAGCACTGGGGCAAGAGTCATGTTGTCTCGACCATGGACTAAAACCAAAAAACTCTTTTTTTTTTTTCTTTGGGACAATTAGGGCATCGGATGCAGAAGTGGCCGCGCTGGAGAATCTGTTGACAGACAGGATAGTGTACACGAATCAACATCAATTCCGCAACAAACTCGCACTTGTCGATGATGTCGGTCAGGTCATTGGTATCTTGGACGAAGAGGACGTCGAGGTGGACGACCAGGACAATGTCTCGCTCTGTGAGGACAAAAAGTCGCCTGTCATCATTCGCGCCATTGAACCTCAGGATGATAACGTAAGATTCTTGGATTTCCCTTCTTGCACCAATGGAGTTGGGGGTGTCAACAGGGTGGACAAACACCACTTTTGTGTACTCATTTGTGCTCACACAAACGTGTCGTTTTGTTTTTTTTGTTGTTTGCTGGGATGCCTTTTTTTTCATGACAGGATGACAAGCCCTTGAAGCTCAAGGTCTCAGTCCCATCGGCCGATGACATGGCAGATTACCTCACCACTGCTTCACAACACTTTGGCGCTAGAATGGTTCGAGGTGCCACTCGCCTTGCTGGAGGCATTACCTCGTAAGAATCAGTTGATTGACTCCAAATTTCGGTATCACACAAGGGGAAAGGCACCCGGAAACTCTAATACAAACAAACACTGCCTCCTCTCTCTCCCTCCTCTTCCCATTTTAGATCTAGCGCCTACATCAACTCCAAGATTCCAGAAACCGAAAACCCCCTCAAAGTGTCGCCCTTCATCAAGAACCGTGTTCGCAACCTCACCCAGGTCGGCCGCGTTACCTTTTCTGTCACCGGTCGTATCAAATCCACTGTCATTCAAAAGGCCTTCGACACAGGTTACAAGGCCGTCAAATCCTGGTCCGCCAAGGATGACCCTCAACAATACTCGACCATGCAAAACTTTTGCTACTCGGTCCTCAATTCGGCTGGTATCATCATTCAAGCAACAGAGGAATCAATCGGCATCATTTCCACACCTGCCATCGTCGCTACACAGGACTTGGCTGGCAAATTTGGACCCGAGGCACGAGAACTGGTCACAGAAGCATTGGAAGGATTGAAGGTCCTCACCTTGGTGTACTTTGATGGCGCAGGAGTTTCTAGAAAGGCCTTCCTGCACACCACAAGAATGGCCGCCCTTCAAACCTCGCAAGAGGTCAAGGAAGGAAAGATCAAACTGAAGGAGCGTAAAAAGAACCCGGGCGAACATGTCCAGGGGACAGTGCCCTTTGCGGCCACCGCCAACACTGCGGTTGGACAGGTCAAGGAACTGTACTTCAAGTACTTTGGAAAAACTGACAACGCCGATACAACTGCTGATGCGTCAGCTTCCAGTCGAATTTAGTTTCTATTCTGGATAAACATACGATACAGCATCATTGCACTAAAGATCCCCTCCCTCTATACATCCCTGGGTGAATCCAGGGCCAAAGAGTCCCTTCGAACCTCATCCATCTTCATGGCTTCAATCTCCTCTAGCTCCTTCTGTGGTGTATGTTTTGCGGCTTCAATGGCCTTGTTGATCTTGTCCTTTTCCTCCTTTGTCTTTTCTTCCTTGGTCGGTGGCAGCCGTTCGTTCTCAATATCCGATCGTTTGGCATCATCAAAGTTATGAATGGCCCTTCTCAGCCCTTCAGCGCCCAAGGCCAATGATCCATAAGGCAACTTGGTCGTTCCCATCAAGTCCTTGAGCTCTGACACAGACTCGGATTCTTGTCGGAGGACTGCAAACACACGCGAGATTCGCCCCACCGCCAATATCTTTTGTCGAATCCTGTTCATGCTTGCCTCCTTTTCTGCTTTCGCCTCGGGTGTCTGTTCTGGAGGAGGTGGTGGAGGTGAAGACACAGCATTGGCAGCTGGTGTGGAGGGTGCGGAAGCTGCGGAGGGGGTTGAGGGTGTTGAGGAACCGTCGGTGATGGCCTTTTGATTCTCAAGCTCCAGAACCAAATCATCCTCTGCCAACTCTTCTTTGCTGCAGGTGTTCAGAATGGCGAGAAGCATGTCCGTGACTAGATGTTTGGGAGCCCGAGAAAAAGGGAAATTCGTTAGTGTGAGAACAACACAGATCGACAATGTCTGTGCGACAATGGACAACCGGAGGAGGGGTCAGGATAACATACTTTTTTCACCCACAAAGGGTAAGGACCATGTAAAGACATCCATAAAATTGGGTAGCCAGTAAGGGTGTGGAGAAGCATTGAATTGTCTATTCAAATAGAATAAGAAGGATTCCGTCAGAGGTCATGGTCCAACAGTTGAAAGGCGTCAAACCACACTTTTTTTTTTTTTTTTTTTTTGCTTCCATCAACACTGCACGTACCGAATGTTCATGACATTGTTCTCGTACTTGAGAACCGCCGCTAGAGACAATAGGCCATATCAAAAACGACAATCGTCAACAAATGCAAGTTCCACTTTTGCCCTAAGGAGAAACAAGACGAAAAAGTTGAAAGGACAGGCTGAACCTACCTTTGTTGTTATAAACATCCAGATAGTTTGGTGCAGAGAAGATCGTCATGACAGAAGGGAATCCCGTTGTCTTGGTTTTCTTGTACATGCGATACCCAGCGTCCTGTGCCTCGTGCGCACGAATGACTGAGAGCAGGTTGTTCTTTTCCAAGAATGCGCATGCGGCATGATAACTATAGTGTTCCCCCCCACAGAAATGGACACGTTAGTGTTGTGCCGAGAAAGGGAGAGAGAGATAGCAAGAAAAGTCATGATCCGCATTGCCCTCTCACCTAAAGTAGTAAGAACAACCTCGGACATGGTTGTGAATAAAAAACTCGTTCGACTTTTCCTGGCCATAATCTTCCAATGGATCCGACCAAAGCAAGTCCGCCATGAGTCCGTGGGTGGGTGGCTCCCTGAACCGATTGATCCGGTGGAAATCATCCAGTGTATTCAGTTCCGGCGACAAACCTCCATGGACGCAAAGGAACTGCTTGTTCATCACTGCAGCCAAAGGCAACGTGCAAAAGGACTCCGTGCAAGCATCATACACTCTCTCCGAGTACTTGTGTTTGCCTGTTCACAAAACCGGATCGTCATCATGTGGTAAGTCAACCATTCGCATCATTGGTGGCAAACGAGATAGCCCGATCTCCACACAAAACCCCCTTTTTCGTCACATACACTCTGTCTTGAACGTAAAGTAGTCTGTCAAGTGCCGGCACTCATGGTTTCCGCGCAATAGGAAGACGCTGTTGGGGTACCAGATCTTTAGGGACCACAGGTAGAGAACACACTATGACAGGAGAGTAAAGAGATAAAAGAAGGGGGAGGGGGGGCGATCAGTCTACTGGTCTGAACCAAGATCAAAAGTAGTTTTGTGTACCAGGACAATGCAAAATAAGAGAGCAGCTGGAAGGGGCGGAATATTACCTCAATCGAAAAATACCCGCGATCAACGTAATCTCCCAAGAACAAGTAGCGTGTTGTCTCGGGATCCCCGCCCACTTCGAACAACTTCATCAGGTCATAGTACTGTCCATGAATGTCGCCACAGACTGTGTGAACGTGCACAATGCCAAAATTGTAGATCCAGAGAACCATAGGTTAGTCAGCGTGCCCCATTCTCGTTCTCACTCTCACTCTCTCTCTCTTTTGCATGATATTCTTTCGCTGCGCACTTGCCAGTGATAGGAGCATCCACTTCAAGCAGGTTGGCTTCGGTTCTTAAGATATCCGTGGCCTTTTGAAGGATATAGATAGCTTGATCCTCTGTAATCCTGCCTTCACGATAAAAGTGATCCTTGAGAAATGCCAAGTCCGGTCGGTCAGGATGCTCTTTGGAAAAGAACATGTCATCCGTGGGGAGATGCACTGCTGGAGCCTGTACATCTATGTCGTGAACATCATCGTTCGGCGTCCGTACAACAAAAACCATACAAGTGGTGTCAGTCTTATTTCTGATTTCAGTTTTTGCTGCAGGAGCAAAGTGCTCATTTTGAAGATGCAGGGAGAGACGAGCCAAAGGAGGTAGGGAGAGAACATGCTCGCATTTCGGTTCGTCTCCACTCGAGTCGGGGAGGGAAGCTCATTTGCATATCAAGAAGAAAAGCTGGGGGTGGTGAAGTCTGTAATCCAGAGTCCTGTCTAGATTCATACCCATTCCCTCTCTCTCTCCATCCGAGCTGGCGTCCTGACCACCAACACTGAACCCAATAACTCTCGCGAACAAGATAAACACAACGTGAGCCTGTGAGCTTATCCTTGTGTCCATGAGTTTGAATGATCGCTGTCGATATGGCTGATCCAGACAGTGCAAGGCAAGGCAGGACAGAGCAAAGAGAAACGAGCAAGACAACGAAGACATGTGTATGACAATAGGGCGAAAAAGAAAGGACGAGGGCGAAGAAAAACAAGAACGAGGAACAAGAGAATATGGACAATTCCTTGAGAAAAGATCTGGTGAACAATTCACAGACCTTTGTGGTATCGCTCCCTGGTGGAGGCCGTGGTGCCATCTTCCATGGTATGGATCGTAAAGTCGATCTCGGGCGTCGGTTTCTTGTTCTGGAGAACGCGCAGGGTTGCATTTGCCTGTGCATTGAGGCTGTTGCCTGGCTGGCTGGGGTCCGACATTAGGAAAACGAGGGAGAGGGGAGGAGAGAGAAGTGTGTGTGAAAGAAGGAAAGGAGATGAAAAGAGTGAAAAAGGTGAAAACGGCAAAAGAGGTGGAGTGAAGAGTAATAGATGAGAAGTAGAGGAAGAAAGAAGTGGGAAGACAGGGGGGCAAGGCAAGCAATTCTAAGCCCTGCACGGCCAACAGGGACACGTTCCGGCAAGCCAAGTGTATGTCGCGTGCAGTGTCACCCGAGGCTGCGTCCTTAGCACAAGTACGAGTACGCGAGTACCCGTTGCGGATGATCGTTCTCATCTCTCCTCCCCACTCTCATCATAATGCTGTTGAACGGATCGACCACGCGCGGTTCTCCGTATCGCGTGGTTTTCTGGACTTTTGCGCGCAGCTTCGCCACCCCCAGCCGCAGCCAAAGTCTGTTGGATTGAAGTTCTCACAGTCGTTCGAACTTAGTTACTCATCCCTGTTGCCCTTCCCAGAAAGAATGCATCGCGCCCTCCAGCTGGAAGAGATCAGGACGGCACTCGCTCGGTTCCTCGACGTGGGCACGACTGCCGCCTGTGCCCGCTGCTGCCGAGAGTGGTACCAGTCTTTTGCTCGCCATGTCTGGCACTCGGTGGTTCTCCGTCACCCCGTAGCCTGGCTCCCGCCATTAAAGTCCATCGAGGCTAACAAGCACCGCATTTACCGATTGACCGTCAATCGATTTGATCGCATTGGATCATTCTTCTTTACAGGTTGCTCCAACCTCACTTTCTTCAACCTGGACGATCCCACCCTTCGATTGCGAGATATGGACAAATACTGGGCACCCTTTGTCGTCCACCATCAGGAGACTCTTCAGCATCTGGTGATACGTTCCGCAATCACACAAAAGTTTTGTGTCGCCATGGCTAGCTGCACAAAACTGAAAACCCTCCAACTCGCAGGCCGACTCACCCACGAAGAGAACGGTGCCCTGTTGTGGAATGCTTGTCAAACACTTCACACCCTCCGTGTGGAAAATTGTCCACTGCCAACATGGGACCAAAACACTGTAGTAAGCACCTCACGACTTCAACGACTCATCGTGGATAAGGCTCAATGGCGCTGCAATGCTTTGGAACTACTTAAGCAATGTCCTCAACTTCGATATCTTTCTTGGCGCGACTCGGTATCCATCATGCTTCCGCTGCAGTCCATGGGGCAGGCACTTTTGAAAGATCACCAGTGGCCCCTCTTGGAGGAACTGAACCTAGAGCTTATCACTTCCAAGGATCAGGATCTCGCCATGGTGATCAAAGGGATCCACCGGTTGGTCTCGCTTCGTCTGGTCCGTTCGCGGTTCGGTGCGAGGTGTGTAACGGCCATCCGGATGCATCACTCTACACTCACGACCTTGAATCTGGCCGTGTGTTCCCAAGTCACCAGCCCGATGATTCAGACCCTATTGACAACCATGACTGCGCTGGAGAGCCTGATAACAGGAAGGATACATTACTTGGATATTGTCAATGGAGCTCCATGGGTATCCGTTCGGCTTCAACGACTGGTCATTGCTATTGACATGAAGAAGCCCCCAAAGGTGGAATTGGAGGAGCAGAAGAAGAAAAGGAAGCCAAGTCATCGTGATATCACTGCCAAGAGTCCCTTCGAAACCCATCAGTGCGCTGTCTTTCAACGGCTCTCGACTCTGGAGCGACTTCGGTTCCTCACGTTGTCATCACCCACTTTGAAACAAGATGAGGGTCAGACGCTGGATCTTCGACTGTATGCGGGACTTGGTTCCCTGTCGACACTGAAGCGACTGGAGACCTTTTCGTTCAAGAGTCTTCACCAATGCATGACGATTCGCGATATCAAATGGATTTACAAGCACTGGCCATGCCTGCGAACGATCTCTGGGCAATTCGCCATAGTGCTGAGCAATCGCTATGAGATTACGAGCTTCCTGAAGCGCCGTGGGATCACAGTTCGTAGCTGTCCCCCTCATTGATCTCAGAGAATGGTCTGCCCATCACTACTCAAAAAAAAACGCATGCATAAATTTTGATGACCCCAACGACATGCGCCTTTCAGCAACCCTCGTCGACACGAATGGACACGAATGAGCCACGCGTGCTGGCGTGCCGCGAGGACACATCAATTCTTTTATCCGATCAACAGAGGGTCTCCTTCCATTTTCTCTGGAGCGATGAAGCCTTCGTCATTCAAGTGGGGTATCTCGGTTTCTGTGCGGATGCCCCATTGCGTTTCGGTACGGCAGGTCGAACAATGTGTGTTTGTTTGGGAGCACCGTTTTTTATGTGGTTCAATGAGGCACCATCCCGCGTTTGGTTCACCCGTCTTGAATTGTGGGCCTCGCAACACGGGCATACACCGCTGACTCTCACGCTTCCTGGTCACCCAGTCTTGCTTCCTTCGTTGCGTTAAGTTTCGTTTATTGAGCTGTTGCTCTATCTCCGAATGCCATTCTTCCACCCTGTACTCCTGTACTTACAACCTCCTTCGAGCTTGTGCCCATATCCCAGCCCGACCCGCCGTTCCTGCCCTGCCACCTTGAACGGGCGAGCCTTCCCTGAGAATAAGCTCCCTGATTTACCATTCATTGCCTTTGTCAGAGAAAGTGGGGATGGCCTGTGGTGGTCGTTCGAACAGCAGCACGTTATTCTTGCAAGTCTTGGTAGAGCTGGGGAATCATCTCCTCAGTCCTTTGGACGCTGTTTCGCTGCTGCATGCTGTTGGGTGCAAAGTGTTTGTGGTACAACTGTAGGAGTTCGACGTTGACGTTGCAACACGATCATGCTTTATCCGCTAATCTTCTTCGCTTGCCATACACAAAGCATTTGCAAGTACTCATCAACGCGTCTCTTGAACAAAATGTGCAATGCGATCGCGCGGGCAAGATGAACGCTATTCTCGAGCTCCCCTGGGATAGTAGCGGTGCCCACGACGTAAAGTAGGGCATAGTTCTCCCTCACTATCCTTGCTTCCAGAAATTCCGTTTTCTCTCCAGTAATAATGATCCCAAAGGACCGAAGCTGTTCATAATCCTCCATGGCTAACACGTCCAGTCCGTCGTTATTAGATTTGCCAGTTTGGCTAGTTTGGTAAAGGATGCCATCGTGTCGCATGTTCGAAGTATATAGGAAAGAGCTTTGTAGAGTTTGCCTTCTTCTCTGTCAATTCGAACCTTGCGCCCTTGATAGACATGAAGATTGTCAATAAAGGGGCGTGGATGTATGAGATGTTCCAACCTTCTAGCTTTGATTGTTGGACGCTATCGCCCCATAAGTTTACCCTAGAAATCGTCGATAAGGATCGTGTGAACAGGATGCAGGCATTGACCATTAACGCGCGTCATTGAGGGTTCAACGTAATAGCTTACATAAAGCTGTAGATGTTTCAAATGTAGGTGATCTCACGTTCAGTCGGTTCAATGAAGGATCTCGGCCTCATCTTTGGGTACATTTCTTCGAGCAGGTCCAAGAGAAGATTCAGCTTAGGCGCCCAACGAAAGTTGTTCAGTGCAAGATCCACCTCTGGTTGCAGGTCGACTTCCCTCAGCACGTCCACTACCACACCATCAGTGCCATCGAACGGTTTTTTGGTGGTCGCTGTCCAACAGTTTCCCAGACTTCAAATCGCGTTTTAACTCGGTGGTGTCAATAGTCTCCAAGGGTGCTGTTGACCAAACTCTGGAGATCTTGTCCTTCAGGGCTTGTTTAAAAAACGAAAGCCACTCTCCACCTCTTTGTTTCTTGCTCTTGCTCCTCGTTGATGATCGTCTTTCTACCGCTTCTTCGGACGCTGCTCTCTTCCCATGGTCCACCGAAACGCTACTAGAACTCTGATCAAGGTAACCGAAGGGAGTGGATACGCAGATAAGGCGTGTTAGTATCTAGAAGCCTTTGTCCATTCAGCAGATCTCGATTTAACTCATTCACGTTTTACCTCCGCAACTTCTTCAACCGAAGGGTCGGCTATTGTCGCTATGCCGTCGTGATACGACAACTCAAGGAGTTCAGAGCACTTGGCGGAAATGTACGTGGGCGTCCATCTGCAGGTCATAATGGTCTTGAGGTTGGCTTCCCATCGAGAACTCACTTCCTCATCGTCATTTATTCCACGTTTAGAGAGGGCACGTTGGAAGTTTCCGAACCCCAAGTTTTGTTGAACGTCTCCTCGAAATATTGATCGACACTATTGCGGAAGGAGGCTTTCCAAACAATAAACTCGCTGCTGTGGTGTGTCTGCTGGTTCATCGTGTATCATGGAGTGCGTGGGGATAGTAGAAAGGCGAAAACAATGCAAGTGCAGGAATTAACCCTGGTTAACAGACTAACATGTTCTCGAATCAGAAATCCAAGCAAGAGATACCATGATGTCAAAGATCAAGCCAAATAATATCCATGGGGTATTCAAGGTTTTCCGGCAGAGGGCAGAAGGTCGTCCACAATATGTCGTGCTCCTGAAAGACAGGAGTTTTCTTTGTTCATGTCTGATGCTTCAGAACGCCGGAATTGTTTGCCGACACGCCTTTCTCCTGATGCGGCAGAACCCGATGTTCAGATATCACATCTCGATGATCCCTAGACGGTGGTTCCGTGAGATGTACCAAGGACTGACTGATAAGGACCTTCGGGATCAAAAATTCCTGGCGAGCGAATTCCTTGCAAGTGGAACTGAGAAGCCTCCAGAGAACTTCATGAGATCAATCCAAGCCCTACTACGTCCAAGTTCGCACCTCCCTGTCATTACACAAGAAGACGCTACCAAGTCATGGCGGTTTTCCGAGCTTTCCGGCCACATGAAATCAATCGCGGACATGGCGTCCAACAGCAAGGAAGAATATCATTTTGCCGTGGGAGCACTCAAGACGATTGAAAGACAAGTCCGTGCGAAGCTACCCGGTGGGGAGCCAGTTGAGGACCTAGAAGACGTCTCTAAGAAGGGAAGGTTCCGGACGAAACGTATCAGGAGCGCTTGTGAGGAAAGTCGGAAGCGGAAGAAAGTCGATTGATCAGCGAATGTAGAAAGATAACTCTTTGTTGAAGGATAAAGCCTGTCCTCGTCCCTTGCTTCAAGATTGCTTGTGTGGTGTAGCTAGAAACAGAAAAGACCGAGTGAGCAGTGTTGGGGGGTAGCGAGGAGAGAGTCCACCATCGCAACGACAAAGTGCTAGAGAGAGGGTGTCGTGGAGGATATTTGCGGGGGGAAGGAGAAGGATTTGAGCAAGATTGAAAACCTAGAGACTACGAGGTAGAGAGAGAGAGAGGGGAGAGAGAGGTGTCAATTTGGACTGCCCAACCGCAGTCAACCCCTTTTACCCCTCTTCACTGATCCTTTCCATCACGACTCCTCCGACCACCCCCTCATGGCTTCTGCAGAGATGATGCATCGCGCTCTTGAACTGGAAGAGATCAGAATAACGATCGCTCGGTTTCTCGATGTGCCTTCTATTCTCGCCTGTGCCTGCTGTTGTCGAGAATGGCACCAATCTTTTGCTCGGCATATCTGGTACTCGCTCTCCCTCCGCAGTAATACCTCCCAGCTTCCACCACGCAAGCTCCTCGAGGCCAACAAGCATTACATCCACCAATTGGCCATCGGTGGATGGAATATTCTTCAAAACTTTGAACTCACAGGTTGCTCCAGCCTCACTCAGCTCGAACTGTTTGGGCCAGCGTATCGACAGGAAATTATGGACAATTGGCACCCTTGGACATCTTTGGTCACCCATCATCAATCCACGCTTCAACATATTACTGTTTGTACCTGGATCATCATGGCAGAACAGTTTTGTGTCGCCCTTGCCGGTTGTTCAAAACTCAAAACCCTTCGCCTCTCGGGTCGATTGATTGATCAAGACAATGGGGTCGCGTTATGGAACGCTTGTCAGACCCTTCAGTCCCTTCACCTGGAATATACAGGACTACCCGATTGGAAACCAGAGACCCCACCCAACGCTTCACAGATTCAACGCCTCACTGTGACAAAACCGCAAAGGAGTTGCAATGGTCTTGAACTCCTTAAACAATGTCCTCAGCTGAGGTCGCTTACCTGGAGCGACTCGGACGCTGTGATGCTTCCATTGCAGGCCATGGGGCAAGCACTTTTGAAGAATCAACAGTGGCCTCACTTGGAGGAACTGAATCTGAATCTGATTGGATACAAGGAGCAGGATCAGGATCTTGCCATGATGCTCGAAGGCATCCATCGCTTGGTCACGCTTCATGCCGCCAGTTCAGGATTTGGACCCAAGTGTGTGGAGGCCATCCGAATGCATCAATCGACCGTCACCACCTTGGATCTGGCCATGTGTCTCCAGATCACCAGCCCGATGGTCCAGACCCTACTGACATCCATGACCGCGCTGGAATCCTTGACAGTAGGAAGGATACATTACTTGGATATCATCGATGGAGGTCCATGGGTATCCCTTCAACTTCGACGATTGGCCATTGCCATTGACATGAAGAAACCTCCAGAAGTGGAAGAAGAAGAGAGGAAGAAACGGAAACAAGGAGTACGCCATAGCGAAATCAAGAGCGTCTTTGAAGCTCAACAGCGTGGTGTCTTTCAACGACTCTCTACTTTGGAGCGACTTTGTTCCCTTGCTCTATTATCACCCTCCTCCGACGGATCGATGGGCAATGATCAAACGCTGGACTTTCGTCAGAGGATGGGATTGGATTCCTTGTCGACACTGAAGCAACTGGAAGAGTTTGCGTTCAAGAGCTTTCATCAATACATGACTATGAACGATGTCCGATGGATACTCGACCACTGGCCACGTATACGAAAGATTACTGGGCAACTATCCATGGATCCTGCCGATTACTACGAGATGAAAAGCTTCCTGAACAGCCGCGGAATCTCGGTTTGTGACTGATACTCCCTCCTCTCTTAGCCTTTACTTCAAACCCATGATCTACCTTCCCCCCCCCCATCCATTGTGAACCATGCCGACGATGATCGATGGATGTTCTTGTTGCTTTCAGTTACAGCGCTTTTATTCAGGAACATATTCAGGAACAATATCATAAAATTTCTAAACATAAACAC
>Ga0247824_10001433_pt1 | contig 13009 bp, 14 predicted proteins | sample 13C_PalmiticAcid_FD_194412 | JGI IMG/M metagenome (GOLD analysis project Ga0247824, IMG submission 194412) | Soil microbial communities from agricultural site in Penn Yan, New York, United States - 13C_PalmiticAcid_Day48 | ecosystem: Environmental > Terrestrial > Soil > Agricultural land...
CCCCAGCTTACCACCTGTGATTGTTTCGTCAAGACCCTCGACCATCAAACCTAGAGTCGGTCCTGTACCACCCTCCAGGAATGACAATCGCCAGAATATCATTCACACACCGATCGCCCATGTCAACGAGATCCCGACGAAAGAAGAAAAAGTGGAAGAGGAAGAAGAAGAGGAAGATGAACCATTGATCCTTCACCGAAAAGGAAGAACACCGTTTGTGAAAGAAGAAGACAATGAGCAGTTAAACACGAGCAGCGCTGATTCTAGAATGGAAGAAGAAGAGAAGGAGGAGGAGGAAGAAGTGGAAGAAGAGATTTCCAGACAAGAGTCAAGTGATAGCGATAACGGCAGTGAAAAGAGCCACTCAGATAGCTCTTCGGATGACGAAGCGACCAGTTCAGACTCGGAATCGGAATCAGAAACAGAAGCAGACTGGAGGAGGAACAAGGGCAAGGGCAAGGAGGAAGAGGAGGAAGAGGTAGAAGAAGATGAGCTCGAGGAAGACGAGTTGGAGGAAGATGACGAGGACTTGAGTTCCCAGGGTCCTACCAGCGTTCTGAACACCCTGGCAAGTTTCCACGGAGCCCAATCAACTTCCAGATCATACGAGGACAACACTACGGCCACGACTACGGCCACGTCGTCATTGTCCTCGAGCCTCTTGCCAACGTTCAAAACAGGCAAGATCCCCACTCTCTTCGAGATGTCGTCCAAGAGTGGTCTGCCCAAGATCACGTCTCTTTCAATATTGGCTGCCCAAAGTCGAGCATCCAGGTTACAAGGAAGTATTGCATCGCTTCCTTCCTCACCTGTCCAGACAACCGCACCCAATGGCAAACCTGCAGCACAAGACGAGGAGGAAGAGGAAGAGGAAGGAGAATCAGACAGCGATGCAGACAGCAGCGACCCTGATCAGCCTGGTAGGAATCAACCGCGGGTCAGGATTGCCGGGATGAAGCGCAAGAAGCACCCGTCAGGACAAGCTTCCGCGACCACTACCACCAATGGTTCTGCCAAGCGGAAGAGAGGAACCATGACATCCATGTTTGTTTGAGATGTCTCTCCTGTCGGTTTGCACAGGTCTCCCAAACTCTTCCTCACAGCCTTGCAGAGTGGGATGAACAATAGGGAAGGGATGGGGGTGTGGGGAAAGAATAAAGAATGCAGTGTGCAGATGCTTCTCTCTCTTCAAGTGTACCACGGTTTGCTTCTTTGAACATACTCTTCCTCGTTAACCAACGTTCCATGTGTCCTATTGTCGATGTCGACATTTTTTGTAGGAGTGTAGATGGGATTGCACCCCTATTGTTGTGATGTCAACGACTTTGCAGCCCTAGATCTTCCTCTGAACCCTCCTGCGGATACTACCACGCTCAAACACCATGCATCCTATTGTTCAACGCGACTTTGCAAGATAAAAAAGGCTACAAAAAGCATCAACAAGCCTGCACCACGCTCAAACGACCACGCATCTTATTGTTCAACGCGACTTTGCAAGATAAAAAAGGCTACGAAAAGCATCAACAAGCCTGCACCACGCTCAAATACCATGCATCCTATTGTTCAACGCGACTTTGCAAACTACAAAAAGCATCAACAAGCCTGCGTGTTTTCTTCATTCAACCTGTCTTCTCTCTTTCGTCCCTTTCACCACTCTACCTACTTGCCACTCACACTCCTTCACTCTGTCCCTATCCGCCTCCCAGACTACACAGAAAATGGGAATCCGCCGCCTATGGCCAGTCGTTACCAAGGCGATCAAACCAACCAGGGGTAGAATCCTCACCGGCCTGAACCAAGTCTTCCTGGTGGGAAACGTCCCACAAGCCATTGATGGGATACATCGCCTCTTGACGTCCCGATTTGCGCACGTACAAGCAAATGTCGAAATATACGGACGAGCCGTATCAAAAGCGAGACATGGCCGGTGTGAAAGGCAGCTGTGGCAGGCCTACAGCTTGACGTTCGCAGACCGAAGAAGCATCGAGACAGGCCTGCGAGCGCTGGGTTGGACCGTTTTCCTTGCGGACGGAGAGGCCGACCTCGCCATCGAGCAACGCAGTTTCATGGTCTCAAGCTTGAACCCCGCAATCGAGTCTGTTGTTGTCAGTAGCGACAGCGACTTTCTCGTATACCCAAACATGCGAGCCGTGTACAGACCAACCTCGCAACAAGAGTTCTTGTTCTACGATGTTGCAGAGTGCTGGGACGAACTTGGCTTATCGAGAGCCAAGCTGACAGCGCTTGGGATCGTCTGCCATAACGATTACTCTGAAAACATCCACGGATTCGGGGTGGCAACGAATCTCTCGATCATCAAAAGCTTGGATGAAGGTAGATCTTGTTAGATGCCATGTGATGTACTCCTTCAAGGTTGATATCCATTTCATTGCCTTCTAACCGCTTCCCGCCCTTGTTTGGATATTACATTGTAGACCCGGTATTGACAGAAGGCGCTCTGGTCGAATCCATCGTCGAGGCCTACTGTGCATCCGTCGAGATCCGAGGAGCGAATGCGGACCCCGCCCACTTTGATGCCGCCATACAAATATTCGCACACAGAGTCGCCACATTGATGCGAGGCCCAGACGAGAACCAGGTGGATCAGCTGCCTGGAGTGATCAACACATGTGTGAGTGATACAATGTTATCTCCTTGCACCATGCCAACCGGTTCCCACGCCAAGACAAATTTCTAATTCGTGTGTCTACTACTGTTGTTCAATAGGCGTAGCGCCAGACAGTCAAAAGGGCGCCGAAGAAGAAAGATGAAATTCAATCGCTACCGGGTCATTGACGATGTGCCACTCCAGTCACCCAATCCACGTCTCCGTCTACGCAGACACAAGTGGGCTCGGCGGTACTCTGTCAGAGTCCGCCGAGACGGTGGCAATTTTGACCACCCTACCCCAAGAGGTCTAAGTGTGGTGGCCAGGTCGACAGAGGGTGAGGATCAGTGTGTAGCGAGTAGGAAACCAAAATGTTTGTTTATTGGTATGTCTAGTTCGTTAATAAAAAGGTGGTTTATGCTTGTACCGCAACACGAAGATGGAACCACTGGAGAAGAGGTCGAATAACCGATGAACTGGGTGGACAAGCGAACAGGGAGGATCAAGACGATCAACCTGACGAAGAGGCAAGACTGTTCTGTACCCAGTGCCACACCCCATTCCACCGCGATGTCATGGCAGCAAGTAACATGGTCAATGCTGTTAAAGAATACCTGTGGAGGTACAAACGACCCAGATATCTCCAGCCAATGGATAATGGAAACCATCTATGGGAGAATGGCGATGGCGACAGCCAACCACCAACCGTACACAATTCCTATACCCTTCTCCTGTATTCAGCACATAGGAACCGTCAAAGAACAAAGCTCACAAGTTTTCCACCCTTCACTACAATCATCTTCTTCACAGGTTTGACTTGTCCATTCTCATCCTTCAACCACTTGTCTGCCCGTTCATGCTTGTAGATCAGGTCCTTGAGGAATTGTTCCTGAGCAGCTTGGTCGTTACCAGCAGGGAGGTCTGATTCTTCAAATTCAATGTTGAACCGACTCTTGCCGTTAATCTGTATCCCGCATACAACCTTGTCTGCTTTCAGGGCATCCTTGTTCAGCGATGGCCAGGCTTGTGAGAAGACACTGCGCGATGGTGCGAACGACACGTTGGCTGGCGTGGTCAACACTTCCCAGCACTCCTCACCGAATGCTGGTGCCATTGGAGACAACATCTTGACAAGAGCTTGAACAGAGTATTGGTATAATTCAGGTGACACCTCCACCTGGTGGTTCTTGTTTTTCTTCAGATTCCTTTCTTGACTGTCGAGGTCTTGTTGCTGAGACGAACTGGAGGGTGTCACTGTCGAGAGGTGGTTGGTCAACTTGATCAGGAACGCGATGGATGTGTTGAATGCATACGTTCTTTGGAACGAAGTCGTGAGCTATAAGAAAAGAATGGTTACATTGAGTACGACTCTTTCATTAGAACATGCACACAAAAACGTTTGCACCTTTCCAAAACAAAGACCCTTCCTCTCTCTCTCTCTTCTCTTCCAATCTTACCTCTTTGACCGTATAGTTGACAAGACGCCAGAGTTCCCGCTCGTCCTTGTTCATACCCTCCACTAAAGGTTTGAAATCTGTTCCCATTGTTGTCGTTGGCGTCGTTGGGGTCTGTCCAACAACCTTCCACACCTTGGTCAAGAACCTTTGCATTCCAACAATACTTTGTTCATCCCACTCCAACTCCTCTGACGGTGGAGCCTTGTACAGCACATGTAATCTCGTGGCATCTGCACCATACGATGCAATCATGTCCTCAGGGTCAACGCCATTGAACTTGCTCTTGCTCATCTTCTCCCAGCTTATGCTGGGCGGTAACCCGGTCGAGATCTGGATTGGTTTGGAAGGATCTGTCACGTCCACCTCCGAAGGCTTCAAGAACGCTCCTGTCACAGGATCCTTGAACGTCCGTCCCTGAACCATTCCTTGAGTGACCAGCACTTTGAAGGGTTCGCCGTTTCCAGGTTCTTTGCCCTCCTTTGCCTCAATCTCGGGTCCTTTGCCATAAAGTCCTGTCTTCCATGCAAACTTGGATAAGAACCGAGAGTAGAGCAAGTGCAAGATGGCATGCTCCACGCCTCCAATATACACGTCAACTGGCATACCAGCCGTTGCTTTGGCGTGTGAGAATGGAAGTGATTTGTTGTGAGGATCCAGATATCGCAAAAAGTACCATGAAGAGTCCACAAACGTGTCCATGGTATCCGTGTCTCGCTTGGCAGCTCCGCCGCATCTAATATACCACAATCAATCCCCAATGTTACTCACGTTAAAAAAAAAAAAAAAAGTCCTTTACACCAGCAGGTGGTGTAGGGTACAGGTAGGCATGAACAACACACACAACTTACTTGGGGCAAGAGCAATTGACCCAGCTCTCGGCTTGTTTGAGTGGACTTCCTCCACGCCCAGTGAACGAGATATCCATTGGCAGCACCACAGGTAGATCTTCGACAGGCACTGGCACAGGTCCACACCCGTGACAATGAATCATAGGGATGGGCGCTCCCCAGTACCTCTGCCTTGAAAGCAGCCAGTCGCGGATCCTGTAGCTGGTCTTCTTCTTACCAACCCCAAGTTCACTGGCCTTCTTAACAATCGCTTCTGCTGCCTCGTCGCTGGTCATGTTTGAAAACTCGCCATTATCACCCGTAAGAACACCCCGCTGCGTCATTGCGCCAGACTTTGTAAACTCTTGGCCACCAGGAGCAGCAACGACGTATCTCACATCCATCCCTTGTGTCGTAGCGAAAGCGTGATCCCGCTCATCGTGTCCAGGAACACCCATGACTGCTCCTGTGCCATAGTCCGACACAACATAGTTGACGACGTAGACAGGGATTGTGACATCAGGCAAGAAAGGATGCTTCGCGAACAAGCCTGTGGGGACACCCTCAGGACCTGCAGTCTGATCGGACGCAGCAACTGTCTTGAGAGAATCTTTAAACTTCTCCACTTGCTCCTGATGGCTAGCTGGAACGCGGTTCAAGATCGGATGTTCTGCAGACACGGCCAAGAACTGGACGCCGAAAATCGTGTCTGGTCGCGAGGTAAAGATTTGAATGGCCTCTGTGCCACGACCACTGTTTGCATCAGTCGAAGCAACTGCAAAGTCAAACTCTGCTCCAGAAGACTTTCCGATCCAGTTCCTTTGCATCTGTTTGACCCGTTCAGGCCAATGAACTAGTCGATCCAGATCCTGAAGGAGATCCTCGGCGTACTCGGTAATCTTGAAGAACCACTGACGGAGCTTCCTCTTCTCCACAATTGCGCCTGATCTCCATGATTTACCCTCAGCATCGACCTGTAGTGTTCGCCCCAAGGAGAAACAGGAGCATCCATGTTTTAGAGTCTTGAACACAAATGGTTTTGTGACTCCACAGTGTATCCCCAGTAGGTCAATGCTCACGTTCGTACCTGTTCGTTCGCGAGCACAGTCTCGTCCACTGGATCCCAATTGACGACAGCTTCCTTTTGATACGCCAACCCAGCCTCATGCAGTTTCAGGAATAGGTATTGAGTCCAACGGTAATAGTCCGGGCTGCAGGTTCTCAACTCCTACAGAAAAAGAGTGGCCACGTTCTTGTGAGTGCCATGGGTGGGGGTATTCAGAAGCTGGGTCTTCTCTTTCTGCCTTTTCAAAATAGACATACCCTTTCCCAATCAAAGTCAGCTAGGATCTTCTCCATCTGGGACTTCATGATCCCAATGTTCTTGATCGTCCATTCATTGGGGTGAATGGATCGTTCAATAGCCGCGTTCTCTGCTGGCAACCCGAACGCATCCCAGCCCATGGGATTCACAACCTAAGGCATGTATTATGTAGAATGAGCAAGGTATCAGAATCATGCCCCTGTACTCATTCCTCATGCAGAAAAAACACGGATCAACACGTCGCATCTAGCTTCGACTTTTGTAGACTTACATCGTAGCCCATCATCCTTGTAGCGCGAGCCAACGCGTCGTTGATCGCGTAGACTCGAACATGACCCATGTGCAGGACTCCCGATGGGTAAGGGAACATGGACAAGATGTAAAACTTTTCGCGTTCTTCAACCTTTGATCCATTGCCCAAAGGTTCTTTTCCCGTGGATAGATCCTCCCCCGTAGCAGAAGCAGAAGCAATCGCGTTTGCAACCTTGGTTTCTCTATCCTTGCTCCACCGTTGCCACCATTTCTTCTCAATCGCGGTGTAGTCTTGCTGCTCCAATGGCTGCAGAGTCGTGGCAGTGTTTTTCGTTTCGGTGGCATAAGGGTTTGTAGAGGAGGTCGTGAAGAGCCGTGCGAAAGCAGGAGTGGTGAAGGATCGAGGTCGAAGGAGTCCTGGTTGAATCCGAGGATAGTGTCGAAGTGCGAGTTGCCGTCCCAGGTGTGGCCCCGAGGAGGCGATCCTCAAGCAGGACGACATGCTTTTTTAGTCAGTTTGAATGAGAAAAGAAGGAGCTCAAGGAACGAGCAGCCTCGGAATCACCTGAAAACTCCAGTGACTGTTGCACGATCGGTGTTTACAGGCATGAACTAAATGCTGCGGCAACCTTTTTTTTTATTTATTGTTATCATGGGTATCATGGGGGCCGATCAAAGATCGACGCAGAACTGCGTATCGGGGATGATAAGCGGCTCGACTGTCTCCTCGCTCGAGCGCAAGGACATGCGCTTCTGTGCCTTGGTTTTCCTATCTATACCAAACCGGCTGCTACTGGCACTGTCGCTGCTACTGCTTCGACTATCCGATCTGGTCAACAGCCCTGCCAGTTCCACCAGACTCCTATGCCGACGTGATCGGGGACGTTCCTCCTTTTCCTCTACATCTTCTGCGCGGGCTCCTGGCTTCGATTCACCCTGGGTTTCTCGATAATGCTCAGGCATCTCAGACGAGTCTTCGACGGAAGATGTTGTCAAGCTACTTTCCAGTAACGAGGAAGGTGGGAACTGCCCAAAGTACTTTTCCAGTTTCTCAGCTCGCTTCAAGAACCGTTCCTGATCCTCACCGGACATGGAGCGTAACAGTGGCAGGATCTGTGCCGACTCATCATCCGAATCATCGTCTTGTATGAGCAGTCCTCTTCCTCCTGTAGTGGCTGATGTAGACAAGGGGGATGAAGGGCCGGAAGACGACGGACACGAGTACACATTGCCACAATCCTTGCTCACGTTCATGTTGGTATCCTCAAAGAGTAACTGTCCAATCCCAGAAATCCCATCACGAGTTCCAGTCAAGGTAGGCGGTGTGGGTATAGCGAGCTGAAGTCGCAGTCGATTCGTGGTGGTGAAGCTATGCCTTGCTGATAACCCCTGTTGCTGAAGTTGCTGTTGTGGATATTCAATCGACCCATCCAGTCGCAAACGGCTACGGAGACGTTTTGGCGGGTCTGACAGTGATCTTTCCAGCTTAGCACCTCCCATATCATCATCCCTATAGATATTGGGTGCAGATTTGCTACCGCCATTACCTCCCTCTCTCAGGTCCACAGCCGCAAGCCCACGACTCCTATCGTTGATTTTGCTACGCCATCCAGAGGGGCTGTGTTTGCTCAAGGCTGCTGAAAGTGAATTTGTTCCCGACCCAATGGAGCTCGTGGGCGACAACAGGTTCATGTCGAGCATCTCCTGAGTCTTTTCGCGTCCTATAGTGCCCATCCACAAATCTTGTTCAGGCACACGATCACCCATGAACTGATGGATCTTATCGACCTTCTTCTTGTTGTGGAATCGACTCGTCTGACCAGTAGTATTGGCGTCCCTTGATGTCCTAGCAATGGGGCTTCCTGGACCTGAGCCTGATCGACTGCTATGCTTTCGTCTACGAGGCGATGATGGCGCACTGGACAGGTATCCGTCCTCGTCGTAGCCGCCTCCTGCACCGCATGTCACCAGCGAGTCAATTGTCCGAAAAGATCTTAGCGAATGGTTACTGGTAACTCGAACCAACCCTGGATGAACACGACCCGATCGTGAAAAACTCTTTCTGGATGATGACATGGAAACGTTGGAGGGACGACGTGTCCTAACAACGACCCCAATGCGCTTCACTGTCCTTCCTTTGCCCCTACCACTGGTATTACTGTTGGTAACGCTGACACAAATCGATCCATCCAGTCCACAGTCTTCGCTGTTCTCACCGTCTTGACCATCCTCTGTAGAATCGTCTCCTTGCTGAAGTCCTTGTTTACTTCCTTGCCGCTTCCTTCTCTGTGCCTTGGCTCCGAGATTCATACGCCCTTGCCCACCAGGAACTCTCGACTGTGGTGAAGACGGACCCATCAATACGGGCTTTGTTATCGCAGTGGCTACCTGGGACTCGGGCAAAGTCTCGCCAAGTAGCCCACGAATCTTCTTGTTGCGTCGCCATAGTATCGAACGTTGTCGATTAGACAACTGGTTCACAGACGAGTAGATTGGCCCCGTTACATGTGGTTGCTGGTTGATTTGATCAGAGGAGCGCTGGACGCTTTGCAGTTTTGGGATAACTTGCGCCTCCGTCAACTCATCCTCGTCCTCCATTGGCAATTGCGACGATAGCTCGCGCGTTGTCAGTTGTGCTCCAAAAAACGTTGACAACTTGTCGGCCTTCTTGCGTCGTGATGACAATGCTTGTAGATTCTGAGACACCCCGCTACCGCCTTGATCGGCTGCGCCTCGTATGGCACAAGCGCTCGTTGGTGTTGTTGGAGTGAGAGCGCCACCATTGCCTTGGCCATTTCCCAACACACTGATAATCGACAGACCACGGCGTCGCTCATAGGCAGAAGAATTGCCTTCTTGGTCAGAGAAGGATCCGCTCCAAAGCGGATGTGGGTGTGCCAGCATCCGTACAGGCTGTTCCTCCGTCGCCGTCATGGACCGCAAATGTCCACCATTCCTCACTTTGTTAGAGCCAGATCGCTTGAATAGGGAACCACGAGTGGAGCTTATGGATGACCGAGGACCATCCAAAGGATGAAGAGGCTGTGTGAAAGAGTCGAACGTCCTATACCCTCCACTGCTGCTGCTATTGCTATTGCTGCTGCTCTCGCCAACATCAGGTGAACCCCTTCTGAACCTTTGCAAGAGGTTGACTGACCTTGGCTTAGCATTAGTAGTATTGGTGGTTGCTCCAGCCAATGGTGCAAGAGTTTCGCTCCCTCGGTCGTTGGCGCTCCGTCTGGATCTCAAAGACAAGCTTCCGCTGTCCAGCTTCTTTTTGGATTTCTTGTCCATGTCATGGATCGTCGATGACGAGAGCGCGTAGGCCAACGGTGAGCCCACCGAGGGTGCAGAACTGGGTCCTTCAAACCGGCCCACGGATGCGTCGATTCCTTCAATCTCCTCCACGGGTCGTAACGTACCATCGACTCGAGACCCGAAGAACTTGGTCAGCTTGTTGTTCCTTCTCAATAGCCGCTTTCGTTGTGCGGCTGTTAGCCGGACCTGGTCGTTGAAGTAACCATCTACCATCCATCGGGTGGTTCGCTTGCCGTTCTTGAGAGAGTCAATCTCAACGACGTCATTCTCAACGTCCAGTTCTTGATACACGCCCATGGTGTCCTGACTCGCTTGGGAGAGGCGCTTGTCGCTTCGTCCCATGAAACTTCCACTCAGCCTCTTAGCAAACCGTGCCTTCTTGGACGTGTACGAGCTGCCGGCCGATGATGTCTTGCCATTTCCGGCCGAGGGAGCACGACATCTTCCATCAGCATATGTATCGAACCCGTCACAATCCTCAAACTCATCTTCATCCTCATCCTCAAGTCTTCCCAGTCCTAGGATCACTCGCCCGGGACGACGAATCGATGCAGGGATTGGACCAAAATACTGACTCATGGTCATGGCGAGAGCTTCCTCTTTATCCTTGGATCGATCCAGATCAGACGTGGAGTTGTTCCAGTTGTACAATGTCTGTGGTTTTGCTGCCGGGTGACGAGACCGAGAGCGCTTGACGGTTGAGAGGATGACAGACTTGTCCGGGCGATAATAGGTATTAAGTGGTCCACGAATCATTGCCCTGGCGTATTCCTCTGGTTCTGCTCTCGGTTGTACCATGTCAAGCGTGTTCATCATTGACATGGTTCTCTCGTAAGTATGGGAGGGAATGGAAAAGTACAAACGAAGGCGAGAGAGCGAGTGAATGCAGACTTACGTTCTTTCCTGATCTTCTCAACAGCCTTCCAAAGGTCGCTCTCCTCAAACCTTACAAGGGTGTGACCTTTCATGAGCTGGTAAGTATGTTCTTGAGCCCCATCAAACATATGTCGATCCAATGGCCATCCTTCAATGTCTTTTCCCTCCTTCTTTTGATCCCTGCTACCAAGCCCCCAAAGATAGCTCCTTCTTTTTTCAACCGGTAGTGAGGATGAAGCTAGCGGGGGAGTTGAGATGTCCTCGGCTTGGTAATCGAGAATAGGCCATGGGATATCTGTTCGACTCTCGTCGCTCAAGTTGACTTGCAGCGGACCACAAGGATCGATGTACGTCAAGTAGATGTATCGTGCATGCTGCACAGCAAACTGCGCCGCCACTCTGTCTGGATCCTCCTCGCCTTCCAAACTTTTATGAACATCCCCTGTTTTCACTCCTGCATGACCTTCATACTCATTGAAATGCTTTTCGTCCATTTGTTGCCTCTTGTTTCGGCTCCCCCTCCCCATCTCTAACAGTTCCTCACTGGGCTTGGCAAACAGCTCGACATCCATCCAGAACAATAAGTTTTCGATTGAATACTCTCGAAAACAAAACTGTCGAAAATGATCCAATGCGATGGTGTTGTGTAGGATCTCTTGGAACCGTGCATCGTTTGAGGACGCTTCAAGGTTCAACAGGATATCAGTCGCACGAGATCGTTGGCGGGATGTCGAATATCGAGGGTTGTTGGCCTTGCTGTCGCCCGTGCCGTCATTTCCTGTGGTTGTTGTAGTAGCGTCGGTTGCAGTAGAACACACCGACAATGGTCGCCATGCGCCTGCGCCATTCTCGGCAACATCAGGGTGGGCGCTAGTGCTCAAGTTTCCGGTGGTATTAATGGCCGAGGACCGAATAGTAGTAGAAGTCTCAGCAGCAGCCGTTGTTGTTGTTGTTGTGGTGGTGGTGGTGGTGGTGGCAGCGGCAGTGATAGGCGAGGACTGAGTGAATTGGTCATCACCATGAAGGATGGATGATAGAGAGTTTGAGGAAACAAAAGGGGACGCGAGCAGCGTAGAGGCGGTGTCTGTTGTTAAAGTGGAGGCTCTTGGATTTGATCCATGGAGATGAGTCGCTCTCGGCTTCACAGCTGGCTCTGAACCTGATATGTCTATTGGAAACGTACTCGGCGATAATGGATGACACCTGTCAAGGCTGCCACTGCCTTCTGAAGAGCAGATGGGTGGGTTGTGTGTCATGGAGAGTGCAAGAGTTGCCGAAGTATGTAATGGGTCTGAATCGGTCGGGTAGGTGGTGGTAGTCGATAAGGGGTGGTTGGAATTGGTCGCAGCGGCGACAGAGATGGACGTAGGGATGTCCATATGTGATGGGGGTGCAGATGGTGACGGGGATAGGCCGAGTGTTGCGACTGGATCGTTGAGGAAGACATCCTGGCCGACGGTGAGGTTTGTCAGGGATAGCTTTCGTCCCATGCCGACTCCTTTTTTCCAGAACATCAAGGGCATCGATTAGTGGGGTGTGCGGGGGATGAGAGGGTGTTGTACAATGAACAACCACAGCGTAGGGTGTTCCGAGGGTAGGGGTGTGAGGTGAGGTGAGGTGAGAAGTGTGAAGAAGTGAGAAGCAAAAGGTGGGAAAGTGATCGTTAGACGTTGTGCTTCTTCCCCAGTGTGCTCTGATCTTTGGTGCCACCCAGTTATTTATTGCAGGCTGTTTAGAACAATCTTGCATAACAGAACATTACACACTCCCAACCCAATGCTCTTCTCCTCATCTGCACCCCTATGACCTGTTAGCCCCGACCCAGTTCGTTTTCCATGGCCCACAGTCCGCTGCCCACTGCCCATTCAAGGGCCCAATCTCATCGCCTGCCCGAACCCGCACCCCGAACCCACATACAAGGCTAACCAAACGAAGCACCGAACCACAAAAACGCGACCAGGCCTCCCACCATCAATTGGCACTGCCTCTTGAGAGTTGTTGAGCAGGCATTCCATTTCCACCAACTCTCCCCTTCGTTTCAGGGACATTCTCTGACATGTACGTGTTTGTGTGTAGCAGGTCCTTTTATCTATCCTTGTTCGAAGATGAATTGCACCTCACACTCCTTGTCTCTCTTTCACACTCTCAATTATTTTTTTCTCCGATGAACAATAGTTCCTCCCCCACGCTGCTCGCTCGCTTTTTCTCCTCTCACTCTCTATTTTTTTTTTTTTCACCGACGATCATGAGCCCTCCCTCCGCTCTCTCTTTTTTTTTTTTTTCTCTTTCCATCTCTTCATAACCACCTTTGTGGCACCTCTGATCGCTCTTCGCCCCTGAATCTGTG